>Ga0210396_10006033_pt1 | contig 11653 bp, 9 predicted proteins | sample IncBWH17OmetaG_FD_155466 | JGI IMG/M metagenome (GOLD analysis project Ga0210396, IMG submission 155466) | Forest soil microbial communities from Barre Woods Harvard Forest LTER site, Petersham, Massachusetts, United States - Inc-BW-H-17-O ...
CGACCGCGAGGAAGCGAACCTCCTAGGGCGCGCCACCGGCGCCGTTGCCAGGGACGGCGAGTCCCTTTTCATGCGCCCGCAGCTCGGCCACAATCGTCGCCGCGGCTTCGCGCGCATCATCCGAGCGGTCCGGCGGAAAGGAGATCGCGCCCACCCGCGCATGGCCGCCGCCACCGTAGCGCTCGCAGATCGTCGCCAGGTTCACCATCTCCTCGGGCTTCCGTTTCGTCCAGGGATTCGAGCCCACCGCGACCTTGGTGCGGAAGCTCGATTTGCTCAGCCCGATGTTGTACGTCGACGCCGGGTGCAGGTAGTACGGAATGAACTTGTTGTAGCCCTCAAGCTGCCGGTCGGTGATGTCAAAGTAGATCGTGCCGTCCTTGCACTCGGCACGCTCACGAATCAGCTGCACCGCTTCTTCATGCCGTTCGAGCAACGGCGGCAGGAGCGGCGCAATGAACGGCTCCTTCAACACCGCGGCCAATGGTTCTTCCGTCAGCAACGGAATCATCCGCGGGATCAGTGTCGGGTCGGAGGTCGATTCGATGATCTGGGTCAGCTTCATCGCCGGCTCCGCCATCTGTACCGCGGCCTCCGGGCTCTCATAGAGCGCGCCGTCGACGATGTCCGCCCACTTCACCAGCTCCGCCACCGGCGCCGCGTTGAAGCCGAATCGCGTCGCTGCAATGTGCGCCAGGAAACCGGCGCAGGAGGTATAGCTCGGGTCGTAGAAGCGCCGCGTCGTATACCGGCCATCCGCCATGCCGCGCAGGTAGTCTGCGTGGTCCTCCGGCGTCAGGAAGGCGCTCAAATGATGATCGAACCACCAGGTGATCTTCGGTGACGCGGAATACTTGAAGTCGACAATCGCGTTCTCGTCCCCGATAAAATCCGCTTCGTTGAAGAGCGCGCCCGCGCGATGGACCAGCCCGTGGTAGCTGTAACTCGCCGACGGCTCGATGCACTCGCGGTGAAACCTGGTAAACAGCGAGGATGAGCAAGCCCCGTCGAAACACTTGTCGTGATAGAAGACGCGAACCTTCAATAGAGCTCCTTGGTGACCAGACGCGGATGCCGCCGGACGCGGAATCCCGCTTCAGAGAGAATGATTAGGATTGCCGGGTCGCCCCGCGCTGTCAAGCCGCCCCCTTCACGGCCGCTTCCGGCAACTACGATATGGTGTCTGTGTGCCGGGACAGCATCCCGCGCCGAGGACGCCCAGGACCACATCAGGACCACATCATGTATGCAACGGATCGAGAGACCATTTTGAGAGGGCAGCGCCGCTGGTTCTTCCGCCTGCTGCGCATCTGTCTCGCGGTACTCATCCTGGTCGCGTTGGCCGCGGGCGCCGGCGCGCTCTGGTTGCGCCGCGCCATGCAGGCCCAGCTTCCTCAGCTGGACGGTGACCACCGCACCATCGCGGTGAATCAACCCGTGGACGTCCAGCGCGACCACCAGGGCGTCCCTCACATCTCAGCCGCCAGCATCGACGACCTGATCGCCGCCCAGGGCTATGTCGCTGCCCAGGACCGCCTCTGGCAGATGGACATGATGCGCCGGGTGGCCGCCGGCGAGATCGCCGAGGTGCTGGGCAGCAACTTTGTCGAGCACGATCGCGTCCAGCGCGTCCTCCAGTTCCGCCAGACCGCCGAACGGCTCACCGCCACTCTTTCTCCTCAGGATCGCCGCTTCTTCGAGGACTATGCCCGCGGCGTCAACGCCTACATCAACGAAGCCGATACGCTTCCCGCTGAGTTCCGGCTGCTCAACTACCAGCCGCGCCGCTGGCAGCCGGTCGACTCCGTCCTCATCGTCCTGAGCATGGTGCAGACCCTGGACGAGCAGTGGCCCACCAAGCTGAGCCGCGAGGCCATCACCCGGAAGATCGGCCCCACGCTCGCCGCTGATCTCTATCCCACCGGATCGTGGCGCGATCATCCACCCACGCAGGCCATGCCCGATCTCTCCAAGCCCCCTGCAGAGGTGCCGCCTCCGCCAGCCGATGAAGACTCCTACAACCGCATCGCGGACGATCTGCTACGCCTGCGCGCCGCACTCGGCCTGGCGAATCCCTGCCGCGAATGCATCGCGGGCTCGAATGAGTGGGTGCTCAGCGGCGCCCACACCGCCTCCGGGCACTCCATGCTGTCAAACGACATGCACCTCAACCACTCCGTCCCCGGTATCTGGTATGAGATGGACCTGCGCGCACCGAACTTCCACGCCGCCGGTGTCTCCCTTCCCGGCGTTCCCATGATCGTCGCCGGCCACAACGAACACATCGCCTGGGGCTACACGGCGCTCTACGGCGACACGCAGGACCTCTACGTAGAGCGGACCAATGCCCAGGGCGAATACTGGGACGGCAGCGCTTGGCGCCCCATGGAACGCGATCACGAAACGATTCAGGTGCGCTTCGGCAAGAGCCAGGAGCTCGATGTCCTGCGCACCAACCACGGGCCGGTCGTCACGCCGCTGGTACCGCATGAGTCACGCGCCATCGCACTGCGCTGGACCGTCTATGATCCGCAGTTCGCCGGCGGCATGCCTGTCTACGCACTGAACACCGCAAGCAACTGGCAGGAGTTCGAAGCCGCCATGAGCCAGTGGTGGTCCCCCACGCTCAATGTCGTTTATGCGGACGACCAGGGACACATCGGCTATCAAGCCATAGGCCACATACCCCAGCGGCCTGGCGGACTCATCGGCATCCCTATCGCGGACCAGATCCATGAATGGCAGGGAGTGATCCCCTTCGCATCACTGCCCTCTTCCCTTGATCCGCCCAGCGGCATTCTGGCCACAGCCAATTCCCGCATCACCCCGGATGGCTATCCCACGCCTCTCTCCCTCGAGTGGGCCTCACCCTATCGCAACGAGCGTATCTGGAAGTGGCTCTCGAGCCACGAGCGGATGACCCGCGCCGACATGCTCTCGTTGCAGACGGACATCGACTCCGAGCTCGACCACGAACTGGCGCAGCGCTTCGCCTACGCGATTGACCACGCCCATCGCCCCTCCGCGCGCTTGCGTGCAGCGGCGGACATCCTGCGTTCCTGGGATGGCGTGCTGCACACCAACGAATCTGCTCCAGCCATCGTCACCGCCGCGCGCGATGCGCTGTGGCCGCTGTTGCTGGAACCCAAACTCGGCAAAGATTGGAAGCTCTACGAGTGGCCGGAGAGCGCCTACGTCGAGGAACAGCTTGTGACCGGCAAGCCGGCAGCATGGCTACCCCCAAAATACCCCACTTGGGACGATCTGCTCACCGCCGCCGTGTCCCGCGGCCTTGACGAATCCCACGCTCCGCTGTCGCTCAAAAACTGGCGCTATGGCGACGTGCACACCATCGCGCTCTCGCACCCGCTCTATGGCATGATTCCCTTCTTCGGCTGGACCGGCATCCCCGCGAGCCCGCAGTCCGGTGACACCACCACCGTAAAGCAGGTAGGCCGCGCCTTTGGCCCGTCGCAGCGCTTCACCATGGATTGGAGCGACGTCGATGCTTCGACGGAAAACATCGTCATGGGCCAATCCGGCGACCCCGTCAGCCCCTACTATCGCGACCAGTGGCCCGCCTGGTATGGCGCCACCACCTTCGCGTTCCCCTTCACACCCGCCGCCGTCAATCGAGTGACAGAACACACGCTGCGGCTTATGCCGTGAAGATCAGCTCCAGCGGATTTTCGGCCTTGAGAACACGGCCACCACTTTCGCTTGCAGCCTTACTGCTGACCACACTTGCTGCGACGGCGTTGTTGTTCGCGCGAGGCCCTTCCTGCGGCCATGACTTCGATTTCCATCTCGTCTCCTGGCTCGAAGTAGCGCGCGCCTGGCACAGCGGTCTCCTCTATCCGCACTGGGCTGCGTCGGCAAACTTCGGCGCCGGCGAGCCGCGGTTTGTCTTTTACCCGCCCGTTTCGTGGATGCTCGGCGCGGCGCTCGGCAGCATCGCCGGCTGGTATGCCGCGCCCTGGCTCTTTACCGCCATCTGCCTCTTCTGCTCAGGACTCGCGATGCGCCATCTCGCGCGGCAATGGCTTACGCCGCTCGCATCTACCGTCGCCGGTTGCCTTTATATCGCGAATCCCTACATGCTCTTCGTCGCGTATGAGCGCACCGCATACGGCGAGTTGATGGCCGCGGCACTCATTCCCCTTCTGCTCTGCTTTGCAGGACGTCCACTGCCTCCCGTCGCCGCGTTGGCTGCCACGCTGGCCGGCATCTGGCTCATGAACGCACCTTCCGCAGTGATGGCCTGCTATGCACTGCTATGGATCGCGCTGCTCCGTCTCGGGTGGGACCGCAATTGGCACGCGCCGTTGCGCATCGCCGTCGCTACAGTGATTGGCCTGCTGCTCGCGGCCTTCTACCTCATCCCCGCTGCATTCCAGGAGCGCTGGGTGGAGATTACGCGCGCCATCGGCCCCGACATGCGGTTTGAGGACAGCTTCCTCTTCCACCACAGCGGTGAACCCTATCACGATGCCGTCCTCCACACCGCGTCCATCCTCGCGTGCATCCTGGTTGCCTTCGCTCTCGCATCCATTCTGCTTTGGCGCGATGCCCTGCGCTCTCGCCCGCTGCTCTGGCTCGCATCCTTCGTCCCGTTGGTCCTGCTGCTGCTCGTACCCGTCAGCACGCCGCTATGGCAACATGCACCGCAACTCGCATACATGCAGTTTCCCTGGCGATGGCTTCTTATACTCGCGCCGGTCGTCGCACTCTTTGTCGCGGGAGGGATCGCGCACCGGATGCGCGCATCATGGCTAGTCGCGACGGCGGCGATTTTATGTGCTGCATCGATCGTCGCCTTTACCCGCTCCTTCCACCAATACTGCGACGAGGAAGACAACGTCTCTGCCCAGCTCACTCTCATGCAGGACGAATCCGGCCAGGAAGGCACCGACGAATACACCCCGCACAATGTCGACAATGCCGAGGTCGATCAGGACCTGCCGGAGCTGCGTGTCCTCGTGAGTCCAGGTGCCGAGGAGCCGGACAGCGGCAAGGTGCAGAACCCCGAATATCAGCCCGATCCCACGGCCGAGCGCCATGCAACCATAACTGTGACAACCTGGTCGCCGGAACAACGCGTTGTGCTCTTGAACACCCCGGCCCCCGGTTATGCGGTCCTCCGACTGATGGACTACCCGGCATGGACTGTCCGCCGCAATGGTTCCGGTGTGACCGCGCGACCGAGGCGCGACGACGGCCTGCTCACCATACCCGTGCCGCAGGGCCGGTCGCAGATCGAAATCCGCTGGCGCACCACTCCCGATGTCTGGATTGGCCGCGCAGCATCGTTGCTCGGTCTCTGCATCTTTGGTTTCGTCTGCTATCGCGAGCGGCGCGCCCGCGCCATCGTCACGCCTTAAGCTGCGCCTCGGCCGCTGCGTAGGTCTTGCGGATGCCCTCCGCCAGCCCTGTCTTCGCGCGCCAGCCCAGCGCATGCATGCGCGACACGTCCAGCAGCTTCCGGGGTGTGCCATCCGGCTTCGTCGTGTCGAAGCGCAGCTCACCTGGAAAGCCCAGTTCGGCCGCCACCAGCTCCGCCAGCTCACGGATCGTCACATCCACACCCGTCCCGATATTGATCAGCGGAGCATGCTCATGGCTGATCAGCTGTTGAAAGCCACTATCCGAAAGCTGCATCAGGAACACGCATGCCTCTGCCAAATCTTCGCTATAGAGCAACTCACGCCGCGGCGTGCCCGTACCCCACACCTCGATGAAGTTTCGCCCCGCCGCCTTCGCCTCGACCACCTTGCGCATCAGCGCGGGCAACACATGTGAAGTTTTCAAATCGAAGTTGTCGTGCGGCCCATACAGATTCGTCGGCATCGCGGCCAGATACTGCGTACCGTATTGCCGGTTGTACGACCAGCACATCTCCACTCCGGCAATCTTCGCCAGCGCGTACGGGCGGTTCGTCGTCTCCAGCGGTCCGGTCAGCAGATACTCTTCGCGGATCGGTTGGGGCGCCAGCCGTGGATAGATGCAGCTCGACCCCAGGAACAGCAACCGGCGCACACCTGTCTGCCGGCTCGCTTCGATCACGTTCGTCTGCAAAATCAGGTTGTCGCGGATGAAGTCGGCCGGGTAGGTATCGTTGGCCAGGATGCCGCCCACCTTCGCCGCCGTCAGAAACACATACTCCGGCCGCTCGGTCGCAAAGAATGCATCCACTGCCCGTCGATCCAGCAGATCGAGCTCCGCGCGCGCGCGTAGCAGGAGGCGCGCAAACCCCTGCTGCTTCAAGTACGCGGTGATCGCGGAACCGACCAGCCCGCGATGCCCTGCTACAAAGATCCTGCTGTCCCGATTCATCGGCTCTCAGCCTACTCGTGGTAGCGAAACGCGTTGAAGCCGTGCTTATGCACCAGTGCGTCGCGCTCCGCTTCCTTCAGGTCTTCTGTCACCATCTCGGATACAAGCTCCGCAAAGTTTATCCGTGGCTGCCATCCCAGTTCACGGTGCGCCTTCGAAGCGTCGCCCAGCAGCGTCTCTACCTCCGCGGGACGAAAGTAGCGCGGGTCCACCTGCACAATTACACGGCCTTCCTCATCTATTCCAAGTTCGTCGGCCCCCACACCTTTCCAGTGCAGATCTATGCCCAGATGTGCCGCCGCGTGCTCAACAAACTCACGTACGCTGTACTGGTGACCGGTTGCGATCACGTAATCCTGTGGCTGATCCTGCTGCAGCATCAGCCACATCATCTCCACATAGTCGCGCGCGTGTCCCCAGTCGCGCTTCGCATCCAGGTTCCCAAGGTAGAGCTTGTCCTGCAGCCCTACCTTGATGCGCGCCAGCGCCCGCGTGATCTTGCGCGTCACAAAGGTCTCACCGCGACGTGACGATTCGTGATTAAACAGGATGCCATTGCTCGCGTGGATGCCGTAAGACTCGCGGTAATTCACCGTTATCCAGTACGCGTACAGCTTCGCTACGCCGTACGGTGACCGCGGATAAAACGGCGTCGTCTCCCGCTGCGGCATCTCCTGGACCAGCCCGAACATCTCCGAGGTCGACGCCTGGTAGAAGCGTGTCTTCCCCACCAGTCCCAGCGTGCGGATCGCCTCCAGCAGCCGCAGCGTTCCGATGGCATCGCTGTTCGCCGTGTACTCCGGCTCTTCGAACGACACCATGACATGGCTCTGCGCCGCCAGGTTATACAGCTCGTCCGGCTGCACCTGCTGGAGCACGCGGATCAGGCTCGATGTGTCGGTCAGGTCTCCATAGTGCAGGAGCAGCTTCTGGTGCTCCACGTGCGGGTCCTGATAGAGATGATCGATGCGAGCGGTGTTGAACAGCGATGTCCGCCGCTTGATGCCATGGACCTGGTAGCCCTTGGCCAGCAGTAGTTCCGCCAGGTAGGAGCCGTCCTGCCCCGTGATGCCAGTGATGAGTGCCTTCTTCATGCGTCAGGCCATACGGTACCACGCGCGAACGGCCCCAGTTCTCTGAAGCACTCCGCCTGGAATTGCAGGCGCGCCGAGTGATGTTTATGCCTTAAGTAACGCGAAGCCATCGGCGAGGAGCTTGTCATCGCACGGCATCAGGAAGAATGCTCTATCGGGATTGGGCCGAACGACGCGCCGCGACAGCCGCCAGCAGTTCTGCCTCGAACCGCTCCAGCACGCGCTCTCTTCCCAGGTGTTCCACCGCGTGAGCGCGCGCCGCGACACCCAGCGCGTGGCGCATCTGCGGATCGTCGGCCAGCGTGCGTACTGCATGGAACAGCGCCGCGTCGTCCAGCGGCGGCACTGCGATGCCGCAGGAACCCAGTGCCAGTGCCACCTGAGTACCCGCCGCGGCCGTGGCAATCACCGGCCGTCCGCTGGCCAGCATGCCGGTCAGTTTCGATGGCATCACCAGGTCCGCAGCGTCGGACCTTTGCGGCAGCAGATGAATGTCCGCCGCATTCAGCAGATCGTTCAGACGGTCGAAGGGCTGCAGGGGCAGCATAGTCACATTTGCTGCACCCCGCACCATGCCGGCAAGCTGCGCATGGTACGCGCCGTCTCCGCAGAACACGAATTGGATGCGCGGATCCGAAGCAAACTCGCGTGCCAACAGGGGCAGCACTTCCAGTCCCTGTTTCATCCCCATATTCCCTGCGTACATCAGCACCACGCGCTCCGGCCCCAGACCAAGCTGCTGCCGCAGACGGCTCGGCCCTGCGAGCGGCGCAATGGCCTCGGTGTCGACCCAGTTGGGAAACATCACCGTCTTCTCGATCGCAATGCCCTTCTCTGGCAGCCGCTGCATCATCTTTTCGGATACGGTTGAAATGTGATCGAACGGACGCATCGCTTGCCGCTCCAGCATCTCGGCCAGCCTGTGCGCATGCCCTTCGCCCTGCAGCAGTCCCAGGCCGAAGGCCGCATCCACCTCGAAGTCCTGGACGTGCAGCCACGCCACCGCCTCAGCCAGCCGCGCCGTCAACAGTCCTGACACTGCCGACATCAGTGTCGGCTCGATGGTCAGCACCACGTCCGGCCGCCACTGCGCCTGCGACAGCATGATTGGAAGGCTGCTCAGCATGAAGGAGCCAAGATGCAGCACGCGCGTCAGCCCGGAGGGCCGCCGCGGCACAAAGATCGGGCAGCGGTAGACTCGCACACCGCCCGGCTCCGTCTTATAACTCCAGGCGCGATAGTCCCTGCGCACCCGCCATGCGGGGTAATACGGCGGCGCCGTCACTACGCGTACACCATGCCCACGGAAGGCGAGCCACTCAGCCATCTCTCCCGAGTATTTACCGATACCCGTCAGCTCTGGTGAGTAGTTGATCCCGTGCAGCAGGATGCGCAAAGAGTATGGTCCTTTCCCGGGCGCGTTTTTCTCCCGGAACAAAGGCCAGCATACTTGATCGGTCCATGCATCTTCCCGCCCATCCGCGCGCCGTGCCGCGAAGCAAAACATCCCCGCAGCTCAGGTATGATGAGCCCAATGCAGACCGACATTCGCGCACTGCTGGAGAGCGGTGCCGCACTCACGGACCAGGCGTTGCAGCGCCTTCTTCCCTCTTCCGACCAGGTACCTGTCTCCATCCATCGCGCGATGCGGCACAGTGTCTTTGCCGGCGGCAAACGCCTGCGCCCCATCCTGTGCATGGAAGCCGCACGCATGGTAGCCGGCAACGATGCATATCCCGCAGGCGTCGAAGACCTGGGATCGGCGATCGAGATGATTCACACCTACTCGCTCATCCATGACGACCTCCCGGCACTCGACAACGACGATCTGAGGCGCGGCAAGCCCACCTGTCACGTCGTCTACGGTGAAGCCATCGCCATCCTCGCCGGTGATGCGCTGCAGACCCGGGCCTATTCCGTGCTCGGTTCGCTTCGCTGTCCGGCGGACGCCGCCATCCGCATCGTGCAGCTCATCGCCGAAGCCACTGGCACCCTCGATGGCATGATCGGCGGCCAGGTGCTCGATCTCGAAGGCGAGCACTCGCAGCCCACCGAAGCATCCGTGCTGGCGATCCATCGCGCCAAGACTGGCGCGCTTATTCGCGTCAGCCTGGTCAGCGGCGGCATCTTTGCCGGCGCAACTCCTCAGCAGGTTGCAGCGCTCACTTCCTTTGGAAGCAAGGCGGGACTCGCCTTTCAGATCATCGACGATGTGCTCGACATGACGGGAGATGCCGCCTCACTCGGTAAGACAGCCGGCAAGGATGCTGCGAGCAGCAAAGCGACCTGGCCGGCCATGCGCGGTATTCCCGGTTCCGTCGCCGACGCACAGCGTCTCATCGAGGAAGCCTTCGCGGAGCTGGCGATATTTGGCGACCGCGCCGAGCCGCTCAAGGCGGTCGCACGCTATCTCATCGAACGCACGAACTGATTCCGCAAAACGCGGCCAGTCCGCTACACCCGCGCTTGCTCGCGAATCACGTGCCGGATCCGGTCGCCCTGCTCCGCGAGGTCCTGCACGAAGCCCTCAAACCGGCCCAGCGCCTCCTGTGCCGTGTGGATATAGTCGGGCAGGTTGTCCCAAAGATCGCGCACCGCGTCCGACTCTTCGAGCAACGCCACCAGAGATCCCACAGCGGTAACTGCCAGTCCAGTCCGCCGGCGGCCCGTGGCCAGCAGCACAGCGCCGGTCAGCAGCGATCCCGCAGCAAGACCACGCGTCCACGCGCTCGTGCCGCCCGGCAGATTGTCGTCCAGAGAATCCCTCAGTCGCCCCGCCATCTTGCTCAAATCGCTCGCCATGGATCTTCGTCCTTCCTCATTTATCTCGCGGCTGGTGTAGCGGCCGGCTCACTCATGGGATGCAGGTTGGCAGCCGGCGGCCACCTGCGGACTTACAGCCGCCCCTTTCAAATCCGTCCATACGGCCATCAATCCAGGTCGAATTCCCGCAGCGGCTTCCCGGTCGAGGGATCATCCTTCGCGCGCTTTACCGCCTCGGCAAAGCGCTTTTCCATCACATCTTTTTTGTTTCGCTCGGTCTCCATGGACTGGCGGAAGAGGCTCTCTTTGCGCTCCTCCTGCTCCCGAAGCGCGCGCGCCGCTCCTTCAAAATCCTCGAACGTGCGTTTGCGTGGCGCCGATTTGTGCCCGATCACCGAGCGCGTCTCCGGATCCACCTTCAGGATCGCCCCGCAGTCCGGGCAAGCCACCTCGAATGCGCTCATCTGTTTCGCCATGGCTCACCATTGTAGCGGCAAGCCGGCACCGGTGGCGCGCGTTCTGTAAGCTCGCGATTCCTGCTGCAGGAGCGCCACCGCCGGGCGCCTTACAGCGAGGCCTTACAGCGGCAACATCTTATGTCCCGGACAGGAATCGCTCGCCGCGGCGACCAGCGTGTCTAGCAGCTGCGTTCCTTGGCTCGCCAGAAAGGCGATGCCTGGCACTGCGCGCTCCTGCAGATGGCCTTCCGGGTACAACGCCTGGGTGATGGCCTGCGCATGCCGGGCAAGGCTGGTTTCCTTCTCCAACTGATACCGCGCCGCCAGCCTCCGAAGCCGGTTCATCTGGTATCGCATCTTGGACGCCGCAGTCGTCGCCGCGCGCCCCAGCCCCGCGTCCATCTGCGCCATCCACTCGGTCACCGCGGTCAGCTCGCCATCCAGCGAGTTCCCTGCCGTCGCCAGTTTTCGCTTTCCTTCCACCGGCATAGCACGCGCCCCGAGCCGCTGTGCCAGCGCGTCCGCGTTCGTCAGCACATCCGGCAGCCGCAATTCATGCCGCGCCATCACGTTAGCGATCTTGGGCTCCACCAGCGTCACAGAGAACCGCGGCAATACCGCCGTCGCCCGTCCCAGCATCGCCCGGTACAGCACCTCGGACTGCGCGAAGTACGCAATCTCCGCCGGGCCGGCAACATAAGCCGAGGTCGGGAGAACTGCATCCTGAAACACCGGTCGCAGCAGAGCGTTTGGACTACATCGTTCAGGAGACACTTGAAGTATTTCGAGTAATTCCTCGTTGGAATAGTGTCGTCCGCCGGCCTTCCACTGCATGCCGCCGTCGGCCCGCACACGCCGCAGCGAAAGTCTTGCTCCTGTCTTTTCATCGATCAGGAACAGAAGGCTCGACTGCTCCCCCACCTTCACCTGGGCGTGATAGCCCCGATCCACCAGTTCTGCGTCTCGTTGAACCAGCGCGGCGTGCAGGTCATCTGCGTTGCAGAT
>Ga0210396_10006036_pt1 | contig 11651 bp, 10 predicted proteins | sample IncBWH17OmetaG_FD_155466 | JGI IMG/M metagenome (GOLD analysis project Ga0210396, IMG submission 155466) | Forest soil microbial communities from Barre Woods Harvard Forest LTER site, Petersham, Massachusetts, United States - Inc-BW-H-17-O ...
AAGTACAAGTGGATCGCAGCGACCGAGGGCTCCCAGGAGGCCGCGCCGATCGAGCTGGCGACCGGCGGCGACGCCGTGATGGCGATCGGCGGCTTCAACGGCACGGACCCGACGCCAACGCTGGCCCAGTTCCAGGCGATGGTCGCCAAGGGCGAGATCCACTACTACGTCGGGCGCGGTGCCAGCAGCTTCGGCGGCGGCACCGGCTCGTCGGCGATCGCGTCCTGGGTGGCGGCCCACTTCACCGCGCAGACCGTGGGCGGCACCACCGTCTACGACCTGACCCAGGCAAAGTAAGCCGCGCTGAAAGATCGTGCGGGATTCGTCGCCGGAATCCGGGGCGAATCCCGCACGATCATTTAGTGGACCGCACGGGTGGGGCTGCTGTTCGCTTATGTGATCGGATAGGGGAACCACGGGCCCGTTCGGGATAATTGATTTGACAGCGTGAGAATAGTCTCGTGATACTAGTCTCATGAATCTGACGCGGCTGATGGCGCTTGGCACGCTCGCCAGGTACGGGCCGCAGCACGGGCACCAGATCCGGCGGCTGGCCGAGCTGACCAACGTCGGCGAGTGGGGCGGGGTCAGCGTCGGGGCGCTGTACCGGGAACTGCGCGCGATGGAGAGCGAGGGGCTCGTCGAGGCGCTGCGCACCGAGAAGGTGGGCAAGCGGCCGGAACGGACCGTGTACGAGATTACTCGCGACGGGTGCCTCGAGCTCACGGCGCTGCGGGAGCAGGCGATCCGGCCGTTGATGTCGGGGCCCGACCCGCTCGGCGTCGCGCTCACCTTCGCGGCCGACGGCATGGACCGCGAGGAGCTGCGGCGGATGCTCAGGGCGCGGCGGGAGAAGCTGGCGATCAGCGGCGCCGAGATCGCGGCAGACCTGAAGCGCCTGCAAGAAAAGGGCTTCATTGACGTGCTGGCGGCGGCGATCATGCGGCGCGTCGTGCTGACCATCGAGACCGAGGTCCGCTGGCACGACGAGCTCGACGCCACGCTGGCGGGCGAACCGGGCGAAACCGATGAAACGGCACCTGGCGGGTCGTCGGAAACAGGGGCACTGCCCGGCTTTTAACGAGGGGAATCTCATTCATGGCGATCATCGAGGCCAAGGGCCTCACGCGGACGTTCAAGAGCCGCAAGCGGACCGTGCAGGCGGTGCGCGGCGTCGATCTCACCGTCGACGACGGGGAGATCGTGGGCTTCCTCGGCCCGAACGGCGCGGGCAAGACCACCACGCTGCGGATGCTGACCACGCTGCTGCGGCCGACCTCGGGCACGGCCGTGGTCGCCGGGGCGGACCTGCTGCGCGATCCGCTGGCCGTCCGCAAGCGGATCGGGTACGTGCCGCAGGCGATCGGGCAGACCCAGGGCGGCACCAGCGACATGTGCCTGGTCATCGAGGAACTGCTCGACCAGGCGGAGGCTTACAGGATCGACGGGGCGGAGGCGGTGCGCCGCGCGGCGCAGCTCGTCAAGCAGCTCGACCTCACCGGGCTCGACCAGCGGCTGGTCAAGACGCTGTCCGGCGGGCAGCGGCGGCGGCTGGAGATCGCGCTCGGCCTGGTGCACCAGCCGCCGCTCGTCTTCCTGGACGAGCCCACCACCGGCCTGGACCCGCAGAGCAGGTCGAACATGTGGGAGCACATCCGCGCGCTGCGCGCCGACCTGGGCACCACGGTGTTCCTGACCACGCACTACCTGGACGAGGCCGACGCGCTGTGCGACCGGGTGTTCATCGTCGACCACGGGGTGATCGCGGCGACAGGGACGCCTGACGAGCTGAAGCGGCAGGTGTCCGGGGACGTGGTGACGCTGCGGGTGAACGGCGCCACCGAGGCGGCGCGGGCGCTACTGGCCATGCAGCCCATCGTCCGCGAGCTCTCCGTGGCCGACGAGGAACTGCGGCTGACGGTGGAGCGCGGCGAGGAGGCGCTGCCTGTGCTGCTGCGAGTGCTGGACGGCGCGGGGATCACGATGAGCGCGATCAGCCTGTCCCGGCCGACGCTCGACGACGTGTTCCTGACGCTGACCGGGCGGTCGCTGCGGGACGACTCCCCCGGTGGCGGGGACGCGGTTGGCGCGGCGGCGGAGCTGGCGGGCGCGGGCGCGGGCACTGGAAGCAAGGAGTAATGGGCTAATGTCGTTCATCCATGACACGTGGTTCATCTTCAGGCGGCAGGTGCGGCTGGTGCTGCGCAACCCGGCGTTCCTGACGATCGGGCTGCTGCAGCCGATCCTGTACCTGGTGCTGTTCGGGCCGCTGCTGGCGAACCTGCCCGCGGGTTCGCTGTCCGGCGGCACCGGGACGGGCGGCACCGCGGACGCGTACCGGTTCTTCGTGCCTGGGCTGCTGATCCAGCTGGCGCTGTTCGGCTCGACGTTCGTCGGGTTCGCGATCATCTCCGACTGGCGGTCGGGGGTGATCGAGCGGTACCGGGTCACGCCGGTGAGCCGGGTGGCGATCCTGGCCGGCCGGGTGCTGCGCGACGTCGCCATGCTGATCATCCAGTCGATCGTGCTGATTGTCGCGGGCCTGGCGTTCGGGCTGCGGGCGCCGCTGCCCGCGGTGCTGATGGGCTTCGTTTACATCGTGCTCGTCGCGATCGGGCTCGCCTCGGTGTCCTACGCGGTCGCGCTGACGCTGAAGAGCGAGGACGCGTTCGCGCCGCTGATCAACTCGATCATCGTGCCGCTCGTCCTGCTGTCAGGGATCATGCTGCCGCTGAACCTCGGGCCTGGCTGGCTGCAGGGCATAGCGCGCATCAGCCCGTTCCGGTACATCATCGACGCCATGCGCGAGGCGTACGCCGGGCACTACTTCAACACGATCGTGGTCGAGGGGCTGGCGGTGGCCGTCGGGCTGGCGGCCGTGCTCATGTGGCTGGGGTCGCGGGTCTTCGTGAGGGAGAACGCGTAGCCATAACCGCGGCTCCCGGGACGGTTACCTCGGCGGCTCTGGGAAGTGGCACGCCGCCCGGTGGCCGGGGGCGAGCTCGTCGAGCGGCGGCTCGATGGTCTGGCAGATGTCCTGCGCCTTCCAGCACCTCGTGTGGAACCGGCAGCCGGGCGGCGGGTTCAGCGGACTCGGCACGTCCCCGGTCAGCCGGATCCGCTCCCGGCGGATGCGGGGGCTGAGCGTTCCGGGCCCGGCTGCTTCGCCGGCGGCCGAGCCCGTACGCGCGGCCGCCGGCTCAGGCACCGGGACCGCGGACAGCAGCGCCACCGTGTAGGGATGCCGCGGGCTGGCGTAGATGTCGTCGCGGCTGGCGATCTCTACGATCTTGCCGAGGTACATGACGGCGACCTGATCGGCGATGTGCCGGACCACCGCCAGGTCGTGGGCGATGATCACGTAGCTCAGCCCCAGCTCTTCCTGCAGGTCGTCGAGCAGGTTGATGACCTGCGCCTGGATGGACACGTCGAGCGCGGAGACCGGCTCGTCGGCCACGATCAGCTTGGGCCTCAGGGCCAGCGTGCGGGCTACCCCGATGCGCTGCCGCTGCCCGCCGGAGAACTCGTGCGGGTACCGGTTGTAGTGCTCGGGGTTCAGCCCGACCAGCTCCAGCAGTTCCTGGACGGCTCGCTTGACACCCTGCTCGGTCTGCACGTGCTGCACCCGCAGCGGCGCGCCGATGATCGTGCCCACGGTGTGCCGCGGGTTGAGCGAGGAGTACGGGTCCTGGAAGATCATTCCGATCTCGCGCCGCAGCGGCCGCATCTGGCCTGCCCGCAGGTGAGAGATGTCCGTGCCGTCGAAGACGATGTTGCCGCTGGTCGGCTCGTCCAGCCGCGCGACCATCCGGCCGGTGGTGGTCTTGCCGCAGCCCGACTCGCCGACGATGCCGAGGGTGTGGCCCGCGGGCAGCGAGAAGTCGACCCCGTCCACGGCGCGGACCTGCGCCACGGTCCGCCGGAAGATCACGCCCCGCGTCACCGGGAAGTACCGGGTCAGCCCGGTCACGGTCAGCAGGTCGTCGCTCATGTTGCCTCTACTTCGGTAACGTTCTCACCGGGCTCGGCGGAGGCGGCGTTCTCTTCGGCCGCGGCGGCCTCTTCGGCCGCGGCGTTCTCTTCGGCCGCGGCGGTCGCGGCGCCCGGCGCCAGCTGCGCCCATAGTTCCTGCTTCTTGGCCAGCGTCAGGTGACAGGCCACGCGATGCCCTGGGCCGGTCTCCATGAGCACCGGAATCTCGGTGCTGCACCGGTCGCCGCCCACCTGCGGCGGGTAGTTGCAGCGCGGGTGGAACGGGCAGCCGGACGGCACGTGGATCAGGCTGGGCGGCGTGCCGCGGATCGGGCGCAGCCGCTCCAGCCGCGCCACGTCGAGCCGCGGCATCGAGCTGAGCAGGCCCCACGTGTAGGGGTGCCCTGGCTGGAGGAACACGTCGCCGCCGCTGCCGTGCTCCGCCACCCGCCCCGCGTACATGACCAGGACGTCGTCGGCGACCTCCGCCACCACGCCGAGGTCGTGGGTGATGATGATGACCGCCGAGCCGAACTCGGCCTGCAGGTCCACGATCAGGTCGAGGATCTGGGCCTGTACGGTGACGTCGAGGGCGGTGGTCGGCTCGTCCGCGATCAGCAGCTCAGGGTCGCAGGACAGCGCCATCGCGATCATCGCGCGCTGCCGCATGCCGCCGGAGAACTGGTGCGGGTAGTCGTCCACCCGGACCGTCGGCTGCGGGATGCCCACCCGGCCGAGCAGGTCGATGGCCCGCTTGCGCGCGACCTGCTTGGACACCTTGTTGTGCACCCGGTACGCCTCGCTGATCTGGGCGCCGACCGAGTAGTACGGGTGCAGCGCGGACAGCGGGTCCTGGAAGATCATCGCCATCTTGCTGCCGCGCAGCTGGCGCACCCGTTCCGCACTCGAGCTGACCAGGTCCTCGTCGTCGAGCCTGATCTGGCCGGTGATCTCGGTGCCGCTGCCCTTGTCGCTGCTGCGGTGCAGGCCCATGATGGCCAGGCTCGTCACGCTCTTGCCGGAGCCGGACTCGCCGACGATGCCGAGCGTCCGGCCCCGCTCCAGATCGAACGAGAGCCCGTCCACCGCCTTGACCAGGCCGTCGTCGGTCCGGAACTGCACGTGCAGGTCGCGGACCTCAAGCATGGCCATAACTACACCCTCACCCTCGGGTCGATCACCGCGTACAAGATGTCCACCAGCATGTTCGCTATCACGATGAAGAACGCGGCGAGCAGCACCACGCCCATGATCTCGGGAAAGTCCTGGTTCTGGATGGCGAGGAGGGTGAACTGGCCGAGGCCGGGCAGCGAGAACGTGGTCTCGGTGAGGATCGCGCCGCCAAGCAGCAGCCCGAGGTCCATGCCGAAAATGGTCAGGATCGGCGTCAGGGCCGCCCGCAGCCCGTGCCGCACGACCACGTTCCGTTCCCGCAGTCCCTTCGCGCGGGCGGTGCGGATGAAGTCCTCGCTCATTGTCTCCAGCATGCCGGCCCTGGTCAGCCGCGCGTACAGGGCCGCGTAAAGGAACGCGAGGGTGACCCACGGCAGCACGAGGTTCCGCGCCCACAGCGCCGGGTTAGTGGTGATCGGGACATACGTCACGTTCGGGAAGATGGGCCACTTGTAGCTGAACAGCTCGAGCGAGATCAGCCCGGTGAAGAAGATCGGCAGCGACACGCCGGCCAGCGCCACGCCCATCGAGAACCGGTCGAACAGGGTCCCCCGGCGCAGCGCGGACAGCACGCCCACCGACACGCCGCCGATCAGCCACAAGACCGCCGCCCCGATGGCCAGCGACAGCGTCACCGGCAGCGCGGCCACCATCTGCGGCCACACCGGCTGCTGGCTGCGGAACGAGTAACCGAAGCACGGCGGCGCGCAGTACGTCACGCTCGGGCCCGAGTTGTAGTGCGTGCCGGCCACGATGCCCCACAGGAAGTGCCAGTACTGCACGACCAGCGGCGCGTTCAGGTTGAGCTTGGCCTCCATCTGCAAGATCGCCGACCGCGTGGGGTTGCGGCCGACGTACTGCGCCGCGAGCTCGTAGGAGTTCTGCCCCGCGAGCCGCGGGATCAGGAAGAAGATCGCGAACGTGATGATACTGACCACGACCAGCAGGAAGACCGTCGTGATCAGGCGGCGGATGATGAACGTGATCATGGCCTACGTGGGCGGGCGCCCGGCCCGGCCACCGCGTTCTCGCGGATGACCAGGGCCGGGCGCCGCTCCCTCCTAACTCTTGACGTCAGGCACCGTCTCGCTAGCCGTCGCGGCTAGCTGCTGACGCCCATGACGCCGTAGTTGTACATCCCGAACGGCGTCATCGTGTACACGTTGGTCACCGCCGGGTTCCGGTACAGCAGGTTGGTGGCGTAGACGTTCGGCAGGATCACGGCCTGAGCCATGGCATCCTTGTCGATCTCGCCGTAGATGGCGTTCCGCTGCGCGTCGGTGATCGACGGGTTCGCCGCCTGCGCGAACAGGCCGTTGATCGTCGGGTCGTTCAGCTCGCCAATGTTGGTGTTGCCCGAGGGAGCGATGGTGTTCCCGTTGATGAGCTCGTCCATCATGCCGTAGCCGTCCGGCCAGTCAGGCGACCAGCCGCCCATGAGGACGCCGAGGTTGTGCTGGTGCACGTAGTTCGGCGAGCCGGCGAAGTCGGTGTAGTAGGTGCCCGACGGGTAGCCGTGCAGCTGGAGCTGAATGCCCACCCGGGCCAGCGCCGCCTGCAGGGCCTGCACGGCCGCGACTTCGGCCGGCCGGTCGCTGCGGTACGACGCGCCGACCGTGAAGCCGGTCGGGTGGCCGCACTTGGCCAGCGCTGCCTTCGCCGCGGTCAGGTCGCCTGTCGGGTCCGTCTTCGCGTTGTACTGGTCGAACGAGGTGTACCCGCCCATCCCCGGCAGCAGCAGCGTCGTGGCGATCTGGCCGCCGGCATACGGGCCGCCCCAGGCGGTCTGCAGGTCGGTCTTGTTCGCCGCGTACTCAACCGCCTGGCGGCACGCCACGTTGTTCAGCGGCGCCACCTTGGTGTTGATGTAGGTGAACCACTCGCGGTTGCCTGGCGAGGCGTCGGCGTCCTTCTCCAGCGACGGGTTGGACAGGATCTTCGCCCGCGTCGCGGCCTGCACGCCGATGCCCTGCGCGTCGATGTCGACGTCCCCGGCCAGCAGCCGGTTGTCGAGGTCCGCCGCGTTCACGTTCAGGTTGATGACGACCTTGCTGGCCAGCTGGCTGACCTGCGGGTCCTCATTCGGCGTCCAGTTCGGGTTCGGCACCAGGGTGGCCTGCTTGTTCACCTGGTAGCTCTGGAACATGTAAGGCCCGGTGGACAGCGGGTGCAGCTGGTAGTTGGACCCGGTGTCCTTGGACGGCGGCACCGGAGCCGTCTGCGGCAGCGACGCCACGTAGTTGAAGTCCGGGAACGGCGACTGCAGGTGGAACTGGATCGTGGACGCGTCCGGCGTCGTGATCGACGTCAGGTTCCCCGTCTTGTCCTTGTACGGGCCCGGGTACTTCGGGTCCGCCAGCAGCACGGGGAAGTAGGTCGGGCCGTTGGCCAGCACGGACCTGTCGTAGGTGCGCTCGACCGCGTACTTGACGTCAGCTGAGGTGACCGGCGTGCCGTCCTCGAACTTCAGGCCCTGCTTGAGGTGGTAGGTCCACACCAGGCCGTTGTCGCTGACCGTGCCGAGGCTGGTCGCGATGCCGGGCACCAGCGTGTTGCCGCAGGCGCCGGGGCAGGACTTGTAGGTGACCAGCGGGGTCGCCCACAGCCTGGTCATGTCGAACGTCCAGGCGTAGTACGTGTTGCCCGGGTCGAACGAGTCGGGGGTGCTGCTCAGCGCGAAGGTCAGCGTGCCACCCTTCTTCGTCGAGGGGTTCACCACTTTGGTGACCCCAGCGTTGAAGGCCGCGTTGCTGCCGGATGCCGAGCTCCCGCCGCTCGAGCTGCCGGTCGAACTCGTCCCCCCGCCGCTTGAGCACGCCGCGAGGGTCAGCCCCGCCGCGACCGCGCATGCGGCGAACGCGAGCCTGCTTCGTCTTCTCATATGCGGCACGTCTCCTTTCACGGAATAATCGGCTCCGGAATCAGTGCCCACGCGGGTCAAGCGCGTCGCGCAGCCCGTCGCCGAATAGGTTGAAGGCCATGACCGTAATGAAGATGGCCACGCCCGGAATTATCATGTACATCGGATCTATGTAATAGAAACCATTGGATACCGCGTTGGAAAGCATCTGGCCCCAGCTCGGGGTCGGCGGGATGAGCCCGACGCCGAGGTAGTCGAGGGCCGCTTCGAACAGGATGTTTGTCGGGATCAGCAGGGTCGAGTACACCAGGATCGGCGCCACCAGGTTGGGCAGCAGCTCGCGGAAGAGAATGTACGGGCCGCGCGCGCCGATGCTGCGCGCCGCGTCCACGAATTCCCGTTCCCGCAGGGATAGGACCTGGCCGCGGATAATTCGCCCCATATAAGGCCAGGCGAAAAACCCGATGACGAATACGAGCAGGCTTACGCGCAGCTGGTTTCCGGACAGTCCAAACGCGGAGTTCGGGATCACGCCGATGAGGGCGATCGCGAACACCAGCAGCGGGAACGCGAGGAACACGTCCATGGCGCGGGCGATCACCGCGTCGATCCAGCCGCCGAAGTACCCGGCGATGATGCCGAAGAACACCCCGATGACCACGGCGAGGACCGTCGCGAGGAAGCCGATCAGCAGCGAGTACTGCGCCCCGACCACGATCCTGGCGAGCATGTCCCGGCCGGTCACCGGCTCGACGCCGAGGGGGTGCGCCAGGCTGATGCCGCCCCACGGGCCGTAGGGACGGCTGAACGTCGGGTTGATCAGGTTCGAGTTGTAGGCGTTGGGGTTCTGCACCAGGTGCGGGCCGATGAGCGCGACCAGGATGAGGAGGATGATGACGACCCCGCCCGCCATCGCGACCCGGTCCTTGCGCAGCCGCCGCCAGGCGATCTGGCCCAGCGACCTGCCCTCGATGGGCACGCCCGCAGACGTGACTCCGGCTTCGTCCGCTGGCGATGGTCCGCTGTGACCCGGTACGGGTTCAAGCGAAACGGCCACGTGCTGCTCTACCTGCCCATCTACTGACGCTGCTTACCGGAGATTCTTGCCTGAGCCGCCAAGACTACCGGCTGGTAATCCTGACAACATGCGGAACGACCTGCGTTTTCGCGTAGATCTTTCGGCGCTAGAGACAAGGTTCCGCATTCTGGCCATGGATACCAGACCGGGATGGGCATCGTGGCCCGATCGTGACATAAATCGGATCTATCCGTCACCTTCGACACATCCAAGAAGTAGTGTGCAACGAACGTGTTACAAGAGACCAGTGTGACTGATGTGACTTGTGGGACCGGAGCGGCGGTACGGCTAACGGGCACAGTTAAGGGACGGCAACCTGAACGAAGTCCCGGGCGACTGGCGACCCGAAGTCAGATGCCTCGCTTGCGGAGGATGTCCTCGATGTCCTTCATGTCGTCGTCGGCCGGCGCGGCCGTCTTGCCGGCCTTCGCTGGCTTCTTGGCTGACGCCGACACTGGCTCAGGCAGCCGGCTGGCCGGCAGGGTTCGCGTGGCGTCGCCCGCTTCCAGGCTGCCCGGACCCCGGCCCGCTGTGGACTGCCCCGCCTCGGCCCGGCGGCCGTCCCTGGCCGCCTTCCGCGCCTCCCGCGAGGCCTTGCGCCGCTCCCGTCCGCCGCTCGAGAGGTACAGCACCACCGCGAGCCCGGCCACGGCGACGCCGGCCCACTTGACCGGTGAGAACACGAAGCCGGTGGCGAAGTCCCCGATCGCGGTCCCGATCTTCCAGAACATCTCGATCGACCCGGTCAGGTACGCCGCGATCGGCAGCAGCGACACGGCGGCCCAGCGCAGCGCCGAGCGCAGCCCGCGGCGGCGGTATGCGTAGAAGCTGAGGATCATGCCGATCGCCGTCAGCCCGGCGGTCAGCGGAAGCCAGGCGATGCTGTTGTATCCCATGACTCGCCTCCGATGTTGCCTGCTCACTCCATCGTGTCACATCGGGCAGAGTGCCCGAAACGCCCGCGAGGTGTAGGCCGCGAGGCTGATCGTCAGGCGGCGATCCGGCGGAGTTCGCCGAGGCTGACCCCGGCCAGCGACGCCACCACGACCCGCCCGGGCGCGGGCGGGATCGGCACCAGCGACGGCACCGCCAGCACGCGGCAGCCGGCCGCCGTGGCGGACGCGACGCCGTTCGGCGAGTCCTCGAGCGCGACGCACCGCACCGGGTCCACGTCGAGCAGCTTGGCGGCCAGCAGGTACGGCTCCGGGTCCGGCTTGCCCGCGGTCGCATCCTCGGCGCACACGGTCAGCGGGAACGTGATCCCGGTGGCGTCGAGCACGGCCTCGGCGAACACCCGCTGCGAGGACGTCACCAGCGCATGCGGCAAGCCGGCATGAGCCACCTCGGCGAGCAGTTCGCGCACCCCCGGCTGTACCACCACCCGGCCGGCCCGTACCCGGGCCAGCACGCCCTCGATCATCCAGCGCTCGACCGTCTCAGGCGGCGCGGGCCTGGTCGCCCTGGCCAGCAGGTAGTCGACCGTCCGCGCCATGCTGCCGCCGAGCAGTGCCTGCTGGTCCTCCGGCGTCCACAGCGCGCCGAGCCGCGCCATCACCTCGGTCTCCGTCTCCAGCCACAGCGGCTCGGTGTCCACGAGCAGCCCGTCCATGTCGAACAGCACCGCCGCGAGCCCGTCTGTCACGTCTCTCCCTTCGGCTCGGCCCTCCAGGTCAGCACCGGCGCCCGGCCACGGGACTTCCCGTGGGCCCCCGGAGCAGCGGAGAATGGCGACCGGAGCCACCAGCCCGAACCAGACGAATTTTAGGAGCAACGGCCGTGCACATAAAACTCAAGGTGGTGGCGGATGCCGTGGTTTCCTGACTTCGCCAATGCCATGGAGCTGGCCCGGCAGCAAACGCGCGCCGCAGGCCAGGCCGACCCCGTGCGGCAGTACGTCACCGCGCTGAACGACGGTGACGTTCGGGCCCTGGAAACCGTATGGCCAGGTGAGGTGGTCATCTACGACCCGCGCGCCGGTGAGGTCCGCGGTCACCGGCACCTGCGGCACTTCGTCAGCCAGAGCCAGTCCCTGCTGGCGGAGCGGCACGCCCGGGTTGACACGGTGACCACTACCGTCGCCGGCGGGCGGGCGGTCGCGGAGCTGCTCGCGCGCCTAGACGGGGACGGGCAGGAACAGCTCTGGCCGGTGGCCGTCGTCGCCGAATCCCGCGACGACCGTTCGGTGGTATTCCGCACCTACTGCAGCCAGTGGCAGGTCGACGGGCGCCGCGAGCACGCCAGGCCCGCCATCCTCAGCTCGGCGGCGGACCTGCCAGGAGATGTCGTCGGCCGCTTCAGCGCCGCGCTTGGCGCCGGCGACGCCGACGCGGTGGTCGGCACCTTCGCGCCGGACGGGTACTACCGCGAGGCCGCCGGCCCCCACGCCACGCACCGCGGCGTGGCGGAGCTCCGCTCGTTCTTCGCCGCCCTGTTCAGCGCGGGCGGCGGTATCAGCCTGCGGCCCTGCGTCATTACCGACGACGGCGTGCGCTGCGCCATCGAGTACAACTGCGTCCGCTGGGGCGGCCGCGAGCTGCCGCCGCAGGCCGGGCTGTGCGTCTGCGAACG
>Ga0210396_10006038_pt1 | contig 11649 bp, 10 predicted proteins | sample IncBWH17OmetaG_FD_155466 | JGI IMG/M metagenome (GOLD analysis project Ga0210396, IMG submission 155466) | Forest soil microbial communities from Barre Woods Harvard Forest LTER site, Petersham, Massachusetts, United States - Inc-BW-H-17-O ...
GCCTTTTCCGTGCTCTCCCAAGAGCAAGGATGACCCGCATCCTTTGCCGGCCCTTGGTTGGGATCGAGGCGTGCGGGGTCGGCGGCCTGACCGGGGCCGTCCATCCATGACGGGACGAACTTATCGCATGTTTCCGGTGTGGCCCAGCGAGTAGCGGCCGGGCTGCGGCCATACCGTCAGTCCGTGCGGCTCCTGGCCCACCGGAACGCTCTTTACCGACCCGTCCGCCGTGTTGATGTCGTAGACGACGTTGTCAAACCGCCCGGACAGCCAGAGCTGTTTTCCATCGACGCTGACATTGCCCATGTCGGGGCTGCCGCCGCCTGGGATCGGCCAGGTGTGCTCGACCTTGCCGGTTGCGAAATTGAGAACCACAATGCTGCCCTTGCCGTGCGGCGCGCCGCGCGTCGAGTGCGAGCCGCGATTGGCGACATAAAGCTCCTTGCCGTCGCGGCTCGGGTAGAGCCCGTGCGTGCCGACGCCGGTCGGGATGAAGTCGGTCTGCGTGAAGCTGTCGCCATCGACGACGTAGACGCCGTCCGCGTGCATATCGGCCACATAGAAGCGTGTGCCGTCGGGTGAGATGCGGATGTCCTGAGGCATCCCCCGCCTAGGGAAGCGTAAATAGCCCAGCACCTTGCGGTTGACGAGGTCGATCTTCACCAGCCCGCCGCCGCGGAATTCGCAAGTAAAGATCGCGTACCGCCCGTCGATCGAGAAGTCGGCGTGATTGATGCCGGAGCAGTTCGGGGCCTCGATCGATTGCTCGAGCGCCATCGTCTGCGGGTCGCGAAAGTCGAGGCGCTTGTGCCGCTCGGCAACGACGATCGCGGCATGCCCGTCCGGTGTAAAGTAAAGGTTGTAAGGGTCGTCCACGGGAATGGCGTTGCCGGGCTTGCCGGTCTTGGGGGCGATCGGCGTCAAGCTGCCGCTGCTGCGGCGCGCGCCGTTATTGGCGACCCACAAGGTTTTCAGATCCCAGGACGGGACGACATGCTGCGGACTGGCGCCGACCGGAAAACGGTCGACGATGGCAAGCGTCGCCGGGTCGATGACATAGACGCTGTTCGAGCGCCGGTTCGGCACATAAATACGCGACAGATCTCCGCCCACCGCCGGGCTCAAACGATCGGGCGCGGTGCCGGTGTAGAGATTGCCTGCATCGAGTACGGGCGGCATTCCGGGCACGGTCTGGATTGGATCGCCAGGATTGGCACGAACCTTCAGCAACAGGGCCCGCCCCGGCCCAGCCGCGCGTGCAACTGCTGAACTCGCCGAACACAGCAATCCACCCTCCCCTCCTGCCGCGCGAGAGGGCAGGGCGGAACTGCCGATCCAAGCGCACAGCATGGCCATAGGGCCGAGCCACAGCGCCATCCGGAACCAAAGAAGCATGTGCCGGCGCACGGAAATCTCCCGAAGTGAATGTTAAGGTTGGCTGGTCGCTTTTCTAATCGCGTCAACGGTCCGCGTCACGATTAGGTCAACACCAAGCTGACCGAGTTCAGCATTCGACCGATGCGGATCGCCGTTGGCGCCGTCCCCTGGTTGCAGGCGATCGGTCCGCACGAGGCGAGGGTCCACGGCGAGCGTCAGCGAGGTGTCGGCGAGGCCGGCATGGGTCCCGACTTCCTCTTCGCGGTAACCTTTGCTCGTCAACAGCCGGCCGAATTCGCTTTCGCTCGCGCGGTAATACTCCTCAATACCGTGGACGCGGGTCGGTTGGGCGCCCCATTCCCGGTTCAGCCGATCCGCGACCGCTTTCTCATCCTTTTGATACGAGCCGTGATCGCCGATAAAGACGATGTCGCGGAATCCGGCGAGCTTGAAGCTGCGCGCCGCATATTCGAGGATTTTGTCGAAGGCTTCTTCCGGCACCGTGATCGTGCCAGGAAATCGCATATGCCCGGTCGGAGGTGCGAGGGCGCCTTCCGGCACGTAGGCAATCACCGGCGCGACCAGCGCGTTGCCCAGCGCGCGGGCGATCTTATCGGAAAGATAGCGCACGCGAAAATTGTGTTTGCCCAAAGCCATATGTGCGCCGTTCTGCTCCGTGCCCCCGATCGGGACGATGACCGTCGTCTTGCCGGCGCGGATCTGGTCGCGCAATTCGGTCCAGGTCAGCTCCTCGAGAAACACGCTCTCCGCTGCCTGCGCGGCCCGCAGGCCCAGCAACAGAAAACACAGGCAAAGAAATGGCTTAGCCATTCAACATCGGAATGCCGGAGACGACCGTGGCGGCCGCTGCCCCAAAGATCACGACCAGCCAAGGCGGCACCGCCCAGAACGCCAGCAGCAGGAAACCAACAATGCCGAGCGCAAAGTCCGCCGGTCCGAATATGGCGCTGATCCACACCGGCTTGTAAAGCGCGGCCAGCAAAAGGCCTACGACCGCGGCGTTAACGCCGCGCAATGCCGATTGCACGTCCGGCCGGCGGCGCAGCGTGTCCCAGAACGGCAATGCGCCGATAAGCAACAGAAATGACGGCAGAAATATCGCCACGACACAGATCAGACCGCCGAGCCAGCCATTGGGCTTCGGACCCATGACCGTGCCGAGATAGGCGGCGAAGGTGAACAGGGGCCCCGGCACCGCTTGCGCCGCGCCATAACCGGCGAGAAAGGCGTCACTCGTCACCCATGCCGGCGGCACCACCGACGCCTGCAGCAGCGGCAGCACCACATGGCCGCCGCCGAACACCAAAGCGCCCGAGCGGTAGAACGAATCGAAGAGCGCGAGCGTGTGTGACGGAACCGCTGTGGCGAGCAGCGGGAGCCCGACCAGCAATGCGAAGAACCCAACGAGAGCGATCATCGACCAGGCACGCGGCAGGTGAACCGCGAGCGAGCTTTGGGGCTGAGGATGCGGTTCGGCACGCAACAGCCCCCAGCCGATCAGCCCGCCGGCAGCGATCGCGCTGATTTGACCAGGAGCGGAGGGGATTGCGAGCGCGACCATGGCTGCACCGACCGCGATCGTGGCGCGTTCGCGGTCGGGACACAAATTTTTCGCCATTCCCCAAACGGCCTGCGCGACAACCGCCACGGCGACGATCTTGAGGCCGTGCAGCCAGGCCGAATCGGCCGGATTGCCGAACGCCGCCACACCGTAGCCAAACAGGATCATCGCCAAGGCAGAGGGCGCGGTGAAACCGAGCCAGGCAAAAAACCCTCCGGGCAGCCCCGCCCGCAAGATGCCGATACTGATGCCGGTCTGGCTGCTCGCCGGTCCCGGCAGGAATTGGCAGAGCGCGACGATGTCGGCGTAGGCCGCCTCGTCGAGCCAGCACCGCCGCTCGACAAACTCGACACGGAAATAGCCGAGATGCGCGACTGGCCCGCCGAACGAGGTCAACCCCAGACGCATAAAGATGCGCAGCACCTCGAAGGGCGAACCACGCCCCTCGACAGGTGACGCTGTGCCGGCCGCAGTGCTCACTTCGAGAGCGGGACCATTCCCATCCAGAACATCGTCTTGTCACCGACGTCGACATCGTATTTGCGGACGAAATCGAGCTTGCCGCTGTCGTCGATCCGGAACACAGCCAGGCTCGCCGGCACGGTGCGGATCGCCGCGCCCTCTCTGACCGGCAACGCCATGATATGCGCCGCGACCAAAAGGCGGCCGCTCGGGTCGATGTGGAAGGTGCGGCAGTGGATGCCGCGCGTGTCGATGTGCTGGATCGGAACGGGTTCGCCGGTCGTCATGTCGATCTCATAAACGGCGAACGTATTCTCGCCGCCAGCGAAGACGGATTTGCCGTCGACCTGGACCGTCGAGGACGCGCGGTTGGCGGCATAGACAAAGCGGCCGTTGGGGTGAACGTGAACGGTGCCGGCGGCCTGCCGGCCCCGGATGTTGCCGGGCTCAGCCAAAGTCTCCTTGCGGAAGACCGGCGCCGCCGAAAGCTGGCCATTGGTGATCGCGAACATGTCGAGCTTGTTCTGCCGCTCCAACGAAACGTAGACCCAGGGCTTGGCCGGGTGGAAGTCGAGATGGCGCGGTCCGAAGCCGTAGCCGCCGTTTGGCGGCACCGAAAACTCGTCGGTCAGCAACCCGTCTCGGTATCGGAAAACCTTGAGCGCCCCCGGCTCTTCGGGTTTGCCCGCGGCGGCGTCATGACCGCGCGCAACGAGGATCGCCAGCCGATTATCGGGGCTGACCCGCACTTGGTGCCCGTAGATGCCGGCGTCGATCGGGCCCGGCTGACGCACTTCCACACCCGGGCTTGCATCGGGATTGACGCGGTAGACCCTGATCGCACTCGGATTGCTGAAAGCGACCAGCAGGTGCTCGGAAGGAATGTCGGTCGTCATATGGATCGGGCGGGTCGGCAGCGGTATCGATTGGCCGTGCGGCGTCAGCACACCCGAAGCCTCGTTGACGCCGAACGCCGTCACGTGATGCTTGTCGCCCGCCGCTCCCATACCCGGCGCGCTGTCGCTCGATGCCACATACAGATGCCGGCCCGACTTATGCGGCCAGGCATAATGCACATTGGCCGGCAAGGTTACGGTGCCGCGCTTGACCAGCGCGGCGGCCTCGACGTCGACATCATATTGAGTGAGCTCGGGCCCGACACTGGCGTAAAGTACCACCCGGGCTGATGCAGATTGCAGCATGACAGCGGCCCCCATGACGGGATTGAAACTCAAACCATCCGCCATGTAGCCACCGGCGTCCAGTATTTCGGGCTTCGGGCAAGCACCTCCCTCGCGCAACGTCGATCGTCGCGCCATGCGTGGGTTAACTTCCGTGTCGAGCCGATATCCGGGAGCGTCAACCGCCCTTTCCAGCCCGCGACTCCGTTGCGGGCCCCAGCAATCGCGGGTGACTACATAGCCCTAAGCTCACCTATTCAGGTCGATTCACGGGCCAGATCGTTGATATCTATCGTGCGCTCGCTATAGTCAGATGCCCGGCGGGCGAACCCCGGCCGATCGAAACCGCTGTTTATGCCCGGTTGAGGAGAGCGACACTCGCCCAAATGATGGATCGCTCGTCTCAGCTCGCGCTGCGTATTGGCGATCAGCTCAAAAGTGTAACTAAGCCGGAACAGGATTGCCAGCAGCACCCCCATCTCCATCCAGTTGAGCAGCAGGCTGATCGTTTCGAAACTCATTTAACCCTCCTTGGCTCTCGCGTCCTCGAAAGGCGCAGCCCTCTGGTAGTTCGGCTTGCTGACGTAACCGAGGATCGGCACGGGCTCGCGCGGAAAGCAGTGGTTGCAAGAACTCCAGCTCCAGTGAATTTAAATCAAATGCCGTCGACACAGTACCTCGCCCAGCGTCAACCAGGCGTCTTTTGCGGGCGGGTGAGTTTGTGGAAGCAGGACGCTACCTTGTCGTTGCTTGGGAGAACGCTGTGGTCCGTTTCGCATTGGAACATCGGAGGCGAAGCGACGGTCTCCTTCCTGCCGCGGCCGCGGGGCCGCATTCGATGTAGAGAATCTTCGACGAACGCAAAATTAGTCGCCGCGATCAGGGTTGCAGGCGCCTCTCGATCTTTACCAGAACCTTCTCGCGCCGGCGACGCGCATCACCCACCACGCGTGCCGTCTCGCTGCTGTCGCCGCATTCAGCGAGCAGCATGTCGAACATCGCGATTGAGCCCCGCAGGGTGTCGCACAACGTGCGCCTGTCGGCGTCGTCCAGCTCCTGGTCTTCAGGCACCGCCCGATCCTTTCGCAAGAATGGTACCGAGGATATGGTTAATCACAGCAGGTGCAGAAAGTAGCATACGACCGCAAAGGGGCAATCGACCGAGGACGGCCATACACGATAATTGGAGGGGCTGAAATTATTGCAAAAAATGGCGCACCCGGCGAGATTCGAACTCACGACCTCTGCCTTCGGAGGGCAGCGCTCTATCCAGCTGAGCTACGGGTGCATGGTCTGGTGCGAGCTGGGCTTGGTGAGATACAGCCGCCACGCGGCGAGTGCAAGGTCCTTGCAACTCTTGGCCAGCCCGCCGAGTAACGAGCTGAGCAGGCGTTTCATACTTTAGAAGAAAATTTGCTTTAGAAGAAGCAACCAGCGGGGGATGCAAGTTATTAACGTCGCTGGCAGATCACAGATGTCGCCATGTATTCGCCGCAATCTTCGGCGCTAGTCGGCGCCGGACCGAGCCCGAGGGGCGCGCGGCAGACGCGTCCGGGGGGGTAAATGAATATTCAGCTAGCCGAAAAGCCGCGGCATCGCCCCGGCCTTTCGATCGATCGCGGCGTGTTGGAGAAATTGGAAGAGCGCCTTGGGCGGGTGCACGCGCGCCAGCGGCTCGGCATCGAGGACGAGAGCGAAGGCCGGGTATTTGGCCAGGGCATCAATTTCTTTCACCCGGAGAACTGGTATCTGAGCGCTTCGGTCATTCGGACGGCTTTGATTGCGACCGGGCTCTACTGGCGCGCCCGCAAAAACGCCGAAGACATTAAAATTCGGCGCCATGACTTCCGCTCGCCCGAAGTGCCGGGGTCGTTCGACGGGTTCACGATCCTCCATCTCAGCGATTTGCATGCCGACATGAACGGCGGGGCGATGCGCCGGCTGATCGAGCTGCTCCCGACAGTTTCATACGATGTCTGCGTCCTCACCGGCGATTATCGCGGGAAGACCTACGGTCCGTATCAAGCAGCAATAGAGGGCCTGGCGCGGGTGCGAGAGCACCTCCAGGGTCCGGTCTACGGCGTCTTGGGCAACCATGACACGATCCGCATGGTACCGGACTTGGAGGAGATCGGGATTCGGATGCTGCTCAACGAGTCGGAGGCAATCGAGCGGGGCGGGGAGCGCATCCACCTCGTCGGCATCGACGATGCGCATTATTACCGGGTGGACAATATCGAAAAGGCGGCCTCCAGGGTGCCCGCCGCGGAATTTTCGATCCTGCTGTCTCACACCCCGGAGATATATCGCCAGGCCGCGCATGCCGGGTTCCAGCTGCTGCTGAGCGGGCATACTCACGGCGGTCAGATGTGCTTGCCCGGCGCCATTCCGATCATCCTCGATTCGGTGCTGCCCAGACGTATGGGGGCCGGAGCCTGGACCTATCGCGACATGATGGGGTACACCTCAGTCGGGGTCGGGTCCTGCATCCTGCCGGTGCGGCTCAACTGCCCCCCGGAAATTACGTTGCATCGTCTGTTGCGCGATCGCCGTCCGCCTCAATAGGGGCGGTCGCGCAGGCGGAATGCGTAGAGCAGGCGCGAGAGCGCCACCTCTCCGATAACGAACAGCACGACGCAAACCACAATATCGGCGGCCGTCAATGCCAACAGGCCGCGGCACGCGAGCAACGGCAGAAGCGATTCCGGAATTTGGTCGAGACCGCTCGCCCGGCTGCTCGACGGTAGACCAAGGCGGCGTTTGCAGAAACTCGAAAAGAGGTCGCCGGCCATGGCGAAGCTGCCGACCAGAAGACCGGTTTTCCAACCGAGGCCGATGGTAGGTGCGCTCGCCGTCGTTACCGGGACAGCCAGCAGAATGCCGCGTATCGTTTTCGAGCGGCCGAATACCGGTTGCCCGTCGGCAAATGTGAGGTTGCCGTCGAGGGGATAGGAATGATGGCCGCCGAGCACCTTCTTGGCGATCACCGGCATCCCGTTGGCCAGCATCAGCAAGATCAGCAATTGCAGGATGATGACCGGGTGCATCTTGTCAGCGTGCGTTGAGCGAGAGTTGGCTTGCGCCACGCGAGAAAGCTTCTGCCGCGGCGCGATCGGCGCCCGAGGGCAGCGGCGCGGCCGGAGTTAGTGCCCAGCTCGCGACATCGTCGGCCACGATCGGCCCTTCGAGATCGCGCAGCAGCATGTGATAACCGTCTTTGTACCAGGCGAGCTTCGCCCGGTGGCGGCACTCCGGCGGCAAGCTGCCGACAAAATGCCGGATCGCCGTTTTCGGCACGATTTCGTCCTTTGCGCCGTACATCACCAGCAGCGGGACGTCCAGCACCGGTGCCGAATCGAGCGCGGCATCCATCAGATCCACCAGACCGTAGATCGTGTCGACCCGGGTTTCCTTGATGACCAGAGGGTCGCGCGACAAGGCGCGCAGCATCGCGATATTGTCGGATGGCGTTATCTCGAGGCCGCGACCGGTCACGGTGAGCCCCGGCATCAGGCGAACCCCGGCCCAGAGAGCCACCCGGGGCAAGAGGTCCATCGTCGGGCGGCCCCACACAGCCGGCGCAGTCAGGGTGACGCCGTCGACGTCGGGAACCGGTGCGCCGCTCTCGCGTGTCATCGCCACGACCGCCACCGCACCGCCCATGCTGTCCCCGAGGAGGTAGAGCGGCACCCCCGGGTAGAGATGGCGCAGTATTTGAGAGGCCGTCGCGGCATCGGCGGCGAGAGCCGCCCGGCCCGGCCAAAACCCTCGCTCGGGTGCGGCGCCAAAGCCGCGCTGATCATAGGCGTAAGTGGCGATGCCGCGCTTGGCCCAGGCTTGGCCCGGACCCTCGAACGCGTTGCTGTAATCGTTGAACCCGTGCAGCGCGAGGATCACCGCCTTGACAGCGTTGCCTGGCAGCCATTTGCGCAGCGGCAGCACCTGACCGTCGGCGGCGATAAAGCTCGTTCCGGTAAACTGCGGTATCGGATGCGGCTCGGGCGCTGCCCGCGCAGTGCCGATGCCAGCGAACCGGGCGTCCTCGTCTGTTGTTGGCGCGCAGCCGGCCGACAACAGCAACGCGGCAGTCACCCAACCTCCGCAAAGGCCGGAAACTATCAGTCGCCGGCCGCTCAAGGGTTCTCGTCGATGCCGCAAGCGCGAATCTGATTTCTGGAGGGGATCGTTGATTGTGGAGCGGCAAAGCGTATCATCATGCTCGTCAGACGGTCAGCCGCGCGGGCCAGTACCCACATCATTTCCCGGTCGCATATGGGCCCTTTCGAAACCATCTACATTAACGAGACGGTTGCTGCCTGCAATGGCGACGGTGGGGCGCTCGGCCACCCCAGGGTCTTTCTCAATCTCGGGCGCGACGGTAAGGTCGAGTGCCCCTATTGCTCCCGGCTGTTTGTCAACCGCGCGATGCAAGAACCCGCCGGTGGCGCGAGTGCGCCGCCCAGGACATCGGAAGAGCGCAATGCTTGAGTGAAGGAACCGTGGACGAGATCATCGAACCGCTCGTTTCCGAGCTACGCCCGGAAGCCACCGCGCGCGCCCCTTCGGCAGCGCCGCACCACGTATATCTTATCGACGGCTCGGGCTTCATCTTTCGGGCCTATTTTGCGCGCGCCAAGGATCCCAAGGCAGAGCGGTTCCAGCGCCAATCCGATGGCATGGCGACGGAAGTCGTCATGCATTTCAGCAATATGCTGGACAAATACTTGAGGGATACTGATGCTGATCACATAGCGGTGATCTTCGACGCTTCCGGCCGCAGCTTCCGCAACGAGATCTACGATCAGTACAAGGCGAACCGTCGGGAGATGCCCGATGATCTCGCGCCACAACTCGCGCACGTACGGCAGGCGGCGGATGCCTTCGGCGTCTGCCGGATCGAGATGGAGGGCTTCGAGGCCGACGATCTGATCGCCACCTATGCGCGGCACGCCATAGAGGCGGGCGCCAAGGTGACCATCCTGTCGTCCGACAAGGACATGATGCAGCTGGTCTCGGATGACCGGGTGGTGATGCGCGATCCGATGACGGACCGGCCTATCGGTGAAACCGAGGTGCGCGAAAAATTTGGCGTCGGGCCCGACAAGGTAATCGACGTGCAGGCGCTGTGCGGCGACAGCACCGACAACGTGCCGGGCGTACCCGGCATCGGGGTCAAGACCGCGGCCGAGCTGATCAATACCTATGGAGACCTCGAGACGTTGCTCGCCCATGCCGGGGAGATCAAACAACCGAAGCGCCGCGAGGCGTTGGTGGAAAACGAGGCAAAGGCGCGGTTATCGAAGGAGCTGGTAAAACTAGACGACAAGGTGCCGCTGCCGTGCCCGCTATCGGCACTCAAGGTTAAGCCATACGACTCAGAAAAGCTTTTTCCATTTCTGGATGAAATGGAGTTGCGCGCTCTCAAATCGCGCATCGCGCGGCGTCTCGACATAACGGCCCCCATCCCAACCGGGCCGACGGAGCCGGCGATCCCGGAGATCCCGCCCTTCACCGCGCCGCGCACTTATGCGCTGGTCGACACCGTCGAGGGCCTCGACCACTGGATCGAGGCGGCGCAGCAGGCGGGTACAATCGCGATCTGGCCGGAGGCGAGTAGCGTCGCGGGCACGCGCCCGGAGCTGTGCGGGATCGCGCTGGCCCTGGCCCCCGGTCTCGCCGCCTACCTCCCGGTCGGCCACCGCGCGGCAGAAGCTCAGGCGCCCTCGCTGCCGCTCGGCGATCCCCTCACCCACCAGCCCCCACCCCAACCCTCCCCCGCGAGCGGGGGAGGGAACGGTGGGGGCTGGTCCCCCCTCTCCCGCAATGCGGGAGAGGGTGCCAAGCGAAGCGAGGCGGGTGAGGGTAGGCTGACTCCGGAGTTCGCGCTCGAGCGCCTGCGCCCGCTCTTCGAGGATCCCGGGATTCTCAAGATCGGCCACGACGTGAAGACCGGGGCGCACCTGCTGTCGCGCTACGGCATCAAACTCGCGCCCTACGATTGCACGATGCTGATGTCCTACGTGCTCGACGGCGGCCAGTCCGAGCACACGATCGAGAACTTGGTCCGGCGTTGCTTCGAGCACGAGCTGACCCCGCTCAAGGAGCTGATCGGCACTGGTAAGAGCCTGATTGCCTTCGCCAAGGTGCAGCCGGAGAAGGCACGCGACTTCGCGGCCGAGCGGGCCGACGCAGTGCTGCGCCTGCATATGCTTCTGAAGGCGAGACTCGTGCGCGACAGGATGACGGCCTTCTACGAGACCATCGAGCGGCCGCTCGTGCCGGTCGTCGCGGCGATGGAGCGCGAGGGCATCAAGGTCGACCCCGTGGCTCTCGCGGAGCTGTCGCGCGATTTCACGCGCCGCATCGCCGATCTCGAGCAGGCGATCTTCCGGGCCGTCGGCAACGACTTCAATATCGGATCGACCAAACAACTCGGTGACGTGTTGTTCGAGAAACTCGGGCTGCCCGGCGGCAAGAAGGGCAAGACCGGCGCCTACGGCACCGACGCCTCGATCCTCGAGGAGCTGGCACCCTTGCACGAGGTGCCGGGGCATGTCCTCGAATGGCGCCAGCTGACCAAGCTCAAATCGACCTATGCCGATGCGCTGGCCGAGGAAATCGATCGCGAGAGCGGGCGGGTGCACACCTCATACGCCCTCGCGGTCGCGGCAACGGGACGGTTCTCGTCGAACAATCCCAACCTGCAGAACATCCCGATCCGCACCGAGGAAGGCCGCCGCATCCGCCATGCCTTTGTCGCCGAGCCCGGACATCTGCTGCTGTCGGCCGACTATAGCCAGATCGAATTGCGGCTCGCCGCACATGTCGCGGACGTGCCCGAGCTGAAGCAGGCCTTCCGCGACGGGGCGGACATTCACGCGCTGACGGCGAGCCAAGTGTTCGGCGTTCCGCTCGCGGAGATGGACGCCAACACGAGGCGCCGGGCGAAGGCGATCAATTTCGGCATCATCTACGGCATCAGCGCCTTTGGCCTCGGAGCGCAGATCGGCGTGCCGCAAAGCGAGGCGGGGGCCTATATCCGCGCCG
>Ga0210396_10006039_pt1 | contig 11649 bp, 7 predicted proteins | sample IncBWH17OmetaG_FD_155466 | JGI IMG/M metagenome (GOLD analysis project Ga0210396, IMG submission 155466) | Forest soil microbial communities from Barre Woods Harvard Forest LTER site, Petersham, Massachusetts, United States - Inc-BW-H-17-O ...
ATCGTGCCGCTCGTGGTTGGGGATAGCGAGGACGCGCTGCGCCTCTGCCAAGCCGGACTGGAGCGGGGCGTGTTCGCCCAGGCCATTCGACCGCCGACCGTGCCCGCCGGCACTTCGAGATTGCGCCTGACGGCGATGGCGTCTCATACCTCCGATGAGCTGCGCCACGCCGCGAAAGCCCTCGCCGGAGCCGCGAGCGCTCTGGGACTCGATCCCGCCACACTGGGCACACCAGCCGTCCACAAGCGGCTCGCCCGCGTCGCCTAGCCCCGCGTGCGCGGACTGTTCGTCACAGGGACAGGGACCGGGGTCGGTAAGACGATCGTGAGCGCCGCGCTGCTCGCGGCGATGAGGGTGGCGGGGGAGGCGGTATACGCGCACAAGCCTGTCGTCACCGGACTGGCCGAGCCACCCGGTGATTGGCCGCCCGACCACGAGCTGCTGGCCGAGGCGGCCGGCATGGAGCCCGGGAATGTTGCACCGCTGCGCTTCGAGCCTGCTGTCTCACCGCATCTGGCGGCAGCGCTGACCGGCAGGCCGATCGAGGTCGGCGCGCTGGTGGCACGCGCGAGGGCAGCTGGGAGCGCGAGTCACACTTTGATCGTGGAGGGTGTGGGCGGCCTGCTCGTTCCGCTCGCCGAGGACTTCACCGTGCGCGACCTGGCGGTGGAGCTGGGAATGCCATTGCTGATCGCTGCATCGCCGGCGCTTGGCACGATCAACCACACGTTGCTCACTCTCCAGGTTGCGCGTGCAGCCGGTCTGGAGGTGCACGCGGTCGTGCTCACGCCGTGGCCGCAAACGCCGTCGAAGATGGAGATCTCCAACCACCAGACAATCGCGCGGCTGGGGCGCGTCGAGGTCGATGTTCTCCCACGTGTGAGTGGACCCGATCCAGCTGAGCTGGCAGAGGTGGGCGGGGAGCTCCCGTGGCGGCGTTGGCTTGAGCCTAGTGCTCTATAGCCTCTAGACCAAGCGCCCGTTCGACTTCCCGTCCAGCATCTGTGAGCGTCCAGGCGTTGGGCTCCCCGCGGGTTCGTCCGGCGCCTGCATTGTGGATCAAGCCAAGGTGGTCGAGGCGACCAAGGAGCTTTGACATCTGACCCTGGTCTGAGACACCAGACGCATCGGCGACGTCGCGATTGGAGGCTCCGGGGTTGGCAGCCACGGCCATCAGCGCGCGTATCGTGCGATAGGTCAACCGCATTTCGAGATTCTTGAAGGGATCCCGTGGGATCCCCTTTGGACGCCCGCCACGCACAGCCGGAGTGGGACGATCAAGCTCCTTGCGGGCCGCGGCAGGCCCAAGATAGGGCAGCACGATCATCCCCATCAGCGGGTTCAACAGGTCGACGAACCGTTGCGGCCTTCTCTCGAGCAGGCGGATGTGAATCAGCGAGAACACCCCACCGACGACGCCCTCTGCCGTCAGAGGTGGCATCTCAGTGCCCACTCTCACCTCACTTCGGCCCTCATCCACGACCGCGATGAGCTGCGCGAGCAGTCGCTGGCGACGGTCCAACGCCTGCCCTCCCGCTCCCAGCGCGTCCACCACAACGAGCCGCCCCATGCTGGGCTCGTCGTCGAAGAACTCGAGCAAGGCGAGAAGTCCGACACGAATCCGCTCCCGCCAACGACTCGACCTACCGTCGAGTTCGATCGCATACGCTTCGCGCACGTACTCCGTGGCGCGCTCGACAGCATCATCGAACGTTGCCAGGAAGCAATCCTCACGGTCGGCGAACAGTTCGTAGAACGTACGCCGCGAAATACCAGAGCGCGCTACGACATGGGCGATCGTCGCGTCCGCTACACCACGATCGGCGACGACCTCAACCATCGCCGAGATGATCCGGGCACGCTGGATCTCGCTGACCTTGTCTCGGCCAAGGCCGTTGCAGCCAGAGTCGATGCCAACCGCGGACCCTGCGGAGCCCTGTCGTGTGGGATCCATGTCACTTCTTCTTGGCTGATGCGTATTTTCTCTTTGCCTGCTTCCTGCACGCAGCACGCTTCTTCGTCGGCTTCTTCTTGCATATCTTCAAGGCGCGGGCGAGCCTCTGTGCACTGGTCAGCGACTTGATCGTCGATTTGCCTGTTGAGGCCGTCTGGCCGGGGAACACGACCGGCGGGACCGCGATCAGTGGCGGCGCCAGCGGCTGGGCAATCGGACTCTGATATCCCGGGGTCGTGAATGTCTGATCGGCGCCGTAGATGGTGCCGTCCTGACTGGTCGCGTACACCCGGTAGTGGTAGGTACTGCCGGGCGACAGGTCTTCGAGTGTCAAGGTGAGGGTTTTGGCGACGGTGTCGCTCCCTACTGGGATGGGTGGCCCATAGCTACCCGCTTCGCTCCCCTCTTGGAATCCGTAGAAGGTCTTCAGGCCTGCTGTGTCGATGGCGGCTGTGAGCGTCGCCGCTGTCTGAGTTACGCCCGTGGGAAAACCTGTGGTCGCCGCGGGTGGTGTGGGCGCGCCGGTGGTGAATGTGTAGTCGGGCCCGATTGTCGTGCCCAATTCGTTGGTTGCACTCAGCGCATAGTGATAGGTCGTGCCGGGCGCCAATTCGGTGACAGCGATCGGACCAATGCTCTCATCGCCGCTTCCACCTGAGCCTGCGTCAAGGACCAGAGTGCTGTTACCGTAGGCACTGGTCGTGCCGTAGAGGAAATGGTAGGTCGTGTCGCTGCCAGCGGGATTGACCGTGCCCGATATCAGCGCAGCCGTTCGAGTGATATTCGACGCGGTAAGGGGCCGATCGTTGACCGCAGGAGCCGTCGGGAGCGTGGTGAAGGTGCCGTCGCTGTTCTGGTTGGTGCCATTGGCGTTGGCGGCCGAGAGGCGGTAGTGGTAGAGAGTTCCAGCTCGCAAGCCGCTCAATTCAGAGTTGACGGATACAGGTGTCACGCCGGAGCCCGGCGCCGTCGAGCACGGAGTGGGCGGGGAGTCGTAGGAGGTGTCGGTGCCATATTCGAACTGGCATGCGCTCACGGGCTCGCCGTTCGGGTCCACAACCCCTTCAAGCGTTGCGCTGTTGGACGTGATATCCGATGACGCTCCGCCCGTCACATCGGCGACGAGCACAGCCGGTCCGTAGATATTGACACGACCGTCGCCATTTGAGGCATAAACCTCGTCGCCCGTCTTGTGAACCGCGACACCGAAAGAGCCACCTATCGCTCCAGACCCGGCTTCAGCGGACCTGCCGAGAAGTTTGCCCGAGGAGTCATACTCGGCGATGCCGACGCCATCGTCCAGATATACGTCATCATTGGATGGATCAGCCACGAGCGAGCTCGCGTTCCCGTCTTCCAAGGCGAGCGCAGCCGGTTCTCCCGTCGTGTTGAACTGCGAGGCTGCGTACTTGCTGACAGGTCCGTCGCCGAACGTTGCCCCATAGATATTGCCTTGCGAATCAACCGTGATGTTACAGATCCCATTGAGAGCCGACAGTGAAGAAACCGCCGCTCCAACAACGGGTGGGCTACCGATCGGGGTGTACTTGCTGACAGAGCTGGCGCTGCCATTCCAGAACCCGACATATGCTTCACCATCCAGGCCAACCGCCACGCCACAAGCCTCTCCACCCGTGACATCGCCGAGGAATTCGCCGGTGGAGCCATCATAGATACGGACTTCGTTGTTGTTCGCAACATAGACGTCGCCTTTTGCCGGGCCCGCGATTGAGCTGTCAACCGCTATCTCATTCTCCCCAAAGAAACCGCCACCGACACCTGTGATCACGTTGGCAGCCGATTTGGAGAAGTCGACCGGCTCTCCCGCGGAGTCATACTTGTAGACAGACCCACCTTCCGCATCAGGGACATACACGTACACATTTCCGCTTGACTGATCCACGGCGATACCCTGCACGCCCTGCTGTCCACCAAAGTTGGCGCCTCCCAGACCTTCCGGGCCGAAGCTATGCCCTGTATAGATATGCGCCAATGAGGCCAACGCCACATTGCCCTTGGCCGGCAGCCCTCCGAGCGCTACGCTGAGCGTTGCCAAGGCAATCAGTGTCAGCCTGCGAATACCCGGCATCAGTTGCTCCTCCCGTTGACGTGATCCCTACCTGCCCGGCGAGCCGTCCCGAGCTCACGAGATGCCCTGGCCCTCCTCGCTCTTCGCGCGTCATCTGCCTTGGCGGCCTTCTTGGCCTTGGGGCATCCCGTGACGGCGATCTTCGTGGACTCGTGGATACTCGCCCCGTTTTGCGCGGTGAATGCCGTGGGCATCTTGAGGGTGCTCTTGCAGAGGTTCCCGTTCGCCGCGAGCGCCGAGTGAGGGCCCTCTGGCAAATACAGCTCGAAGCTCGATATCGGCACATCGGGGACCGTCTCGAACGTGCTGCTGGTGATCCCAGCCTTGCTGATGAACGTCGAGCCCGTCAGATCTACACGAACCCCATCGCCCTGCAGGATCACCTCCAGATCCGGGAACTGTTCCCCGCCGTGGGAGACGAAATACACAGGGCCCGTCAACTGTACAGGCAAGACAGGCGTGGACGCCCTCACTACCCCGACTATCGACGCCGCTGGACAGGACGCCGGATTGGTGTCAAACGTCGTCGCGGTGCACGCCTTCTGCAACGTCGACAACCTCGACGGAAGTTGTCTTGGCAGGTCGACCTTGACCTTCGCGATATTCGCCTGGGTACCCTGCGCGCCCCTTGGATAGATCACCTTCGCATCCAGGCTCGCGCCAGTCGCCCGAGACGTCTTGCCCGAGGTCGAGACGGCACACCCTGGTTTGAAGCCGAGCGCGGCGCAGTTGGTGACCTGGAATGCCGAGGACACCGGACTGCTCGCGCCTTCGACGCTCGACACCGTGCCGGTGATGGCGAGCGGGTTGCAGCTCGTCGGGTTGAAGGTGAACCCGCCAGAGCGTTCGACCACGACGTTCACCAGGCGAAGCTGTAGGGGGATGCCGTCGAGCATCCGTGGCAAGGGGTCGCTCGTGATCGTCAACGCCGCGGTCTTCGGGTCGATGTTGATCGCGGCTCTCACCACAACAGCCCCCTGCCCCGTGCTTCCGGAGAGGGTGTACGGCCCAGCCTTCGCGGGAACCACGATGCTCAGGCCATACGGGGCTCCCTTATACGGCCCGGTGATGAACACCTGGCCACCACTCACGAGGAACGGGTCCGCTCCAGGCCCTGTCTCTGCCGTGACATGCCCGATCAGGCTCGCTGAACCGCATGCGCCCATCGATGCCTGCGGTTCACCACAGAGGCTGACCGAGGAGAGCATTCCCAGCAACCCCGGAGGCATCCTCAACTGCAGACCGGAAAGGAACTCGTCGGCATCGGAGCGCCCAAACGCGAGCGTGAACGGGCTGAACCCACCGGCCTGATTGCTCGTCGACCCCGCCGTGAACGACGGATTGAACTGCGGCACATAGCACCCCGTCGGAACGAACGTGCTCGACGGACTGAAATCAGGAGTCAACGGACTGCTCCACGGCGTCAAATCCAACGTCGTAGTCGCCGCCCCGCACGTCCTGGGATTGGCGAGCGCTGCCCGCTCCCCACCACCAAGCGTCAGCTTGAACTCGCTGAACGGCAACTGCGGATTGTTTTCGAACACCGTTGTGATCTGGCCGGTCTGCTGGTCGATCTGGCCCTTGCCTTCAAGCTTTACGACGATCCCCGATTCGCCTTCCCCGACCACTTGCACGAACAGACGGACCATCCTGCCGTCCTGCGCATCCGCCGCAGTGCACGGATCGCACAATGGTTCCGCCAGATACACATCGCCGGTCAGAGGTTCTTCAAGCGCTGGAGTCTTGATACGCACCGTCCCGACCTGTGACGAACGTGGGCATTCCGCCGGGCTGGCGGGCTGCTGACTTCCCCTTTCGGGCCCATAGAACTCAGCGTCCGAGCAGACCCCCAGACCGTCGGCGGCAGACGGCGAGACGACCGTGCCTGGCGGCAGCGTGGCGACGACCTTCTTTACATTCGGTGTGGCGACACCATCAGGGTCTGTGCTCTGCGGCACGTTCAGGTCGAGCGAGTAGCCGGCGGGTGCGCCGGCCTGCAACGTGTCCGGCAACATCGAGACCGAGGCCGTGAAAGGCAACTGGCTGCAGCCGGTCAACATCCCCATCGACGTCGATGCCGACTGGAAAACACCAGGATCAGCCCACGGATCAGTCGACATCGTCGCCGTCAACGAGCTCCCACACTGCTGCGGATTGGTCAACAGCGGCACACGCGCCTCACCCGGGCCCGGCCCTCCAAACAACGCGCCACCCGAACCCACGCCAATCCAGGAATCCGACCCGGGACCATTGTGATCGGCTGGGACCCCCCAGATCGTTATTGAGGTAGACAGAGTCCGTTCAGCCTCGGTGAGGTCGGGGGCCGTGACGCGAACCCCATAGTTACCGTCAGAGAGGATGCTCGTATCCAGCCGTACAGGAAACGCAATCGCATCGAAGGCGAACGCCACGGGCTCACCCGGAGCCGGCTCGATCGCATACACCGGTGTCGTGAATGTGTCGGCTATCAACCTTGTGGATTCACCACCAATAGTTATTGTCGCCATGCCGACCATCGTGTCGGTAGGACAGCCACTGGGGGTGGATACGATTTCGCTGACGTTCTGCATCTTGCATCGCGGCAATCCCACCGTGTTTCCCACGAGACCAGGCGGAAGATCGAAGCGAATATCCTTCGCGGTACCGGAGGGCACGTTGTAGGCACTCGTATTGAGGGTGAAAGCGGTCGTCAAGTTCGGGTGTGCCCCAGCCTGATTCGTGGAGGTCACAGCCAGTAGACCCGGCTCGATCCCAAAGCTGGCCGCGGTAGAGGAGATCGCTGTCGATGCATCCGCCGAAGCGTTCGCGGCGCCTCCGCCGGATACCTCTGCCTGATCGGTGACATTGCCCTGAAGGCTCGTCCCAACTTCCACTTCAAAGGCAACGATCAATGTATCCCCAGGGTCAACCCTCCCCGAGTACGTGCAGCTCACGATGGGGGGAGTGGAACAGCTCATCGCTTCACGCGCTTCGGCATAAGCGTCAAAGCTCGAGATCGCGGTAGCGGCCAGACCCGTCGACAGCGAGTCACCGAGGGTGATCATGCTTCCATCTGTCGCCGAGGCACCAACATTTGTCGCTGACACGACGTAGCCGTTCCTTGGTCCTCCCGGGACGAGATTCGTGGGAGTGGGAGTGACAACCACCTTCCAGACCGGTCCCGCCGCCACCGCGGCAGACGATGAGCCGAACAGGCCCAACAGCAGTGCCCCGCAAACAATCGCCCCAAGGCATGTCTTCCTCATCGAGCCCATTACGATCACCCCTCACCCTTCTGCCTGGAGACAGGCTTCCGCGTCGGCTTACGAGCCCTCTTTGCCTTCTTGGATCGTGTGGTTTTCTTGACCTTCTTGGTCTTCTTCTTGCTCTTTGCCTTCCCAGGCTTTGACTTCTTTGCCGCGGGCTTCACAGTCCTCAGCGGCGTCGGATTTCCAAGCCCGGAGAAAGTCGCGCTGGCCGGCGCACCCAAAGGCGCAGGCACCCTCGGGGGTCCTTGACATACATCAGCCTGGCAGGGCACCGCGTTTGGCGGCTGAGTGTCCCCGGCACGTGGGACTCTTGCGTCGTAGACGTCGTAAGAGCCATCCGTGTCACCTGCCGCCAAGCCATCTGTCGTCGCGAAGAACACATCGTTGCCGTCCGCGCCGTTATCCAGTAGGAACGAGCTGGAAGCACTCACGCCAGAGGAGATCAGGTAGACGCTGCCGTCCTCCCACTCATAAACATCACGTACACCATCCGTATCCTGCGAGACCAACGGATTCGGCGTATCAAAGAACACGCGGTCGCCATTGACAGACAGGGCTCTGGTGCCGATAAAAGTACCGTTAATGCCCGCCGGCGGACCTCCCATGTCACCATTGGACAGGTTTGCGTTGCCTGAGGATGTGGAGCCGAGAGGCGGGCACGACACACAATTCAGCGTATTGCCGCCGACGCCATATCGGTAGACCTGCTGACTGTTGCCGTTGTTGAAGCCTGCGGGCAACGGAGAGTTCGTCGCAAATATGAACGCTGAGCCATCCGGGGTCGCTCGTGCTGAGTTGATGTATGTATTCCCGCCTTCAGCGCTGGGTAGCTCTGTGATCTTGGTCACCGCTCCGTCGCTCGTGCCTTCCGGCCCGTTTGACCAAAGACCCAACTCTCCGCTTGAATCGAAGAGGAAACGCGATCCGTCCTGAGAGGATGCAAGTACGCTCGCCGTGCCACCGTTCCCATCCGTGACACCGGGCAGATAGACCAGAGTGTTTGTGACGGTATTGAAGTCGTACTCCTTTGGGAAAGCGTTGTTGGGCGCGTCGCCTGTGAGCCGGTCCACGCTCTCAAAGAATGCTTGGGACCCGTCTGACGACGCATATACATAGGGTTTCGGCACCGAGGTCCCGGAACCGCGTTCTTCGTGCAGTTGTCGGACCGCCAGCGGCCCATCCGGTGCGGGCGCCGGTAGCCCCCCAACCTCAGGGAGCAGGGGGTCCCGGGACACAAGCGCCGTGCTTTGCGTGCCGTCCGCGGCCGTCTCACGGACATACAGTTGCGGCAGTTCCCCACCACATGAATACGATTCGCAGAAAACCGGGTCGGGGCTTACAAAGAACGCCCGCGATCCATCAGCAGATACCTGGTTGTTGAAATCGTCGGGGATATCCTCAGCCCCCGTGCCTTCGCGGCCTCCTAGCTCAGCCGCGGGCAGGGCTCCAAAAGCCGCGACCGACCCGTCGGGCAATACGCCGGCTGATCTGAGAGCACCATCCTTCCACTCGTAAAATCCATCGGCGCTCCCCGGTTGGTCCGCGGTCAACTGATGATTGCCCGCAGGCGAGACGTATGGGGCCCTTGGCGCATCCTGTGGTATCAGCGTTCCCGGATAGTCGAAGTAGATGGTTTTGAGATCTGACGATGCCCCTACCAGACTCAATTCCTGGGTATAGATGTCTTCTCCCAACCCTGGCTTCGGGTTCAAAATCGTCGGCTGGCTAAGCCATATGGGTTCGGCAAATGGGTTTGGGCCGGCGAGATAGTAGTTGGGGGAATCCCTGGGATCATCGAAAAGTGAAGTGGACACATAAGGCCCACCCGAACTGAACGCAACATGAGACATGTCTGAAGACGGTATTAGCGTCTTGATGCCACCTTCCAGGAAGCTCAGCGCTTCCTTCACACGAGGCACTGCTGAAGTGGTGATCCAGCCACCAATCGATCGTCGTGCCACGAAAGTCCGGTCGTTGCCACTCACCGAGATGCCCATCGAGCCGCTTCCGCTGAACAGCACGGCGTTTCCATCAGGCGATGCGATCGAATAACCAGGTTCACCGAACACCCCGGCGGAGTTACCGTTCTTGTCCGTAGGAGAGACTTGTTCATATACGCGCCCATCGGGGAGTCCGGGCACCGCTGAGAACGTGGCTTCCGGCCCAGTCACCGCGTCGGCGCCGACAGTCACAGGTACCGTCGCCCCAACTGAGCACAACAAAGCCATCGTGACCAAGCCAATCGAACGTGGACGCATCAAACCCATCCCCTCCTGGAAGAAGAACTGACCCGAGAGCCACCCGCAGAGGAGCAGCACAAAGCCGTCGTCGACGCAGAGCCGGCGACGGCAGTAGAGCAAGAAAATGAAAGCGCGCTTACCGAGCTTGAGAGACCGAGCCGACGTTCACTGTCGGCAGCACTGCCAACGAGCCACACAAGCCGGCCGTCGTGGCGACGCTCAACGCCAGGGTCTTCCCTTCCCCGTGAGGGGAAAGCCGTCCGTCGAGAACGCGACGGACGGAGCGAACTACAAGCTAGGCGTAGGCCGGCCCAGAGAGAGAGAGAGAGAGAGAGAGAGACGCGTCAGCGACGCTGACGCGTCCTATTACGGACCCGCCAGAAGCACACGGACTCTCAGCAACGCCATTCCCCAAAGAAAACACGCGAAAGACAACTCCCTCTAAAGATTCCGACCCGGTCCCTCTCCCAAGGGCCTTGTAAAGCGCTTTGAATCGACTGGAAAGCCAACCCAAACCTGGCCTTATGTTTGCCCGACATCCCTGGAGGATTGTCAAGGCATAATAACTCTATACTAGATTGATCGCAAAAGTCAAGCCCCCCCTTGACAAGATTGCCGCCTCCCTTTACAAGGGTCCTTGCGGACGTCAATAGCTGGCTGCGGTTCACGAGTTCACTTGATGCCGCTTGCGCAACGACTGGCCTCTATCACTGCGGCACAGACCCTTGCGAGCTCTCGCTCGTCGATGACATACGGCGGCATCGTGTAGATCAGATCGCGGAACGGGCGCAGCCAGACGCCGTGGGCAACCGCGGCGGCCGTGGCTGCGGCGAGGTCGACGTGATGCTCCAATTGCACCACCCCGATCGCCCCGAGCACACGCACGTCGGCGACACCGGGCAGCTCGCGAGCCGGGGCAAGTCCTTCCTGTAGCCCACGCTCGATGCGAGCCACGTTCTCACGCCAGGTCCCGTCAGCCAGCAGGTCCAGTGAGGCGCGCGCGGCCGAGCAGGCCAGTGGGTTGGCCATGTAGGTGGGGCCATGCATCAGCGCTTCACCCTCGCCCGCAGAGATTGTCTGGGCTACCTCGGCTGTGCAGAGTGTGGCAGCGAGCGTCATGTAGCCCCCGGTGAGCGCCTTGCCGACACACATGATGTCCGGCGCGATTCCAGCGTGCTCGCAGGCGAACAGGGCTCCGGTGCGCCCGAAGCCGGTGGCGATCTCGTCGAGGATCAGCAGCAGACCGTGCTCGTCGCACAGACGACGCAGCAGGTCCAGGCATTGAGGCGAATGGAAGCGCATGCCCCCAGCTCCTTGGACGACCGGCTCGAGGATCACCGCAGCAAGCTCGTGGGCGTGACGGCCCAGCTGCTCAGAGACGTGCTCGGCCCAACGGTCATCGAGCGGGCGGTCAAAGCCGTCGGGTGGCCGGTCTGCGAACACGTGCTCGGCAAGCACCCCCGTGAAAAGGCTGTGCATCCCCCCCACCGGATCGCAGACCGCCATCGCCCCGAAGGTGTCGCCGTGATAGCCGCCACGGACGGTGAACAGCCGCGTGCGCTCGGGACGCCCGATCGCACGTTGACACTGGAGAGCCATCTTGATCGCCACCTCGACCGAAACCGAGCCGGAGTCGGCGAAGAACACGTGCTGCAGGTCGCCGGGGGCGATGTCCACCAGGCGCTCGGCGAGGCGCACCGCCGGCTCGTGGGTCAGCCCACCGAACATCACGTGGGCCATGCGCTCCAGCTGCTCGCGCAGCGCCGCGTCCAGCGCTGGATGGCGGTAGCCGTGCACAGCGCACCACCACGAGGACATGCCGTCGATCAGCTCGCGTCCGTCGGCGAGGCGCAGGCGGACGCCCTCGGCGGACACGACCGGGAGCGCCGGCAGTTGCGCCGGCAGCGCTCCGTAGGGATGCCAAACGTGCCGCCTGTCGAGCTCCTGAAGCTCGGCCCAGTCGGTCAGCGTGCTAGTCCTCGTACAGGGTGAAGTCCCGCTTACGCGCTCCGCACACCGGGCAGAACCACGTATCGGGTATGTCCTCGAAGGCGGTGCCGGCCGGGATGCCCCCATCGGGGTCGCCGTCCTCCGGGTCATAGATGTAGCCGCAGGACT
>Ga0210396_10006040_pt1 | contig 11646 bp, 13 predicted proteins | sample IncBWH17OmetaG_FD_155466 | JGI IMG/M metagenome (GOLD analysis project Ga0210396, IMG submission 155466) | Forest soil microbial communities from Barre Woods Harvard Forest LTER site, Petersham, Massachusetts, United States - Inc-BW-H-17-O ...
GGATGCAGATGGTCCGCTGCCGCAATCTACGAGCACGATCGCATGGATTAGCAGATCCGTCGAGAAACCCCCTTCGGATATCGAGAAATTGTCAGCCTCTTCCGATACTAGGCGACATCTCACCGATAGTGGCTTACCCTAGGAGTAGAATTTCGAATCTCCGCCGTTTCTTTCCAAAGCTGCTCGAGCGAGCTAACCGTCAAATCGACGTAAATCGAAGTTCGGAGAGCTAGCCGGGCCCGACGCTGAAAATGACCGGCGCTACAGACGACCGCGCCGACGCTACAGCGACTCGAAAAGATTAAGGGCACCCTATGCCGAGAAGGACAAAATGAATGAAGCACTAAATAAGAACAACCAGGTTTTTCTAAGCGGCTCAGGAGGAAAGGATAGCGCGCGTAACATCGGTGATTTTTTCTATGATTTAACGCCGGCTCGGGACGCGGGTGTTGGTCTGACAGAGCAAACCATCGATTACATTGTCGACGTAAAAGGGGAACCGGAATGGTTGCGCGAGTTCCGTAAGAATGCTTTCGCAGTCTTCAACAGCAAACCACTGCCCACCCATTGGGCAGGCGATGAGCTCAAGGAAATAAATTTCGACCTGATCCGCTATTATCTTGCTTCCGGCGATGCAACCAAACGGACGTGGGATGAGGTTCCGGACAAGATTAAACAAACATTCGAACGCCTGGGTATTCCTGAGAACGAGCGGAAGTTCCTGGCGGGAGTCGAAGCCCAATTTGACAGCGAGGCAGTCTACTCGAATATCAAGAAAGCGGTCGCGGAACAAGGCGTTATTTTTATGGGTAGTACCGAAGCCCTGAAGGAGCGACCCGATCTATTCAGAAAATGGTTCGGAAAGGTCATTCCTACCGCCGATAACAAATTTAGCGCACTTAATAGTGCAGTTTTCAGCGGTGGTAGTTTTATCTATGTTCCACCGGGAGTAAAAGTAAAGCATCCTCTGCAAGCCTATTTCCGGATCAATGCAGAGAATTTTGGCCAGTTCGAGCGCACGTTAATCATAGCGGACGAAGGTTCTGAAGTAATGTATATGGAAGGGTGCACTGCGCCGAATTTCACAACGGCGACGCTTCACTCTGCCGTGGTAGAGCTGGTCGCCCTTCCTCGAGCCAAAATTCAATATATAACCGTCCAGAACTGGTCAGCGAACGTGTTTAACCTGGTTACAAAACGGGGACTGGCGATGGAGGAAGCTGAAATAAAGTGGATCGATTGTAACATCGGGTCGCGCTTGACGATGAAGTATCCCGGCGTCGTGCTAAAAGGACGTAAAGCCCGCGGCGAGGTGATCAGTATCGCCTTGGCGGGCGATGGCCAGCACCAGGACACGGGCGCGAAAATGATACACGCTGCCGATGAGACCACGAGCAACGTTGTTTCCAAGAGCATCAGCGTCGGTAAAGGGCGCGCGACCTATCGCGGCCTGGTTCATATCCCGAAACAGCTTAAAGGTTGTAAGAATAATACCGAATGTGATGCGCTCTTAATCAACTCAACCAGCCGGACCGATACTTATCCAGCCATCACCGTCCGCGGTATCGGCAACACGACTCAGCACGAGGCTTCGGTCAGTCAAATTGGCACCGAGCAAATTTTCTATATGCAACAGCGTGGCCTAACCAAGGGTCAGTCGATGAGTCTCGCGGTAAACGGATTTGTAAATGACTTAGTCCGACAATTTCCTATGGAATACAGTGTTGAACTGAAGCGGTTGATCGACCTCGAGATGGAGGGCTCGGTCGGTTAGGTGTTCCGACTGGAATTTTCGCTTTTTGTTCTCCTCGGCCGTTGTCATACTTCAAAGAGACGGAAACGCTTCGGAAAGAGTATGGTGAGAAGGCATGAATCCAGGCGAGGTTTGTCTGGGTGGGCTAGATGGATACTCAACTGGCCCAATTGTTAACGTATGCCTAGGCGTGAGCTAATGATCGGCTCAGTACGGGAAAGATCAGCCGCCTGGTGGTGGGTCGGTGGGAATTGTTAAGGTATTTATGAACAGAAAAAATGATATGGAAGAAACACCAGACTATCTGAACGGCCACGTAACGGCTGGCGTCGCGGACAAAGAAATGGAAACGGACAAAATTAACCCCGCCGCGGAAAATTTGTTGCAGGGCGAGCAGGCAGGAGTCAAGAGTGCCGACATCGGGACCGAACCGAAAGGACAGACGTTTGCGTCGAGGATTGGAAGACACCGCCCATCGTTATCCACGATCCTGGCGACGTTGACCGCAGTCAGTTTAGTGAGTCTATTCTTTTTCGCTGCCAACGTAACATCTTTCTTCTCAGGCGGCAGAAAATCAGCGAGTCGCCGGCGGCGCAGATGATCTGATCTCTCGATTTTAAGCGGTTCTCTCAAAAGCTGGCTGAGCGCGGCCGTGCGTTAAAATCCACGCCGATCAAAAAGTCTGGGGAACCGAAAACGGCCAGCAGGCTGCGGACCGGTCCAAATCGGTAGAAAGCATGGAAAAGCCGTTCTTGCGGCGGACAAGTATAACTATGAACAATTTCACTGACAAAGATGAGCAGACGTTTCTTAACGCCTGCGCAACATTAAACGTTGAACCCAAAGTAATGACCGACACGCTAAAAGAGCGCTCTGTGGTTTCGGGATTCTTGAAAGATCCGCTGACTTGGCTTGAAACTGAACTCCAGGATCGAACTTACGCGACTAGAGGAGAAGCACAGGAAGCAGCGAACAGCGTCGAGCGATTCATCAACGAAGGCGGAGATAACGAACCGGCTAAACCAGGATGGTCGACCAAAGCGTTCAAGGGCGACATCGGGTACAACATTCGATTGGAGCTCGCTCAGACATGATAGCGAAGCAGAGAGGAGAAGGTGCGCATCTCTTAGATGCGTTGTGGCTCCGTGCGTTGGGCGATGTCACCGGTCTCAGAACGCTCCGTTTTCGGTGCCGGGACATCGGCCAGATGATTGCGGAACACGAGATTTCGGAAATGATTGAGTATTTAGAAGAGAGCAAGACAACGCGATGAACCATCTTCGTGACTGGAGCGACTTGAGGGAAACCAAAAATAAAACAGCCTAGTACGCCGGGAGACCTGGATAAATCTCTTCTGTAATAACGCTAAAAGTCTCGAGCAGATGTTGACCGAATACCGTGGTGATAGGAACGTCGCCGGCGTCGCGTCCCCGTGCGATCAGACTCCTGCCAATGCGGCGTCGGTTATGCCGCGCGTCGAAGGTGTGCCAATGCCCGCCCAAATAGGCTTCGAACCAGGCGCTAAAATCCATCGGACCGGGTACTGCAGGGACGCCGATGTCACCGAGATAGCCTGTGGCGTAGCGCGCTGGAATATTTAGGCAGCGGCATAAGGTAATCGCTAGATGGGTAAAATCGCGACAGACGCCGACCCGTTCGCGGAAAGCATCGAGACCGGTGCGATTAGCACGAGCCGCCTGATAGTCGAAGCGGAGATGGGCGTGGACGAAGTCGCAAATGGCCTGCACGCGCGGCCATCCAGTTGGAGTCTGGCCAAACATTCGCCAGGCGAAATCCAGCAGCTCGGTATCGCCATCGCAGTAACGGCTGGACGTGAGAAACGACAGCGTTTCCACTGGCGTCTCGCGAACATCGAGCTGCGGCGCCTCGGGTGCGTAAGCGTCTAGTTCGCCGGGATCGCGAATAATTGCGTCATTCAGAAAACGAATCACTCCTGCAGGGGCATTGACGCGGCCGCAATGGTTGCCGAAACCATCGAAATAGTCTTCGACGGGCAGTGCCGGCTCGATCCGGAAGTTTTCGGGCATGACTAGGTCGCCTTTGCGCGACGGATGCACGTGGAGTACGTAGAGTACCGCGGTTGGAGAAGCGAGACGTAGCGCAATATTGTAGCCGATCCTGATGAGCATATGATGCGGAGTCCAGTGTCGCCCGGCTCGATCAACTTCTCCCATACTCCTTTCGACGGACCTACAGTCGCCTTTGTGTATGACGATGCCTTCATCATAAACGATTGGGAGACAGTTTTAATCGCGCTCTGGGCTTTGGGGCTATTCACTCACGTCGGAGGCGGACTAATTACTCTTAGTCATCGCAATCGTTGTGATCACGGACAACATGGTCCGCGGGGGCCGAATATTGTGACTTGATTGAACTGCGGGGTTCTACATCCTAACCCGGTCTACAGTTCGCCTCCCCCGAGGATCTTTTCTCCGGGTTGGTAAACATCGATCTCAATGGTATCGCCGGCGGAAACCCGAGGGTCAGAGAACAACTGGAATTCGACGAGTCCATTTAATCCTACCGTGTACTTTTTAGAGGCAATGCTCTTCAGAGACTCGCGGAGTTCAACTTCATAGACCGCCTCCGGCTCAGGATATGAAACACGCATGCGCCAAAACTCAATGAGAGTGTCTTTGTTTTGGTCGTCCGACTTATCTCTCGTTCGGTGAGGCAGCGATTTCAGGATACTTAAGACCTTGGCGTTGAGAGTTTTCATTGGACTTTATCGATTTGATGTTCGTCTCCGATGATCGAATTTCATTCGGCTAAATAGATTTTAGATCAGATCATCGCTTTTGTTCTCGGGCGATATCTTCGAGAGTGACCATGCCAACCATTCGCTTTTCACGAGTTAACACGGGCAGCTGGGTGAGATTGCTTAAATGCATCAACCTTTCGGCTTCAGCGAGGGTTTGGTCTTCAAAGCAATAGACAGTCTCCTGATTCAGCTCCGTGTGCGTGAGTTCGAACTTTGGGTCGTGCCCGAAACCACCGACTTTCCGGTTAAGCTCACTCTGGGAAACCGTTCCGATTAACTGGCCATTCTGATCGGTCACCGGAGATGAAGTGATCTTTTCAGATCGGAGCTGATCACAAGCTTCCTGGACCGAGGTCTCGGGGCTCAAAGTTTTTGCCGCGCGCTGCACAAGATCCTTAAGCGCCCTTGGCGCAGATTCTTCGGCCTGGTTGCCGGGAGATGTGTTTTTCATAATGGTCAGCTTATTAGCTCGCTCTGATCCAGGAGTAATTTCGACCCATCAGTGCGTTCCGAAGAGACCCGCGGAATCGCGAGGCGGGCCCGGCCGGGGGTTCCATCTAAGATCATGCTCCCGATTTGTCGTCGCTAGACAATCGGCAAGCTAACGTAAAGGAGTCTCGTTTGGAGCGATCTGTTTCTGCCATACATAGCGCGAAGAGTTACAGTTGCTTACGAATATACCAAAGGCGAAAAACGGCATCGACCGTTGCCTCTGGGACGTTCAGGTTTCTGCAGTTTATAGCCAGGACTTGCGCATCAGCCACATTTTCACGATTTGAGTAAGGATAACGTAGCAGAGCAGGGTAACGAAAAGGATTGGCCAATACAGCGGTGGCAAATGCGTGAAGCCCAAAATAGCGGCCAGGGGCGAGTACGGGAGCCACATGCCAATGCAAATAATCACGACCGTCGTGATCGTGAGAGGCCAGCTGGCCCGGCCGTGAAGAAAAGGGATTTTCTTCGTGCGAATCACGTGGATGATCAGCGTTTGCGTAATCAGCGATTCGACGAACCAGCCAGTCTGGAAAACCGGTGCACGGGACGGGTCCCAACAACCGAACAGGTACAGCATCACAAAGTAAGTTGTATAGTCGAAAATCGAACTGAAGCGTACCGGTTTTATCCGTGCACAGTACATCCATGGCGCCCAGATTCTGGATGGAGTTGAGACGCTTCACGATTACCTTTTTCTTCGACATCGCGAGCGCACCATTAGACAAGCACACAGAGACGATCATCGGCAGCATCTCCGGGGTTAGCCCAACTGCGACTGCGATAGAGAAAAAGAAGGCCTCTGCCCAATTATGTTTGGTGAGACCGTTGATCAGGAAAACCAACGGCACCATTACTAGAATAAATTGGATCATCAGGACCGTGAACCGGTGCATGCCTCTATCGAAACTAGTTGTTATCTCGGGCCCGAGAATACAGCTAGCCATTCGTCCGAAGTAGGTCTGTGCTCCCGTTGCGACTACTACCGCCGTGGCGCTACCGCTCTCGACACTTGTCCCCAGGAAGCAGACATTGGCCAGTTCTAACGGCGAGACGCCTTCTCTTAGCTCTCGAGCTTCGAGTTTTTCTACCGGCAACGACTCGCCGGTTAGTGCGGCTTGGGCAATGAACAGGTCTCTTGACGCAATCAATCGAATGTCCGCAGGGACCATATCGCCGGCGCACAAATTGATGACGTCGCCAGGAACCAACTCTTTGAGGGGAATCTCTTCTTCCTGGCCGTCGCGGACGACTGCCGCTGTCACACTAATCATCGCTTTAAGCTTCGCGGCCGCTGCATCCAGTTCTTCCTGAAGAAAACAGCGGATCATAAATAACGTCGATAGTAGGCGCTTTTGGGCTGAAAATGTGCTAGGTTAGTTCTGTCAGAGTCTCGATTCTACGCGGTTCTCTCAAAAGCTGCTCAAGGTAGCCTAGCGTTAAATCCACGCCGATCGAAGTACCGGGAACCGGAACATCGCAAATCCGCGAAGATGTTCGAATTAGCAGAAAGCATCGAAATGGCGTTCTTACGCCTGGCAGGTCCCATATATATATGAAAGTCAAAGTAAAACCTCTCGGCGATCGCGTGCTAATTCAGCCGCTCGAAGAGAAGGAAGTAAAGAACGGAGGCATCATCATTCCCGACACGGCAAAAGAGAAGCCTCAGGAAGGCACGGTTGTCGCTGTCGGTACCGGCAAGCTCGACGACAACGGCAAGAAGATCGAATTCAACGTCAAAGTTGGCGATAAAGTCCTCATCTCTAAGTACGGCGGTACCGAAATTAAGATCGACGGTGAGAACTACCTCATCATGCGCGAGGACGATGTCCTCGGAATCATTGGATAACCCCGAACTTTAAAACCGTTAATTAGGTTTCATTTTATGGCAGCAAAACAACTACAGTTTGATGAAGGAGCCCGTCATGCACTGCTCCGCGGTGTGGAAAAGCTCGCGAGAGCGGTGAAAGCCACCCTCGGACCCGCTGGACGCAACGTCATCCTTGACAAGAAATACGGTAGCCCAACGATCACGAAAGACGGCGTCACCGTAGCGAAGGAAATCGAGCTCCAGGACCCGTACGAAAATATGGGAGCCCAGCTGGTCCGCGAGGTCGCTTCCAAGACGTCGGACGTGGCCGGTGATGGCACGACGACTGCGACCGTTCTGGCCGAGTCAATCTTCCGCGAAGGACTCAAAAACGTAACCGCCGGCGCGAATCCGACCTCGCTTCAGCGCGGTATCCTGAAAGCGGTAGATGTGATCGTCGAGGAACTCAAGAAGATCTCCAGGAAAGTGTCGGATCGGAAGGAGATCGCTCAGGTCGCAACCGTATCGGCCAACTGGGATACGACGATCGGCGAAATCATCGCCGACGCCATGGACAAAGTTGGCAAAGACGGCACCATCACTGTCGAAGAGGCAAAAGGGATCGAAACCACACTTGAAGTGGTGGAGGGTATGCAGTTTGACCGGGGTTATCTGTCTCCTTACTTCGTGACCAGCGCCGAAAACATGGAAACTGTGTTAGAGAACCCTTACATCCTGATCCATGAGAAGAAGATCACCAGTTTAAGAGATCTTCTTCCGGTTCTCGAGAAAATCTCGAAGGCTAGCCGCCCATTACTCATTATCGCTGAGGACGTCGAAGGCGAAGCTCTCGCGACGCTCGTGGTAAACAAGCTGCGGGGGACCCTCCAGGTGGCCGCCGTGAAAGCTCCCGGCTTCGGCGATCGGCGCAAAGCGACGCTCGAGGACATCGCGGTGCTCACCGGTGGTCGTTGTCTTACCGAGGACCTTGGGATCAAGCTTGAAAACATTTCGCTGGAAGATCTCGGCCGCGCGAAGCGGGTGACGATCGACAAGGAAAATACGACCATCGTTGAGGGCGAGGGACCTACCAAAGATATTCAGGGTCGGGTTAGCCAGATCCGGCGTCAGATCGAGGAAACCACTTCGGACTACGATCGTGAGAAATTGCAGGAGCGTTTGGCCAAGCTCGCCGGTGGTGTTGCCGTTGTTAGTGTCGGCGCCGCCACGGAGACAGAAATGAAGGAGAAGAAGGCTCGCGTGGAAGATGCCTTGCATGCGACTCGCGCAGCTGTCGAAGAGGGTGTCCTTCCCGGCGGCGGTGTTGCTTACCTTCGCACTCAAAAGGCGCTCGATAACCTAAAATTGGAAGGCGATGAGGCGGTTGGCGTTCAGATTGTTCGCCGCGCACTTGAGTTTCCGACACGCCAGTTGGCTGACAACGCTGGCCAGGAAGGCGCTTTGATCGTCCAGGAAGTCAAGAAGCGCAGCGGCAATGAAGGGTTCAACGTGGCGACTGGCGAATACGAGGACTTGGTGAAGGCCGGTGTTGTCGATCCGACCAAGGTGGTCCGTACGGCGCTACAGAACGCCGCCTCGATCTCCAGTCTCATGCTCAGCACAGAAGCATTGGTGACAGAGTTGCCTGAGAAACACAAACCGGGGCCGGCTGGTCCGGGCGGCATGGGCGAGATGGATTACTAAGCTGCGCACCATTCCAAGCTGAATTCGGAACCCGGTCCCAAGAGCAATGTCTCGGAAGGTAACGGACCCTTTTCCTGGATCGCCGTGCTAATGGAGAGCCTCGACTTCCGCGGCCTCGGCGGCGGTGGGAGGGCTTAGTCCGTGTCCATGAAACGAATGAGAATCTATGGCCGACATCGCGAATAAATACGCGGAAAACGTGTCCGGAAAGCTTTACGTCGATGATCAGTGCATCGACTGCGACCTGTGCCGGGAAACCGCACCCGCTAATTTCATGCGCAGCGACGAGGGCGGCTACTCCTATGTGTTTAAGCAACCGACCAGCCCGGAGGAGGAGGCGCTTTGTAAGGAAGCCATGGAAGGATGTCCGGTTGAAGCCATCGGCAACAACGGCGAAGGCTGAGTGTGATCGAACAATGACAATAAAACTGCCTGCCAAACCAACGCAGCGAACGGGCGAATCAGAAGCACCCGCGCGAGCGAGGGTTCCGGAGCGCTACAGCTGTGGGAAGGGCCGGGCCTATTCCGAGCCGGCTCGTTTGCGAGGGGGGACTAATGTTAGCAACTAACTAACTTTTTTGCCGATGTTATTCCGTGCCATTTTCGACCACCCGCCGTCGTGTGCCGCCCCCCTGCTTCAGCCGCCAGTTTCGGAAAGTTAGGCGGCAACATGGTACTCGCTGCTAACTAAGCCGCTCGGATAATGCCGAGTCGCTACGTGACTGAGCCGAATGTCGCGCGCTAGGCTGCCGAAGAGAGGAACTCCGTCGCCGATGAGCACAGGCACACGAGTAATAATGAGACGTTGAATCAGCCCCGCGCGTAGGAACCCTTGAATCGTGATCCCACCGTCGACGTAGAGGTGGTGGGCACCACCAGCAGCGAGTTGCGAAACGATTTGAGCCGGAGGCCCGGCCATCCACTCGACAACGCCTCCGCTGGCCGCGGACAAGTCGACGGGGCGACTGCTCAGGACCACTACGCGCTTGTCACCATATGGCCAGGGCCCGAGCGTCAAAACCGTCTCGAAGGTCTTGCGACCTATCACAATCACATCGACGCTTGCTATAAATTCGTCGTAGCCATGGGGTTCGCCGCCGCCAGGCGGCAAAAAGTCGAGATCGCCGTTCGGTCGCGCAATGAAGCCTTCGAGGCTGGTGCCGACAAAAACAGATACCATCATCGTAGACTCCTTTCGTGTGGCGGTCTAACGCCCGCCAGTTCGATGGCCGTCGGTTCAACTCGCAGAGGGCTCTCCTTCCTCCACCGTCTCTTCTGACGTCTGAAAGAGAGTTTTGATGTCACACTCAACATTGGCATGTTGCCGACTACATTGGTGGCTTTGACAGCGGTCATTTTTTTGGCCTTCTACCGTCGCGGCCTCAGTCAAGTTAAGACTACAGCATAGCAACCCGCCAAATCTCACCCCGGGTCAATTGCTCGCACGCATACTCTTTTTGACGCGTTACCGTTGCCTTTTCGTATGACAAAGCTGCCAGAAACACAAAACTAGATCCCCCTGGTAACGCTTCGCTTGATCAGTTTGTAGACTCGATTCACTTAATCGTCCAAAGCGGGAACGGCTTCCCTGCTTTGAGGCCGGGATCTCGGTAGTAAAAAAGATCAAGCTGACCTTTGTAACAGGAACCGGTAAACGGTCTGCGTTTTCCAAATACTAAGGTGTGGAATGAACCTACGTATTTCTCGAGTTCGATCTGAACGAGTACTCGGTATTGGCTACTCTGCTTAGCGACGGTAAGGTCTTTTGCGGGTATGGGAGTGATATTGTGTCACTTGCTACGTCAGACTTCGCCCGGATGGATTCCGCCTTAGCAAACTTCAGACGCGGAGAGGCACCTTGGCAAGAAAGAGTGGGGGACACTCGCCGCTGACGGCGACGAAGTCGAGCTCGATTCGTAAACCGTCAGTCCCTACTGATCTTCTGTATCTCGCCTCGGGCCTTTGGCTACGTGAGGCGTGCGGGCTGATTCAAAACACTGAAGACGAGGCCGGCGGGACAAGAACGAAACAGGTTCACCTACCTGATACCGGGGGTTGAGCGCGTCCGGGTCAGCGAAGACATGACCAAGGTCAAAGTAGCTCGGGACATAGGAACTCATCCGTATGTGATTCGGTGCTGGTTCAACGGAACCGCGATCTGTCGCGATGATCGGTGCATATTCTCATCGATGCTAATCATGCAGCGTTCCATCGCGTGCTCATCTATAGCTTCGGCTTACCTCTTTTGTGCATTGGATATGCTCTAGGGCAGGGTCAAAATTACCAACCTGCTGCAGAAGATTATGGTTGCTCCCAAGCCCAAAAATACGACGAATTTTAACATCTCAACTAACCTCTTTTGCTTCACTTCAATTATCTCCGTAGTTTTGCTCCTGGCCCAAGGAGTTTTTTTTGCGCAGCATCTACGTTCATTTGGGCCCCGCAATGAACCCCTAATCGCGACAAAGCCGTCTCCCTCGTTAGCGGAGGCCTATTTGTCTCCGCATGAACCCATCACCACCGTACTCCGAAATCAGAGCTTCTCCTTATACCGTTTTAGAAGTGTTCTGATTGTTCTTCGATATGGCCAGCGTGAAATCAATTTTCTCTGGCGACGGAAAATCGGTAAATCGCCGGCGACGCAGATGATCGGATCGAGGAAGCGAAAGGATCGATAGTTGGCGACGGTTGCCTGAAAGTGAGCTACACTATTTTGTAATCTAGAATCTCGATTCTACGCGGTTCTCTCAAAAGCTACTCAGGTGGCCGAGCGTTAAATCCACGCCGATCGAAGTCCCGGGAGCTGGAAACGGCCAACAGGGCCGCGGACGTGTCCAAAAGAGAGGAAATTATTAAGATAGCGAATCAGAGAGGAGAGGGCGCGCATCTTTTGGATGCGTTATGGCTCTGTGCGTTGGGCGATTTCACCAATCTGAGAAGGCTCCGTCTCCAGTGCCGGAACAGCGGCCAGAAGATTGCGGAACACGAGATTTCGGAAATGATTGAGTATCTAGAAGCGAGCGAGACAGAAAGAAAGAACGACGGGGGCTGGGGAACCTGTTCCGGTGATAAACCAGATCATGCGCGAGGACGATATCCTCGAAT
>Ga0210396_10006042_pt1 | contig 11644 bp, 6 predicted proteins | sample IncBWH17OmetaG_FD_155466 | JGI IMG/M metagenome (GOLD analysis project Ga0210396, IMG submission 155466) | Forest soil microbial communities from Barre Woods Harvard Forest LTER site, Petersham, Massachusetts, United States - Inc-BW-H-17-O ...
CGCATCGACGACAGCACTTACCGCGCCAAAGTCGACCAAGCACAAGCCGCGCTGCAGGTCGTCGAAGCAGCTTTGGCGAACAGTCGCCAGGCAAGTGCCACGGCCGCCGCCAACTCGCTGGGCGACAACGCCGCGCTCGCCCGCGCAAGGGCGGACATGACGCGGGCGGACAACCTTGTGAAAGACGGCTCGGTGTCAGGACCAAACGCGCGCGGCACTGGCGCAGGCCGTCGCTCAAGCCGAGGTTGCTCGCCAGACGATCCGCTCGGTCGAAGTTGGTCGAAATGGTCTCGTCGCGCAGGTGGCAGCCGCACGAGCCGCGCTCAAAGCGGCACTGGTCGATCTGGACCACACGGTGATCCGTGCACCTGAAGTCGGCCAAGTCGGCAAGGTGGGAGTACGTCTAGGCCAGTACGTTACAAACGGCACTCAACTTATGTCGCTTGTTCCGAGCGAACGTTGGGTGATCGCCAACTACAAGGAGGCCCAGACCGCCAAGCTGCAGCGCGGCGCCGCGGCGACCTTCGCAGTCGACACCCTTGGAGGTGCGCAATTCCATGGTCATATCGAGGAACCATCGCCCGCCGCTGGTTCGGAGTTTTCGGTGCTCGCGCCGGACAATGCCACCGGGAATTTCGTAAAGGTGCCGCAGCGAATCGGAGTTCGTATCTCCATCGATCCCGGCCAAGCGATGCTTGCGCCGTTACGACCGGGAATGTCGGTGACTGTTCACGTCAATATCGGTGACACGCAATGAAACGGTCCGGCGCGCCATTCTCCATCCTGTTGGATATGCTAACAGTCAAGATATTGTCTACCCACCCAACCCCACACTGATGCTAGCAAACGGACCGTAGAACCCGACATTTTCCGATTTGCGCGTATCGATGCCGCCATCGATCGCGCCGAAGAAGAAATCAGCGCGGTAGCCAAGACTGACCTTGAAATTCTCGATGCGATAGGACGCGCCCGCAAAACCGCCAATGTTGGGCACAGCGACAGTTCGCGCGCCGGCGTGACCGGCAGGCGGATGCTGATAGCCAACAAAATATTGTCCCGTAAACACAAAATGGGACGCCGCATAATGCGCGGATTCCTGATGCTGCGCGCGCGTCTTCTGTCTGCCGAACAGCAGGGCCGCGTTGGCACCCCAATCAAATATAACCTCGCCGTTTTTTGAATTACCGGCCAAAGGCGTCGAATTGCTCCATGAAAGCGACGGCCCAACGCCATGGAAACTGCGCGAAGCATGCCCTGTCGCATGATAAGTATGGAAATAAGGAAGGTGAAACGTGGCGTGAAAGGTTGGAAGCGTCAGAGTTTTAAATTGCAAATTTGGGCGTGCCCTGATGTCAAATGTTGCGTTAGACACAAATTGCGCGAACCGCACACCGAGATTTATAATTGACGAACTATCTTTTCCGAACACGCCCAGGCCAACATCCTTACCTACCTGAAAATCGAGGATCGCATGACTTTCAGTTCGGCTTGTGTGCGTGTCAGCGAACTTGTCGATAAAGCGCTTGCCTTCGTTAGCTGGAGGAATCCCATATTTATAACTAATGAAGAAACTTCCATACGTCTGATGTTGAACATGCTTTGAATTTCCTGATCGGCCATAGTTGACGCCGACGGAAAAAAGCCAATCCGAACTTTCTGGTTGGAAGGTAATCTTGCCTTCCTCACTGAAACTAAGCGGAACCGGGTTCTGCGCCTGCAACGGCGTCGTTGACTGCAACACAACAGAATTAGAATATTTCGAGAGGAACCTCGGAGCAAAAGAAGCCCCCTGTCCGCTCACATGATTCATACCACCGCCAAACTCAATCCAGATTGTAGGACTGTCAATGTCTTCGTCAGCGGCGCGGGATTCACTTGCTCCGTAGACACCCATAAGCAGAGCCAAAGACGACACGGTGGTCAGCAATTGCAGGCGGAAATCCCTTTTTGTCTTCTGTGCGTTCATCAATTCGCTCATGGCTTCCCCCTTACCAATTCTTTGTAACGCGGATGCCGATCAATTTCGGATCGGTCAGGAATACATTGGTCGTCAGCCCGCTATCGTCGCTGTTCAGGAAGTCGCCGGTGATGGCCGTCGTATCGAAGACGTTCTTGTCGTAAAGCATCACCTGCCAGCCATTCTGGTTGGTGAAGATGAGCGTCAAATTGACGTTGGTGTAGCCGCGCAGACGATCGTATGGATTGTCGTTGAACACACGCGCCCAGGAATAGTCCTGCCAATAGTAATCGCCGCGAAGCGTTCCCGCCCAATCGGTCGAAAGAGGCAGCGTGTATTGTGCGCCGAACGAAACGGTAAAGGGCGGCGCATTGGGAAGCTTGTTGCCACCCAAATTCTTGGTGAAACCTTCGCCACTGTTCGGCGCCGTCGTTGGATCGAAACCGATATAGCCGCTTGGAACGGAAAAGGGCCAACCGTTATCCGGGCCACCGTTACCCGCCGCCGGGGGATTTGCCGTATACGGATAGAGCGTGACCGGATCGAGGTGTTCATTATACGCGACCTCACAGGCTGAGGCAGAATCCGTCTCACCGTTGCTTCTTGAGTAACCTTCCTCCAACAACGCCACAACGACATAGGTGGGCAGGATGCAGTTGGAGGCTTGCGTCGGGAATGGCTTGACCACCATCCAGTCGGGATGATTGGCCGCGTCCGCGCGGTCCATTAGGTCGATGGCGCTTTGTCCATTGTCGATTCTGGTATCTTCCCATCCGCCCGCGAAATTGAACCGCAAGCCTGGGATCGGCTCATAACTCGATTCCAGTTCCGCGCCTTTCACCGTGGCGTTGAAGTTCAGATTGATGGAGGTGCGATCTACAATTTCCGATATCTGATAATTCTTGTAGTCGTAATAAAACACATCGCCATTGAACGTGAGCGCGCCGTCGAATGCAGTATTTTTGGAACCCAATTCAAACGCATTGATGAATTCTGGCTTGAAGGTCAGCGGATGAATCGGTTCCGCAACATCACCAAGACCGAACTTCACGAACTCCGCACCTGGCGGATTGGCCCCGCCGGCCTTGTAGCCGCGAGAATATGAACCGTAGATCAGCGTCTGATCGGTGAAATCGAGCTTCGGCGTCCAGTTCGCGACGGCGCGCCCTGTAAGCTCGTCCCATTGCTGGTTCACCGCACCCGTAATGGGATAGCCGTAACCCTGCGTGATGACCTCGCTCGGAATATCCGTGAAATGCTTTTGGTCCTCTGTCCAGCGCAATCCACCCGTCAGCTTCAGATCGCTTGCAATATCGTAGTAAACCTCACCGAAGCCGGCATAGGAATTCAGCGTGTAAGGATTTTGACTCAGGAAATAATTATGACCTTCATTGTTAAGGCTGCTTATCGGATTCGAATCGGCATAGAGGCAATTCTGAAACGGTTCGCCGCCGCCCTCCTGCGGATTTAAATTCTGCCAGCCGCCCGCGAAATGGCTCTGTTGTAAGCAACCACTATTGTCGGTGGTGGCATATTGGTCTCCCCCTCCAAAAATGCTATGCGAATATGCCGTGAACGAATTGATGAAGACGTAGTAGTTTTCTTCGGTTTCGTAATGAAGATAGTTTCCACCGATGCTGAAATTGAGTGGCCCGCTGAAACTCGAAGCCAGCCGGAATTCTTGACTCAACTGCCATGCGTGCTCGTCCGACAAGTCTTCGGCAACAAGCCGGTCGCTGCAACCGAGCTGCGGATCACAGAAAACAGCATCGGGGTAACAATTATCAGATGTACCTGTTGTGCAATGAGCACTGGGAGGAAGACCGCTTCCGCAACCTGTATCTCCGCAAAAGGAAAGGCCATTCGGATCCGGAAAAAAACCGATATTGCCGATGTGATTTTGAGGTCCAAAGTATATGAATATGCCCGGGGACGTGTTGAACCGGTTGTAATCTTCGGTGGACGAGAGAAAGTCCTGATTGTATCCGGTCTGCGACGTGAAGGTCAGCGACGGTGTGAAGGCGTAGTCGGCATTCAACTCAAGCGTATCGTTCTTGGCTCGATAGCGTGGAGTGAGTGCCGACTCGATCACGCGCAGATTTTGCGATTGTGTGGTGCTCGCGTAGGGGTCGAGGTGTGAATTTGCTGTGCCTTGCGTGCCCAGCAAAATGGCATAGGGAAGCGAGAAGCCATAAGGCACTTGGAATGCGTCGGGTGAATAAAGTGAGGATGCCTCACAACCCTGGCTCAGATAATCTGCGCTTATAATGAAAGGTTCGTCCAAATCTCCTGGAGACACCGGCACGCCATTGACCGATGTGGGCGGCTGAGAAGTTTTACAAAGTTGCTTGGCGGTTCGCATCCGGTCGTCATCTTCCGAGAAATGCTCCCAGACAAGCGTGGTTGTCAGTTTTCCGGTCGGTTTAAAGCCGAGCGTCACGCGGCCCGACCACAGGTCGCGGCCGTCAATGCGAGAATCGGTGAGTTGATTGAAGGAATAGCCCTGCCGCTTGGTCCATTCGCCTGCGATACGCAGATCGACGCGGTCATCGACGATAGGAACATTGATCATGCCTTCGAAGCGGCGATTGCCGTAATTGCCTAGGTCGGCAGACGCCATCGCCTCGAACTGATCGGACGGCTTGGCGGACACGAGGTTGACTACGCCAGCCGTCGCGTTACGGCCATAGAGCGTTCCTTGCGGTCCGCGCAGCACCTCAACCTGGCTTACGTCATAGAATTCCTGCTCGAAGAAGTGATTGCGGATGAACGGAATATCGTTGAACGCGACGGCGACCGCAGGATCGGTCGTCACCGAAATCGCCTGGGTACCAATACCGCGCAGCTGAATGGAGTAACCGGAAAAATTCGTTTTCGTGAACGTCATATTCGGCACTTGCTTCACAAGATCCGGGCCACCCGCTGTCTGCGTGGACGTTAATTGCTCCTGGCTCAGCGCCGTGATTGAAATCGGTATATTTTGGACATCGCCACCGATTTTCGACGAGGTAACAGTGACGGTTTCGAGCGAAGCATTCGATGCGTTTGGCACCGGCGCTGCAGCCACATGTATTTGCGTTATGTCGTTCACTGCGGAATGGTTGCGAACGATTGCGACTATCCCGTCTTCGCGATGCACGCTCAATCCCGTGCCGTAGAGAATCCGGACCAGCGCCTCATCGGCAGGTAAATTGCCTTTTACGGGGTTACTTCTCAGCCCCTTCACGACATCGTCGGGAACAAACACCTGTAAACCGCTTTGGACCATGTAGGTACGTAGCGCGTGATCCATATCTTCTGCGGGAATATCGAACGCGGACGCGGCGGCGATACTCGGAGCAAACGCTGCCACAAGCGCTGCAAATATGATAAATTTCGAAAGCTTTCTAAGCATCGATTCCCCCTTTTCATTCCAAAGCCGTTCGCTTCGCGTCGTTCATTGGCACTGTTATCGCGAGACAACGATCTCCTGACCGCGTCGCTCGACCCGAAGACCAAATGCGAATTTGGCCACATTCGTGAACGGACCCATGCTTCCAGCATCAAAGACACCGCTTATTCGCAAACCCGCGATTTCGGGCTGCACAATGAGCTTGGTGCTGTTGTAGCGATTGAATTCCGCTGCAGCCTCGGCGAGCGTCGCGTGGCTGAAGCTCAACTTCCCTTGGCGCCAGGACAAATCGTTCGTAAGTGCGCGCGGTGAGACTTTCGCAACAGAAATCGAATTCGTGGTGGCGATTGCTACCTCCCCTGGAACGAGGTCGGTCGCGTGGTGTTGAACCGATGCGCTTACCGTTTCAAGTCGCGCACGCCCCTCAACGAGGGCGACTTCCAGACGGTCACCCGACATGCGCACGGCAAATTGTGTGCCCAGATCGGTAATTCGATGTCCCGCGGCCAGGACAGAAAACGGCCGAGTTGCGTCATGCGCTACCGAAAAAAAGGCTTCGCCTTTTGTGAGGCTGACTGTCCGCCGAAAAAAATTCATTTTGACCGAAATCGCGGAATCCGTGTTGAGCTGCACTTGAGAACCGTCACTAAGTTTGACAGTTGCGCGCTGGCCCAGGGCGGTTGCATACATATCCGCGCGAATTGGCCACCCGTACATTGCAGCTGATATCGCTACAGCAACGACGCAGGCACCGGCTCCAAGGCGTAGCCATTTCCGTAGGGGATGTTCAGTTGATTCCGTGGCCGGCCGCATGCCTGCAGATTTGAGTGCAGCGAGGCGTGCTGTTCGATTCCAACCTGCCTTCAGCCGCCAATACGCGACGAGATGTTCGGTCGATTGCGCCAACCACGCATCCAGCTCGGCCTGATCGGCCTGATGCCAATCCGGTCCACACTGTTGCAAAATCCATTCCGCAGCTTGATCGCCAACAACTTCCGCGCCGCGCGCCGGATTTGGATTTTCCACACTCATGGCGCTTCTCCAGGCCGCGTGTCAGGCCCGTAGAGAATGTCGACCAGCATTTGCATGCCTTTTTTGAGATGGTAAGACACAGTGGATTCATCGAGATTGAGCCGTGCTGCGATCTCTCTGCCACTGAGCCCATCAATACGCGCCATGACGATCGTTTCGCGCCAACGGGCTGGCAGTTGGTCAATGGCCGCGCGAAGGTGTCTGAGTTCGTCCCGCGCAATGACCGTTGTATCGGGAGGCGGAGACTCGCTGGCGAGACCGAGTTTTTCGAGATCGGAAATTGTGTCCATCGGAACGACGCGCTCGTGGCGTAGCCGGTCGATCATGACGTTGTGCGCCACAGCGAAGACGAACGGCTTAGTCGGATTGGGAATCTGTTTCTGCGCGGTCTCGACCAGTTGGACGTAAATATCCTGCCGTAAGTCCGCGGCATCTGCGGCGTTGCGATACGCGCTGCGAAGATATCGCATCAAGGCTCCCTCGAGCGGCAGTACCTCGCGGACAAACCAAAGCTCGACCTCGGGCGCGGGCACCATTTGTGCAGCGTCCTCCGGCTTCCTGCCGCTTTGGCTCGTGTCTCGCGTTTCCAATAAACCCCCAAGGTTGGGGCTTTGTGCCGTGTCCGTGAGTAAATCGAACGACCGCGCGCAAACTTGGATGGACGCCTACAATTATTTTGTGGGGCGCCCTATCCACGACGTGCAAGCCATCAGTTTGACTAAGCTTACTGCCGATATTCGACTTGACTTCTGGGATTTTCCGCGTTGCGCGAGGCGGCAAGCAAAGGTCGTTTTAAGTCCAAAAGGCTGTTTTATTTGAAAGTAAAGTATAATGCGCCACAAAATTGCGTGTCGCGCGGCCGCTGTTTTGCCGACGTCCACAATTTCAGACATTCTTTTTGACGCGCCGTTAGTTCGATATTTCGCCGCTGGCAGTTGCTATAGCTGGGTACAGCGAAACCATAGTTGATTCCAAAAGTGCTTCTCTTTGGCCGACCATCCGTTTCAACGCGCTTGCGAGCTACCCGCCGATTCCGACGCTGGTCGTTGCGAAAGGACCGTAGAAGCCGACATTCTCGCGATGCGCCGTATCGATGCCGCCATCCCTTGCGCCGAAGAAAAAATCGCCGCGATAGCCAAGGCTGATTTTGGCGTCCACATAACGGAACGTGACGCCTGCAAAGCCTCCGACATTTGGAATCATGACGGTCCGCGAACGATTTTGATCGACGGGCGGATGCGTATAGCCGCCTATGTGCTTGACGCCGCCATATTTGTGATAATAGGAACCGGTCGTCTGGTGATTGACGATCGCATGTTGCCGGCCGAACAGGATTGCGGCATTCGCCCCCCAATTAAAATCAAGTGTCATGTTCGAGCCGTTCCCGGCAACCGGCAGAGATGCGTCCCATGATAGAGAGGGGCCCACACCCTGTGCGTCGCGCTTGTCGTCAAAAGACGCTGCATTGGTTTTGCGGAATTGATGCGGCAGCCGATATTTTCCGGGCACCGTAGCTATACCGAGGATATAGTAAGGCCGGGCATGCAGCGTCGCATCGGAACGGGCGGTAAACTGCGCGAAGCGCACGCCGGCACTCACCACCGAACTTCCATGCGCGCCAAACAAACCGAGGCCAACATCCTTGCCGGCTTGGAAATCGAGAATGGCGTGCGATTCCCGGAAATCGGTTTGATCGTCCCCGAAGATTTCATAGGGCGGTGCGACTGTACCGTGATGGCCTTCGACATAAAAGGTAAAAGGAGCGATGGCCTTTTGATAATGCGGATGTTTCGCCCCGTTGGAACGACCGTAACGGATGGAAGCCGAGAGAACCCAATTTGTGTCCCCAGGCATGAACGTAATCTTCCCGTCGCCACCGATGCTGTAAAGCGGCGGCCGCTGCGCGTCCGTCATCGTTGCGAGATTGGCGGGCGCTGCCAGATCAAAAAACGGTGGGGAGAAAATGTCTGATGTGCCGGTCATGTGTTCCACTTGACCGCCAAGCTCCACCCATATGATCGGGCGATCGCCATCTTCCGCCAGCGCTCCATCTATCGCGACAGCCCAGCCCAATAACGCAAGCGAGGAAACATTCGCCAGAAAGAATGTCCGGCAGGCTGGCCCGCGACTGTGTTTATTCATCAATTCGCTCATTGCTTCCCCCTTACCAATTCTTCGTGACGCGGATGCCGATCAACTTTGGATCGGTTAGAAAGACGTTCGTCGTCAGTCCGCTGTCATCGCTGTTCAGGAAAGCGCCGGTGATCGCCGTGACGTTGAACACGTTCTTGTCATAGAACATTACCTGCCAGCCATTTTGGTTGGTGAAGATCAGCGACAGGTTGACGGTGTCGTAGCCGCGCAGCCGGTCATAAGACAGATCGTTGAACACACGCCACCACGAGGCATCCTGCCAGTAGAAATCGCTGCGCAGCGTGCCCGCCCAATCCGGCGTCAGAGGAACGGTATATTGCGCACCGAATGAGACCGTATAGGGCGGCGCATTCGGAAGCTTGTTTCCGCTGAGATTCTTCGCAAACCCTTCGCCGTCGTTTGGCGCGGTGGTGGGATCGAACCCGGGATACCCTGCTGGAATAGAACAGCCCAGTCCTGTGCATACCGTGGGATTTGGAACATAAGGTAGTTCCGTGAGCGGATCGTCGTGCAAAATATATGCATAGGCGCAATAACTTACGGCATCGGCTCCAACGACCGGAGTACCTTGATCGATCCATTTCGCGACATCGGTGGGGAATATGCAATTCGACGCTTCGTTGGCGAAAGGCTTGACGACATACCAGCCCGGCGTGCCCGCGGTGCGATCCATGAGATCGACGGCGCTTTGTCCCTTGGCGATAGCGGTATCTTCCCAACCGCCGGCAAAATTGAACCGCAAACCCGGCAACGGCTCCCATGTCGCTTCCAGTTCGGCGCCTTCGGCATGGGCATCGAAATTGAGATTGATCGCAGTCCGGTCGACGATCTGAGAAATCTGGTAATTCTCGTAATTGTAGTAGAACAGATCGCCGTTCAACGTGAGAGCGCCATCCAGCAACGTATTCTTGGTGCCCACTTCGAATGCATCGATGAATTCTGGCTTGAAAGTCAACGGGTGGACGGGCTCCACACCGGTATTCAATTCAGTACTCAAGCCCGATAAAGACGACGTGAAGATCGCGCCAGGTGGGTTTGCGCCGCCCGCCTTATAACCATGCGCGTAGGAGCCATAGACCAGTGTCTGATCTGTGAAGTTGAGTTTCGGTGTCCAGTTTGCAACGGCGCGACCCGTGAACTGATCCCATTGCTGATCGACGGTGCCGGCAATGGGATAACCCCAGCCGCTCTCCACCAGCCAGCTTGGGATATCGACAAAATGCTTCTGGTCGTCCGTCCAGCGCAGGCCGGCCGTCAGTTTCAGGTCGCTGAATATGTTGTAATTCGCCTCACCGAACACGGCATAGGAATTAAGCACATAGGGATTCTGGCTAAGAAAATAATTGTGCCCGTTGTTATTTAGACTGGAAAGCGGATTCGGATCGACGTAGCCGAATCCGATCAAAGGGGCCGCTTTCAGATCGTTGAATTGAAATCCGTGTGGCAAAAATGCCGAATCGTCAGGGGCGCCGCCGGGCTCCATGGTGATTAGAGTGAACGCATTGCTGAAAACATAATAATTTTCCTCCGTCTCGTAATGCAGGTAATTGCCGCCGGCGCTGAAATTGAACGGCCCGGAGAAATTCGACGCGATACGAAACTCCTGACTTAGTTGCCAAGCATGTTCTTCGGAGAGATCCTCGGCGACAAGTCGGTTTGAACAGCCCAATTGCGGATCGCAATAGACGCCTTGCGGGGAAACGTCATAATAGCCCGCATTGAAAACTCCCGGTACCGAACCGAAGCGGTCGTAATCTTCGGCCGACCAGAGAAAGTCATGATTGAAACCGGTCTGCGACGTAAAGGTCAGCGAAGGCGTTATCGCATAATCCGCGTTGAATTCGGCAACATCGTTTTTCGCCCTGTAGATCGGGTTGAGCCCCGACTCGACCACTCGAAGATTCGGCGATTGCGTTACACCTGCATAGGGATTTATTGGGTTCATAATACCGATCAGCTGCTCACCTACGACTATGGGCAATACAAAACCGAGCGGAGCTTCGAATGCGGCTGGCGAATAAAACGATGCCGGTAAGCAGCCTTGAGAAAAGAAATCGCCGCTATCGCCGCTTAGAAATGACCCAGGATTTACTGGCTTTGCGACGCCGCCGACTTCGCCGGGGCCGTTATCGGTTTTGCAGAGTTGTTTGGAGCTTCTGAGACGATCATCGTCCTCGGAAAAGTGTTCCCAAACAAGATAGGTTTGAAGATTGCTGACCGGTTTCCAGCCAATCGTAACGCGCCCCGACCACAGATCGCGGCCGTCGATGCGTTGATCGTCCGTTTCGTTGAATGAATAGCCCTGGCGTTTGGTCCATTCACCGGCGACGCGAATATCGAGTTCGTCATCGACAATCGGAATATTGATCATGCCTTCGAGGCGTCGGTTCTGGTAATTTCCGACATCGACGGAGCCCATCGCCTCGAACTGATCCGAAGGTTTCGCGGAGACAAGATTGACAACGCCCGCGGTCGCATTGCGGCCATAGAGCGTGCCCTGCGGACCGCGCGCAACCTCCACAGATGCGACGTCGTAGAATTCCTGCTCGAAGAAATGATTGCGGATAAACGGAATATCGTTGAACGCAACCGCCACTGCCGGATCGGTCGTCACCGAAATCGCCTGCGTGCCGATGCCGCGAATCTGGATGCTGTAGCCGGAGAAGTTGGTCTTCGTAAACGTCATGTTGGGAACCTGCTTGATCAGGTCCGGGCCGCCTGCGGTTTGCGTAGCTGTCAATTGTTCCTGCGACATCGCTGTGATCGCGATGGGAATGTTCTGCACATCACCGCCGATTTTCGACGACGTGACCGTGACGGTTTCGAGAGACGCTGGGGCCGCCTGAGCTGCGGCGAGCTGAATGCCATCAACGTGATCGCGCACATTCTCGCTGTGCTCCGAGGCAGAGCGCACGATGGCAACACCACCCGCCGATTGTGGCATTGGAGAAAAGCCCGTGCCTGAGAGAATGCGAAGAAGCGCGGCGTCGGGTTGCAATTCGCCCTTCACGCCGTCTGTTTTGATGCCTTTGATTGCGTCGACGGATACCATGAGGTGGACGCCGGATTGCGCGGAGTACGCATTTAAAGCCGACGCCAAATCACCTCGG
>Ga0210396_10006043_pt1 | contig 11643 bp, 10 predicted proteins | sample IncBWH17OmetaG_FD_155466 | JGI IMG/M metagenome (GOLD analysis project Ga0210396, IMG submission 155466) | Forest soil microbial communities from Barre Woods Harvard Forest LTER site, Petersham, Massachusetts, United States - Inc-BW-H-17-O ...
ATCAACGGCGGCGGCACCGCGAGCGCCCCCGGCAACGGCGTCGGGCTCTACGTCAGCGCCAACGAGCAGCCCAAAGAGACGGTGTCTCTCAACTTCACCAAGATTCAGTTTGTCTCCAAGGCCGTCCAGGACGACAACACCACCCCCGGCGTCATCGTTGATGCCTCCGGGAACTATTGGGGCACCAACACCGAGCAGGGCATTGCCAACACGATCGGCGGCGCCGGCGCGGCCGAGATTGACTATACCCCCTGGCTCGATAACGGCACGAACCTGGCCACCACTGGCGGCTTCGACGGCGATTTCTCCACGCTCGACGTCGGCTCGGGCGGCGCCGAGGTTCAGTCCGGCGGTCGCATCAACGAAGCCGTCGGGCTCCTGACCCCCGGTGGCACCATCCAGGTTTTCCCCGGAAACTACCGCGAGGACGTATCCATTACCAAGGGCCTGACGCTCGAATCGGTGGGCGGCGTGACGGTGGCCGACATCAACGGGGACGGCCTGGCGGACGCGGTTGCCGTCGCCCCCGGCGTCGCCGGCGTCACCATCGGCGCACCCGGTCGGGGCTTCACGATCAACGGGGGCAGCGACGTGGCGGTCGGGCTCAACGGCACAGGCGAGCTCCTTGCCGATAACGTCGTCGAATCCGGCGGCGGCAGCGCCGCAGTGGTGCTCGCGGGTACTCAGGAGCACGTCACGGCCAACGTTGTCGTGTCAAGCGGAAGCGCGTGGGCGGTCTCCATCCCCGGCGGTGCCGAGTTCGTCACCGACAACGTCTTCCAGTCGACCGGACCGGGAAACGTGTCCGTTGCGGATGGAACCAACACGCTTTCCGGTAACACGTTCACGGCCCCGCCGATTGCCCTCGAGTCGGGCTTCGAGCAGTACCGCGACACGTCGCCGGGACTCGACAGCGGTGGCGAGATTACCGCAGTTCTCGACAACAACGCTTTCAACCGCGGCGCGGATGATTATACGGACAGCGGTACGACTTTGAACTTCAAGAAGATCATCTGGGCGGACATCCACCCCGCCATGGCGGCCGCGTCCGCCGGCGACACGATCGGTACCCTGGGCGGCGTCTACGCCGAAAACGTCACCGTGACCAAGAACCTCACGCTTGTCACCTCGATCGCCGGCAGCGGACAGACAATCGTCAACGGGGCCATCACCATCCAGGGTGGCATCACGCTTGTCCTGCAGAGCCCGGCGGCGACCCCGCTGCAGATCTCTTCTCTGGCCTTTGGCCCATCGGGCGTGTTGGACCTGGCCAGGAGCACATTGCTCATTAACTATGCCGGACAGAGCGATCCCCTAGCGGCAATTCGCGGGTACCTGGCGAACGGTTACAACCACGGCGCCTGGAACGGCAGCAACGCCAATGGTGTGATCACGTCCTCGGCCGCGCAGTCCAACCCAAATCACAACACGGCGATCGGCTACGCGGACTCGGCTGACGGCACGGGAGTGATCACGACGCCTAACACGATCGAGCTGAAATACACCCTCTACGGCGACGCCAACCTCGACGCCCAGGTCAATAGCGCCGACCTTCAGATAATGCTGGCCAACCTCAACCGCGCCGGCGGCTGGGATCAGGGCGATTTCAATTACGACGGGAACGTGAACAGCGCTGATCTGCAGGCCCTGCTCGCTACGTTGAACACGAGCCTGGGCAACCAGCCGGCTCCGGCGATTGCAGCGGCGGGCGCGGCTGCCGCAACGCCCCTGGCCGGGGCAGGCAGTGCTGGGACCAAAACATCATCACGTCAGTATCCGGTGGTCCACGCGACGGGATCGACCCGGCCGGTGGTTCATCACCCGCAGCTCAAGGGAACCAGAAAGCGGAGATAGACCGACCGAGGATCGGGCCGGACGACCGTGGCAAGTAAACCAGATTCGGCGTCACCAAGCCGTGTGCCGCATTGAAATATCCTGCCCAGACCACGAACAAGATCGTGATCGGCAACAAGATCGTGATCGGCTGCCTTGCATTGGGCCTTTGGTCGCCGGCCACAGTCATCGTAAACTGTCGCGTAGAATGGGAGCGACTCGCCGACCGCGCGGTTTGGGCCGACGGAGTCGTTGGTTGGCGCGCCCTTCGCTAGACTAAACGACACGCATGGCGGTCATGCCCTCCGATTCACTTCGATCGCCGGACGAGCAGTTGGCCCGCGCGGCCGAGCGGTACCAGGCCGGGCGGCTCAACGAGTCCGAACAGGCATACCGCCGCATCCTGCGTGATCATCCCGAACATGCCGAAGCGTTGCACGGCCTGGGCCTGATCGCCCTGCGCGCTGGCAAGGCGGAACTGGCGGCGGCCTACCTGGCCCAGGCGGTCGAGCTTTCCGGGCAGAGCTGCGGCTGGCGGTGTGACCTGGGGGAGGCCTGGATCAAGATCGGCGATTTTGCTCAGGCCGTGGCGTGTTTCCGGCGGGCGATCGCGCTGGATCCGGCAAGTCCGCGGTCCCACGCGGGCCTGGGGATCGCTTTGGTCCGCATGCAACGGTTCGCCGAGTCGATCGAGCCGCTGCAAAAGTCCATCGACCTGGGTAACGGCCCGGCGGAGGTCTATCAGCACCTGGGCAAAGCGCTGCTGCAGCTCAACCGGTTTGGCGAGGCCGAAGCGGCGGCGCGAAAGGCGCTCCAGAGCGCTCCCCAGACCGCCGAAAACTGGCAGAACCTCGGCGAGGCCGTTGGCAATCAGCGGCGACTGGACGAGGCGATGGAATCTTTCGGCAAGGCGATCTTGCTCAAACCCGATTGGCCGCAGGCGCATTACGCGCTGGGGATCACGCTGGGGCGCGCGGGTCGAACGGACCGGGCCATCGAATCGCTGAAGACGGCTCTGCGGCTGCGGCCGGCGTTTGGCGAGGCGATGTCCAATCTGGGCGCGATGCTCGTCGGCCAGCGCAAATTGGACGAGGGCATCCAGACCCTGCGCGACGCCGTGCGGCTGCGGCCGGGGCATCTGGACACGCACGTTGAACTCGCCCGCGCCCTGGAACTGGCCCACCGCAACCAGGAGGCGGCCGAGGTGTTCGCGGCCATTCTCAAGCTCTCGCCGGACAACCAGAACGTGATCTTTCACCTGGCCGCCTTGAACGGCAGCGGCGCCCCGCCGGCAGCGCCGCCGGCGCTGGTGGCGGCGCTGTTCAATCGTCATGCGGACACGTTCGACGCTCACCTCCTGGAACATCTGGAATACCGCGTACCCCTGCTGCTGGAGGCTGCCCTTGTGGAATCGCAGGTGGGCACGGACCTGGACGTGCTGGATCTGGGCTGCGGAACCGGATTATGTGGACCGCTCTTACGCCCCATGGCGCGATCGCTTGCGGGGGTCGATCTGTCGGCGGCCATGCTTGAGAAGGCAAAGGAACGCGGCGTCTACGACCGTCTGGCGGTCGGCGAGGTGGTGGCGCGGCTTCGTGCCGAGTCGGCGGCTTACGACCTTCTGGTCGCGGGGGATGTGTTGTGCTACCTGGGCGATTTGTCCGAAACTCTCTGTGGCGCGGCGCGGGCCCTGCGGCCCGGGGGATACTTCGCATTTTCCGTTGAATTCAACGAGGGGCCCGGTTGGGTCCTTCGGCCCAGTCGCCGATACGCACACAGCCCGGATTACATTCGCCAGACGGCAGACGCGCACGGTCTTGATGTCATTCACCTGGCGATCGCGATGCTGCGAAGGGAGGCCGGAAAGGATTTGAGCGGGATCATCGCGGTCCTTCGCCGCCCGGCCGGTGCACAACCTTAAGAGGAGCCTGCATTAAGCAAATTCCCCGAGAATTCGCTGAATTTAGACTAAACGAAATATAAATAGTCAACAGCCGGGAGGTGTCTTTTGCCGGCCTGAGCGGCTTTGCACAGAGTCCGCCGCGGAAACTTCACGTTGCACAAGACCGATGGGAGAGATCGTTTTCCGTGGTTACCGGTTCTGGCTCTACACCATAGATCGGTTAGCGCATCGATGTTCCTTTGGGACGGCTCGCCCTGAGTTTTGAGAGGATTTCCGGCCAGAATTAACTTGACAAATAAAATCACCGATAGTGAATTGGAAGCATAAGCTTCCGCATGCGTTACTCCGCCCCCGGCAGGCATAGGCCGGGGGCTTTTCATTCGTTCGGCATCTCGTTGCCTCAGCGAACTGCAACGCGACCGTAACCGACGAATCCGGCCGTGTCGAAACGCCCGGCTTCGTGAGCGATTATCGAAGTGGTTCCATGAGCAGGCGCCCAATCTGCCCCCGGCATACCGGCAGGTTCCTGCTCTGTCGGGCTTCCTTCGCCACGATCCCCAGCCGGGTCAGGATCCACCCGCCCCTCGAACGGTTGGATGACGCTTATATCAATCACCTCGTCCTCAACTACTTGGCTTTGTTGTCGGGAGGGCCGTTGGGTGGCGGGCGAACTTCGTCAAGCAAGACGCAGAGTCCTACAGTTTTTGCGCGCCCGGTCGCAGGATTTCCGCCCTTTTCGCGTCGTTTCCTGAATTGTCGAGGGACCGGGCGCGAGAGCGTGTCCTGGGTTTCTGGTTATTGACGGGACAGTTTTTGCGGCTTCCGTTGACCGGAGGGGCATTCTGTTGTTGCAGTGGATGTGGCCTATCCCGCACGGAGAATGTGGACGAGGACGAAAACGGCAAAGCAGATCCCGCAGCCGATCAGCAGGCCCACGACGATTTGAAGAAGGATGCGATAACCCAATCGGCGGAGGCGTCGCCTCCGGTATTCCAGAGTGGGTTTCTTCATCGACGCCTCGCCAATCCGATGACCAGTAAGACGATCAACGCCATAAACGCCAGAGCGCTGAGCGGCACCCACAAAGGCGGGTTTCGGGCATGAACCACCCCAAAACATTCGGCGAGCTGGATCATCCCGCTATTGTACCGCCGAGTAGCGGATGAAGGGGCGGCAAGTGAACCACGCAATGTCAGGGGCGTCAGTTTTTTTGTTTTGCGTCCGAATCGCACTGGCGCAAGCCACAGTTGCCGCTACGCCGCGCCCACGCCCGTCTGCCCGACGGAAGCAATTATTCGCTTTTCCCCCGGATCAGCAAATAGACCGGGAACGTCGGGATGGACAGGCGCGATCGACTTGGAAGGCTGAAGCGGTAGAATCGCCACGATGTCCGAAGTGGACTACGACAGGTTTGATCCACTACAAGAGCATCCCATGTCAGACCTCATCCTGTTCGACATCTCGGGAAACAAGTTGGCATCCATCGCCGATTTCGTTGAGAACGATCCTGGAGAGCAAGACGGCGTCAGATTTCAGGAGTGGTCACTAACGATTGAAGCCGCCGCAGCTCCCGAAGTCGGAACGCAATACATCGTGTTCGACAAAGACCATAATGAGGTCGTCGCTCAGTTCGTGTGCATGGAGATGAAGCGGATGTTCCAGCCCGAGAATTCTGTCAAAGTCACGGGCAGGCGTTATTTTTCGTTCCTGCCCAAGCCGTAGACCGCCTGCATAACAATGATCCGACGCGCACAATAATCCGTGGCATTTACGGCATTTTTTGTGCAAAGCGCTGGCACTCCACCCCGAGGACCGCAAGCGCCGGTGGAGAAGCTCGCCGAGGAATCAGCGAAGATCAGCAGCGGAACGCCGCAGCCCGGACATCGCACGCCAAGGTGCGTCGGAAACTGCTGGAGGCCAAGGACATCCACCTCGACCGGCTCCGCTGTTCCCTCCCGCCGCGACCGGGGCAGCGTTATCGGACTCACTATTGGTCAACCACTGGACGGGGACGTCGGTTGGCAGTATAGTGTTAGGCGCCATTTCACGCGATTCCGTTGCGATTCGCCAACTTGCTTGGAATGTCGGACGGAAGCTCTCATCCGTGTGGACGCATAATTGGACTCGCAGAGGTTTTGGGCTATATCGCTCGGGGAGAGTGATGCATGTGTGGAATCCTTGCGTATGTCGGGCGGAAGATCGCGCAGCCGCTTTTGATCGAGGGACTCAAGCGGCTGGAATACCGCGGGTATGACTCGGCGGGGATCGCGGTGATCGACGAGCAGGGCGCGTTGCATGTCCGCCGGGCGGTGGGCCGGATCAGCGTGCTGGAAAGCACGCTGCACAACGGCAACTCGCTCCCCGAAGCCCACGTCGGCATGGCTCATACTCGTTGGGCGACGCACGGGGCGCCTACCGAGGCCAACGCGCATCCGCACGTCGACGACGCCGGGCGGATTGCACTGGTGCACAACGGGATCATCGAGAACTACGCGGCCCTGAAGCAGCTTCTGACCGACAAGGGCCACAAGTTTTCCAGCCAGACGGATACGGAAGTGCTGGCAGTGCTCATTGGGGATCTGTACGCGGATCTGAAATCGCGAAATCACCTGGGCAACGGCTCGGTGCTCCAGCGGGCCGTGCAGGCGGCGCTACAGCAGGTCGAAGGGACGTACGGCATCGCGGTGGTTTGCAAGGATGAGCCGGACACGCTGGTCGTCGCCCGCAAGGGCAGCCCGCTGATCATCGGCGTGGGACAGCAGGAGTACGTCGTCGCTTCCGACGCGAGCGCGATCGTCGAGCACACCACGCAGGTGATTTATCTCAACGACAACGAGATGGCCGTGCTCAAGCCGGGGGGCTTCCGCACCAGCACCATCGACGACGTCCAGGTTTCTCCGGTCGTCCAGCAGCTCGAGCACAAGCTCGAGGAATACGAGCTGGGCGGCTACGAGCATTACATGCTCAAGGAGATCTTCGAGCAGCCGGCGGCGCTGCGGAACTGCCTCCGCGGGCGGGCCGAGCGGCGCGAAGGAAGGATCGTGCTGGGCGGCGTTGCGGACCATACCCGCGATCTGGTCCGCGCCCGGCGCTTCATCCTCACTGGCCAGGGCACGGCGTGGCACGCGGGTCTCGTCGGCGATTACCTGATGGAAGACCTGGCCAAGGTTGTCACCGAGTGCACCTACGCCAGTGAGTTCCGCTATCGCAATCCGATCGTCGAGGAGGGGACCGTCGTCGTCGCCATCAGCCAGTCGGGTGAGACGGCGGATACGCTTGCGGCCCTTCGCGAAGCCAAAGAGAAGGGGGCGCTGGCGCTGGGGGTGGTAAACGTGGTCGGCAGCACGATCGCCCGCGAGACGGATGCGGGGATTTATCTGCACGCCGGGCCGGAGATCGGGGTCGCCAGCACCAAGGCGTTTACCTGTCAGTGCGCGGTTTTGACGATGTTGGCGCTGTTCATCGGCCGCCGCAAGTTCATGAGCCATTCGCAGACGCAGGAAATCCTGGACGGCCTGTGCCTGGTTCCCGACAAGATGCAGAAGGTGCTCGAGCAGAGCGACCACGTCCGAAGAATCGCCAACGAATTCTGCGAGCGGGAAAACTGGCTGTTCCTGGGCCGCGGGTATCACTATCCCGTCGCGCTGGAAGGCGCGCTCAAGCTCAAGGAAATCAGTTACATCCACGCCGAGGGGATGCCGGCGGCGGAGATGAAGCACGGGCCGATCGCCCTGATCAACGAGGGTATGCCCGTCGTTTTCGTCGCGACCAAAGGTCTCCAATACGACAAGGTGATCAGCAACATCGAAGAGGTCCGCGCCCGCGGCGGGCGGATCATCGCCGTCGCCACCGAGGGCGACAGCCACATCCGCAAATACTCCAACCACGTCATCTACATCCCCGACGCCCCCGAGCCCTTGCAGCCGCTGCTGAGCGTCGTGCCGCTTCAGCTCCTGGCCTACCACGCGGCCCTGCTGCGCGGATGCAACGTCGATAAGCCGAGGAACCTGGCCAAGAGCGTCACGGTGGAGTAGGCGAAGCGATTTCGTGCTATAATCTGCGATATGAATTCCGTCGTACCATCCTTGCGCCCCTTTGTCCCGGGGACGACAGGTTGGACCGCAGACGACCTTGACGATCCGGCCATCGAACGGCAATGGTTCGAGGGTCGGTACGAAATTGTCGATGGGGTGCTGACAACCATGCCTCCGGCCTATTTTGACGGGCAAGGGTCCCTGGAAGAATTGATGTTCATGCTCAAGACACATTTGAAGATGCTTGAGCAATCCAATCGCTTCGCCAGTGAAGTCGACATCGTGATCGACGAAGATCGTGTCGTTAGGGCGGACGCCGTCTGGATGACGCCAGACGATTTCGAGCGCCAACGAGAGGCGATGGCACGTGCGGGTAAATCCGATCCGAAAAGGACTCGAGTGCTCATTCCGCCAACGCTCGTCATCGAGTCTGTGAGCCTGGGGCATGAACGCCATGACGAGCGAACGAAGCGAAAATGGTACGCCGAATTTGGAATTCCGAACTACTGGATCCTCAACACGTTCTCCCGGTCACTGCGGTGCCTTATTCGGGAGGGAGCGGCCTACCGCCTCGATGTTGAAGGACGGCAGTCAGACGAGATGCGACCAGCACTCTTCCCTGGTTTGACGATCTTGTTGGCCCAACTCTGGCTCGAATAAAAACGCCCGCCCGGACACTCCGTGTCCGGGCGGGACCTGACGGTGCCGGCGCAGTCCGTTGCGCCTTTTAGGGCATCACCAGTGTTTGACCGACTTTGAGCGACGTGGGTGAGATTCCCGGGTTGGCGGCGGCGATGCGCTGCCACTGCTTGCCGTCCCCGTACTTTATCTTGGCGATATGGTAGAGGGTGTCGCCTTTTTTCACCGTGTATTTCGAGGCGGTCGCGGGGGCGGTGGCGGCGGCGGGAATGGCGGCCGGGGCCGTCGTTTCGACCACCGGGATCGGCTGCGGCGGGGGTGTCGCCGACGGCATCATGTACGTCGGGGTCGCCGAAGCGGGCGCGTACGCCGAGGGATTGGCCGAAGCGAGCGGCGTCTGCGTGGGCGTCACATCGAGCACCGCGGGGGAGGCTTGCGACGCCGGCTTCTGCGCCTGGCAACCGACCGCCGTCATCGCGGCCAAAAGCAATGGGAACCATCTGTACACGGGCCGTCTCCTTTTTGCGCGTGCCCGTTTGTTCGGGTCGCTGCTCCGGTTATCGGACGACAGCAGGAGAAAAGTTGAGCCATTTCCGCATCCGCGCAACAAAATGGACCGTTCCCCCCTCGGCTGAAATCGGGTTTACTGGGGGTGGTCCGATACGACCAGGCGTCTCGAGAGCCGGCAAACATGCGCCAGCTGAATGTGACAATTGCGCTGACAGTGCCGATCCTTCTGGCGGCAGGCGGATGCCAGATCACCCACGTCTATACGGACGTGAGCGAGGATCCCGGATACAGCCCCGGCGGGATCGTCGGACGCTGCTTTTTTCTTCGCGAGGGCGCCTATCTGCTCAAAGCGGAAAATCAGCGGCCAAAGGACAAGTACGCCAGGCTCGCGGCGCCGGGTGAGGGGCCCTACCCGCCGAAGAGCGATTTCGAATCAGGGAACTGGGACCGCAGCCGGTATCGCGGCGCAGACCAGATCGTGGCGGTCGTCCCCGCCGGCACGATGGTGTGCATTCGGAAGATTGTGAGAGACGAATCGCTCAAAGACAAGCCCCTCGAGCCTGTGGCCGCCATCATCGACGGCCAGCAGTTCATGACCGAGGTCCTCCTGAGCCCGATGCTCGTTCAAGGCCCGGACCGCCTGGCCCATTGGACCGCCGTCGAAAGATTTCTGGTTCCGCTCGACAAGGCCGTGCTCGCAACGCAACGGGCGACCACGACGCAATCGGTTCATTGAATTGCACGATGAGTCACTGCGCCTCGAGGAACTTGAGGATCTCGTTCATGACGCGGCCGCCTTGGTCGGACTGGAACAGGAATTGGGCGTGGGCGGAGCCCTCGACGGTGAGGAGTTGTTTGGGCGGCGCGGTTTTGCCGTAGGCGGCCATGAAGCCGGGCAGGCGGGCTCCGTCGCCGCTGATGTCATCGCTGGCCATGATGGTCGGGAGAGGGGGACACCGCAATTTACGGAATAGAGTTTAGGTAGCAGTGTCCCGGCAGTGTCCCCCTTTCTCAAGTCAACATCCATTTACCGCGTTCAGGGCAAGTTCCCTAACGCCATTATGGTGGTGATCGCCAGCCACATTCCGTGCATCGTCGGCCACGGGTGGGGATGATCGCGACACAAGCCAGGACGGCGACGCTTGCCAGCCACGCAACTGGCCACCAATCCGGCAGCCGATTAATCATCTCGACGATGTCCGGAGCGGGCGACGTGGGCAAGACCAGCATCACGAAAAACGGGATCAACAGGACGAGCACCCAAGCGAACCGGAGGCAGCGCGCTCCGCGCGAAAGCGGCAAGAGCGCCAGCTTTTGACCGTGGCACTCAGGACAGATCCAATTGGCGATGAGCCGCTCGCGGTCCTCCTCCGCGCTACCGTCGTCCTGAGTGCCCTGGTCGGCGATCGCTTCTTCCGCCGCGGCCCGATCAACTTCCCGTATCTTGATGTCGACCTGTGGCGAACTGCCGGCGTCGATTCGCCGGCAAATCTCGGTGGGGATACCATGTGATTCCAGGCGGGCGCACACGCCCGGCGCATCTGATGCGGCAACGGTTTGGAATACGACGTAGGTAGACTCCTCCTCGTCAGGCACCGCCCCGCCGGCGTCAACGACCGCTCCAGGGAACACAAAGACTCCCGGTTGCGATGCTGACCGCTCAAGATCATCACCCGTTGGTGTCATGGCTGTGAGTTGCAAGCCCCTGGCCAGAATTGGCGATCGGCGGCATGGATTGTAAATTGCAGCCAGTCTGCAATTCCCGACTACGGAGATTATTCGATGTGGCGTTTGTTTTCCAGCCAGAAGGAGTGCCCCGTCGGACCGGAAATGCGCAAGTGGGTCGACGGGCGCTTCGCCTGGTTGGAGGAGCAGTTCGGCCGCGACGTTCCTCGCAAAGTGAATGTCGTGCTGCCGACGCCGGAGTTCTTTCCCGATCCCTTCCAGGGCCAACCCGAGGACGTGCCGCCCATGCTTGTCCGGGTCTGCTCGTACCTGGGCGTCGATCCTGCCCGCTTCAAACTGTTTCTTTACTCCGAGGCGAAAGCTCCGCAAGGCATCGGGCATTCAATCCGTTCCGGAGCCGCAGGCGTTTACATTCACGGGGACGGGCCGAACGCCGACGGCGATTCGCGCGCGTCGATCGGTATTGAGTCATCGCAACTATCCGATCCCACAAGGCTTGTCGCCACGCTCGCACACGAGGTCGGGCACGAACTGCTGTTGGGGCAAAAGCGAATCAGCAGGGAAGAACCCGATCACGAGCCGCTCACGGACCTGCTGACCGTGTTCTTCGGGCTCGGCATTTTCGGAGGCAACGCCACGATCCGCGACAGCGGCTGGACGCAGGGCGGCTGGACGGGCTGGCGGACCAACCGCGTCGGCTATCTGGACCAGCGGACATTCGGCTACGCCCTTGCCCGATTCGCGTGGGCGAGAAACGAGACACGGCCTGCCTGGATCAAGCACGTTCGTCCTGACGTGCGGTCGCCGCTGACGCAGGGACTCAGATTCCTCGAAAGCCAACCTCCGGGGGTTGGATAGGCGGCGTGAGCCCATTCTGTTCGCGCTCTTGAAAAGGATCTAATCCGTAGGACCTCCGTAGTCAGTGGCCTCTCCCTTTGCCCCGCGTTCGTTGAGTCACTGCGCCTCGAGGAACTTGAGGATCTCGTTCATGACGCGGCCGCCTTGGTCGGACTGGAACAGGAATTGGGCGTGGGCGGA
>Ga0210396_10006044_pt1 | contig 11642 bp, 10 predicted proteins | sample IncBWH17OmetaG_FD_155466 | JGI IMG/M metagenome (GOLD analysis project Ga0210396, IMG submission 155466) | Forest soil microbial communities from Barre Woods Harvard Forest LTER site, Petersham, Massachusetts, United States - Inc-BW-H-17-O ...
GGAAGCCGGACGGTTTTCCCGGCCTTTGTCTGCATCACTTTTTTTCATTGTATGAGGGGCCCATCATGGCCGCAGCGAGAGACCAGGCGGCGAGGATCCTGCGCACCGAGGCGGACTCCGCCGGTGACGAGGTCGCCCACAAAGCTTCCGCTGAAATTGCCGATTCCCCTGGCGCGCATCTTTCCGATGAGACCTCCCGCCGTCCCCACGAGACGCCGGATCGCCCCGCGATCGCCAAGCCGGCGCCGGAGATCGTCGCTGCACCGGTAGCCAAGTCTGGAAACCGCAAAAAAATGGTGTTCTTCGGCGCGATTGCGCTGCTCGCGCTCGCGGCGGCCTCTTACGGCGTGCACTGGTTCCTGGTCGGGCGGTTTCACGTCTCGACGGACGATGCTTATGTCCGCGCCAACAACACCGTGCTCGGCGCGCGGGTGTCGGGACATATCGCGGCGATCTTGCCGCGCGACAACGCGATCGTTCATGCCGGCGACGTCGTCTTCAAGATCGACGATGGCGACTACCGGATCGCGGTCGAGGCCGCGCGCACGCGGATCCAGACCCAGCAGGCCACGATCGAGCGGATCGGTCATCAGGTGATCGCGCAGGAGAGCGCGACCGCGCAGTCCAAGGCGCAACTCGCCTCCGCCGAAGCCGGCTTGAAGCGGGCCGGCCTCGACTACGACCGTCAGCAGCAATTGAGCGAAAAGGGTTACGCCACACACGCCACCTTCGAACAGTCCGAGGCCGGACGCGACCAGGGCATGGCGGCGGTGAAGGCTGCCCAAGCGGCCTATAACGCCGCACGCGACAATGTCGAAGTGGCGAAGGCGCAGCAGTCGGAAGCGCGCGCCCAGCTGATGGAATTGCAGACGACGTTGGCGAAAGCCGAACGCGATCTCGATTTCACCTCGGTACGCGCGCCGGTCGAAGGCACTTTCTCCAACCGCATGGTCAACACCGGCGATTTCATCACCGTCGGCCAGCGGCTCGGCAATGTGGTACCGCTCGACGACGTCTTCATCGACGCGAATTTCAAGGAAACGCAGCTCAAGCGGATCCGCCCGGGCCAGCCGGTGACGATCTCGGTCGATGCCTATGGCCACCGCAAGTTTGCAGGCATCGTCGAAAGCATCTCGCCGGCGGCGGGCTCGGTGTTCACGCTGCTGCCGCCCGACAACGCCACCGGCAACTTCACCAAGATCGTGCAGCGTTTGCCGGTCAGGATTCGCGTGCCGAAGGATGTGGCGCGGCAAAACCTGTTGCGCGCCGGCATGTCGGTCTACGCCACCGTCGATACGTCAGAGGGCGCAACCGATGCCGACACCGACGCCGATCTCGACGCGCCGGCCGTGGTGCAGGCGAAGTAGAAATAGGGATGCGATGATGTCGACGTTGTCCCGCGTCGTCATCGCGAGGAGCATAGCGACGAAGCAATCCAGAGTCTTTCCGCTGTGCCAACTAGATTGCTTCGCTGCGCTCGCAATGACGGCTCGATTGCATCATGACTGACGCTACAGCATCTCCAGCGATGATGCGCACCGCGCCTACCGAGCGGATCGAACCGCGCCGGCTGGTGGCGTTTCTGATCATGGTATTCGGGATGTTCATGTCGATCCTGGACATCCAGGTCGTCTCGGCCTCGCTCACCGACATCCAGGCCGGCCTCTCGGCAAGTTCGACCGAAGTCTCGTGGGTACAGACCGCGTATCTGATCGCCGAGGTGATCGCCATACCCTTGTCCGGCTATCTGTCGCGCGCGCTCGGTACGCGGCTGTTGTTTGCGATTTCGGCGGCCGGTTTCACGGTTGCCAGTTTTCTCTGCGGCTTTGCCTCCTCGATCGAGCAGATGATCCTGTGGCGCGCCATTCAAGGCTTTCTCGGCGCCGGCATGATCCCGACCGTGTTTGCCTCCGCCTACACGGTGTTTCCCCGCTCCAAATTCCATATCGTCGGCCCGATCATCGGCCTGGTCGCGACGCTGGCGCCGACCATTGGCCCGACCGTCGGCGGCATCATCACCGACCTGATGTCGTGGCACTGGCTGTTCTTCATCAATGTCGTGCCCGGCATCATCATCACGATCGGCGTGCTTGCGCTGGTCGATTTCGACGAGCCGAATTTCGCGCTGCTTGAACATTTCGACTGGTTCGGCCTGATCACGATGGCGGGATTTCTCGGTTCGCTGGAGTACGTGCTCGAAGAGGGGCCGCAATATGAGTGGCTGCAGGATACGTCGGTGGCGATTTGCGCTGCGGTCTGCGTCGTCTCGGCCATCGCATTTTTCTACCGCGTGCTGACGGCAAAGGAGCCGATTGTCGATATCAGAGCCTTCAAAAACCGCAATTTCGGCGTCGGCTGTTTGATCTCGTTCTGTATCGGCATCGGCCTCTATGGGCTGACCTACATCTATCCGCGCTATCTTGCCGAAGTGCGTGGCTACAGCGCGCTGATGATCGGCGAAACCATGTTCGTCTCCGGCGTCACCATGTTCCTGATGGCGCCGATCGTAGGGCGGTTGATGCAGAAGGTCGATATGCGGCTGATCATTGCCTTCGGCCTCATCATCTTCGCACTCGGCTCTTACCAGATGACGTGGATCACGCGCGACTATGACTTCTACGAACTTCTGCTGCCGCAGATCCTGCGCGGCGTCGGCATGATGTGCGCCATGGTGCCGACCAACACCATCGCGCTCGGCACGCTGGAGGCCGATCGCGTCAAGAACGCCTCGGGCCTGTTCAACCTGACGCGCAATCTCGGCGGCGCGGTGGGGCTGGCTGTGATCAACCAGGTGCTGAATGATCGCACCGATCTGCACATCTCGCGGCTTCAGGATCGCGTCACCTGGGCCAACACCATGGCGACCGAGACGCTCAACGATTTCACCCAGCGCATGCAAGGCATGGGCGATGCCGCCCTGATGGCGCTGAAGCAGTTGTCGCAGATCGTTCACCGCCAGGCCGTGGTGATGGGCTATGGCGACGCCTTCTTCATGCTGACGCTGTTTTATGTCGGTCTCAGTTTGCTGGTCATGCTCCTGAAGAAGCCGAACCCGGCTGCCGCCGCGGGCGGAGGGCACTGATAGCGTTTTCGAGCGAAGTGGAAACCGGTTCGCGTGAAGAAAACGCGTCAAAACAACAACTAAAACGATTTGCGAAGCGAGTCGCGTTAGCCGGCGAGGCTGCTCCAGACCAGCGTGACGCCGGACACGAACAAAAGCCCGAGCACGACGTCGCGAAAGTTGCCGTCGCTGAGCGCATGATAGGTGCGCGTACCGAGCCACGCGCCGCCGATCGTCGCAGGCGTGACCAGCACAGCGAGCCACATCGTCTCGCGCGTGATCAATCCGGAGCCGCCTTGCGCGACCATCGCGGCGGCCAGGATCGTCCAGTTGAAAATCTGGAACAGGCCGCGCCGTTCGTCCTTGCCCCAGCCGCGCACGCTCGCCCACAGAATGGGAACGGGACCCGACAGGCCGGCGAGGCCGCCGAGCACGCCGCCGGCAAATCCGATGGCGGTGTCGGCAACCTTCCCGCCGATGCTCAAGGCCATCGGCTTGCGCTGGAAATAAAGCGCGGCCGGAAACACCAGAAGCAGGATGCCGATGCCAAGCTTGAACAGGCGCGGATCGGCGTAGGCAATCAGCAAGGTGCCGAGCGGTACGCCGGCCAGTCCGCCGACCAGAAAGGGCCACACCAGCTTGAAGTCGATCGACCGCCAGATCGAGGGCATCGTCCAGGTCTGGGCGATGATGGAGCAGATCAGCACCAGTTGAACCGCAACATCCGGCGTCACGACGTAAAGCCAGATGCCGAGCGCCATCAGCGCGGTGCCAAATCCCGCAAGGCCCGACACAAAGCCGCCGGCGAGTGCGCCAAACAGCAGCACCGAAATCGCAGTTATGCTCATGCGGATGTGGTTCTGACATTCGAATCGGAATGTCAATTCGACCTATCGAGTGTGAAGAAACCTATTGGCCGTCGCTGTGCCGCGGTCCGAAGATGGCGGTGTAGAGATCGGTGGTCGGTCCGTTGGCGGTGATGCCGTAAGCGGTCGGAACGTCCGGTTCTGGCGGCGGCGCCGGTTGTTGCGCGACCTGCACCGGCGCGGGCTGAGCGGCCGGCGATTGACCGTAGGCGGGCTGCGGCGCCCGGCTCGAGGCCACGGTCTGACTCTGCCGGTTAGCCGATGTCGCAGTTGCGGCTTGACCGGAACGCGTGGGGCTTGCGGCGGTTGCGCTTGGCTGAACCGGCGCAATCGGTTGCGAGGTGACGGACTGAACAGGCTGGGCCGCGGCCACGTTCGTCGTGGAGGCGGGTGCTTGGCGCGGACCGAATATCTCCGTGTAGAGATCGGTGGTCGTGCCTTCGCTGGAGATGCCGTACATGGTCTTGTAGGGCTGCTCGCCTTGAGCCGATGCCTGGCTCGACGTCGCGTTGTTCGCCGCCGCGCAACCGGCCGCGACAACCGCAATGGCGGTCAGCGCGATGGCGACGCGGATGCAGGGCAATGCGCGGTTCAAGACGTTCCCCCGACCGGGTATCCGGTCTGACATCTAGCAATAAAGCCGGGATATGGCGTCGGCAAGGCAAAGACGACCGCTCAAGGGGCGTCCCGATATGCCTGAAAATGGCGAGGGGCCCGGCGCGTTACGCCGAACCCCTCATTCGTATAGACATCAGCCGGCCTGTAAGCCGGGTTCTGTAGGGCCCCGCCCGCCGAGCGGCGGACGAGACGTGACGGCCATTCCTCTGGGACAACGCTTGCGCGTTGCCTCGAGCAACCTACCCGGATAGCGAGCCTGACATCGCTCCCGCAGGCGTTATCGCTTTCGCGAACGACCCGCGTTGCCATCCCTATTCGGTCTTGCTCCCGGTGGGGTTTACCTTGCCGGTTCCGTTGCCGGACCCGCGGTGCGCTCTTACCGCACCTTTTCACCCTTGCCCCGCTTCGCTCCTTTCGGAGCTTCGCCGGGCGGTTCGTTCTCTGTGGCACTTTCCCTGGGGTTGCCCCCGCCGGATGTTATCCGGCACCGTATGTCGATGGAGCCCGGACTTTCCTCTCCCAAGGCCTTTCGACCAGAGTGGGAGCGGCCGTCCGGCCGACTGACGTCCAAGGCATGGGGTTTATGGCGACCGGCGTCAAGCGATTTACGGCCGGAGGGGGAGCCAAAAATAATTATCGTGAAGATGTCGTTTGGCGACAGATCCCTTCGACTGGTTGTCGGCGATGACGCCGTTTCACAAGGAGTAAAGCGATGCAATATCTGCTGATGATCTACCGAAGCGAGGCCGAACTCTTCAAAATGAACGACGCCGAACGTCAGAAGATGACGGCCGATTACGGCACGTTTACGCAATCCATTATCCAGAGCGGCCACTTCAAGGCCGGCGACGGATTGCAGCCGTCGACGACGGCGACCACCGTGCGGGTCCGCGAGGGCAAGGTTCTCACCACTGACGGCCCGTTTGCCGAAACCCGCGAGCAACTCGGCGGCTACTATCTGGTCGAAGCCAAGGACCTTGATGCGGCGATTGCGATCGCGGCTCGAATTCCCGGCGCCAAGAACGGGTCGGTCGAGGTTCGGCCGATCATGATCTATTCGCCGGAACTGGTTCAAGCGAGATCCGGCCGGCCATGATCTAAAAATAATGCTGCCAGCCGAGATCGAAAAAATATTTCGCGACGAGACGGGGCGGGCGCTCGCCACGCTGATCCGTCTTGTCGGCGATTTCGATCTTGCCGAGGATGCGCTCCAGGAGGCCTTTGCTGCCGCGCTGGAGCGCTGGCCTTCTGCGGACGTGCCTTCCAATCCGCGGGCGTGGCTGGTCAATGTGGCGCGCAACAAGGCGATCGACCGCATTCGCCGGCAAATCTCCTTTCGCGCGAAGGAGGCCGAGCTGACGCATGAGGCGCTGCTCGATGCGACAATCCTGCCGGAGGAAGACAGCGCAGTCCTCGACGACGACATGCTGCGGCTGATCTTCACTTGTTGTCATCCGTCGTTCGCCGCTGAGGTTCAGGTTGCGTTGACGTTGCGCACCGTCTGCGGGCTTTCCACCGCGCAGGTGGCGCGCGCGTTTCTGGTGAACGAGGAAGCGATGGGCCAGCGCCTGGTCCGCGCCAAGCAGAAGATCCGGCTTGCCGGCATTCCCTATGAAGTGCCCGAACGCGATGCGCTGGGCTTAAGGCTGCGCGGCGTGCTGGCGGTGATCTACCTCGTCTTCACCGAAGGCTATGTCGCGACTTCCGGCGAAGCATTGATGCGGCCTGATTTGGCGCGCGAGGCGATCCGCTTGGCGCGTCTGCTCGATGCCTTGATGCCATGCCGCCGCGAGGTGAAGGGGCTGCTCGCTCTGATGCTGTTGCACGATGCGCGCCGCGCGGGTCGCCAGACCAAAGGTGGCGATATCGTTCTGCTCGAGGAGCAGGACCGCACGCTGTGGGATCGGGCGCAGATCACTGAGGGTTTGAAACTCGTGGAAGAGGCGTTGCAGTTGCCCGGCCGCGCGGAATCCTATGCGGTGCAGGCGGCGATTGCCGCATTGCATGCCCGCGCGCCTAACTTTCACGACACCGACTGGAAACAGATCGCGGGTCTCTATGAAGTCCTGCTGCGGATCAGCCCATCGCCGGTGATCGAACTCAACCACGCGGCGGCGGTTTCGATGGTCGATGGACCGGCCCGCGCGCTCGACTTGATCGATGCCTTGCAGGCGCGCGGTGGTCTCGACGGCTACGAATTGCTGCCGGCGGTGCGCGCGGATCTTTTGCGACGGCTCGGCCGGCATCAGGCGGCGCGCGAGGCTTATCTTGCCGCAACTGCCGCGACTCAACTTGAGCCGTTGCGCCGGCTCTATGCGCGAAGGCTGGCGGAACTTGACGTTGAAAGCTAACCCGCCGCGACCGCCGTCGTCTCGGCCGGCAAACTCGCGAGCAGCGATTGCAGCGTCGCCAGCGTCGAATGATCAGCCACGCCGTCGACTTTGGCAGGACGGAAATGACGCTGAAAGGCGGTGACGACTTCCATGGTGGCGGTGTCGTATTTGCCGGTCACGGGAACGCCGTAGCCATACCGGGCCAGCGCCTGTTGCAGGCCGCGAACGGCGTCGCTGACGGTGCCGAGCTTAATCCCCTCGCTGCGCACGATCGGCGCAGGTTGAACCCAATGGCCAACGCCGGAATTCGCCATCGAATGCCAGGGAAATTTTTCGCCGGGATCCTTCTTGCGCGAGGGTGCAACATCGGAATGCGCCAGCACGCGGTGCGACGGCACGTTGCGGCGGAGCACGATGCCGCGGCACAGCGCGATCACGGCCGCGACCTGGCGCAACGGATATTCCGGATAGCCCCAATCGTGCCCGCGATTGACGATCTCGATGCCGATCGAACAGGAATTGATGTCTTCTTCGCCGGCCCAGGACGCAACGCCGGCATGCCAGGCGCGTTTGGCCTCCGGCACGCATTGGACGATGCGGCCGTCTTCGAGGACGATGTAATGCGCTGACACGTCGGTGCCCGCGGTGCAGAGCTGGGCGATCGCGCCTTGCGCGTCGGGCATCCCCGTGTAGTGCAGCAGGATCATGTCGGGCGCGCGGCCCTTGTTCCGCTCGCCGAAATTCGCCGAGGGGATGACGTCGGATGCGATCGAGGTGTCTGGCGTGAAGATCTTCATATTCGCAATCGGTCTGGGCAGCGGGGTGGCGCGCCGCCTCGAATCAGGACCAGCAGATGCGAACGAACCAATCGACATATCAATACTCAAACCGGGCAGCACAACGGCAACGGCAAATTTTCGAAATGTATTCAGTCACTATTCTCTCGTGACGCCCCCGGGCGCAATTAAATAGCCGGTTTGCGGCCAGCATTTTGACCGAGTGTGTGCGGAACGCCTCACTTTGCGGCATGGCCGGTGGATAACTCCGCCGGCGCTCCCGTGCTGAGGCGGATGATTAATCCGACCGCCGAACGTCAACGCTTTCTTAACGCTACCTGTCGTTACTAACTGGTGAAGAGCTGCGCCCGGTTTCGGACCGGCTGGCACCACCGGCTTTAGGTTTATGCATAGGAGGTGCGCTTCGGGGTCGGATCGGGAACCTCCGGCGGCGGAGGGTGCGCGGGAAGCATAGGTTTGACGTGTCCTTTCGAATCCCAGCTTCGCAAGCGAGGACGCCATGCGGGGTGCGAACCTGGCGCTGCGAGGCACGAATCCTGCCGGCCGGCAGGCGGGCACGCCCGGGGCGGCTGGCAAAGAGTTCATTGTTGAGGCGCCATGGACCTCTTCGCGTCCAAGTTCCGCATCGTCCTTCCGTTTTCACCGGGAGTGCCGGCATGACCGAGCCGGCCGCACGTGCGCGCCATATCCCGGTACTCGGCCGCGAGGTGCTCGCCTCGTTGCAGCCGCGCGAGGGTGGAACTTATATCGACGCGACCTTCGGCGCCGGCGGCTATAGCCGCGCCATCCTCGATACCCCGCAGACGCGCGTCATCGGCATCGACCGCGACCGCACCGCGATATTGGGCGGCTTCGAACTGGTCGACCGTTCGAATGGCCGTCTCACCCTTGTCGAAGACCGCTTCTCCAACCTTGCCGAAGTGTGCAGAGCGCAAAGCGCGCCATCGGTCGATGGCGTCGTCATGGATATCGGCGTGTCCTCGATGCAGCTCGACGAGGCCGGCCGCGGCTTTTCGTTTCGGGCTGACGGCCCACTCGACATGCGGATGGGGCAGGAGGGGCCGACCGCGGCGGACGTGATCGCAACGGCGTCCGAAGCTGATCTCGCCAACATCATCTATATTTTCGGCGAAGAGCGTCACTCGCGCAGCATTGCGCGGGCCATCGTCGCCGCGCGCAAGCAGGAACCGATCACCTCGACACGGGCGCTGGCCGATCTCGTCGGCAAGATCGTGCGTTCGAAGCCGGGCGAGATTCACCCTGCCACGCGGACGTTCCAGGGTCTGCGAATTTTCGTCAACGGCGAACTCGACGAGTTGCATCTGGCGCTTTCCGCGGCCGAACAGGTGCTCAAGCCCGGCGGCCGGCTCGTTGTGGTGTCGTTTCATTCGCTGGAAGACCGCATCGTCAAGAACTTCTTCAACGAGCGCGCCAAGGCAGGCGGCGGCTCGCGGCATCAGCCGGAAGCGGCGCTGCGCCCGCCGAGTTTCACGATCCTCACCAAGCGGCCCGTGACGGCGCAAGATGATGAGGTTTCCGCCAATCCGCGCGCGCGCTCCGCGAAGCTGCGTGCCGGCGAACGTACCGATGTGCCTGCCCATGCCGCCGGCGCCTTACCGGGATGGCCTACCCTCGATACCGTGACGAGGGGAGGCTAGAGGTATGCGCATCCTCCATCTCCTCGTGATCGGCGTCCTGGTGTTCGCCGCCGCCTACGTCTACCGGATCAAAATGGAATCGACCGAGCGCACCGAACGCGTGCTCCGGCTGCGCGCCGAAATCCGCGAGCAGCGCGACGCGATTGCGGTGTTGCGCGCCGAGTGGGCGAAGCTCGACTCGCCGTTGCGGCTGCAAGGCCTGGTCGAGCGCCACCTTGCGTTGAAGCCGCTCAACGCCAACCAATATGATTCACTAAGGAACCTGCCCGACCGTCCGCCGAGCCTCGTTAAGCCAGGTGCCCCTGACCCGATCGGATCGATGCTCGAGACCATCGAGGCGACCGCCGATGCGTCAACGACGACCGGTTCGATCCCACAGCAGGAGGGGCAGCGATGACCGATCGGCCGCCTTCCGCGCGGGGGCTTTCCCGTCCGCACGAATCCTGGCGGGTGCGGCTGGTTCGCAGCCTGCTTTATGGGCGTAACGTCGATCGCGCCGCGAAAGCGCGCGCCCGTGTCGGCTTCGTGATGCTGGCCTTTATCGCAATCTACGCGGTGATCGGTGGCCGGCTCGTGATGTTTACGATCGGTGTCGACGCTCACAGGGCAGCCCGCGCTTCCAAGGACGCGATTGCCACCGCACGGCCTGACATCGTCGACCGCAACGGCGAAATTCTCGCCACCGACGTCAAGGCGCCGAGCTTGTTCGGCGAGCCGCGCCGTATCATCGACAAGGACGAGGCGATCGAACTTCTGACCGCAACCTTGCCCGATCTCGACACCGGCGAGGTGCGCGATCGCCTGTCCGGCCGCAAAGGCTTTGTCTGGCTCAAGCGCGAAATCTCACCGCAACAGCAGCAGGAAATTCACCGTCTCGGCATTCCCGGTATCGGCTTCTTGCGCGAGAACAAGCGCGTCTATCCGACCGGCAACGAGGTCGCGCACCTGATCGGCCTCGTCAATATCGATAATCAAGGCATCGCCGGGATGGAGAAGTGGCTCGACAACAACGGTCTTGCCGATCTGCATCTCGCCGGCTTTGCCACCGATCGTTTGCAGCGTCCGGTCGAATTGTCGGTGGACCTGAGGGTCGAGCATGCGCTGCGCGACGAACTGCTCAAGGCCAAGGAAAAATTTCACGCCAAGGCAGCCTCCGGCCTCGTCACCAACGTCAGGACCGGCGAGGTCGTCGCCATGGTCTCGGTGCCGGATTTCGATCCGAACAATCCCAAGGAAGCGCACGATCCCGACCGCATCAATCGGCTGACCACGGGCGTCTACGAGATGGGCTCGACCTTCAAGGCGTTCACGCTGGCGATGGCGCTCGACACCGGCAAATACGGCCTCGATTCGTTGTGGGATGCGCGTGGACCGCTGCATTATGGAAAATTCGCGATCCATGACGACGAGCCGAAAGGCCGCTTCCTCAACATGAAGGAGGTATTCACCTTCTCCTCCAACGTAGGCGCTGCGCGCATTGCATTGTCGCAAGGTGTGGAAGCGCACAAGGCGTTCCTGCGCAAGATGGGCCAGCTCGAGCGGCTGCGCACCGAATTGCCGGAGAGCGCTTCGCCGATCGTGCCGCACCACTGGAGCGATCTGAACACGATCACGATCGCGTTCGGCCATGGCATGGCGGTGGCGCCGTTGCAGGCGGTGATGGGCGTCAGTGCGCTGGTCAATGGCGGCTACTTGATCCCGCCGACCTTCCTCAAGCGCAGCGAGCAGGAAGCGATGGAGGTCGCCAAGCGGGTGATCCGGCCGGAGACGTCGGAGAAGATGCGGTTCCTGATGCGCCTCAATGCCGAGATCGGCACCGCGCGCAAGGCCGACGTCAAGGGCTATTACATCGGCGGCAAGACCGGCACCGCCGAGAAGGTCATCAATGGCCGCTATGCCAAGAAACGCGTGCTCACCGCCTTCACCGCGATCCTTCCCGTGGACAAGCCGCGCTATCAACTCCTGATCATGCTGGACGAGCCGCAACCGTTGAAAGAAACGTACGGGTTCATCACCTCGGGCTGGAACGCAGTGCCGACCGCCGGCAACGTGATCTCCCGGATCGCCCCGCTTTTGGGTATCGAACCGCGCTTCGACCTGCCGCCGTCCGACCGCCTTATTCTTGCGGCATCGAAGACAAGCCAGTAAAGGCGTGATCATGGTGAGGAGCGCCACCGCCCGAGCAGGCCGAGTGAGAGCGAGGCCGTTAGCGAACGGCGGCCACAAAAAGGCGCGTCTTACGGACGATGCTTCGCATCGCCGGGCGAACCATGAGGCCCCGCCATCGCCTCATCCTTCGAGACGCCGCT
>Ga0210396_10006046_pt1 | contig 11641 bp, 8 predicted proteins | sample IncBWH17OmetaG_FD_155466 | JGI IMG/M metagenome (GOLD analysis project Ga0210396, IMG submission 155466) | Forest soil microbial communities from Barre Woods Harvard Forest LTER site, Petersham, Massachusetts, United States - Inc-BW-H-17-O ...
CGCGGAAAACCAGCCACTGGGGTCAAAAGACCTGAGCCCATATGTCCGGTATACTTATAACTGGGCTTTTAATACATGGAAAAAAACTGTTTGGCAGGATATTGCACTAAATGGAAAAGAACTGGGTGGATCTGCTTTTATCGTCAACGTAACACAAAGCCCGAATTACCCCGGAAAAATAAACGAACGGGAATTCAGATCAGTCTGGAATCAGGCTTGGTTCAGTTCTCTTCGTTCTGCCAGCGGTCTGTATCGTTATGCGCGCAGAACTAACAATAAAGAATTGTTGGACTACGCATTAAAAACGAAAGAACTTGCTCTTTCATTTCCGCAAAAAAATGGTTTTTTTGATGCGCTTATCGCGACAGAAATGGAACAGGTAACCGACGACGGAAAAACGTATAACCGCTCCAAAGGCTGGCAGACTTATTATTTCGGAAACTCGGATAGAAATCCTTACACAGGCGATACCAGGAAAGCGCCCTACCACGTGCTCGATATGAGCTTTACGGCTAGTCTGATGCTTGACTGGTATGAAGAACTGGAAAAAGATCCTCGACTGCTGACTTATGCAAATACTTATGGTGAAGCATTGATAAAAATTCAACAATCAGACGGATTCTTTCCGGCCTGGTTGTCAATTGACGACTTTAAACCAATGGGTATTCTGGTTCAGTCTCCGGAATCTTCCATGTCGGTTAGTTTTCTTTTGAAACTTTACCGGGCAACAAACGACGAACGATTTAAATTATCTGCTTTGAAAGCAATGCAGGCTGTGATGAAAACAAATATTATTCAGGGGCAATGGGAAGATTTTGAAACATATTGGTCGTGCAGCCGGTTCGGGTCGACTGATCTGGTGGGGAAAAAGGTAATAAGAAATGATATGTTCAAGCAGAATAACTTTTCTATGTATTGGACTGCCAGGGCTCTCCTGGATTGTTACAAGCTTACCAGGGAAAACAAATATCTAAAGTATGGTCAGAGAACACTCGATGAACTTCTCATGACTCAGGCTTGCTGGCAGCCGCCGTTTATCTATATAAATGCGCTCGGCGGATTCGGCGTAATGAATGGTGACGGTGAATGGACGGATGCAAGACAAAGTATTTTTGCTGAATTAATAATGGATTATGGCCAGGTACTTCATAAAAATGAATATACAGAGCGTGGTCTGGCTGCACTCAGGGCGTCATTTGTGATGATGTATTGTCCCGAAAATGCCAGGACAAAAGAGCAATGGGAGGAAAAATGGAGTTTTTTTGGTAAAGAAGATTACGGTTTTATGATGGAAAATTATGGTCATGGAGGGCAAACCGGCAAGAAAGGCGAAGGCATTGGGGAATTCACAATCTACGATTGGGGAAATGGTGCAGCGTCCGAAGCCTATAACAGAATACTGGATCATTATGGAAAGAATTTTATTCTTTCACATTAACCGTTGAGATGTTTTTTCAATATAAGGTTTCGAGAAATGCCAACTGATCTTTGGTATGTAAAGGCCTGCTTTCAATTTGCTGATCCAATATCAAAATGTTTTCGTTCTTTGAATCAAACGCAGGCCATTTTACAAGGCTTTCCCCATTTGGATTGCCGGTTTTAATGAAATTTATCCAATAAGCCGACATTTTACCAGCCAGCGTTTTGTCAACAGGTTCCCATGGCCTGTTCAACGTTTTTAAATTGTCGTATGCATACACAATCTCTGAAGAATGAAATGCACCAAAAGAAGATTCGGAGTTGTATGCAGGAACCTTGCGATTAAAATTATAAACATACACTTTCGCCTTACCTGTTTTATACTGAATGTTAGCCCAGGCATATCCCTGCACGCCAAAAGTCATATCCCGATTTAGGTCACCTGCTGATTTGGCGGCTATAGAATCGTTTGTAGCGGGATAAAACTGCAGCAATTTAGCAGCATTTGAACCGTACGTGTTTTGTGTCTGAGTTATGAACTCGGCAGAAGAGGGGCGTTTAGTAGAGATCACCACGTCATCTCCGTTCCATCCTAATAAAACAGGAACATCATTCTGATGCCCCTTGGTGTAAATTTCCAATAGTGATTCCGGTATTACAAAACCATCTATGATAGGAGAAGAAAGGCCACCATTTGATTTTAAAATCTCTTCGGCTGATTTTTTTCTCAGATCTGCAATGGAGGAACAATTTAGAGACTTCGCATATTCAACACCATTCGATTCTGCTGTTTTTAAATCCAGCGTGGGTCTTTGTTTCCCTGACAAAATACTTCCACCGCTTTCCGCAATGGCACCACTTATTAACCCTCGTGACTTGGGTGATGCACATAAAAGACTCACCGCAAATGCACCTGCAGACTGACCTGCAATAGTTACCTGGTCAGGGTCTCCGCCAAATGCTGCAATATTCTTTTTCACCCATTGCAATGCTGCAATCATGTCCAACAGTGCATAGTTTCCCGAAGCTCCATATCCCGATTCCTGTGTGAGGTCCGGATGCGCGAGAAAGCCAAATACTCCTACTCTGTAATTGATGCTTACAAATACAACTCCTTTTTCAGCTACTGCTTTTCCATCGTAAATAGCACAGGCAGTACCCCCGGAACGGAATCCACCTCCATATATATAAATTAAAACCGGTTTTTTTTGCGGAGATTGTTTCGACCATACATTTAAATACAAACAATCTTCACTGATCGGTTCCTTTGGAATCAAAAACTCTGTTGACCAGTACATAAATGGAGCCGGACTGTCCTGATAGGGGCTGGCGCTAAATTTTGTACAGTCCAATAGTCCATTCCACGGCTTTACGGGTTGAGGTGCTTTCCATCTCAAATCGCCCACCGGAGGAGCTGCAAAAGGTATACCCTTAAAAATGTTTATATCATCGCTCTTATATCCTGAAATCGTCCCGTCCTTTGTTTGCGCAATCACTGATGATATACCAGTTTGCGCATTCACTTCAATAATAAAAAAACTAAAAAAGAGAAATAATGTCAATTTGAAAGCAGATATCTTCATATTTAAATTATTATAGATAGCTCGACATTGTTTACTGGAATATATAAACAATCTAACTCATTTTTGGAGTTCAGCCAATAATATGAAACTAAAAAATCTCTGGTATAACGATGCCATTACTTAGCCTTTTGAATATTTCCCCAGCTCGTATAGAATGGAATTCCTTGCGCAGCACTCAGTGTATAAAAGATTCTATACTTGCCCGCAGGTATTTCAGATGAAATAGGTTTAGTAGTGCCACTTGAAGGATTTCATGTAGTACAGGTTAAAAACTAAATATAATAAATGAATTTAAACCCGGCAATCCAATTCCTATTTTATTGGAGGTATCGAAGAGTTCGTAAATCTATTTGCCAAAATTATTCTCTTTGTTAAAAAACCTTATTTCCTTCCTGGAGAAACTGAAAACATGCTCGTCGTCAAAGGCATTGAGTAGCGTTGTTACGGTTTGTCGGCTGGTTCCAATAAGTTGTGCAATTTCTTCATGCGTAAGATAATTCGGAATGCGAACCTCTTTGCCCAGCCATTTGGCACGATCCTTTACATCGGTCAGAAGTTGTTCTATGAATAATTTAAGTCTTGTCTTTACATCCAATTGTAAAATATTTTGTAGCCTGTTCTCGAAACGCCTGATTCTGAATCCGGAGATCTTACTATATTTTACGGCCAGCTTTGGTTTATTTAATAGCAGTCTATTAAATGAGTCCAGAGTAAATGAACAAAGACTTACATCTTCTTTTCCGGCCTGAGCGAATTCCCCGCCCAGATTTTCTTTCTCCAGGCTTACCTGCCCAAAAAAATCACCCGGTTTTAAAATATCCTTGATCACTTTATTGCCCAGACCATCGAGGTATCCCAGCCGGATAATCCCTGACTTTAGAAAATAAATGTTCTGGTGTTGATAGGCTTCGAAGTATATGAATTCGCCTTTTTTAGCCTCCTTATAATTGTCGCTCACGTTCAATTCATGATATTCTTCATCCGACAAATCAGAAAATAACGGAAACTTTCTCAAGATAATTGAACTGTCCAGATGCATTGTAAATTAATTAGAGATTGTCAGATCCCTGTTCGAGACCGTTAAATTTAAAAGCAATCTTTTTAGATCTTTGTCCGATAAGTGACAATCGCTGGTGTGCATTTACAAAATACCCATATCCTTCATTACTTCGTTGGTGATATCGAGTCTTGGATTTGTATATATTACGGTAATACCCTCGCTTTTATCGAGAACAGTTGCATAAGAAAGTCTGTTTGCTGTTTTTTGTATGGCGTTCATAACAGAATCTTCCATGGGTTTTAAAAGTGCCTGCCTCATTTTGAAAAGTTCACCTTCGAAACCGAACCTGGCTCTTTGAAGTTCCCGCACCTCTTTCTGGTGTTGATTTAATGCATCAGTTCTATTTTTCTTTGCATCATCCGTTAACATCACTTCATCGCGATTGAAATCAAGTGTCATTTTTTCAACAATGGCTTGTTTGTCTTCAATCTCCTTTTGCCAGATCTTTGCCGTCTGATTTATTTTCGCGAGCGAATCCCTGTAGTCAGGCATTTTATTTAATATGTATTTGCTGTCCACAAAAGCAATTTGCCCGAATGAGGCAAGCCCGATATTCACCAAAAGGAGAGTTGCAATAATAGTTTTCATATATCGCAAAATTATTATTTAATCCTGCAAACGAAAAAACATTCTACATACCATGTTCAGCCACTATGCGTTTGTCTTTTTCAGCAGTTTTCAGAAGTTCGTAATCTTTTTCTGTCTGGTCAGCATATTGAACTCCGAACTCCGTCACGGCTCTTGCAAAGTCATCTGTTTTTCCAATATACCCTGAAATTTCCGGTGCTCTTCCTGCTTTGGCATGGGACTTGGCAAGAGCCCAGGCGCATAAACTGGAGTAATCCTTTAATATTCTGGGCGTAAAATTTTCAATATTGGCACTCGCTTTCATATCTCTCAGTTGTCTTACATAAAAATCTGTTCCATCCTTACCTTTTGTCCATCCAAGAAAAATATCACTAACGGTTTGCATCAATCTCTGCCCGTTCACAACCCTTTCTCCATGATTTTGATATACAGAATTCTCGGTATAATTCTCCAGAACCGATTTATTCCCTTCTTTAAATTGCAGAATAATGGCGTCTTCATTACTAAATGTAAAAAGTCCTATAAAACATCGGGTACCTACACTTCCGACGCCGACTACCTTTAACGCCGCATCTTCGAAACGGTACCTGCTAAGAAGTGATTTTTTGTCGTCTGTTAAACTATGGTAATAATCTTCAAAAAAATCATTCGCCGAATGAATAAGCAAATCACTATCAGCAGGATGATATATTAAGGGGGGGTCGTCCAGGATTCTTCTCTTACCGTTTTTTATTTCGGATATTCTGGGAAAAACAGATTCATGGGTATGATGCCTTGCTTTCTTTGTGATCTCTTTTATTCTGTTTACAAATACGGTATCTGAGCTAAACATGTTGATCACCGTCGATTCATCGATCCGGTTATACCACATTTCCAGTTGATGCAACGCCAGGAATTCCCGCATTTTTCGAGTGTACATCATCACAGCAGAGTATGCCGCCTTTTTATTTTCTTTATCTGAATAGTTTTTGTATCGGCCGGCAACGATAATACTTGCAGCCAGTCTTTTAACATCCCATTCAAATGGTGCCGGCAATGTTTCATCAAAATCATTGATATCAAAAACCTGATTTCTTTCCGGCGTTGCATAACCGCCAAAATTCATCAGGTGGCAGTCGCCACAGCACTGGACATAAATCTCACTACAGGGTGTATTGGAAAGATCCTCAGCCATAACAATGGCTGATCCTCTTAGAAAAGCAAAGGGAGACAGCAACATTCTTCCGTAACGGATGGGAAGCAGCTTGGGAACCCTGCCCTCACTGGAATCAATAAGCAGTTGAATCGGATCTGCACGTCCCTGTTTGGGCGCCATGGTAGCATGTGCTTCCCTCGGTGTAACCAGCCGCTGCTTTTTTCCTGCATCCATCCTTTCAGCCAAAGACGGCATTGGATTCCAGATTTTTCTTTCGGGGTAAACCAGTTTATTGACAGCTCGCATTTAGGTCTGTTTTAAATTGAACTTTCTAAGATAAGCAGAGTTTTTCTCAATCTTCCTTTCCCGTCGCAGTCAGCAAACGAACTAATTCGCCGGTTCTATAAAATCCCAGAGATTACCGTACAAATCCGCGAATACCGCTACTTTTCCATAAGTCTCCATAGCCGGAGGCCTTACGAATTGAATTCCTCTGTCCAGCATGAGTTGGTAATCCCTGTTAAAATTATCGGTATACAGAAATAAAAAAACACGTCCGCCTGTCTGGTTGCCGATCGCGTTTTCCTGATTCACACCAACTGCTTTCGCCAGTAGCAATGCACATCCGTCCGAACCAGGAGGTGATATAACCACCCATCTTTTGGTATCTGACAGAACGGTATCTTCCACCAACCGGAATCCCAGCTTTTCAGTATAAAAACGAATCGCTTCGTCATAATCTCTTACTACGATCGATATGCGGGCTATAAACTGATTCATAGTATAAATTTATCTCTATTAACCCGTTATTTTTGCAACACGTCAATACCTGTAACCATACTGCATGATTAGAATATCATTGATAACTGTCGTCTCCATTTGTTTTTTTAGTTTCAAATCATTCTCTCAAAATAAGGATACCATCGTTCTCTACAATGGACAGGAATTAATCGGAACAATACAGAGTGCAAACCTGGGTGCGATTACAATAGACGATATTGATTTGAAAATGCTGAGCGTTAAACTCTTTAAGATTAAAGTCCTGATTGTGCACGAACGTTTCAAGATAGAAACAGTCGACAAACATTTTTTTTATGGCACGATGGGTACTTCCGACAAAACCGGATGGGTGGATATCAATCTCTCAGACAGTTCAAAAATACCATTACATATTACCCAGATTTTTCAGCTCATCTCTTTGGAAGATAATTTCTTCAGGCGGTTAAACGGAAATGTTTCTGCGGGATTAAGTTTTACAAAATCCAGTAATATCGGCCAGCTGAATTTCAGTGCGAATGTTCAATATGCAACGAGATTAATAAATTACCAATTGACCCTCTCCTCAATTGGCTCTATTGATTCCGGAAAATATTCGCGGGACAATGAAAATGTTCAATTGTATGCGGCATATGATCTGAATACAAGCTGGTTTCTCGCCGTGGCAGCACAGTACCAGAGAAACCTTGAGTTGTCAATTTCACGGCGGTATCTGGGAATAACGGGTGTCGGTAATAAACTTTTTATAGAAAAAACCTGGCGGCTACTTTTAATATCAGGATTGAGTTACTCTCAGGAAAAGAGTTCCGAGGGCGTATCCAGCGGATTGTTGCTGGAAATACCTGTTGTGTTCCAGTTTAATTTTTACAAGTTCAGAAACCCTGATATTCAGATCAGCAGTAATCAAACCGTATATTTCGGCGTTACTCAGAGTGGAAGAATTCGTTATGATGCCAGTACTACTTTTTCCTGGCAGCTCATTCGATATTTCTATTTGAATATAAGCCCTTACGCAAATTCCGATAACCGGCCACCGGCAGGCAGCCTGAGCACCTTCGATTATGGGATCGTCGTTGGATTATCATACAAGTTTTGAAAGCTGAACGTGTAACGCTTAACGTAGAAAGCTTAAAGCTCAAAGCTAAATGCATAAAATAAAATGCGTTCAGCGTTCAAAAGTTGTTAACACAATGTGACTTAAATTTTATTCGCTAGTCATTTAAGCTTAGTAGTATTGTATTGTTCGTTGACATACTTGTTGCGGTTGGAGCCGGATTCATCTTCTGGCACCATTAATAGGGAACCGGGTGAAAATCCCGGGCTGTCGGGCAACTGTAAGTAACATAAAGTTTTTTCAATCTTATTCCATTGCCCCGCACTTGCGGGACGAGAAGGAAGAAAAAACGGTTACAAGCCAGGAGACCTGCCGTTAACTGTATTTATATGGAACCTTCCCGGATAAGGTGCCGCATAGAAGACCATCTGTTCTTAACGGAATTGTAACCCCTTCTTAGCTGCCCGTTTTATTAACTTTTAAAAATGTATTAGTATGCAGCAGGATGAACTATTGCTCAGAGAAAACAAAGATCGCTTTGTTATTCTTCCCATCAATTATCCAGGGATCTGGGAAATGTACAAAAAGCACGAAGCCAGTTTCTGGACCGCCGAGGAAATTGATTTAAGCGGAGATATGAAAGACTGGAATTCGTTAAATGACGGCGAACGTCATTTCATAAGCCACGTGCTCGCTTTTTTTGCGGCCAGTGATGGAATCGTGAATGAAAATCTGGCCGTGAATTTTATGAGTGAAACACAACTACCTGAAGCACGCTGTTTTTATGGCTTTCAGATTATGATGGAAAATATTCATGCTGAGACTTACGCGTTACTGATCGATAGTTATGTGAAAGATCTCCAGGAAAAAAATCGTTTGTTTCACGCTATTGAAACAGTTCCGGCTGTTAAGAAAAAAGCTGAGTGGGCATTGAGATGGATTCAAAATGGAACTTTTGCGGAGCGACTGGTTGCTTTTGCTGCTGTTGAAGGCATTTTCTTCAGCGGAAGTTTTTGTTCCATATTCTGGTTGAAGAAAAGAGGTCTTATGCCCGGTTTAACTTTTAGCAATGAGTTGATAAGTCGTGACGAAGGCCTTCATTGTGAATTCGCCTGTCTTTTATACGGAATGCTTTCCAATAAACTTTCTCATGAAGAAGTGAAAGCGATAATCGGAGAGGCAGTGGAAATAGAAAAAGAATTTATTTCAGACGCGCTTCCCGTTAAATTGATCGGCATGAATGCTGATCTCATGAAACAATATATCGAGTTTGTGGCCGACAGATGGATGAGTGAACTGGGTTATCCTAAGATATTCAACAATTCAAATCCATTTGATTTTATGGAGATGATTTCCCTGCAGGGTAAAACTAATTTCTTTGAAAAAAGAGTGGGTGATTACCAGAAATCAGGTGTTTCGTCCAATAAAACAGTTCAGAGTTTTTCATTGGAAGAAGATTTTTAACTAATAAATTTCGTGTCATGTTTGTTATAAAAAGAGATGGTAAAAAGGAATCCGTAAAGTTCGATAAGGTAACAGCCCGCATACAAAAACTTTCCTATGGGCTCAGTCCGATCGTGGATATTTACGAAGTGGCAAAAAAAGCCATTGAGGGTATATATGATAATGTACCAACCACCGAACTCGACAACCTCGCGGCAGAAACAGCTGCTTCACTTACTACCAAACATCCTGACTATGCAATTCTTGCTTCAAGGATTGCGGTAAGCAACCTGCATAAAAACACCGTCAAGAGTTTTTCCCAAACCATGCGTTGTCTTTATGATTATAAACACCCAATAACCGGGAAAAAATTGCAGCTGATTGCCGACGACGTAATGGAAATCATTACTGAAAATGCAGACCTGCTTGACAGTACTATTATTTATGACCGTGACTATGGTTTTGATTTTTTCGGCTTTAAGACTTTGGAGAAATCTTATCTGCTCAAAATAGATGGAAGAATAGTGGAACGTCCCCAGCATATGTATATGCGTGTGGCTGTTGGAATTCATAAAAAAGACATTGACAGCGTTATTAAGACTTACAATCTGATGAGTGAACGCTGGTTCACGCACGCCACACCCACTTTGTTCAATGCCGGCACGCCCAAACCCCAAATGTCTTCCTGTTTTCTACTTACGATGAAAGACGACAGTATCGATGGTATTTACGACACACTAAAACAGACAGCTAAAATTTCACAAAGCGCCGGAGGTATTGGACTTGCAATTCACAACATTCGCGCAACCGGCAGTTATATTGGTGGCACCAATGGTACCAGTAACGGTATCATCCCGATGTTGCGTGTCTTTAATGATACAGCCCGATATGTTGATCAGGGTGGCGGCAAACGAAAGGGTGCTTTTGCGATTTACCTGGAACCCTGGCACGCAGACGTTTTTGATTTTCTGGAGCTCAGAAAAAATCATGGCAAGGAAGAATTGAAAGCAAGAGATTTATTTTATGCTCTTTGGATTCCCGATCTTTTTATGAAGAGAGTGGAAGCCGGTGGTGACTGGAGTTTATTTTGTCCAAACGAAGCTCCGGGACTTCAGGATTGTTCGGGAGATGTTTTTGATGCTCTTTATACAAAATACGAGTCAGAAGGCAGGGAGCGAAAAAAAGTAAAAGCACAGGACCTCTGGTTTGCTATTTTAGACTCACAGATAGAAACGGGAACACCATATCTTTTATATAAAGATGCAGCAAACGGAAAAAGCAATCAGAAAAATCTGGGAACCATTAAGAGCAGTAATCTTTGTACAGAAATATTAGAATATACTTCTCCGGATGAAGTAGCCGTGTGTAACCTGGCCTCACTGGCGTTACCCAGGTTCGTGATAAATGGAAACTTTGATCACAAAAAATTATATGAAGTTACCGTAGAAGTCACTAAAAATCTGAACAGGGTAATAGATGGAAATTATTATCCGATTGAAGAAGCACGGAATTCCAATTTGAAACACCGGCCCATCGGAATCGGTGTACAGGGTCTTGCCGATGTCTTCATTATGATGCGTTTACCTTTCGACAGCGACCTGGCTAAAATGCTGAACAGGAATATTTTTGAAACGATTTATTTCGCGGCAATGACCACCAGCATGGAACTCGCAAAGGTCGAAGGCCCTTACGAAAGTTTCGAAGGATCACCTGCTTCAAAAGGCATTTTTCAATTTGATATGTGGGGCGTAAAACCCAGCGACCGTTGGGATTGGGAAGGATTAAAAACGGAAGTAAAAAAATATGGTATTCGAAATTCCCTTTTACTTGCACCGATGCCTACAGCTTCTACATCACAGATCTTCGGAAATAATGAATGTTTCGAACCTTATACCAGTAACATTTATTCCCGCAGGGTATTGAGTGGTGAATTCGTAATCGTAAATAAACATCTGTTAAAAGATCTCGTGCAATTGGGACTATGGAACAACGATATGAAAAACAAAATCATTCTCGCCAATGGTTCTGTTCAGGGAATAGAAGAAATCCCCGCAGAGATAAAAGAGATTTACAAAACCGTCTGGGAAATAAAACAAAAACATTTAATTGACATGGCGGCAGACAGGGGCGCGTTTATTTGTCAGTCGCAATCCCTGAATCTGTTCGTGGAAAGGCCGACTGCGGCGAAACTCACGTCAATGCATTTTTACGCCTGGAAAAAAGGACTGAAAACGGGCATGTACTATTTGCGCAGTCAGGCTGCTACGCAGGCGGTACAGTTTACCATAGAAAAACAGGAAAAGCAAATAGCCATTCCTGTTCATCCAAATTCTTCCGAAGCTATTGAGGATACATCTGAAGGAGCAACCTGTTCCATGGAGGAGGGTTGTATTAGTTGCGGATCATAGTGTTCAACGCGTAACGCTTAACGCTTAAAGCTTAAAGCTTAACGCGTAATATCAAAAACTTAAATCTGCAAACTTTAAACATTCTGCATTAGGCGTTACGCGTTAAGCGTTAAGCGTTGAGCGTTCAGCCTTAAGCTTACCATATACTTACCCTCAAACTATCGGGCTGATACA
>Ga0210396_10006049_pt1 | contig 11638 bp, 13 predicted proteins | sample IncBWH17OmetaG_FD_155466 | JGI IMG/M metagenome (GOLD analysis project Ga0210396, IMG submission 155466) | Forest soil microbial communities from Barre Woods Harvard Forest LTER site, Petersham, Massachusetts, United States - Inc-BW-H-17-O ...
ACCGTCGCCTTGCTCGGGACTACGAGATCAATCCACGCACGAGCGAGGCTTGGGTCAAAATCGCCATGATCCACCTTATGGTGCGAAGGCTCGCCTGAGCATTCTCAGACAGCTTCTTAGGCAATTAGTCGATCTTAACGACGAGTATGCCGATCAAGGGCTCGCCATTTTCGCTTTGGCAGTCGATCCATTTGAAGCCCTGAGATCATACAGAAAGTACTTTCCAACTTCGGAAAAATTCGTTCCGATCTCCTTAAGCATGCCGATGGGTTTCCTGCCTTAGAGGCTTTGTTCGATGTGGTCAAACCAGGGCAGCCAGCATACGGCATGGCGGCTGTCGGAAAAGATAAGATGTCGCCTGGTGCGGAATCGGTCGGCTGATTTCCCTATCCATCGTAATCGGTATTTCGTTCGTTTGGTTGCGACGCATTATTCTGATCCGCAAGTCCACCTTGAGCGGTTCGTGGATCTTCCAGATGTAGGGGTAGACCCAACACGGGGCCACGCGTTTCAGTGTTTGCGTACGAAGATTGGCTCTGAAGGACACGATCATGTACGGGATGGGCGTTCCTATTGAATAGGATATCCCCCTATGCTATATATAGCACCATGAGCCATACTATCCGTGAAAAGCAGAAGCTCCTTGCGCGCGTACGCCGCATTCGGGGGCAAGTCGAGGCTATTGAGCGGGCGCTCGATGGCGAGGCTGGCTGCGAACAGGTCATGCACCTGATCGCCGGCGTGCGCGGGGCTATGGGCGGTCTGATGGCCGTAGTCGTCGAGGCCCACGTACGCACACATCTCGTCGATGCCGAGAAGCACCCCGACGCGCTGAACACAGAGGCCGCCGAGCAACTGCTCGAAGTCGTCCGGACTTATTTGAAATGAGGCTCGCTTATGACCGAAATCAACAGCGCCTCTCCTTCGCTTTCTCATAGTCATGTATTCCTTGGAGAAGGACACCAGAAGAGCGAGCGCAAGACATGGGCGGTAATATGGCTTTGCGGCGTCATGATGATCGCCGAGATTGTGGGCGGCTTTCTGTTCGGCTCAATCGCGCTTATTGCCGATGGCTTGCATATGAGCACACATGCAGGGGCGCTCCTGCTTGCGGCACTCGCTTATACCTACGCCCGCAAGCATGCCAACGATCCGCGCTTCACGTTCGGCACTGGCAAGCTCGGCGACCTCGCGGGCTTCACCAGCGCTATTATCCTCGCGATGATTGCGCTCCTGATCGGCTACGAATCTGTCAGCCGTATCTTCACGCCGGTTTTGATCCATTTCGCCGAGGCGATCCCAATCGCGTGTCTCGGCTTGGCCGTGAATATCGCCAGTGCATGGCTCCTCAGTGGAGAAGGTCATCATCACGGCCACAATCACGGGCATACGCATGTAAGGCATGACCACGATGAAGCACACTACCTCACGACCGGAGCCGGGGTCGTCGTCCTTGAAGTGTTCGAGAATGGCGTGCCGCCGCGTTTCCGGCTGCGCGCCGAGACGGAGGCAGCCTTGGCGGCTCAGACAGCCACTATCGAAACTGTGCGACCCAACGGGACGCGCCAACAGTTCACGATAAAAGACCAAGGCGGCTATCTTGAGTCGGTCGAAGAGATTTCTGAGCCCCATACATTCGTGGCGCATGTGCGTCTCGGCGAGGACAACTATCCAGTCGTTTTTGACGAGCATGAACACGCACACGGATCGGCGGACAGGGACAACAATATGCGTGCCGCTGTAATCCACGTGATTGCCGATGCGGCGGTGTCGGTGCTGGTGATTGTCGGCCTGCTGCTCGCACGCGCTTTTGAATGGCTCTGGATGGACCCGCTCGCCGGTATCATTGGAGCCTGTGTTATCGCAAGCTGGTCGTATTGCTTGATCCGAGATACAGGGTCGATCTTGCTCGATATGAATCCCGATCGGCGCATGACGGATAATCTGCGGCAGACGATTGAAAGCGATGGGGATCAGATTGGCGATCTCCATCTCTGGCGCTTGGGGCCAGGACATTTGGGGGCGATTGTTTCGGTAAGCACGAAAGCGACGCACGGCCCCGACTACTACCGAACCAAGCTGGCCCGGTTCCCTTCGCTGTCGCACCTCACCATCGAAGTTCGCCAGACGTGAGGCGGTACGCGCGTGTGGTGACCTTGACGAACTCGCTCCCTTTTGAAACAGCCGTTTACGCAAGACGCATAAATGATCGTTCCATGGTTCGCTAAAATTTAATTACTAGCAAAACGGTACAGGCGCAATTCTCGCGCTGCATTGGGGGCACTTCGCCGAAAGAAAAAACGCAGTCTTCCGAGTCTGGATATGAAGGCGGATTTATGGTCAACCAGCCGCGACGCTAGACTTCTTGGGAGGGATGGGCCTTACCGTATCGTTTGAATGATAAATGGATGAATCAGAGTTAACCCGCCATCTCAAAACAATTTCCGAGCAGATTCCAGTTTTACCGAGCGATTTTTCTCAGTCGGTTTGGGACAAAATCCGAGTTGCGAAGGCCATCGCAATCCGAGAGAACTGGCTGGATAGATTGGTTTCCACCCTGTTGAGACCTCAGTGGGTGACAGCTGTTTTCGCCGTTACACTCCTGGTCGGCGGAAACTTTGGGCGCGTCCTGGCAAATTTGGAAAACCGTCCAATCCATAAGCCTCTCGGATTTGAAGTGTTTGCGTCCGATGCGCCGACGTTGCCTTCGACCCTCTTGAGCCAATCTCAGTGAACAAGCCACTGCAACTCATCGCGATCCTGATCATGGTAGCCCTCGTTGCCGCCGCCGCATGTTACGTCAGCGTCAGAATGTTTGTACCGTTGCGGCCGCAACCGGGAGTCAGTGGCCATGAATGGATTCACAAGCAGCTCGGCCTGAGCCCGGAGGAACAGAAAGCTCTCGAGCCGATCGAGAGCAAGTTTGCCGAACGCAAAGGGAATCTTTCGGGCGAGATTCGTAGTGCCAATAAAGAACTTGCGGAAGCGATTAAGCAAGACCAGGCAGATTCACCGCGAGTTTCGAGGGCTGTCGAAAGGATTCATCATGCCCAAGGAGAGCTTCAAAAGGCGACTTTAGAGCACGTTTTCGAAATGAAAGGAGTTCTTACTCCCGATCAATATCAAAAGTTGCTCAACCTCACAGCTGATGAGTTGAACGAGGTGAACGGTGGTGAATAGACCGCATGGCACTCGAAGATCCCGATCTAGCCTTGGTGCGAGCGCTTCAGACTGGCGAAGAACGGGCACTGAATACCCTGATCGATCGACACCATGAAGGGCTTTATCGCTTCGTATTTCGCCACATTTCCAACGAAGATGACGCCATTGAATTGACGCAGAAGGCTTTCGTCCGGGCTTACTTAAACATTCAAAAATTTCGGCCAACCGCCAAATTCGTCACCTGGCTGTACCGCATCGCACTCAATCTGTGTCGGGACTACGCACGAAGCCCAGCTTACCGTCATTTGTCCCGGACGATATCCACTGATGTGTCTGTCGAAGAAGATGAAGGCCAAAGACCACTTATATCGAATCGGCCCGGGCCAGACAAACAGACACAGGATCGGGAGAAATTGCGCGCCGTGGTGAAGGCGATCAGTGAACTGCCCCAGGACCTTAAAAATCCGTTGATTTTGACCGCGCTGGAAGGCCGTTCGTACGCTGATACTGGAGAACTGCTGGGAATTTCACCGAAAGCGGTCGAGATGAAGGTTTATCGTGCTCGCAAGCTCCTCTTGAAAAAGATGGGCGAAATGGGCTTCTAAATCGACGGAGTTTTTCTGAGGGCTGGCAGACTTCTTCCAAGCTCGGGCGTCTTCTGAACATGCCCGCAATTTGGACGGTTTGCCAACACCGTTGAATTGTTGAGGGATTTCCGAATTAACCTCGTTGAACGCCAGTATGAACAAGGAGTTTTGGAAATTCAGAACGAAATACCTCCCGGCACTCATCGTAGTATTTAGTTTGAGTATTGGTGCTCCGGCGCTGTGGGCACAACAAGACAAAGATCCCCTCAAAGCATGGGCTACGATACAGCAGACGGTCAAAGACATGGAAACAGCTGTTCAGTCTAAAAACCTTCACGGGATACACGAACCATCCATGAAAATTAGACTAGCAATCAGAACTCTTAAGGGGCATAGCAGCATGTTAAGTGAAGACAAAGCGAAAAATATCGGCTCAGCGCTACAACAACTAGACAGTGCTGTAACCGATCTCCACAGCGCGGCAGATGAAGGTAGCCAAGTGAATTCGGAGACGGCGCTCAAGAGCGTTGAAAGCGCTTTCGACCAATTAAAGACCGAAGATCCTGGGGCTGCTTTCCAAAATTTGCATTGAATCTGATCTCTATTTGCAGGCGCGCCCAAGCAGCTGTTTGAGATTGCGAGATGAGACTTGGCGTACGCTTCAACTTTCTTCCGTGAAAACGTACCTGGTGCTCGGGTGCCAGAAGCTAATCTGATTTTGGCGGCCTATAGCCGCTCGCACTCCACGCTGCAGTGATCTTGTAACAAAATTTGAGGGCTCCTCGCGAGCATCTCTTTTTAAAATCCACTGATCTAAGAAAGCCAATCGATGAGCGAATCAGATCTTCTCCAAAAGCCCGAATATATCCACGTGGTGCTGAATCACCTCCCGATTTACGGTACGATATTGGGAGCATTGGCTCTGGCCATATCGTTAATGCTCCGAAGCCGGGCCGCCCAGGTGACGGCGCTCACTATCACACTGGTTGCAGCGGCTTCGGCTTACCCGGTGTTCATCAGTGGACAAAGGGCGTACAAGGCTATCCGCGGGATGAGTGATGACACCGGTGCTGAGTGGCTCGACGAGCACATGGATCGAGCTGAAAAGACCATCGGGGCTTTCTATTTTCTAGCGGCACTCGCCTTGGCCGGTCTCCTCGTTCCGATCAGATGGCCCAGATCTGCCATGCTTTTCGCGGCCCTGACCCTGGTCGTAGCAATTCTCTGTTCCGGGATCGCGGTCTATATCGCCCAGGCGGGCGGTCGAGTAAGGCATTCAGAATTTCGGCCGAGTGAAACCCAAAGTCCATCTTCTGAAAACGATCACCACGACAAATAATGAACCGATATTCTATATTGCTGGTCGCTTTGGGCCTCTTAGCAGGTTGTGCAACGGCTCCTCCACCGCCGTTGACAGCCGATAACCCGGCAAGTCCATCAGCATCGGAAGCCACTGTAAGACCCTTTCGTGATGCCCTTGGAGTCGACGATCTGACAAAGAAAAGTCGCCAGACCCTCGCGCAAGCTGCCAAACAGCAGCAGCAATGGGACCAGAGCGGCCCAGTTTCTCGCGATCAGCAAGGCCAGCAAATGCAGAACATGCCCGGCATGCAAATGCCCCAGGAACAACCTCAATCACAACCAACTCCCAATAATTAATAGCACATGACGATCACAAGGTTTGTGGCCTGTTCATCAATTTTAGCGATGACATTGCCGGCCGGATCCGCCCGCGAGAAAGAGGAGGCGTTTCAGGGTGTCCAACAGTCAGTCCGGGATCGCACCGGAAAAGGTGTTCGCTGGGAAGAGGATCAAGCGGCGCACGAGCAAGCTCGGCAGGATGTGCGCATGCTTCTTCGAAAACCGTTAAACATCAACACTGCTGTTCAGATTGCGTTGTTAAACAATCGATCGCTACAGGCGACTTTCGAAGAAATTGGCCTTTCGGCTGCGGAGGTTCTAAACGCCGCCACGATCCCGAATCCAAAGATCGACTTGGCAATAAGAATTCCGGACAAACCGCCCTCAGGCACCTACGTTGACTATGGCGCGATCATTGACTTTTTAAACGTCATCATGATTCCGCTGAAAAAGCAGGTTGCTAAAGTTCAGCTGGAAGCTGCAGCTCTTCGTGTAGCGGATGAAACTCTCGCGCTGGTTTCGCAGGTGAAAAGCGCCTTCTATTCTCTGCAAGCGGCTCAGCAGCTCTTGCAGCGGTTCAAGTTGATCGTAGATGCTAGCGCGGCTTCGTTAGATCTAGCCCAGCGACAGCATGAAGCTGGAAATATCACAGATCTGGCGCTTGCTCAGCAGCAGGCGACCTACAGCCTTTCCAGGTTGGACGTCGCCACAACGCAGGCTGAAATCCGGCGAAATCGTGAAAAGTTGAATCGCTTGCTCGGATTGTGGGGCATGGATACCGACTGGAAAATTTCTAGTGAACTGCCACAAGTACCGAGTTCCGACCTTCCTATGAGAGGACTCGAACGCTTGGCAATTTCCCAACGGTTGGACTTGCAGGCAGACTATCTCCAGGTCACAAGCCAGGTGAAGAATCTCGGACTGACTAAAAGCTTTCGACTCCTGGGCGCGTTGGATTTCGGGGTCAATAGCGAACGGGAAACAGATTCGCAAACAAGGACTGGTCCGTCATTCGCAATCGAGTTGCCGATTTTCAATCAAGGGCAGGCACGGATCGCCAGAGGCGAAGCTGCTTTAAGGCAGGCACAGGACAAGTTTGAAGCACTGGCAATTGATGTTCGCTCTGAGATAAGGGAGTTGCGTGACGAACTCGCGAGCAAAAGGAATATCGCTCGTTTCTATCAGGACGAGCTTTTGCCAGGCCAGCGTCAAATCCTGAACGAAAGTCTCCTTAACTATAACGCGATGGAGATCGGGAATTTTGAGCTGTTTACGACAAAAGCTGAAGAGGCGCGTACCGAGCGCGACTACATCGATGCCCTCAGAGACTACTGGATTACTCGAACGGAGCTCGAACGAGCTGTGGGCGGTAATTTGAATCCGCGACAGCCGGCAGATGACAAATCACAACCAGTCTCAAACCCGAGGCCCAAGAAGGCCAGTCAAAAGTAATTAATCAGGAATAAGGAAGTTATGATATCTCGCCGCAAGTTCTTCTCTAACGCAGCTGTTGCTGCTGGCGCGGCTGCGCTCGGTGCTGCTACTCGCTCTGTAAAAGGAGCAGAGCCGGTCGGACAATCGCCCGAAAATCCTGAGAAAATCAATGACCACGCTCAATCTGATCAGCAGGACTATCCTCCTGGTGAACCCGGCAAAGACTATACTCCAGTAATCACACCCAACGGATCGACGATGCCCTTTAAAGTGGTGGGAGGCGTCAAAGTATTCCATCTGATTACTGAAGAAGTTGATCACGAATTCGCGCCAGGACTTCGCGCTCATTGCTGGGGATTCAACGGCCAGATTCATGGCCCAACCATTGAAGTTGTGGAGGGGGACCGGGTCCGCATTTACGTCACGAACAACCTGCCGGAAAATACCAGTATCCACTGGCATGGTGTGTTGGTGCCCTCCGGTATTGACGGAGTGGCAGGACTTAGCCAGAAGACTATCGAACCCGGCGAGACCTACAAATACGAGTTTAAGCTCAGGCAGCAGGGGACATACATGTATCACTCTCATTGCGACGAGATGACCCAGATGGCGCTCGGGATGATGGGGATGTTTATTATTCACCCACGTAACCCAACCGGTCTGAAGGCGGACCGAGATTTCGCTTTCATGTTGAGCGAATGGAGAATCGACGTCGGTACAATGCGACCCAATCCGATTGAAATGACCGACTTCAACATCTTGACGCTCAATGCTCGCGTATTTCCAGGTACTGCCCCCTTAGTGGCCAAATACGGTGATCGGGTAAGAATCCGGTTCGGGAATTTAAGCGCTATGGAGCATCATCCGATCCATATTCATGGGCTCCACTGGAAAGTCATGCAAACGGACGGTGGACCAATTCCAGAATCAGCACAGTGGCCGGAGACCACAGTCTTGGTTGCTGTAGGTCAAACCCGAACCGTTGAATTCATCGCGGACAATCCGGGCGATTGGGCGATGCACTGCCACATGAGCCATCACACAATGAATCAGATGGGGCATAAGGCACCCAATCTGATCGGAGTACGAACAGGTGACCTCAACAAGAGAGTAAGCACATTTCTCAGCGGTTACATGACCATGGGTGAAAGCGGCATGGCGGGAATGGGTGACATGGGTATGAGGGTTCCGCGCAACAGTTTGCCGATGGTCGGCATGCAGGGCAAACACGACTACATCGACATGGGCGGTATGTTCACAGTCGTGAAGGTTCGTGAAAATCTGACGAGCTACGATGACCCGGGCTGGTACGAGAATCCCCCAGGGACGTTGGCAAGGCTGGCCAGCAATGATGAGTTGCAGCGGGATTTGGGGCAAATTCCAGATGCCAAGCCGATGGATAAGAACATGAAGATGGACCACATGAACACGGATCATATGGACATGAAACATGGCGGATAAATTCAACCACACTCTGATTAATGCATCCTAACTCTGGATCGCTCACCAAGGCATTACCATCGTGCCGGCTCGAGCCAAAAGATGTACGCCTTTCGACAAGACACGTGAAGTCTTGGCGGTGTCAGGCGTTAACGTCGGGCAATCAAAAAGCAACGGCTCCATCTTATTAGCAACCAGGCAAAAATCACGGACCAGATGGCTGAATGGAGAAGGTATTACAAATGCGAGAACGAGCAGCCATCGCCGATCCTTCGCGCCGTTCTTCTGATCGTGGTCACCGGGTGGATTAAATGACGATCCCGCCTTGATCGCTGGAGAACAAATTGCCGCTCCGACGAGGCCCATACACACCAAACATTTCTGCGGATCATCGACCATTATGAACACGAGGAAGTACACCTGCCCAATGCATCCGGAAGTTGTCTCCGACAAACCGGGAAGCTGCCCAAAGTGCGGCATGACCCTGGAACCGATGATACCAAGGCCGGCTGAAACCAAGACCATCTACACTTGTCCGATGCATCCGGAGGTAGAACAAGACCATCCGGGCCAATGCCCAAAGTGGTGGGATGACGCTTGAACCCAAGACGGTTGGCGGTGTTGACAAACACGAACAACACGAGATCCGATCGCTCTCGGTAAAGTTTTGGGTGGGCCTGGGTTTGACGATTCCGGTTCTGATCCTGGCAATGGGCAAATACATTCCGGCTCTGAATCTGCATACGCTAATCCCGATGGCGGTCTCGAAGTGGGTGGAGTTGATCCTCAGTACACCCGTGATCCTCTGGGCGGGCGCGATGTTCTTTGAGCGCGGATGGCGTTCCCTGGTCAATCGGCAGCTTAACATGTTCACTTTGATCGCGATGGGCGTCGGTGTAGCCTACCTGTATAGTGTCGTCGGAGTCGTATTCCCTGGGATTTTTCCGGACTCCTTCAAGGAAGGTGGTGAAGTAGCTCTGTATTTTGAGGCCGCAGCCTCGATCACCGTTTTAGTCTTGCTGGGACAAATGCTTGAAGCCAAGGCAAGAAGTCAGACCGGTCAGGCGATCCGTGGACTTCTGGGCTTGGCTGCAAAGACCGCTCACCGGGTACGAGATGGCAAAGAGGAGGAAGTCCCTGCTGATGAAATAGAAAAAGGAGATGTTCTACGAGTGCGTCCGGGTGAGAAAGTGCCGATCGACGGTCTGATCACAGAGGGCAAGAGCACAGTGGACGAGTCGATGATCACAGGTGAACCAATGCCGGTCGAGAAAGCCGTCAACGATCCCGTGATCGGAGCCACCGTTAACCAGACCGGCTCTTTTCTCATGCGGGCGGAGAAGGTGGGTGCAGATACGCTGCTATCCCAAATCGTCCACATGGTGGCGGAGGCGCAGCGTAGCCGGGCGCCGATTCAAAAACTTGCCGATACGGTTGCTGGCTATTTCGTGCCCACTGTCATCCTCACGGCCATCATCGCGTTCGTCGTGTGGGCGGTTTGGGGACCATCTCCTGCCATGGCTTACGCCATCGTTAACGCGGTGTCCGTATTGATCATTGCGTGCCCTTGCGCTCTTGGATTAGCCACGCCGATGTCAATCATGGTTGGCGTAGGCAAGGGAGCTCAGAGCGGCATATTGATCAAGAATGCGGAAGCGATCGAACGCACTGAGAAGGTGAATTGTCTTCTAACTGACAAAACTGGGACACTAACGGCCGGCAAGCCCCGGGTTACAAGCTCTATCCCTGCTTCCGGTCTTGATGAGCAACAATTATTGCTGACGGCGGCTTCTTTGGAACAGAACAGCGAACATCCGTTGGCGCGCGCGATTGTCGATGAGGCAAACGAAAAGCGGATTGAGCTAAAGCCGGTAGATGATTTCGAGTCCACTACGGGTGGGGGTGTTTCGGGTAAGATCGGTGGTCGAAAAGCGTTGATCGGCAAAGAAAAATTTATCGCTGAAACTGGCATACCGATCCCGTTAGAGTTATCCACCAAAGCACACGAGCTTCAGGAAAGGGCTCAGACCGTGGTCTGGGTCGCCTCCGATGGTTCGGTGGCCGGCATCCTGGGTATTTCGGACCCAATTAAGAAAACGACTCCTGGCGCAATCAAGGCTCTTCACGACTTGGGGCTGAAAGTCATTATGGCGACGGGTGATAATCGGAAAACCGCGGATGCTGTGGGTCGAGAACTGGCGATTGATGAGGTTCGCGCCGAACTGAATCCAAAAGACAAAAACGAGATCATTAAACAACTACGCCAGGAAAAGTACGTTGTTGCAATGGCAGGCGACGGGATCAATGACGCACCCGCCCTTGCTGAGGCCGATGTTGGGATCGCGATGGGAACCGGCACAGACGTAGCAATGCAGAGCGCAGGCATCACACTCGTGAAAGGCGACCTGCTTGGAATCGTCAAAGCGATTGCGCTCAGCCGGGCTGTGATGCGGAACATCCGCCAAAATCTTTTCTTCGCGTTTCTTTACAATGCGCTGGGCATTCCGATAGCCGCTGGAATTCTTTACCCATTCACTGGCTTGCTCCTGAATCCGATGATCGCTGGTGCCGCGATGGCCTTCAGCTCGGTGTCGGTCATCGGAAACGCCTTGCGACTGAAAAGTTTGAAGTTGTAGGCCAACCACCCGAACAGTCCACTCAGATTGGTTCGGGGGCATAGGCTGTATCGGCCTGAAGTCGAATACTTTTCCCAGGATCGCGAGGGTTATCTCAATAAAAGGCGCTTAAAGTAGTTAACCTTCTGAATGCATCACGTCGTCCGGTTTCTACGACAAGCTCGGGCGACTCCGAGCTCCACGTAATCAGCGTTCGTTTCCTCGTGTGGCATCTAAATGTGACCTGCTTTGCGAGCCGCCCAACTGAAGGCAGAGGGAAAGCTAGGTCATCTTCGTTAAAGAGAGTGCACCAATAGTGAGCGCTCGGCCAATGTACTCCGCAAAAGGGCCAACCTTTGAGTGCCACAGCAGACCCGCCTCCACACGGCCTGATCCACCCTCAACAAAGGAACCCTTTTTATAAAAAGCAGCACGTTTAAGATAATCGCGGCAGTCATCGCCCTATCATTTGTTGGATGCGCCGATTTAGAACGAAAATTCGCAACGTCCGACGGCCTGATCGACTTCATACTCGCGGTCAGCGGCTACGGACAAATAGACGCGTATCCGGCGGAGCGCATTTCGCGGGGAGAGGGCGAAATCATCACCGCACACGCACGAAAGGATTCGCGGGGTGCCTTTGTATTCGGGGATGTTGGCAAGCGGTACGGCGCCGATTGGGTCACCACGGCGTGGTCACATGTTGATGTCATTGTGTTGGATCCCAAAAGCCGGCATCTCAAGAGCCATGCAACTAGA
>Ga0210396_10006050_pt1 | contig 11636 bp, 8 predicted proteins | sample IncBWH17OmetaG_FD_155466 | JGI IMG/M metagenome (GOLD analysis project Ga0210396, IMG submission 155466) | Forest soil microbial communities from Barre Woods Harvard Forest LTER site, Petersham, Massachusetts, United States - Inc-BW-H-17-O ...
TTCCGACACAAAACTACACCGACCCGGCACTGAAGTTCACGGATGGCCTCTACGAGGCATTTAATTCAGCGGCGGGATCGGTAATGTCCGCATTCGGCAATCTGTTCCACGGACAGCTAAATTTCGTTTGGACGACACAGCAGCATGCAGTGAAGTGGGGTATCGAGGCACGCCTCAATCGAGACACGACCTATTTCGGCACCAGCCCGAACGGGGAATACGACTTTGGCGGTGGAACGGTCTATTCGCCGGTATTTATTCCTTCTGCATCCGGAGAGCACAACGTGCATGTGGGCGATCCGCTGCCGGACACGTTGAGCAGTTTGCTGATCGGGTACCCATATGGGTACACGATCGCGGTCGCCCCGCCCTATTTGTCGAACGGAGCGCACATTGGGCCGGCGGCGATCAACAGGAACGACGTGAATGCCTATGTGCAGGACACATGGAAAATCAACCAGCAGTGGGTGCTCGATTACGGGCTGCGGTATGAGTTATACACACCGATAACTGAGCGGGCAAAGCGGACAGCGGGTTTTCTAGACGCGTTTCCGCCGACCGGAGTTGGACAGGAGTATTTGATCAATCCTCAGCCTGGCTATCAGACGGGTTGGAATGGCTGGGGGCCCCGTGTGCAGTTGAATTGGAATGCGCCCCAAGCCGTGCATGTGCACGTAGGTGGAGCGATCACTGTGATTCCGCCGAACATCTGGCAGGACAACTCTCTCACAGGATCGACGCCGTTCGTGATCTATCCGCGCGTCAATGCGACGAAGAACGGCGAAATTGCGTACGGATTCCAGATCACACCCGACGAACTACCGCAGGTCTATACACCGGATGGCGAAAACGTGTTAGCCAATGGCGATACGAAGAAAGTTCCAGCGAACACAGTGATGGACGTGAATCGATACCAGGAAGATTTGGCGACACTGTCACCGGGCAATCAGCTATCTCTGCTGAATCTGAGCGGGATTGATCGCCGCTTCAACAATGCCTATCTCCAGACCTGGACGCTGGGACTGGAGCGGGCATTCGGCGGGCTGACGGCCGATGCAGCGTATGTCGGAACATCAGCGCTTCACCTTCCCCGGTTTTCATACCCAAACGCGTATCAAGGAGCGGGTCCGGGATTCGCGAAGTTTACGAACTTCGACAGTGGCGGCGTCGCAACTGGAGGCTTCGGGTTCGAGTCCGTGATTACCAATACGGCGCACTCGTCCTATCACGCGTTGCAAACTTCGTTGGCAGGGCAGGTCGGACACGGCGGTCCGGGATTGCAAGCGGGATACACCTGGAGCAAATCGTTGGATGACGTTAGCGGCGTGCTAGGAGGAACAGGTTCGACAGGCGCAGTATCTCTGTTCAGTCCGCAGAATCCATTCGACACACACGCAGAGAAAGGCCCGTCAAATTTCGACGTGACGCACGCCTTCACTTTGAGCGCAGCGCAGGACCTGCATTTGCAGGGCCTGGGAGACCAGCCCGCTGAGGTCCGAGTGTTAACTAAGGGTTGGCAGCTGCTGAGCATCTCGACGATCACCAGTGGAGCGCCGTTCACCGTTTACTCAGGAATTCAGCAGACGGGGGCAGGGACAATTGGGGCTGACCGCCCAGACCAGATTGGCAAACCGAATCTCTCGACGGCTCACAACTCAACTCGACGACGGGAAGACTATTTTGGGCTCGGCGCCGCTAATGCAACGTTCTTTTCGATTCCCATCGGGATACAGGGTGGAACCGGACCTAACTCCGGGCGATTCGGAATGCTCGGTCGGAATAGCTTCCGCGGGCCGGCTTATTACGACTTTGACTTTGCTGTCATCAAGACAACGCCGATTGCCCATCGAAGCAATGGTCTGGACCGTGCCGACCTTCAGTTCCGCGGGGAGTTCTTCAATGTGTTCAACGTGGTGAACATGGGCCTGCCGGCGAACACGATCAAAGGCTCGGGGTTTGGAGTGATCAGCAAAACGGCTGGGACCTCTCGGCAAATTCAGTTTTCCCTGAAGCTCATCTATTAAGAGATGGCGATAACGTATGCCAAAGCAGTCATTGAGATATAGACGGGGCTTCTGAATACGTCTACTTCATCACTACAGCGATGCCGGGGTAATACCAGCAGCCGACAGCGTTTCTCTGCCGGATGTCATCCTCAGCGGCCGTGGGTACGGAAGGCTAGCGTCTCCCTTCTCAGTCAGCACGTGTGGTGGTCGATGTTAGCCAGCGGCGGATGAACGAGGATAGTAAAGACCGGACATCCTCTATCGTCCCACTCAATCAATGTCTCGAAGGATATTGTTCAAGCTGATAAACACGTGCGAATTTGCGCTTCGTAGCTTCCATGAGCAAATCCAGCCTGCGTCTGAAGCGTCACCGTATTAGCCAGGCAGCAGCGGCATGCCAGGCCTGTGACGCCTCCCAGGCTTCCCAGGTCGATGGCCTTCTCGTTCTCCCAAAGAACGGCGTGTACCGGCAGGACGGTTATGAACGAATTGATATCGAACGCAGTGCACCCTCCCGTCGTGCCGGCAAGGTGGCCGCTCTCGTTGATCGCCAGTACGGTGCCGTCAGGGCCGCCGCCGACTGTAGGCAACTCATGAACTCGGCTGTTCTGCCAGAAGACGGGCTTCTGCTCAAACTTCTGGCTTGACCGAGCGCAGGGTCGTAAGGAGGACAAGTTGTATCTTGCGCCGTGTTCTCCGAAACGCCGCCGACTGCGCCCCAGATGTTGATCGCATTCGCGGTGCCATTGTTGCCAGGCCTATCTGTCTTGTCCTTGAGTAGCGGCAGAGCTCTCATCACGCCGTTCTGCCATGCCATCTGAAGGCACGTCGTTCCGGAACTTTTTAGGTTTGTGGAAAGATGCGGATCCAGATATTCCGATCCTCAAGGAGGCGCGGGTGGAATACGCGAACCTCAAGAAAGATTGAAGGACTCTGTTATCAGACGGCTACGCGATGCCGTTCCACAGAGGCGAGTCTGGCAGATAAGATTCCGTCTTTGCGGTTACACGACCAATACACGATCATCGCATGGTCGAAAGCGTCCAAATGGTCCTAAACCATCCTAAAACGACGAGACAATAACACTCATTGGTTCAACCATATCCGCTGATTCCAGACCACCTAGTGGCCCTTGCTAGGCGGCCCTGAAAAGGCCGGCGGCGGCGGTTCGATCCCGTCCCTGGCCACCATCGAATCTGATTAGTTTCCTTCGTGCTGCCAGAGCAAGAATGCTCCCTTGAAGGCATTGTCATTCGAGCCGAGAAAGACTTTGGGCGGCAGCGTTTTGATGAGCTTCGCGTTGCCACCGCCGAGCACGATATAGTCGGCCTCCATGGCGTTCGACATCAGCTCGATGGCTTTCATTACATTTTTCTCCCACGCCTTGCGGCCGTCCCGCTGCAGCCCGGCCTTGCCGAGATAATCCTCGTAGGATTTCCCCTTCTTCCAGGGCAGATGAGCCAACTCCATCGCCTGCACGGAGCCATCGACGACCATCGCGGAGCCGAGGCCGGTACCAAGCCCTAGATAAAGCATCCGGCCGCCTTTGTAGCTACCCATTGCCTGCATCGCGGCGTCGTTGAGGAATTTCAGCGGCTTATTGCCAAATGCCTTCTTAAAGTCGAAATGCACCCACCCCTTGCCGAGATTGTGCGGCTCCAGCAATGGCTTGTCATGAATGACTGGGCCCGGAAAACCGACAGAGACGCGGTCATATTTCCAGCCAACGGTGTGCGCCTTGATCGCCTTCATCATGACCTCCGGGGTCATTTTTGGCCCGGATGGCACCTTGACGATCTCGTCCTGCTGCTGCGTACGGAACTTCAGGTTGGTGCCGCCAATATCAACGCCCAAAATATTCATGCCGCCTCCAAAACGAGTCGAACTGCCGCTGCTTGCTGCGCGAGCTTCGTCATCCGACGTCACAACGCCTACCATATATACATGACAGGATACGGCGCGGCGAGAATCTTCACCGGGTCAAGATGAGCCGCGCACGTGGTGAGTCAGTTGTGGGACCACGGCTCTCTAGTGTTTCGTCGGCTGGGCTGGGGAAAACGGATTGGGGACTTCCGTGGAGGAGTGAGCCCCATTGAGCTTCGCGCATATTGCGAACTCCTGCTGAGCACGCTCGTTCAGGCCGCGGTGGTGATAGATCTGTCCCAGCTTGAAGTGCAATGCGGCTGCATTCGGTGCGAGCCGGACCGCCGTTTCCAGTTGAGCCTGTGCTGCTTCCATATCTCCTTTTGCCTGGAAAGCACGACCGAGTTCCTCGTGGACCTTGGGGTTCTGCGGTGCGAGGGCGGCCGCTTTTGCGAGTGGCTGGACCGCGCCTGCCGGATCGCCCTGATCGGTCAGCAGTGTGCCGAGATTCAGATAGGGTTGAGCGTCGGTCGGAGCATCACCCTGCCAGTCAATGGCAGTCTGGAAAGCGGCCTTCGCCTTGTCCGTGTGGCCCAACCCTTGCTGCGATAGACCCAGGTTGTCTTCTGCCTGGACGTCCTTCTGGCGGAGAGCCAGAACATGCTCGAAGCTCGCCACCGCTTCGGCGAAGCGATTTTCGTTGTACTTGGTGCGACCCAGTAGGTACCAGACATCGGGGTCGTCCGGGGTTTCCGTCGTGACTTCCGAGAACCATTTGTCCGCGTCCGCAAAATCTCCGAGCAATACATAGTCCGAAGCGATGGTCCTGAACTCACCAGCTGTCGGAGGCTTGAATTTCGATCCCGCCGTAAATTCGCCAAGCGATTCCACGGCTCGTTTCTCGCGGAAGAGCACATCGCCGAGCAGATAGTGCGCCTCAGCAGAAGAGGAATTGGCTTTGAGATATTGGCGAAGGACCGCCTCCGCTTCGGGGAGCCTGCCCGCCGCAAGGAGGGATTGCGCTTCCTGTAGAGGCACCTGTGGCGTTTGACAGATGGCTGTCCGGGCACTCACTAGCAGCAACGCGCACAAGCCGCACACTGAGCCACATTTGCTCATCGCGTCGGCCCCTGCGGCGTAGCTGCGTCCTTTCCTGGGTTGCCAGCCTTGCAGTCTGCCATCTGGTCTCGCATACGCCGCAATGCCGCAACACCCGGACCATACACCAGGGCGGCGTCCAGCGTGGCGCGCGCGCCCGCGGCGTCTCCCTCCATGCACTGCACTCGGGCCAGATTCATGGCCAGTCCTGCAACATCCTCGTTTGCCTCGAAGGCTGAGTGCAACAGATCTACGGACGATCGGAGCCGGCCCTCCTTTGCCTCCAGCGTGCCGAGGTTCGAAAGGGCCGTGAGATCGTGCGGATCCAATTTCAATACCTGGTGAAAGGCCTCTTCTGCATCGTGATTCTTGCCGTGCTCAGCACTCAGAAGCCCATACGCATCGAGTGCCGCTGCATCGTTCCCGATAGAGCCGCGCTGCTCCTGCAGCAACTTCCAGACCTCTGGCTCGACCGATGAATTGCCCTCGCGCAAGGCTTGGTAGTACGCCATGGCAAGATCCCGCTGCGTCGCGCCAGGGGAGAAGACCGGCGACAGCTCAGCGCTTTGCGTGTGCTCCGCGCCGCTATCCGGCGATGCCGGGTCTCTGAGAATCCGGTGGTCCGTCCACGCGACGTGCGGGATATTTTCTGCTCCCGTGTGCCGCATGTGGCAGCTCGTGCAGTCGGGATTTTCCGGATGGTGCGATTGCACAAACTGTGGCTGGTTATGACACGTGAGGCACTTGGCACGGAAGAAGGCTGCGCGTTGCTCCGGCGCTGGAGTGAAGTGCGGATCATGGCAACTGGTGCAGGACATCTTGTCCCCGCTCATGCGCTTGCAGGTACTCTCGGCTAGCTGCTCGACTTCACTTACGCCACGGGCTGTCAGGTTATTGCCGGAGTAGACGTAAAAAGCGAGATAGTCTGAGATAGGTTCGCCAGGCCGATAGTCGAGCGCGGAGCGACCTGCGCGTTCTACGGAGACGTCGCCCTCCAGATGACAACTTATGCAGACGGAATCGCGGCGATCGGGATCGAGATGGGCCGGATTCACGATCGGCGCCTTGCCTGCGCTGCTCACGTGACGCTGCGCATCTCCATGACACGCCTCGCAGGTGATGCCCCCGTGCAGAAATGGCAAGCTGCTGTACCGATTGATGGTACCCAGATCGCTGTGCTGCACCGCGCTCATGTGGCATCGCAGACAGCTGCTCTGCATAGGCAAGGATGGCGGCATCTCAGTCATCTCAGCCAATCCGGGCTTCATGTCGTAGGCTCGGGACGCTGCGTACCACGCCACGGGCGACTCAAACAAATAGTCATGTAGCTGGTAGAGATAGGTCGTCCCGAGGTGGCCGGAGCCGAGAAAATAGTTTAGAGAGTATTGTCCGGTGACGTCCGGCTCCTTTCTGCTTTGAAATGAGAGGCGGGGCTGTCCGTGCGCGTTCGAGATGACGTACTCGACGCCAGATGGAGCGTGCAGAAATGTCCCGGGAATCAGGTTCTCTTCAGCAGCGCCGCTGGCATGAGCCATAGGCGTGGAGAGATATTTCTCGAAGATATCTCTATGGCATTTCTGGCATTCCGCATCGGCTACCTTGACAGGAGTGGCCCAAAACGCATGCGCGTTTACCACTATCAGCAGCGTGAAGAGGAATAGGACCGCGATTCTCCTTCGCATTCCATTCACTTATGCTTTCCCGTAGAGCACTTCGGGCAATATTCGTGCGTGACACCATGCCCCTGTTCTATCGTGAGAATTCGATCTACGCCAGGAACGGTAATCTTCTCCACCGGCCCTCCTCCCGGCCAGCGAACCTCCACAGAATCGATCGATGTCGCGTCGCCCAGACCGAAGTGCACGCGCGGATCGTTGGACGACGCGAAACTGCCGCCGCTTAATACGTCACCACGCTGGGTCGTTTTTCCTGTGGTCACAAAAACAGCGGCGCCCACGGCATCGCGCGGCTTGCCCGCACCGCCCATCAGTTGAAACTCGATCCAGTGGTGTTGATCGCGATTTACATTGCGCAGGAGGGTCGGAGCGGCGTCAAGATTGTTCATAACGACGTCTATCTTGCCGTCGTTAAAGAGGTCACCAAAAGCGGCGCCCCGCGACGACGCCACCACCGCAAGCCCGCTGCCCTGCACCGCCGGAACAAGGGTGAATTTGCCACTGCCGACATTTCGCAGCAACAGCGGTCGCTGAGCGAAACTGGTGCCCCAATCGTGATCGTCCACCTGTTTGTAGACGTGACCGCTGGCGATGAAAATGTCCTTCCAGCCGTCGTTGTCATAGTCGATGAAGCCATCGCCCCAGCTAAGGAACGGGATCGTATCCTTGGCGACTCCTGCTTCATAGCTTGAATCGATGAAATTCAGGTCGCCGTCGTTCCGGTACAACACCTTGTAGTCGTCCGAAAAATCAGTGTCCAAAATGTCCAGCCGGCCAACATTCCGATCGTCGCCAACTGCGATTCCCATCGTTGCCGTTTCCCGCCCATCATGATTGACCGCATATCCGGACTCGAAGCTGAGATCCTCGAAGGTGCCATCGCCCTTGTTCCGGTAGAGATAGTTTGGCGTTGAATCGTCCGCCACAAGAAGCTCGGGCTTTCCATCGTTATTCAGATCAACAAACAACGACGTCAAGCCGTAATATCCCGGGGCGTCAGCCACTCCTGCTTTTTGGCTGACATCGGTGAATCTTCCATCGCCATCATTGTGGAAGAGGTGATCGTGCTCTCCTCTGAGTCCGCGAGGCCCACAGAACACACTCGCGCCGCGATACTGACAATAGTTCGAAACGACGGAATTTGACCCCACCGCCGGTGGGTTATGAAAGTCGTAGGAGGTGTATCCCGGCACGAACAGGTCCAGGCGCCCGTCGCCATCGTAGTCGCCGAATGTGGGCCCGGTTGACCAGCCGCCGAGCGCGACGCCTGCCTTGTCGGCCACGTCGGTGAAAGTTCCGTCGTGATTGTTATGGTAGAGGCGGTTCTTCCCCAAATTTGTGACGTACAAGTCGGGCCAGCCATCGTTATCGTAATCGCCAACGGCAACACCGACGCCCCAACGATCGTTGGTCACGCCCGCCTTTGCTGCCACATTCGTAAACGTGCCGTCGTGGTTGTTATGAAAGAGCGCGGCGTGCGGCGACTCGGCCCTTCCATTCATGGCATCATAGGTCATTCCATTGACGAGATAGATGTCGAGCCATCCATCGTTGTCGTAATCAAGCAGCGCTACGCCACCACCGAGCGACTCCACGATATATTGCTTGGCGCTCGAGCCGCCTTGATAGCGCCAGCTCGTCAGACCGGCCTGCCTGGAAACGTCCTCAAACACAACGGGGCCGCTGGCGACGAATCCCCCTGCTGTGATGGGACGATGCTCGGCGTCATGCACAGGAGCATAAACGCCGCCGGTGCTTGCACCACCCTGAGGGGTTTGAGGTTGCTGCGCTTCTGCTCGGCAGCAAAGGAGCAACACAATCGCGATGACACACAGCGAAAATGGCCCGGGAAGAAACGGGCGTTCTTCGGCCTGATTGCGGAGCCGCATGGGGTCAGTGCGCTGTGCTCTTGATATCGATCGATTCATTCGCCTGTGCGGCGACTCCTTCGCTCGCCCGGCGCTGCAGACGGCCGTAGGTACGATTCTCTTCCTGCGCCGCTGCCGTATTCCCCTGCGCCCGGTAGACGCTGGCAAGAAGGAAATGAATGGAAGGCTCGTCCGGACTCTCCTTTTCTGCAGCAAGCAGATCCGGCAACGCATCGCCCTGCTTTCCAGACTTGATCAGCGCTCGCGCACGATCGACGCGGGCCTGCATGAGCTCAGGACACAGCTCCACCGCTTTGTTCAGATGTGCGAGCGCCTCACTCGGCTCGCCGTTCGCCTCCAATATCGTGTTGCCCAGCTTCCAGTGGGCTGTACAGTTATTCGGATCGTGTTTAAGACCCGCCTCAAATTCCGTGCGAGCGGAGTCCCATTTGCTAATCGACCAGAACGTAGTTGCCATGTGCATATGCGGGTCGGCCTGATCGGGTGCCAAATCGATCGCCTTCTTATATTCGACCAGCGCACCGTCGTAGTTATGCATGCTCTCGTCGATCTCACCGGCAACCTCGTGTGCGACAACAGAGTTGGGATTGATCTGATTGATCCGGCCGAGCGAGTCCTCCGATAATTGCAGATAGGTTTTGCCAAGCAGATACCACGCATCCTGGTCCTGCGGATTCTGCTCGGTATAAGTCTTCAGCAGATCGACAGCTTCGTCGTATTTGTGCAGACGAATGTAGAGCTTTGACAGTGCAATCTGTACCAGCGAGTCCTTCGGATTGGCGCGGAGCGCCGCTTTCAGCGGTTCCTCGGCCTTTTCGACCTGCCCAATTTCGAGATAACTCATGCCCAGCATCGCGGAGGCGGTCGGCATATCGGGATTTAGCTTCAGGCCCTCGGCCAGCGTTTGCGCGGCGTGTCCATAGTCCCGCTGATTGAAATAGAGCCGTCCGAGATTGTTGTAAGCGGCCGCAAGGTGCGGCGCCAGCCGGATCATCTCGCGATACTTCTGAATGGCCGTGGTGATATCGTCGAGCTGCTGCGCTGACTGCGCTTGCGCATACAGTTGCTGGACCTGTGGTGTGACTTCATCGTTCTGCGACTGCGCACGCGCCGCGACGCAAAAGCCGCAGAGCAACAGCGCAATGACCGAGTAGAGGATGTTGCGCAGGACCATGGCGCGGAGAGCCAACTTCATGACACCAAATTATAGAGGGATTAAGAAAGAACCGGACTGCGTTGTGCAGTCCGGCTGGAGAGAGTATGACAAGTTCGTTGCAGAACTCAGAATTCTAATCGGAAGCTGACTTGGCCTTGTCGGTTGTTCGGTCCGATCCCACTGTTTCCACCCTGACCGGTCACTTGACCAAACGTGCCGTCACTAATGTTGTTGTCAGGGTTTTGGAAGATGGTGCGGTTAAAGACGTTGAAGTAGTCCACCTGCAGGATGCCCTGGAAGCGCTCGCCGAAGAAGAAGTGCTTCCGTACGTTGACATCCTCATTGTAGTTTGCGGGGTTACGCAGCTCGTTGTAATTTCTAGTCGCATCGCCGAGTACGTACTGTGAGGGAGTCGCAACGAAGCCGTTCGTATTGAAAATCTGCGCTGAGGCTATCTTCCCGCTGAAGTAATCAGCGGCTCGCTTGTAAGAGGCGGTCTTTAGCCCCACGGAAGTGACGCGGTCGGGCCGGTTAAACCCATTCGGAAACGGCACGCCGTTTTCGGTCACGCCAGTTGGAGTGCCAGCCTCCTCGTCGACGATAAAGCCCACCTGCCAACCACCGACTATCTGACCGGTGACTCCCCTGTTGTTGAGGTAAGTCTTACCCGGACCAATCGGCAGTTCGTAGGTCCCGCTCGCCTTGAAAAACGACGGCGGGGCGCTGGACGATACGGCCCATTCCGGTTTCTGGTTGTACTTGTTCAGGCCACCATTGGCGAAGCTGCTGAATCCGCTGCTGGTGTTGTCATACTGCCGGGAGAGCGTATAGCCAGCCAGGAACGCCAGTCCGTTGGTAAAGCGCTTCTCGACCTGCACCTGCAAAGCTTGGTAGTAAGTGGTGCCGGAACCCTCGAAGTTATTGAAGATCTTCGTGTACTGCGGATAAGGGGTAAGCGATTGCGCCACTGTTCCACTGGCACCAAAGTCCGCTACGAAGTTTGGATAGGGGAGCGCAAATCCTGCCGCCTGCGCGGACCCATCGCTGAATTTCAGCGCGAGGTCGTTAGTTAACCCAAGGAATGAGGGATTCAACTGATTCGGCGCATTCAGCTGACTGGGCAGGTGAATGACGCGGTTGCCCACCCACGCCGCTTGCATGAATGTATTCCACCCCAACTCACGCTGCACATTGAGGTTCCACTGCTGACTGTAGGGCGCGAAGCCGTCGTCATGGCTGAAGTCGTTGATCTGCGTACCTACGCCAAGGCTCGGACTGAACGGTGTTGGACTTGGATTCGGCAACTTTGTTACGTCCCAACTGCCGTAAGTGGGCGAAATTGTGCCGCTGGTGAGGCGGGTAAAGGAGCCGACCAGGAGGTTGCCGTAGTTCACGGCAGTCTTGCTGGTTCCATACTCGTATGCGCCGCCGTTCAGGAAGGCGACAGAGAAGCCTCCCTGGACCACCATCTTGCTGTTGACTTGATAGGCGAAGCCGAGGCGGGGACCAAAGTGGCCGAAGTGAGTAGCCGCCCGATTGAAGTTGGCGAGGCCGGGGCCATTACCGAACTTCGTGGCCGCGCCCAGGCGGCCGCCGGCTGCAGGGTTCGGCGTATTGGGATTAAAGAACACTATCAGATTGTTGTTCTCAGTAAAGGGCACCTGGATATCCCAGCGCAGTCCGAGATTGAGGGTCAACTTGGGCGTCAGCTTGATGTCGTCCTGGACATAAGGCGACACAGCTAGATTGCGCAGTCGCAACTCCTGCGAGTTGCTGCGGTTTGCAGCATCCACCTGGCCGAGCAGGAAGCTGGCAAATGAGCTTCCGGTGGTGTTCAGATTGTTTGGATCGGCAGTGGTGCGTTGGCTGAAGTTAAATTGGCCGCCCTGGGTTTGATCTTCGTTGTCGTCCTGGTAGGAGCGCCGGATATCGATGCCGAAGTTATAGG
>Ga0210396_10006051_pt1 | contig 11632 bp, 14 predicted proteins | sample IncBWH17OmetaG_FD_155466 | JGI IMG/M metagenome (GOLD analysis project Ga0210396, IMG submission 155466) | Forest soil microbial communities from Barre Woods Harvard Forest LTER site, Petersham, Massachusetts, United States - Inc-BW-H-17-O ...
CGCACACCGGCGCGATGCCGAAAAGCCTGGTGCAACAGTCGATTTCGCGCGCATAGCGTCGCTGATCCCGTCGGCTGTCGTCCACGCGGGTACCCGGATCTACAGCCGATTGGGTCTGCGCCAACGACTGGCGCCGATTTGTCACGGCAGTGTCTCCTACGTTTCCGGACAGCCGGCGCCCGCGTACTGTGCCGGGTCCAGGGTCGTCGCTATGCACACCGTGGCGCCGCTACGGGAAGGCTGCGGGTTGAACATCACGGTGACCACCCGTGGCGACACGTTGGATCTGAGTGTGTGCGTGTGTCCCGACAATGTGCCCGCGGTCGACGAGATCGCGACTGGGATCGCCGATTCGCTCGACATCCTGATGGCGGCCGCGCGGAAATCCCCTCGCGGGCAAGGCCGCTCGGTTGTCACAGAGATGACGTCGCACGCCACCCAGCGTCGCGACGTCGCGGCTATTAACCGTCTCAGGCGCTAGTCATGCAGTAGGCCGTCGGTCGTCGAAGCGTTGTTCGGCGCCGCCGAAGCCATCAGGATGTCGTGTGCGTGGCCTGGGTCGGTGCGTGCAGGCACTACCAGCAGGACGATCTTGTTGCGATCGAGTCCGAGTACTTCGATGGTGTTGACCGGCTGCCTGTAGTACCCGCCGAGTCGTACCTTTCTGCCGCCCGTCGCCAGTTTGGCCGGCGCCTTCGCCCATTCGTCGAGGTTGTACAGCACGCGATCAATCGGGCCGAGCCGTACCGACAGCACCGACAGCAAATCTGGCAGCTCAATCGAAAGGTCTTCACTGTGCGGCCACCATGCCCCATCGACATATCCGCTGGTGGGAGCCTTGGGCTTCAGGCGCAGTCGCGGTGTCTTCTCGGGTGGTGTGCGCGTCGAACCGGTCGCGCTTCGGCCTTGTCGTAGCGTCATGCGACGCCCCTGTCTTGGCCGCGAATCGGCCAAATCATTCGAATCGGCGACGACACAATCTTCAAACGGTCGCGTGCGACATACCGCCGACACCTCGACACTACTCGCACTCGGCCGATGGGGTTTCTGCGTCCTAAAGCAAAGGGGGCTGGCAGGACACTGCCCGCCAGCCCGCCTGTGACAAAGAGGTCGCTAAACCGGTGTAACTCCCACTGCCTGAGGGCCTTTGGCCCCTTGGCCGACTTCGAATTGAACCCGTTGGTTCTCCTCGAGCGATTTGAAACCGCTCCCTTGGATCTCTGAGTAGTGAACGAACACGTCCGCTGCACCGTCATCAGGAGCGATAAAACCGAAGCCCTTGTCGCTGTTAAACCATTTCACAGTTCCCTGCGTCATACCTTCCAACTTCTCTCATTCAGAACAGATGTACGAAAAACATCCTGGTTAAAGGTAGCACGGGCAACCAGGCGCAACCTCTTCGCGCTCACCGCGAACCCATCCCTGCAACGGGCGGGGTGTAGCGTTGAAGTTGAACGTTTGGTAGCCACGGTGATCCCAGGGCGTGCAGTCGGCTGGACATAACCCATTGCGATCAGATTCGTTCGTCGATCCCGCACTCATGTGCCGGGAGCACCTCGAAGTGAAGGAATCGTCCATGAACCGCGACGTGTGTGGTCGGCGCCTGGCCAGCCCGGTCCGGCTTACCTTGGCCGTCGAACTTGGCGAGGGCCTCGATGGGGCGTGGTGGCCGCACACGGCCTCGGTAGCCCGCGAGCTTCCGGAGCTGATTGGCGCCCTGTCCGGCCGATTGGGTGAGATCATCGATATCAGCATCAACTGGTCATCGTTGGAGGGTTGCTCAGATTTCGACACGGTGAAGCGCGCGAGCATGGCGAACCCCATCCGGCTCACCTGCCACCACCGCCTGATGATGATCACTGGCAGTCAATGTTCGGCGAATCTCCTCGTGATCCCGTGCCGGACCTCCAGCGCTGTGGCCGTAATGGTGTTGCGGCGAGCCGCCACGCTTGACATCGTGCACGCAGAACGGGACACCGACGCATTCCGGATCGCCGACGACGTTGTGCGCGCCGCGCGTGCTGAAAGCAAACTCTGCGCGCAACGCCTCGGGCGAACTCGACTCGCGCACGCCGATACCGCAGATTTAGCCACGACAGTTTGATACTCGGCGAACGACAACGCTCCGATGGCCAATGTTGTTGCCAGGCACGACATTAACCTACGCGAACCACGTTGTGCGCCAACGATGTTGACATCGCCATTGTCGGCGCGTTTACTAGAAGGCGTAGCCTGAGAATCGCCGTCAGCTGTGGCCGTGTGGATTCGCCTTTGGAATCGGTGTGCGTGAATCCCCGAATTCGGGGCCAGGCCACCACACGACGGCGACGTGGGTCGGGACACCCGGATGCATGGGTGCCGGTCACTCAACTGAAGGGCCACGATGTCAGATAAGCAGCAACGAAATATTGTTCACGAGAATGTAATCCGTATAGGTGCCGGTTTCGCGGCGAAGGAGCACCCACATGTGGTGGAGACGTTGTCGGCGCTCGGTCCGCATCTAGGTAGGTGGGGTTCGCGCGGTGTGAACGTGGACGTCTCTCTCCAGGACCGCGGTGGCAAGGGGCAGCGCGTTACATTGCGTACGAGCCTACCCGGCCTGACGCCGCTCGTAGCGGTCGCCGAGAACCCGGACATCACCCACGCGCTGGGTGATGCGAAGCGTGAGCTGATTCGGCAGCTCGACCACCAGAAGTCGGAGCGCGACCCCATGAACAACCGCCGGTCCAGCGCCACGATCCGGCACCCGGGCACCTCTACGCGGATTCCGCAAACCCAATCAGCAGCTCGCCTCCATGGGCAGACAGAGAGCTAGGTATGACGAACGTCACCGGCGCGCGTGTGATCGGCAACTATGCCGTCACGAACGGGCGCGTCCACGCGGCTGCCCGCATCCCATTGACGGTCAGAGGCATAATCGGCGCGGGTGTACGCAGGAGGGCCAGACACAGGGAAATGGTTGCGGCACAGTCGACGTGGGATTCTGAAGGCGGGGCAACGGGAGAAAATGAGTCGCTGGCCAAGGGGGTAGAGTGCCGCGCGCCTCGGGGCCTTGGTGGCTAATGCACGTCCGGTCGGCATCGGTGCCATGAAGCGCGAGGTGGGCGCAGAGCTCGAAGTCGAGATCACCGAGGCGACGACGTTGGAATTCCAGATTGCCGTCGCTCCGCACCCGAATACCGAAGTTTCAGAGCGGTTGTCGTTTGTGTTGGACGGTAATCCCGTTGAACGCAAGGAGATCAGCGGTATGCACGGTAACCGCATCCACAAGTTGGAGGTCCCCGCGGGCTACTTGACCGTCGACTACGCCGCGACGGTCGTCGGCCGGACCAATCCGGCGCCGGTGACCGAAGCCGACCTGTCGATGTATCTGCGCCCCAGCCGGTACGCCGAGGCCGACAAGTTCTACGGTTTTGCCGCAACTGAATTCGGCAGCTACGTCGACTCGACGACTCTGCTGGAGAGGGTCTCCCTCTGGGTGGGCACCCGGCTTAACTACGTGCCGGGCTCGAGCGACCCCATCGACGGGGCGGTGGAGACCTTGCTGGCCGGCGCCGGGGTATGCCGTGACTTCGTGCACCTGGTGGTAGCGCTGCTGCGTGCGGTCAAGGTACCCGCCCGCGCGGTTTCGGTATATGCGCCGGGCCTGTATCCGATGGACTTCCATGCAGTCGCCGAGGCATTCGTCGACGGGCAATGGCGGGTAGTCGACGGGACCTTGCTGGCGCCACGGCAGGCGCTGGTGCGCATTGCCACCGGGCGCGACGCCGCCGACATCGCCTTCCTGGACAACCACGGGGGTGCGATCACCCTGAACAAGTTGGCGGTGACGGCGATCGTGGACGGCGATCTGCCCATCGACTCGATCGACCAAACGGTATCGATCGGCTGACGGGCCCATTGTGCCCAGACTCGCAAATCGGCTCCAACTAGCGGATGGTGGAGGTGTGACCTCGCCACCTCGACATTCGGGCAATGCCATCGATGCCCTACGCCCGCTCGGCTAAATGTGGCAATCCACGAAGAGCTCCGCGCGGCCGTCGACGGCCGGCGCGGCCTAGCGGCCGCGGACTCACTTTGCGAGGCCTGCGTGATGTTGTTCAGCATTGACGCTGCGGCCATTTCACTGGTCTTTGCGGGGGGCACCAGCGGAACATTGGGTTCCAGCGGCGTGGCCGCGCGCGTGTATGACGAACTCCAGTTCACCCTCGGCGAGGGCCCGTGCTTGGACTCCGTTGCGTCGCGGGGCCCTGTCCTCATCGCCGACCTGGCCAACGCCAACGACGGTCGATGGCCTGCGTATGGCCCCGCCATGCTCGACCACGAGATCCGGGGCATATTCGCAATTCCGGTCATGGTGGCCGGTGAATACGTCGGCGCCCTGGACCTTTTCCGCGCGCAACCCGGCGAGCTACCCGGTGACTACCTGGCCGGCGCTGTCGTCGCCGCCGAGCTGGCCGGCATGCCCCTGCTTGACCTCATGGACTCCGACCTGCAGGCCGCCGTCAATGACCCGGACAGCAGCGCCTGGGCCGAATTGAACGCACTGAGCCGCACGGAGGTCAGCCAGGCTACCGGCATGCTCGTCGCGCAACTCGGGGTCGAACCCGCCGAGGCGCTGGTGCGCCTCCGCGCCCACGCCTACGCAACCAACCGCAGCGCCACCGACGTCGCCCGCGACATTCTCGACCGGCGACTGAATCTGGAGGCCGACTAATGCAGTCCGAAAAGGAGGCAACGTGACCGATACTCCTCGTGAAACTCGTGTACTGGACGCGGTCGTATCGCTCGTCGACAACCTGCTCGACGACTTCGACGTCTTCGACCTACTCACCGAGCTCACCGAGCGCTGCGCCGACCTGTTGGATATCGCGGCGGCGGGATTTCTGCTCGCCAACCCGATGGGCCAACTCCGCTTGCTGGCCGCGACCTCCGAGCAGACCCACGAACTGGAACTCTTCCAATTACAAGCCGACGAGGGGCCATGCTTGGAGTGCTATGCCACCGGGCACCCGGTCTCGGTGGCAGATCTGCGCGCCGCAAAATCGCGTTGGCCGCGGTTCGTTCCGGCCGCGCTGGAGGCGGGAGTCGCGTCCGTGCACGCGGTGCCCATGCGCGCCGCCGGCCTTGTTTTGGGCTCCCTAGGCCTGTTCGGTAGCCGGCCCGGCGAACTCACTGAGTCAGATCTGCTGGTCGCGCAGACACTGGCGCATATCGCGTGCGTGGCGATCCTGCAGGAACACCCGCCGACGCCCTCGACGGTGATACCGCAGCTGCGCTCTGCGCTGACCCACCGCATCGTCGTCGAGCAGGCCAAGGGCTTCCTGCGCGCACACCTCGATGTTTCCGTCGACGAGGCGTTTTCGCTGCTGCGCAGGTACGCCCGTACCCACGGCGAGCACCTGACCGAGGTTGCACGGCAGTTGATGGGGGAACCGAGTTCCCGTCCGGCGCTGCTGGAAAGGATGACCGAACTGACTCACGGCTGAGTTCGCCGGGCCTGGGCGCGCCGCACGGCCTCGGCGACTAGTCGCTCCGCGATCACATACAGCTTGGTGTTCTCGGTTTGACTCATCCGGACGAGCCGCCCGAAGGCCCACTCCGCGCTGGCACCAGTCCGACTCCGGATGATGCCGATCGCCTGATCGATCACTGCTCGGCTTTCCAACGCCTGCTGCATTTGTTCCGTGCGCTCGTGAGCTGCGACCAGCAGTTGCGCGTTGTAGATCGACACCGCCGCCGGCCCGGCGAATTGCGAACCCAACTGCACGGCGTGCTGCCCGAAAGCGTCGTGGCTGGTCGCATAGCAGTTGATCGCGCCGATCACATGATCGCCAAGCATCAGCGGTAGCGACAGGGCGGAATGTACGCCCATCCTCGCCACTCGGCCACCGAAGTGCGGCCAACGGCTGTCGCTCCCCAGCGATCCACTGACGGTAGCCCGCCGCGACTCCATAGACGTGATGCATGGCCCCTCATGCAACTTGTCGTACTGGATAGCGTCGATCTCGTGGACGAATTCCGCTGTGGCGGCAGCCTTATGGGGTGTCGGTTTGCCATAACCCCCGTCGATCAACCCGACTCCGGCACCGTCGACCCCGGGAATGGCATGGGCCGCGAACTCGGCGACCTCGCCCAGCAACTCGGACACGCCCCGGGCGCCGGCCACCATCCCGGCCAGCCCGCGCAGCCCGGCATGCAAGTCAACTTCGTCCGCTTCCCGTTGGGAGGTGGACAGCTCCGCCTGTTCTGGCGGTTCGCGACCGGGCTGAGCATCGTAATCGGTCATGGTGCCAACCCAATGTACCGCTGATCTAGGTGACCAGCGCCAACGCGTGGGCGCGCCGCAGTTTTCCTGACGGCGTCTTCGGGATCATTCCCGGCTCGAGCACGACCACGTTGCGGGGCCGCACATCGACCTCCGCGACGACCTCATGGGCCACCTGGCGCTCGACGCGGCGCACCTCGGCCGGGCTCTCCCAGACGTTGGATTCCACGGCGACCGCGAATGTTTCGCGTGGATGCCCGGCATGCAGGCGCACCGCAACGGCGCAGCCGGGCCGGACCCCGTGCACGCGGGTGGCGGCACGTTCGATGTCCGCCGGATAGATGTTGCGCCCGGCCATGATGATCACGTCTTTCACCCGACCGCACACCACCACGTTGCCGGTTTCGGTGAAATAGCCCAAATCGCCGGTGTCGTACCAACCCTCCCGATCCTGCGCGGCGATGAAACCGGCAGCCGTCGTGTATCCCAGCGTGACCGGTTCGCCGCGCACCTGAATGACGCCGACACCGCGGGTCGGCAGCACGCCGCCGTCCTGGTCGACTATCCGGGCCTCCAGCCCCTTCAGCGGACGACCGAGCGAGGCCAGTCGCCGGGTTTTACCCCTGGATGCCGGGATGGCTCGGTGCAACAAGGCGAGCAGATCGGCATCGATCTCGTCGACCGTCAAGCCTCGGCCACAGTCGGTAAACGACACGGCCACCGTTGTCTCGGCCATGCCGTAGGCGGGCACGATCGCCTCCGGGCGCAGCCCGAACGGCGCGCCGGCCTCGCACAGGTCCTCGACATCGGCCGGCTCGACTTGTTCGGCGCCGGAGAGCGCCCACCGCAGCGTGGATAGGTCGAACTGGCCGGGCTGAGCCTGCCTGCGCAGGCGCTTGGCGAACATCGTGTAGGCGAAGTTGGGCGCCGCTGTCATGGTGCCCCGATATTTGTCGATGAGCTTTGCCCACAGCAGGGCATCCCGCAGGAAGTCCATCGGCGTGACCTTGACCAGCTCGACGCCGAAATACATTGGGACGGTTAAGTAGCCGGTCATGCCCATGTCATGGAAGCACGGCAGCCAGCTCACGATCACGTCGGATTCCCGATCCACGTTTGCGCCGACGAACATCGCCTCGGCATTCGAGACCACGTTGCGATGACTGATCTGGACGGCCTTGGGGGATCCGGTCGAACCGGATGTCAATTGCAGTAGCGCCACGTCGGTGTCGTCGGTGTCGACCGGGTCGATCGAGCGGCTGTCGAGTAACTTGTCGATCGTCAGCACCGGCATTCCCAGTTGGGACAGCAGCGGTGCGGCCGCCATGAACGGGTCGGAAACCACCACCGCCGCAGCGTCGATCATCTTGATGACGGCCGTCGTCTCCTCGGCCCAGCGTTGCAGGTCGGTGCGCGGCGTGGGCTGGTGCAGCATCGTGAGGCTGCTGCCGCGCATCCAGATACCTTGCGCGGTCGGGGCGATCTCGACAGGCTCCCCGGCCAGCACTGCGACCGCATCGCCGTGGCCCACACCGGCGGCGGCCAGACCGCCCGCAACGCGGCGGGCACGCTCGTGCACCTGACGCCAGGTATGTCGGACCGGGGCGTTCGGCTCCCCAGTGATCATGCCCTTGGAACTGCTGTGGGCGTTGTCGTACATGGTCTCGGTGAAACGGCTCACCACAATCCCCCTGGCTCCGGCGCGACGGCACGGCGTGTGTTGGTCGAATTGAGGTTGTATCGGAATCGACGGAGCCGCTGAGGCACGACCGCGAAAGAGCGTGACCCCCTCTTGTACACCCCAGATGGTGTCAGACCCACCGACTGTACAGACTCGACCACCGCCGAGCCGTTAGGCACGCCAATCACCGCTGAACTTGCACCCAAAGGGGGCCTCCGACGTCCGAAAGCACAACCCGAACTGTCGGCTTACGTCGGAGCTAGAGCCCTTTCGGCGGGGAAACGGGATCGCCGCCGTGACGTTTCCGGGAGGCTGGAGTGTCAACCGTGAATTACGGTACCTCCCCGACTGCCGGCTCTGCAGCAATTCACGCGCTGCGTTGTCGTTCGGCGGCCCGCAGGATCGAACCAGCGGTCAAAAATGCGGGTTTGTCGCGGTCGGCGGCGTCGATGTGCAGATTGGCGGCGCAGCGCAGCACCATCAAAGCGAGCCCGCTGTGGGTCGCGTACGGGATGACCAGCAGGTTGGCACAAGCATCCACGCCGTTGACGGTCATCACGTGCTGGGGCTTGGCTTCCCACCCGGGCCAGTTGAAGTCGGGTGGTCGTTGCAGCGGCGGCCAGTTGACGTTGATGGAGGTGATGTCGCCGAGCAGGGGGGTCAGGGTCGCAACCAGGTTGGGCAATTCGGCGGTGATGCGATCTACCCGTGGCCACCACGCGCCGTCGATATCACGGCCGAGCTCGCGAGCCACTGATAACCGTACGGGAGTGGCCCGGCGTAGACCGCCAATTGGATACGTCATCGGAGGTGGCGGAGCCGGAGGCCCATGGCTAGGGCGGTACATGCCACAGGCGGATCCTTCATTCGGCATCGACCCCCGCGGGTGCGGGACGTCGGAAGAACAAACTGCTTACCCCTCAGGCTACGCCACCAGCGGTTTCTCGGCCCCGGCCAGCCCAGCCTGAGTCAGGCGCTGAGAATTGGCGGTTCGTTGTCGTCAACCGCCGCAATGACTTTCGCGATCAGCCATTGCACGGCGTTGACCGCCTCACCGTTGTCGAGGTTCCACCCACCGATCAGCCGCTTATAGGTGGGTGGGCTCCACAGCCACCGCGCGGTCCAAGGCGTCGTGCCGTCGGGCGTCGGCGCCGGCGAAAGCCCGGCCGCGTGGCGCGCCGACGGTAGGCAAGAGGCTGATGCGCTCGCGATCTAGGATCACACGATGACTATCGCGCCGGAAACGTTCACCACCTGCGGCGTCGGTGGCACGCGCATCGTGGCCGACCGGCTGGGCGATCCAGCAGCGCCCGCCGTGGTGTTCCTGCACGGCGGCGGGCAGACCCGCCGCTCGTGGGGCAAGGCGGCCGCGGCGGTGGCCGAGCGTGGGTGGCAGGCCGTCACCGTCGACCTACGCGGCCATGGCGAGTCGGACTGGTCGGAGGGTGGCGATTACCGCCTCACCAGCTTCGCCCTCGACATCGAGGAAGTGCTGCGTCACGTGCCGCCGCAACCGGTGTTGGTGGGCGCATCCCTCGGCGGGTTCACGACAATGCTTCTCGCGGGAGAGATTTCGCCCGGAATTGCCCGCGCGGTCGTCCTGGTGGACATCGTGCCCCACATGGATCCGTCCGGCGCGAACCGGATACACAACTTCATGGCCGACCGGATGAAATCGGGGTTCGAGTCGCTCGACGAGGTCGCCGACGCGATCGCCGAGTACAACCCGCATCGGCCCCGACCAACCGATCTCGACGGCCTGCGCACCAACCTGCGCCGCCGCGGCGATCGCTGGTATTGGCATTGGGATCCGAAGTTCATCAGCAACATCGCGTCGCTGCCGCCCACCGAGGTGGCCGACGTCGATCGGCTGAACGCGGCGGTTGAAACGATCCTCGCGGACGGCGTACCAATGCTGCTGGTGCGAGGCCAAGTGAGCGATCTGGTCAGCCAGGAGCGTGCCGACGAATTCCTGGCGCGCTTTTCGCAAGTCGAGTTCGTCGATGTCCGCGGTGCGGGACACATGGTTGCCGGTGATCGCAACGACGTGTTCGCGGATGCGGTGTTGGACTTCCTCACCCGGCACGCGAGTCTTTGACGATCCCGTCGAACATCAATCGGGTGGCGGCCTTGATGGCGGTTGTGCGGTCGGTTTGGTCCAGTTCGGGGTTGAGCCCCATCATGGCCAGACCGAAGATCATCCCCACGACAGCTCGGGCGGTCGCGGTGGCATCGAGATCGTCTCGCAGATAACCGGATTCGAGGCCGTGCTGGTAGTAGCTCGCGGTGAGCCTGACAGCGAGATCGACCATGCCGTCCACGCGTTCGCGCATGTCGGTGTCGACGCTGGCGGCCTCGATCAGGATTAGTCGCACGACGCGTAGGTCACTGCTGATCTCTGCAAGGGCGGCGGCGATGCGGCCGACTTGGTCGCGGTAATCGTCGAGAGTATTGACAGCCTCCGGCGCGTTCTCTGCGGCCAGGGCGGCGGTGGACCGTTGGATGACGGTGTCGATGACCTCGTCAAGGATCGCGCGTTTGTTCTCGAAGTGGCGATAGAACGTGGAGTGTCCGATGCCCACGCGCTTGGCGATGTCCGCCACACCGGCATCGTGGTAGCCCGATTCGGCGAACACCTCGATGGCCGCGTCGATGATCTCCTCGCGCAAAGCCAGCTTGCGCCGTTCGGCGTAGGAGGGTCGAGTCACGATTAATAGGATACTTGCTCCCAGATCGGAATCATGATTCCCTAACGGGTATGTCTATCCCATTAAATGATGAAAGAGGGCGGTTGATGACCACATCGACCAGCACAAAGTCCAAGGTCAATGGCCAGGTTTCCCGGTTACAGGCGATCGCCGACCTCGACCCGCGGGCCGCCCAGGATGCCGCGTGGGCGTGGATCGAACGCCTGGGAGCGGGTCTACCGCGGCAGGCCGCCGAGGCCGAGTTGGCCCAGCTGTTTGCCGCGGGTGCACCGGCCGTGGTGGATGGACAGACACAGGGCATGTTCGTCGGCTGGACCATGCCCGATGCCCACCTCGACCGCAGCGGCCGGGCAGTGCGCGCTATCGCCAAATTTGTGACCGAACGCCTCGGGCTGGTGCCGCGGCTGGGCAAAAAGTTCGATCGCGCCACCGAGCGCGGAACCAACTCTGTCACCACCACCGCCGTCGTGTTGACCAAGCTGCTGGCGCCGAGTTATCGGATGCGCCGCGCCGGTGATCACTGGGAGGGTTTCGACATGCTCAACCGGGTCGAGGAGAGCGTGGTGTCACCGGGCACCCGCGTCCTGGTGCTGGATTACGAGTCGATCGGTGCGAACCCCTGGCCGATCAATCGCGTGCGCGACGAGGCCGTGCAGATCGTGCCCGGCGTTTACCTGGGCGCCAAACTCTGGCACCAAGACAACGGCTACCGGCTGCTGGCCTACTGGGCGGCTAAGTCGCCGATCGCGTCCTGAGCATGAATCCGATCCGGCTCGAGGGCGCCGCCGTCGCGATTACCGGCGGCGCTCGCGGAATCGGCCTGGCCACTGCAAAAGCCTTCGCGGCCAGAGGATCACGCGTATTCATCGGCGACCTTGACGCCGACCTGGCGGCCAAGGCCGCCGCGGAGATCGGCGCGCACGGATTCGGCTTGGACGTGCGATCGCGCGCATCGTTCACCGAGTTCCTCGAGGC
>Ga0210396_10006055_pt1 | contig 11626 bp, 9 predicted proteins | sample IncBWH17OmetaG_FD_155466 | JGI IMG/M metagenome (GOLD analysis project Ga0210396, IMG submission 155466) | Forest soil microbial communities from Barre Woods Harvard Forest LTER site, Petersham, Massachusetts, United States - Inc-BW-H-17-O ...
ACTGCGGCAAGCAATTCGGCGAAACTCAACTTCCCTTCCGGATCGCGATAGCTGTTGACATTCTGGCCAAGCAGTTGGATCTCGGTGTAGCCCTGATCGGCGATGCGGCGCGCTTCTGCAAGCACCGACGCGGATCCGCGGCTGCGCTCTTTTCCGCGCGTGTAGGGGACGACACAATATGCGCAGAATTTGTCGCAGCCTTCGATGATGGTGATGTATCCGCGGTAGGGATTCTGGCGCGAGGTGAGTTCGGTTTCGAAGGTCTCGTCGGTCTGGCGGTCGTCCAGGCCGGTGATGCGATTCTCGCCGGCTTCGAGGCGGCTGAGCATTTCGGGCAGCTTGCGGTAAGAGGCCGAACCCGAGACGAGCGACACGTATGGCGCACGGTCAAAGATCTTCTCGCCTTCCTGTTGCGCGACACACCCCAGGACGCCAAAGCGTTTGCCGGCCTTGTGGAGCTTCTTGTAGTCGTTGAGGCGGTTGAAAACCTTCTGCTCGGCTTTGTCGCGGATGGAGCAGGTGTTGTAGAGGATCAGGCCGGCATCTTCTTCGACATCGACCTGGCGATAGCCCTCGTGCAGCAATGTGCCAATCACCTTTTCAGAGTCATGGGCATTCATCTGGCAGCCGAAAGTCTCAAGGTAGAAGGTTTTTTCGGACGCCATAGCAAGTTTGAGTATAGAGCATTTTGTCTCGGCAAATCCCGGTTGCTGGAGGTGGGCGCTGCAGGGGCTGGATTCGAGCGTCGGGGTGGCTGAAACCCCGTCCAATTCTGGACACCGCGGCCCGGAATCGCACAGTGACACGGCTGGGCCTTCGTTCACCGGAACGTCAAATCAACAACTTGCGTACTAAAGTTATTGGGCTTCGACGTGCTTCGCTGAAATTAAAGCCTAGGCTGCGCCGCGGTGCAGTGTCCCCGGAGGTTCCTCGCAATGGCGATTGAGGTTCAGGGTGTGGCGCCCATGGTGCAGGTGTTCGACATGCCGCGATCGATCCGCTTCTATCGCGATGTGCTTGGATTCACAGTGACCGGGAAGTCTGAAGCGAAAACGGCTGATCCCGACGATGTGAACTGGGCGATGCTGCAACTTTCGAACGCGACGATCATGCTGAACACGGCCTACGACCCGGATGATGTGCCAGAGGCGCCAGATGCGGGACGCTGGTCAGGGCACGAGGATACCTGTCTCTACTTCGGATGTCCCGATGTGGATGGCGCTTATCAACACCTGGTTACGCAGGGATTTGTGGCCGATTCGCCGAAAGTGGCGTGGTACGGCATGAAGCAGCTCTATCTGAAAGACCCCGACGGTTTCGGCATTTGTTTTCAGTGGTCCGCCTAAACAAACTCATGTTGAAGGGGCGCGCATGAAGACCGTGTTTCAGGATATTCGTTTCGGCATTCGGCAGCTGATCAAGATGCCGGGGTTCACGCTCACGGCGATAATTTCGCTGGCACTGGGCATTGGCGCCACCACGGCGGTGTTCAGCGTTGTCTATGCCATCCTCCTGGATCCATATCCCTACAAGGACGCAAAGAGGATGATCCATATGCGGCTGATCATGCCTGACGGTCAGTTGCGGGGATTTCTGGGAATCACGCGACCGGAGTGGCAGGAAGTCCGCAAGTCGCCGGTGGTGGAAGACTCCTTTCTGCAGGGCTCGCGAAACATGACGGTCAGCGGAAGCGATCTGCCGGAAGATGTTCTGGGCGTGGACCTGACTGCGAATACCTTCGACTTTCTGGGTGTTCCGATGGCGCTTGGGCGGCCGCTTCAGCACTCGGATGCGCCGGACGGACAGGACCCGCAGCCGGTTGCGGTGCTGGCATACAAGTTCTGGCTGCGGCATTTCAATGCGGACCGAGGCATTCTGGGGAAAACGATCCAGTTGGATCACAAGAGCTACACGATCGTCGGAATAGCCGGACAGAGATTTGTGTGGGGAGACGGCGATGTCTACCTGCCCCTGAAAATAACCGGGGACCAGACTACCGATTATTACGTGGGGATACGGCTGAAGCCGGGAGTGAGCCATGCCCAGGCGGATGCGGCATTGCAACCGCTGATCGAAGAGTTCGCTCACGAGACACCGCGATTCTTTCCGCCCGGAAAGCCGCGGCTTCATGTGGTTGGGCTGAACGAGCAATTCGTGCAGGAACTCGGCGGGACGCTCTATCTGCTCTTCGGCGCAGTTGCTCTGCTGCTGATGATCGGCTGCGGCAATGTTTCAATTCTTCTGCTGGCACGAGCCACGGCGCGGCAACATGAATTTGCAGTGCGCGCTGCAATTGGTGCAAGCCGCACCAGGATCATCCGACAACTGCTGACCGAGGCATTATTGCTCTCATTGACCGGGGCAGGGCTCGGGCTGTTGCTCGCTTACAGAACGGTCACGGTGATCGCTGCCAACCTGCCGGAGTTTTCGTTTCCACATGAGGCGGCCATTCAGATCAATTTGCCGGTCCTCATCTTTTCCGTTCTGATTGCAGTGGGTACCGGCGTTTTGTTCGGGTTGTGGCCCGCGTGGCGACTGTCGCGACCCGAAGTGAGCCAGGTGATGCAGTCGAACACACGTAAGACGACGAGCGATGTGAAGGGGCGCAGAGCCCACGCTATCCTGATTGGCGGACAGATCGCTCTAACCCTGCTGATGATGGCGGGGGCTGGAGCGGCGATTGAGGGTTTTCTGCGCGTGGCGCATACCAAGCTGGGCTATGATCCGCACAACGTGATGTCGGTCGGAATCCCGGTTCATCAAGGCGCATACAAGACGTGGCCGGAGCGCGAAGCCTACTTCGAACAGATTTACGCAAAGGTGGCGCAGGTTCCGGGTGTGAAGATGGCGGCGATCTCGAGCAATGCGACGCCACCCTCTAACGGCGCCACTCTCAAATTTGAGATCGTGGGCAAACCTTCGGCCCAGGAGCAGACGTTTCGATTCAATCTCGTTGGCAAGGAGTACTTCCCGATTCTGCAGATTCCTCTGATTCAGGGGAGATTGTGGAATCAAGATGAAAGCCACCGGGGAGCCGGAGTGCTCGTCGTCAATCAGGCTTTTGTGCGACGCTACTTCCCTGCCGGCGATGCGATTGGACACACCATCCAAATGCCCGATCTGAAATCTCCGCCGCCATTTCTTCTGGCCGCGCCCGGCGCAGGAAACGGCCTGCTGATCATCGGAGTTGTCGCAGACAAACTCGACGATGGCCTTTCACGGGCGATCATGCCCGAGGCCTTTGCGCCGTACACCGTTGCGTTGTTCGGCGGTACGCAGATTCTTGTCCGCTCTGATTCGTCGCCCTTGACGCTGCTGCACTCGATTCGCGCGGCTATCACCACGATCGACCCCGACCAGCAGACGAACAATGATGTCCGCGATCTCGAGCACTTGATCACGATGCAACCCGAGTGGGCGCGGGGCCAGCTTGTGGCGTGGCTTTTTGGCGCATTTGCTGTGTTGGCTTTGGCGCTGGCGGCGGTGGGGCTGTACAGCGTAGTGGCTTACACGGTAGTGCAGCGTACCAATGAGTTCGGCATCCGCATTGCCTTGGGCGCGCATCGGAGCCATGTGCTTGGCATCGTATTCAGGTCGACGGTGGCAAGCGTCGGCACCGGACTGGTTGCCGGAGTGGCGCTGACGCTCGCGCTGAACAAGGTGATGGCTGCGTGGGCGGCAGAGAGTTCGCGCGATCCTCTGCTGTTGCTTGGTGCGACCTGCACGCTCTCGCTGGTTGCAACACTCGCCTGCATAATTCCGGCCTGGCGCGCGGCAAGGCTCGACCCGATGCATGCAATTCGATATGAGTGAGTCCAGATCAGCCGTTTCAATGAAGGAGCTTCCATGAAAACCGTCTTTCAGGATATGCGTTTCGCGATACGGCAGCTGATCAAGATGCCCGGGTTCGCGCTCACGGCGATCGTCTCGCTGGCGCTGGGCATTGGAGCTACGACGGCGGTGTTCAGCGTGGTCTATGCGATCCTCATGGACCCCTATCCCTACAAGGATCCAGACCGCATGATCCATATGCGCATGCCTCAGTCATCGGGCGACCTCTATGGTTTCGGAATGACGGGATCGCAGTGGCAGGAGCTACGCAAGTCACCGGTCGTGGAAGATACTTTCCTCGAAGATGACTGGAGCCTGACGGTCACGGGCGCGGACTTGCCGGAGGACGTGCAGGGAACGTATCTCAGTTCGAACAGCTTCAACTTTTTCGGCGTGCCGGTTGCGCTTGGACGGGGCCTGCAACCTTCAGACGCGATCGACGGACAGGATCCACAACCTGTTGTCGTACTGGGCTACAAGTTCTGGCAGCGACACTTCAATGGCGACCCTTCGGTGCTGGGCAAGACGCTGCAGTTGGTGCGCAAAAACTACACGATCGTCGGCGTTGCCGGCTCGCGATTTACGTGGGGCGATGGCGATGTTTACCTGCCGCTCAAGATCAACGGCGACCCAGTGAAGTCTTTCTACGCGGGTGTTCGTCTGAAGCCCGGTATTACTCATGCGCAGGCCAACGCAGCACTTGAGCCGCTCATCTTGCAATTTGCGAAGGAAACACCGAAGCATTTTCCGCCAGACCGGTCACATCTTCATGTCGTTGGCCTGAACGAGGACTTCGTGAAGCAGTTGGGCGGCACTCTTTATCTTCTGTTCGGGGCGGTCGCGCTGTTGCTGATGATTGGCTGCGGGAATGTTTCCATTCTGTTGCTGGCGCGTGCCACGGCTCGTCAGCACGAATTCAGCGTGCGCTCTGCAATCGGCGCGAGCCGGTCGAGGATCGTACGCCAGTTGCTTACCGAGTCGTTGCTGCTGTCGCTTACGGGCGCGGGCCTCGGGCTTCTAATCGCCTACAAGACGATTGCGGTGATTGTTGCCAATCTGCCGGAGTTCTCCTTCCCGCATGAAGCTGCGATCCGGATCAACTTGCCTGTGCTCATTTTCTGCATTGTTGTTGCGGTCAGCACGGGTATCATATTTGGGCTCTGGCCGGCGCTGCAGCTTTCCAAACCTGATGTAAGTCACATCATGCAGTCCAATACACGCAAGACTACTGGCGACGCAAAGGGGCGGAGAATGCACGCGATGCTGATCGGCGGCCAGATCGCGCTGACGCTGCTGATGATGGCCGGAGCAGGCGCTGCCATCGAGGGCTTTCTGCGCGTAGCGCACGTGTATCTGGGTTACGATCCGCACAATGTGATGTCGGTCGGGATTCCGATTCACGACGGAACATACAAGACCTGGCCGGAGCGAGCAGCTTACTTCGAGCAGATCTACGCGAAGGTGGCGGAAGTGCCCGGTGTGAAGCTGGCCGCGGTCTCAAGCAATGCCACGCCGCCGGATAATGGATTCAACGGCAAGTTCGAGATCGTCGGCAAGCCTTCTTCCGCCGATCAAACGTTTCGTCTGAATCTGGTCAGCAAGGAGTATTTTCCGGCGCTGAAGATTCCGATGATGCAGGGGAGAATCTGGGACGAAGCCGAGACGCGTCGCGGTGCAGCTTTGGCTGTGGTCAATCAGACGTTTGTGAAACGCTACTTCCCTGCCGGCGATGCTATTGGGCATACCTTCAAGGTTCATGATCTGAAGCCGGATCCGCCGTATTTTCTGATTGCACCTGGCGTCGAAAGTGGCTTCCTTATCGTGGGCGTAATGGCGGACAAACTGGACCAGGGGCTCTCCAAGCCGATTCTTCCAGAGGTGTTTGTTCCTTACACCGCGGCGATGGGCATGTTTACGCAAATACTCGTCCGATCTGACGTGCCGCCGCTAACCCTGTTGCACTCCGTGCGTGGGGCGGTCAATTCGATCGATCCTGACCAGCAGACCAACGCCGATGTACGCGACCTTGAACACTGGATTTCACGGACACCCGAATGGGCACGCGGTCAACTGGTTGCCTGGCTCTTTGGCGCATTCGCAGCACTGGCGCTTGCGCTGGCCTCGGTCGGGCTATACAGCGTGGTCGCTTACACGGTGGTGCAGCGGACCAATGAATTCGGCATACGAATCGCGCTGGGCGCGAAGAAGGGCCATGTCCTCGGCATCGTCTTCCGTTCGACGGTCGCAAGCGTGGGCGCGGGGATTTTGGCGGGCGTGGTGTTGACACTCGCGCTCAACAAGGTGATGGCGAGTTGGGCAGCGGAGAGTTCCCGCGATCCCCTGCTGCTGCTCGGAGCGACGTTTGTTCTAGCGCTGGTTGCGACGTTTGCCTGCATGATTCCAGCTTGGCGCGCCGCGGGAGTCAATCCGATGACGGCTATTCGGTATGAGTGAGGAGAGATCCAGTCGCCCCGGAGTCAATCTAAGAATGAGGATCATTTGGCGAATCATCGCGCTTGGGGCAGGTTTTGCAGTTTGTTGCGTTGCGCTCATGGCACAAGCCGGACAGAAACAGCCTGCAAATCCTGGAGGCGACGACTCGAACGTACGGCCGCCGGTTACGGAGGCGGATCTGAGAATTGCGAAGCGAGCGCAGAAGATTCTGGACACGCCGTCAAAGTGGAACCGCGCCGATACGCGCGATTGCCCCGCGGAAGCCCATACTTTTAGTCTCTATTGCGCGCTGGAGCGGGCCACTGACGAAGTGAGCGGCAACTTTAAGCATCGCGGCGGTGCCATGCAAGAGGCTCGGTTCGTCATCGACGATGTCGCACCCAACGCGAAAACCTACCAGCACCGCCTTATGGGCTACAACAACGATCCCGCAACTTCCTTCGCTGACATCCAAAGATTCTTCACCCTTTTGCAGGATCGCATCAAAACGCGACTGGCCGATGAAAAGAAGGGCCGCGATCGATAAGATGTCCCGCGACCAATCGATGCTCAACGCAGACCCGTGTGCAGATATGCAAGCAGGGCGGCCATCTGCGCATCGTCGAAGCGGCCGTTGAACGCCGGCATCATTCCCTTACCGAATAGAACCACGTGCCCCACGTTCGCGTCTGTTGCCGGTGCGCCGCTTGGCAGCGTTGCGCTCTTGAAAACGGCATGGAGATTGGGAGGGACCTTTTTCAGAGCGAGATCGTTGTCTTCGTGGCAATGTGCGCAACGCACTTCGTACAGATGCTTCCCTTCCGTCTCCTGCGGCGTTAGCGGCGCGGTTGCGTGACAGCCTGTTAAGGCCATGGCGGTGCAAAGAGAAATAGAGATAATCAAAAAAGAACGCCGAAGGATCATCCGACTTCATTTTATAGGCGAGGCCGGTTCGATATGCTGGAGCCATGACGCTTCCCTCTCTGGCCGAGATTCGCGAGGCCCAGGATATTCTTTACCGTTATATGCCGGCGACTCCGCAATACAGTTGGCCGCTGATCAACCAGCGGCTGGGGGCGGAGGTATGGATCAAGCACGAGAACCACACGCCGGTGGGTGCGTTCAAGATTCGCGGCGCCTTGATCTATACCGATTGGCTCAGGAAAATGCGACCGGCGCTCAAGGGCATCATCGCTGCTACCCGCGGCAATCACGGTCAGGGTGTTGCCATGGCGGCACGATTGCACGGGATTCAATGCGTGATCGTGGTGCCGCATGGTAACAGTGTCGAAAAGAATCGCGCGATGATTGCGCAAGGCGCCAAACTTGTGGAGCATGGGCAGGATTTTCAGGAGGCGCTCGAGTATGCACGGGTGCTTGGGGCTGAGCGCGGCCTGGTCATGGTCGATTCGTTTCACGAACGCCTGGTAATGGGTACGGCGACCTATGCACTGGAGTTTCTTCAAGCCGTGCCGGCGCTCCACCGGGTATACGTGCCGATCGGCTTGGGCTCGTCGATCTCCGGTATCTCCGCGGCGCGAAATGCGCTGGGATTGGCAACGGAGATCGTGGGAGTTGTCGCATCTGAATCGCCTTCCTACTCGCTGAGCTTCTCGCAGCATAGGGTTGTCGAGGCTCCCGCACGCACGGCGATTGCCGACGGACTGGCCTGCCGCACACCGAATGCAAACGCCATGGAGATCATCTGGGAGAACGTGAAACGGATCGTGGAGGTTTCCGATGTGGAAATTGAAGCTGCGATGCGTGCAATCTATCGGGACACTCACAATGTCGCCGAGGGCGCGGCCGCGGCAGCGCTGGCGGGAGCAATCCAGGAACAGGATGCAAATCGCGGCAAGCGCATCGGCGTGGTCCTGACCGGAGGCAATGTGGATGCAGATGTCTTCGCGCGGGCGCTTTCAGGGGAGACGGTCCAAGGATGAAGCCGCACTTCGATAACCTGACTCCTCTGGCCCATGCCGCGCAGAACCGCTGTTTTGGCTGCGGTGAAGCCAATCCGCAGGGGCTGCAGCTTGAATTTCTTCTCGCAGAGGATGGCACCGTGGTCTGCCCAGCGGTTATTCCCGATGCCTTCGAGGGACACCCGGGATTTTTGCACGGCGGGATTATCGCGACGCTGCTCGACGAAACCATGAGCAAGGCGGTTCGAGCGCGCGGTCTTACGGCGATGACGCGCCACATGGAAGTCGACTACAAGCGACCGGTCCCATCGAAGGTGCAGATTCGCATGGAGGGACGGATCGTGAGAGACGAGGGGCGCAAACATTGGGTCGAGGCTTCGATATTTGACGGAGATGGGCACGCGCTTGCGCAGGGCAAGGGGCTGTTCATCGAGGTGCGGCCCACGAGGTCGGTCTGAATAGGCATTTTACTGAAGCGTAGAAAGCCACTCGATGACTGTGCTCTCGAGAAAGATTCGGCGGTCGGACCAACTGTGATCGGTTGCGGCGTGGATTGACTTGATGTTGTGGCCGCCCTCTGCCTGGACGGCCTGGACCAGCGCATCGGTCTGCGGAGCCAGTCCATCATTGGCTGTCAGAACAAGCATGGGAACATCCTTCAAGCCGGGTATGGCATTGGCGAATCCGAACGCCTGCGCATTTTGTGCATCTTCGTTTGCCATGGACTCAGCAGTGACGCCGGCAAGGCCTTCCATATTGTCGGCCATCTCGGCGACCAATTTATCGTGCGCCATTTTGCCGAGATTGCCCATGTCGGCTGCACTGATAAGGATCGCCCCGGCCAGGGCATGATCGTGCGCGGCCGTCATCACGGTTACCCATCCGCCCATGCTGTGACCGGCAAGGACAATCTTCTTCGTGTCGATCTGAAGTTTAGCCGCATTTGATGGCTGGCGCAGATAGGCAAGCACAGCGTCGGCATCCTCGAGGTTCTGCGCAAATCGATAGGACCCCGGACTTCCCCATGAGCCGCGGTAGTTGAAGGTCACGGCGTTCCAACCTGCGCGGCGGATCGCCTGGGCGAGGTCGAGATTCTTTTCGTTTCCCGGCAGACCGTGGCAGATGACGATCGTCGGATGTGGACCCGGACCTGCCGGAGTGTAGACCAGGCCGTTGATGAGTGCGCCATGACTGGGAATGTGCAGGACGACCATACCGGCCGGGTGCGCTGGATCCGCCGGCGGGTCCGTATAAATTCCAGAAGGAACGGTCTGGGCATTGGCCACTGCTGAAAGTGTCAAAAGTACTGCCGTCGCGACATGCAGAATGCGCATTCTGGGAAACCTCTCTGCTTTTCGGCTTCCAGGCGATAGGCCGGACTTCACACTCACGATGAATCGCGGGCCAAGGCAAAATGAACTGAATCCGGAAGCAATTCGAAGTACAGCTAGTGTACATTTTGACTCTGACAATGCACGTTGCAGAGAAAAACGACGCCTCACCGCCGGATCAGCGATCCCGCCGCGAGGCGTCTTCACCTTATGGCCTGGAACCCAACCCATGAAAGGCCTAGTGAATCATATTGATGGTCTCCTGCGTAATTGTGTCGAAGGTCGTCACAGCCTTTGAGTTTGCTTCGAATGCCCTTTGGGCGATGATGAGATCGGAGAACTCGGCGGAGATGTTCACATTCGAGGCTTCCAATGCACCACCCTGCATCGTGCCGAGACCCGATGTTCCCGAAACTCCGATTGTCGCGGTACCGCTGGCGAGCGTTGTTGCGTAATCTCCGTTGCCGTTGTCCTGAAGACCCTGCAGGTTAACGGCGTTGCCCAGAGCCAACTGGCCAACATTGAGTTTCTGGCCGTTGTTGAACGTTGCCGTTACCGTACCGTCCGAACCGATTGCAAAGCCGTTATAGTTTCCGCTGGTGAAGCCGTTTTGAATTGACGAAGAGACGGCGGATGTTTGAGCCACTACCTGTGACAGCGTGGATGTCCCGTCCGCGCCAAATAGATTCCATGTCATCGCCATGTTTGAAGCACCATCGGAAAGACCGGAAAACGTAATTCCAGTTACATTTGTGGAGGGACTTACGAGATTCCCATTTGAGTCAAATGTCAAGGATCCCGTGGCCGCGGCAGAAGCGACCGGATCCTGGATCAAGCTTCCTGAAGTCGTAATGTTAGCGCCGCTGATGGTCAACTGTCCGCCGGTTGCGGTCACTGTCCCCGAGATATTTGCCGCGGTCAGCGCGTTCTGCAGGTCAGTAGCATAGGTGCTTACAGACTCGCCCGCCGTAACGGTGGGTGCGTTAATCGTTGTTGAAACGCCCCCCGCGGAGCCGGTAATCGTCAGGTTGGTTGAGGGGTCCACAGTGGCCATGGTTCCCGAACTGGAGCCGAAGTTATATACCTGCGTGTTCACTCCGCCTTCGCTGCTGCTATTCGCCGCCAACGTATCGGGGAGGGTTACGTTGTATGACCACGTGTTGGTTGCGGTTTTGGTATACGTTACCTGCGCTTGGTACGCGTTGCCCAGAGAATCGTAGACCTGGATTTTGCCGGAAAGGCTATCACCAACTTTAGCTCCTGAATCGAGAGTGGCCGTCATGCCAAACGTTGTCGTTGCGCTCGGTGGTTCCACTTCGCCGACGGGGATGTTCACCGGCGCGAGGGGGGCGTTGGTATTCACCACGCCATTTACGGCTGGAAAGCCCATGACGTTGAGTCCGCTTGAAGTGATCAGGTTTCCGTTCAGATCCAGAGAGAAGTCGCCATCCCTGGTCAGAAGGGTGTTAGCGCCGCTGCCAACGACGAAGAAACCGTTGCCCTGCAAGGCCACGTTGGTGTCTACGTTCGTCGTATTCGGCGAGCCATTGGAAAAGTCAGTATCGATGGAGCATACCTGCGTTCCCGATCCGCGTTGGATTGGATCGCCGGAGCCTGCTTCTCCCACTTGCTGATAGAACAAATCGGAAAAGTTTACGGATTGTGATTTATAACCGGTGGTATTCATGTTGGACAGATTGTTCGCTATCGTGTTCAGTGCAGTCGAATCTGCGTTCAACCCGGTCAGCGGAATGTAAAAGCTTGCCATGTTGCATCTCCTCTACGATGACTCCGGTTTGTGCGGCCAATTGTGAATGAAATGCGGCGACAGTCTCTGGGTGTCACAACCCCTTGGATGGGGTGGCCAACGACTCCGCGACACGCTGTGCTGCCGGATGGTTTACCGGGACGGTTAGATTGCCGTCGGCAAGGCGCGGCAGGGTGGGTTCGGTCGATGCTGGCTGTGCGCCTTCTGTTTTGACCCCCGGGCTGACGGGGTTCGCGGTTGAATCCGTGGTTAGCGTCTGGTTGATGGAGATGAGCTGCTCAAGACTGTTTACCTGAACCAGTTGATTGATGTACTCGTTCGGATCGGTATCGGCAGTCGGA
>Ga0210396_10006057_pt1 | contig 11625 bp, 22 predicted proteins | sample IncBWH17OmetaG_FD_155466 | JGI IMG/M metagenome (GOLD analysis project Ga0210396, IMG submission 155466) | Forest soil microbial communities from Barre Woods Harvard Forest LTER site, Petersham, Massachusetts, United States - Inc-BW-H-17-O ...
CGTCGAAGTACGGTGGTCGCCTGGGTGTGGGGCGAGTCGCCTTTGGGTTCCGAGCTGACTTACTCATTGGGTGGCATGGCAGGATGGTTCACAGGCTCCCCTTCCAGTCGCGGGCCTTGAGAGACTTCAGCGCGTCGATCGCGCGCGACGCCGAACGGCTCGACATCTGGTCGATCGCGCGCGCCTCCATGAGGGACGGACGGCCATTACGAGCACCCTCGTCGAGCAGGTGCCGGATGAAGCCGCGCTGCTTCGGCGACGAGCTGCCGCTCCGATCGGACAGGTTCGCCGCGTCGCGCACGCCGCGCGCCTCGAGCTTGTCGCGGCATGCCGGGCACATCTCACCGGCCTCGCCGTTGACGATCGCGCTCTTGGCGCCAGTCGGCGTGTAGTCGGCGCCGGCCGCCCTGGCGCCGCACTCGGTGATCGCGCGGGGGCGATCGTAGGTCGACCCGTGACGCCTCACGATCGTCTCCACGCCGTCGTACTCGCCCGTGCGGACGTGGCGGACGATCGGCACGATCCAGCGAAGCGCGTCGGCGACGGTCTCCTCGATCCCGCTGATGCCAGCGGTGAGCTTGGTCGCGTAGAGGCAGTCGACGGGCGTGAAGTGGATGCGCCCCACCACGCGCTTGGTGCGCGCGATCTTGACCGTCCAGCTCTCGGGCACTCGCGTCGCGCGCGTGTCCGCCGCGTCCTTACGCTCCTGCTCGGTCAGGGGCTCCTTCACCAGGAGCAATCCCAGCTCGGCCGCGAGCGAGTGATCGGCGTTGGTGATCGTCAGCATCATGACCCTCGACTACTGCGCGCAGCGTGCCGGGCTCTTGCGGGCGCAAGTCCGCGACGGTTCATCCTGGGTAACGCGCTACCCAGTGTGAGGCAGTCACCGTCGCGTGACGCTCGAGATACGGGTAGTCTCGTACCCAGGTTCACTTGCTGTACCAGACCACGTGCGTCGCCCAGTCCGGGGCCGCGTAGCTCTTGTCGATCGCGTCTCCCGGGTAGACGCTGACGTTCGAAACGTGGAGCTGCTCGCGGCCTTCGAGGTCGCGGCTGACGGTCGCCAGCTCGCCGTGGCCGTCGTCGTCCGTAAGCTCTCCAGATCGGCAGCAGCCGACGAAGTTGTCCCAGGTCATGCGGCCCAGATCGTCGTCTTCTGCGCGCCGGAACTTGACGTCGACGAGCAGCCGCAGCGCCTCGACGGCCCTGTCAGCGCGTTCGGCAGCTTGCTCTGCGAAGTGCTGCTGCGCGACGCCGCTCTTCGACTGGGCTCCGTTGAGCGCGCGCACGAACTCGGCGGACCACACCACGAGCATGAGTTCGGGGGTGAGCTGTTTCGCGTAGCTCACGGCATCTTCTCCTCGCGGATCTTGCGGGCCAGGGTGATGAAGTGGTCAGCTCTCGGTCCAGAGTGGTGCCTCTCCGCGGCCTCCAGTAGCGCGTCGTAGATAGCCCTCCAGTCCGCCGCGTTGAGCCTGCGCGCCTCCCGCTTTTCAGCAACGCCAATACGGCGCGCGACGTTTTCGCTCGTGGCGACCATCTGCTCGTGGCCAGCACGGCCCCAGAGGACCTGCACGCTGAAGCCCTGCTCGCGCAGCATCTTCTCAGTGCTCGGGATGTCTAGCCCCGTGTCGGTGACAGACCAGCCCTTGCGATCTCGCTTCCAGACCACTACGACGTTCCGCGTGGGATCAATCGTGACCTTGGCGACGGGTTTACTCATATTCCCTCCTGGCTCGTAGCCCACGCGACCGCGCGCTCTGCGTTCTTTCGCTTGCGATCGAGCGACTCGATCTCGAGGCGCCGCTCGGTCAGGAAGTGCTGGATCGCCTGGAGCGGTGACTCGAAGAAGAGCCGCCCGAAGGCGCTCGGCTCGAACACCATGTTGCCGAGCCCGAGCAGCCGCGTCTTTAGCTTGACCTGCCGCGCGCTCGCGCGCTCCACGACGGCGCTCGCGACCTTCCACGTGTGCGGCTCGTAGACGTCGGGCGGCGGATCGACCTCGATCACGCGGTAGACGAGGTCACCGGCGCGTAGCGGCGTGTCCTTGGGCACGAACCGACTGCTGACGTCATTCATCAGTCGAGCCTCCTAGCGCTTCGCGGCCCACTCGCTGACGATGACCTCGAACATCGAGTTGAGCGATCGCCGCTCGGCCTCCGCCGCCGCCTCGACCTTGCTGACGAGGCGCTTGGTCAGCCGCAGGTTCACCTGGCGGTCGCGCTTTTCTCGCTTCAGCATGAGCACTCGTTAGTAACACAACCGCTGCCATGGGTCACTCGTGAACCTTCAGGTTGTGGTGCTTGGCAAGACGCTCCTCGATCGCGATGCGCACCTCGCGGAAGTCGTCGACGCAGCACGTCTCCTGGCCCCTCTGCGAGAACAAGAGCCTCAGCACGTGGTGCGAGATGATCGCGTTGCGGATCGTCGGCGGAAACGCCCACCACGCCTTCCCCTCGGCCGACTTGGCGATCTGCTTGGCGAAGAAGCGCACCTGCCCCGGATCCCAGGCGCTCATCGCGACCGCCGTGCAGCGTCGCGAGCGTCGAGCTGGTCTTGGACGCCCTCGACGATCGCGGCAAGCTCGTCGCGCACGGTCTTGAGCGCCTTGACGCGGGCCTCGTGCTCGCGCTGCGCGGCGAGGCCGGCGTCTGGCCCCTGGACGTAGTAGTCGCGCGCGTTCGGGCCGGCGTCGCAGATCGCGTCGAGCGCCTTCTGCACTGCGTCGCGCGCGGCGCTGTACTGATCGAGTAGCACCTCACCGGCTGTGCCGTTGCCGTGGACCGTCGGGATCAGCATCAGAAGGCTCCACGCAGGTTGAAGTAGTTGAGTTGAAGCTGCGTGTCTTCGACCCATCGATCCCACGAGACCATGCCGCCGAGCGTGTGGGCGAGCTTGGCGAGCGTCGTGAACCGCATCGGCGCCAAGCCGTGGGTGTGAAGTACGTAGCCGCCGTTGCCTTCCATGACGTAGAAGAAGCCCGCCCTGTCGCCGAGATACTGGCCCGGCTTGGTCACGAGCTTGAGCAGCAGCTTCACGACAGCCACTCCACGTCCGCGATGCGGACGCTGGTGTCGATCTTGTTGCGCCGCGACCAGGCGGTGACGAACTTGCCGCTGGACGGCAGGTTCGGCAGCTCGTCCGTCTTCTCGACTGCGAGCACGTATTCGCCCCGCCTGAACGCGAGACCCGCCTTCGTCGTGACGTCACACTTGATGCGCGCGAGCCGGTAGTTAGCGAAGTGGTCCTTGTACTGCGGGCACTGGGCGACCTGCGCGGTGGCAACCGCCTTGAGGGACTCCTTCGTGGCGTTGAGATCGATGGTGGACATGACCCACGACATTGCGCGCAGCGTGCCGGTCACGGATCGTCCAAGTTGTCGATCCTGGCCTGTGGGTATGTGGTTACCCGTATCTAGACCGCCACAGGTTCGGGAAATTGTGAACGTCCGATACGGGGTATGCCGCTACCCAGGCTTTACCATCGGCGTGTTGCGCGTGCTCCGCGGCTGGCATCCGTCGTGGAATACACGGAGACATGCTGATGACGTCGTTCACGCTCGTGGGTCCGCTGAGCCTCGACGCGTGCCTGGTCTCGGTCCAGTGCTCCGTCGACGCGACGAAGCCTTCGGGCTTCCACGTCGACGGCGTGACGCCGACGCAGGCCAAGGAGATCTCCGCGCGCGTGCGGTCCGCGATCTCGGCGACAGGTCTGTGCGCGTGGCCCACGGGGCGCATCACGATCACGGTCGACGCCAGCGGCGCCAAGCTCATCGCGCCAGCGCTCGATCTTCCGATCGCGCTGTCGATCGCGGGGGTTCCCACCGAGGGTCTCCTCGTGGCCGGCGAGCTTGGGCTCGACGGATCGGTGCGCGCGGTGCGCGGCGCGCTTCAGGCGTCGCTGCTCGCGAAGGCGCTCGGCCTGCGCGGCGTGCTGGTGCCCGGCCGGAACGCACGCGAGGCGCTGGCGGCGTCTGACGGCGCCTTGGCCGTGCACGCGGTCTCGCACCTCGCAGACGTCAAGCAGGCGCTCGCCGCGGTCGTCAGCCTGGAGCAACCGCCCGTCGCTCCGCGCGCGGTCGTCGACTTCGCCGACGTGCGCGGGCAGGCCGAGGCCGTGGCCGCGGTGGAGCGCGCGGTGAAGGATCGGACGGGCCTCCTCCTGTCTGGATCGCCGGACGCGGGGAAGACGATGATCGCGCGCCGGATCCCGGGCGTGCTGCCCAAGATGAGCCGCGACGCGCAGCTCGAGGTGACGCGCGTCTACAGTGCGATCGGGCTCGCCGACGGGCTGGTGACCGAACGGCCGTTCCGCGCGCCGCACCACACGATCTCGGCGGCGGCCCTCGCGGGCGGAGGATCGTCTCGGCGTCCCGGCGAGGCCCAGCTCGCGACGCACGGCGTCCTGCTCTTGGACGAGATCTCCGAGTTCTCGCGCGGGGCGATCGAGGCGCTCGCGGAGGCGCTGAGCCGGATCACGGCCGCGGCGCGGCCCCTCGTCGTGGCGAGCGCGAACCCGTGCCCGTGCGGCTGGCACGGATCGTCGGCACGGCCGTGCACCTGCTCGAATGACAGCCTCGCGCGCTACGCGTCGCGCGTTGAGTGGGCGGCCACCAAGCTTGGCCTGACGATCACCACGGTCGTGCAGCTGGTAGCGATCGCCGACCTGCGCAGCGCCGCGGGCGGCGAGTCGAGCGCAACTATCGCGGCCCGTATCGGCGCATCATTGGCTGAGGTCGTGATGTCTATCCCAAACGAAATGGATGGTTTCTAGATGGCACGACGAGCCGTCACGCTGTCGCTGTCACTCGCGCCCGAGGTCGCAGGCGCGCTCAAAGCGCGAGGTGCGAAGGAGGGCAAGACCGCCGCGCGCATCGCTTCCGAGATCGTGAGCCGCGCCGCAGGCTTCAAGCCGACACCGCTTCGATCTGGTGCTGGGTCAGTCAGCGTCGAGACGCTTGATCAAAGAATCGCTGACCTGGAACAACAGGTCGCGTCGCTGATCGCAGCCCAACAAAGGAGGAAGCCGTGAGCAGGAACCTGGGTATCGTGCTACCCAGTATCTGGCGCGATACACGCGAGCGCGCGTGTGAACAGCACCGCCCAGGTTAGGGTTACGCGGGGACTGTCAGATCGACCCCTTATGCTGCGCCTACGTTGGCATCGAACGTGGATTACCTCCGGCCATGAACCTCTCCGCATGCAGCTCTGACGGCACCTCGCTCGTCTCGATCGGGGAGCGTGGGCGCGTCGATCGCGGCGTCGAGTCCCTTGCGGATCGGACCGCTGCCCTCGAAGCCTTGATCGAGGCGCCGTCGACCCCGAACGCCAAGCGCAAGGACGCTGAGGTGGAAATCGAGGCGATCACCAAGCTTGCCGCGGCGATCGCTGCCGACGCCCCTGTCGCGGTCGGAGTTTCAGGTGGAAAGGACAGCTCGGCCGTGGCGATCGCGACGGTCGAGTACCTGGACTCGATCGGCCACAAGGGCCCTCGCATCTTGGTGCATGCCGACCTCGGCGACGAACGGCCGGAGCTGTCGGTCGAGTGGACCGACTCGCTGCCGACCTGCCAGCGTCTCGCCGAGCGGCTCGGCGTCGAGCTGCTCGTGGTGCGCCGGCCCGCTGGCGGCATGATGAAGCGCTGGCAGGGGCGCTGGGCGAACAACGTGCGCCGCTACGCGAACCTCGAGTGCGTCAAGGTCATCTTGCCCTGGTCGACGCCCTCGATGCGGTTCTGCACGAGCGAGCTGAAGAGCGCTCCGATCGCCGCCGCGCTCGTCAAGCGCTTCCCTGGCCAGACGGTTATCTCGGCTGCCGGCATCCGTCGCGCTGAGAGCCGTCAGCGCAGCAACGCCAAGACGGCGCAGCGGAACAAGCGCCTGGAGCATAAGGGCACGGGCACTACGGGTTTCGACTGGAACCCGATTGCGACCTGGACGGAGCGGGACGTCTACGCGTACTGCGCGGCGCGCAGTTTCGACCTGCACGAGGGCTACACGCGCTACGGGATGACGCGCATCTCGTGTCGGTTCTGCATCATGGCGCACCGCGCGGACCTGCGCGTGTCCACGACCTGCGCCGATAACGTGCCGGTGTACCGCACGATGGTCGGGCTCGAGATCGCCTCAACGTTCGCGTTCCAGGGGGCATCGTGGCTCGGTGACGTCGCGCCGCACCTGCTCGACGCGGAAACGCAGGCCGCACTCGCCGTCGCCAAGCAGCGCGCGACTACTCGCGAGGAGATCGAGGCGCGCATTCCCGAGCACCTGCTCTACACCGAGGGCTGGCCGACCGTCATGCCGACGAAGGCGGAGGCTGAGCTGCTGGCGACGGTCCGGCGCGAGATCGGAGCATTGCTCGGGATCGAAGTGCAGTACACCGAAGCAGCTTCGATCCTCGTGCGCTACGCCGAGCTGATGGCGTTGAACGCCGCGAAGGCTAAGACCAGCAAGGCGCAGCTGAAGAAGGTCAAGAAGGGAGAAGGGCGGTAATGCCCACTGCCTCCACTGCATCAACTCCTTGCTTTTATTGCGGAAAGCCGCGTGGGCCGAAACGCCAAAAGACATGCACAAGCAGCAAGTGCCATCGTCTTGCTCTGAGAGATGTATCTCGTGCTGCCGAGAACAGAAAGCGGGCAGCCTTGCTTGCGGCCGGTGTTGAGATGTTGCGGTGCAAAATCTGCGGGGAGCCTCTGCGAGCAATCAGTGCACATGTTGACTCCATTCACGGCATTTCCTTAGTTGATTATCATACTAGGTATCCTGACGCTCCACTGATTGTTCCTTCTGTTGGAGTCCTTCGAGGCAAGGCTAGCTCGGCCATGGCACAGGCACGCCGTGCCGCTTACCAAGGCCAAGTACCAGATCGGTATCTTGCTGAGTTCCTGACCGGCGCTCTTCTTGGTGACGGTTCCTTGGAAGGCCGAAAGAAGAAAAATGCTCGATACGCCGAGGGTGGCCTGATCATGGGAATCGATCTTCGACTCTTGCCCTGCGAGTGCTGGCGCGAGGAGGACGGCAAGGTCTGGGGCTTTTCCCACACGATCCTCGAACTCGGTCGCGTCGGCGGTGACGCGTTTGACGACTACGAGGAGCTTGTGAAGCCGCACCTCGTGGAGCTGCCCGACGGTCACGACGTCTCGTCCTACGTGGGCGAACGCGTGACCGAAGGCTACTACAAGGGCGAGCCCACCTACGGGACGCTCGGCAAGGATGCTTACGGCACGCCTTGCGCGACTGTCACGGCGAAGCAGCTGCTGCCGTGGCTGGAGGAGCACTTCTGCCACGACGACAGACGTGGCGGCCCCTACCGGACGTCGATCGTGGCCTTCGTCCGCGCGCTGCCGCCGGACACGAAGATCGTTCTCGACTGGCACTGAGGAAAGGAATCAACGTGACGACGAAGCGAGCACCACGCAACGAGAGCCGCCAGCGCTTGACGCTCGACGAGCTGCGCGCGCGCGATCCAAAGGCTTACACGGCCTTCATGGATTTCACGGAAGCCCAGACGATGTTCTGGGAGCTGTCCGTCGGATCGACGGGTGACATCTTCGCCGAGGACTGGGAGATGGACACCCGCGTCCAGTGGGTTCCCGCGATCGGATATTGGCAGTGAGCACCGAAGAAGAATCCACCTCGCTCAGCGAGGCGCAGGTCAACATGCTCTTCACGCGGGGGCTCATTGGTCGCGAGACCTGGTCGCTCGTGCTCCGCATGTTCCGCGGTGCCCCTGGTCCGGCGGGCCATCACGCGCTCCGCACGTGCGAGGTCGCGATCGAGTCGCTCGTCGAGAGCGCGGTCGACGCGGCGTGCGCGGTAATCCAGGACAAGCTCGGCGTCAAGACGGGCGACCTCGCCGCGGCGGTGCTCTCGGACGGGACGATCGAGCGCGAGCTGACGCGCTACGTGCGCGCCGAGCTTGCCGTGGTGGATAGCGAGGTCAGCGCAACGAGCGCGCCCGACGAGCCCGGAGAATCGGCGTAGCCATGATCGGCATCGCGCGCCGCAGTCAAGGAGGCAGCATGACGCAGGTATCTGAGGCAGGAAGCGAAGAGTTGCGGCCGGGCGACGTCGTGATGCTGCCCGACGGCACCATGGCGGCGGTCGATCGGGTCGTCGGGACCGACGCGTACGTGGTCGCGTGGCACAAGCAGGTCGGCCGCGGGCCGTGGCTCTACCCCGTGGCCGAGCTGGTGCTGGTCTCTTGATCATGCTCGATGACGTCGTGATCAGGAAGGTGCGTGACCCCTACGGGTGGCTCAGCAACATGTCGCCTCATCCTGTGGGGCTCTGGCGCACCGCAGAGCACGCGTTCCAGGCGCTCCGCTTCGCGGACACCTCTGACGTCAGGAGGAGGATCATGGACGCCTCGAGTCCCATGACCGCGAAGAAGATCGCGAAGGAGCACGCCAGCGAGATGATCGTGCCACCGCGCTCAGCGCGGGACGTTGCCAGCATGCGCAGGATCTTGGGACTGAAGCTGGAGCAGCATCCGCTGCTGCTGGAGGCCCTGCGCGCGACGGGGAACCGCCGCATCGTGGAGGACTGCACGGCGCGCGCGAGCGACTCGGGGCTGTTCTGGGGCGCTGCGCTTCAGTCGGATGGGACGTGGCAGGGTACGAACATGCTGGGCGCGCTGTGGATGGAGCTTCGCTCGGCGGCGCTCGCAAAGCAGCTGTCGTTACTATGACGGCCGCCGTTCGCCAATAGTTTTACAGGGCCCCTCGGCACGCGTAAGGTTCACTCATGGCCAAGTCGAAGAGGCAGCTAAATCGCGAGATCGCCGAAGTGCTTCAGCGAAAGCCTTCGAAGGTCGTCGCCTCAGCAAGGCCGAAGTCACGGGTGGCGCACAGCACCATCTCACGACAGCAGCTGAATGAGCTGATCGCGAGCGACGATCCAGCCTCGTGGAGCGTTGCTCGGGACCATGCCCTCGAGCGGAATCTCAAGGACAAGATCGTGCTGCTCGATATGGCTCGCGCGCTCGACACCGCTCCGGCAGACCTGAAGGTCACCAAAGGCCGCCCCTACTCCAAGTCCTATCAGGTCGAGCTTGGGAATCAGGAGTACGTCGTCGTGCCCGATGACGATACGGCCTACAAGATCGCAATCGCGAGTGTTACCGACGACCTGAAGGACGATCCGTCGATGTTCGACCAGGAGTTCATCGGAAGGCACATCGACCAGAAGAAGCTCAAGAAGGCGGTCTACGCCGCGCACATGGACGACGACTACGTCGCCGAGCTGGCCAGGCACCAAGTTGACGACTTCTGGGACCTCGCCCGCCGCCTCGACGTCGACAAGGCCGTTCCTGACACAGACGAAGAAGGCGCCCTGATGGAACCGACGCGCAAGCAGATCGCCGCCGTCGAAGAAGCTTACGCGGAAGACCGAGCCAAAGCGCCGATGGAGTATTTCACCGACATCTACGGCCACGAAGAGGCCCTCAAGCGAGCGGCTGAGGCTGCCGGGATCGATGTCAAGGCTGCGGCCGAAGACGCGGTTGATACCGACGGCTGGCAGCACTTCCTGGCTTCCTACGACGGCAACTCGCACGATACCGAGACCGGCCTGGTGTACTGGCGCGTCAACTGAAGAGCCGAGGAGCAAAGACGATGGCGAACAGCAACGGCAAGAAGAAGAGCGACGCGCAGCTCGGCCGCGAGGTCGACGACATCCTGGCTGCTCGCGAGAAGCGCGAGGCGCGCGAGAAAGCGGCGAAGCCTCGATCGTCCGGCATTCCGAGCCAGGCGGAGTACGAGCGTCGCGAGCTGGATGAGGCCAACCAAAGACTCCGCGAAGTGGAGCGTGCGCCGCTGGCCGACCGCAAGGAGGCCGCCGCAGGATTCTTCGAGGCGATGCGCGACCACCCCGAGCTGGTGGCCGAGCGCGTCGGGTGGCTCCTCGACGGCAACTACGGCTACGGCCAGATGCTGATGGCCAAGCGCGTGCTTGGCCGTCCGCGCATGAACCGCAGCGCGGCGCTCACGCATATGGTCGCTGCCTTCGAGTGGTCGACACCAAGTCTGATGGCGATGGCGGGGTGGAAGAAGCTGACCAAGGCCCAGCAGGCCGCGCTGGAGAAGGCGGTGCAGGCGGAGATCCGCAGCGCTGAGAGCGAGGAGTAGTCGGTGGCCGACGAGGCAGAAGAGCAAGATCTGCGCTGGTACCGCGTGACCGCCGCCGTGCAAGCCTCATCGGCCGAGGAAGCTGAGGCTCTCGTGGCGCGCGCTCTACCAGCCCAACACGAAGGCTCGCTGACGGGCAGCCACGTCAACATGGTCGAGGAGATCCGCTGGTACGTGGCAACCGTCTCGATGCCGCCACCTGAGCAGTCTTGGTGCACGGCGGTCCTCGGCGTTGATCCGGCGGAGGTGCGCGCCTTCCTGGAGCAGGACTTCGAGCCCGAGCAGATCGGCGAAATCGAGCTGCTGATGCCGCCAGATGAGGACGTGCCACTCGAGGACAACCCTGAAGGCGAGAGCTAGCCGTGGCTAGGGCACGCACGTCACGGACAGCTAAGCCGAAGAAGACGCCCGCCAAGCAGCTCGACCGCGAGGTCGGTGAAGTCTTGACGAAGGCTGACGACGAGCGCGCCATGGAGCGCGTGACGCGAGAGCGCGTGCACGAGGCGCTCGTCGGCGAGCGCGTCACCCGTCGAGAGCCCGTCCACGTCACCCTCGCGGGTATCGAGGACGCGTGGGACCTGATCTACACGACGGGCAAGAACTACGGCGGGGCCCGCGCGGGCCGGATCCTGATCGTGCTCCCCGGCAGCGGACCCGTAGATCCGCTGGCCGGCCTCGCCTACGCCGTCGAGTACGGCCGTCCCTACGTGCACCACGTCTGGGTCGATCCTGACGCTCGCGGGCGCGGACTCTCGCGGGTCCTGTTCGACGCGTTCCGGTCGGAGGTCGCGCCCGAGCTGGTCGTGGCAGGGCCGTTCACGAAGGCGGGTCGCGCGGCGGCCGAGAGCGCGGGGGCGACGATCGAGGAGTAGGTGTGCTCTACTAGCAGCATGACGGCAAACGAGATGGTTACTGTGGCTCGTCTGGCCGATCACTATGAAAAGCGCGTGCCACAGGATCAGGACCCGCTAGAAGTCGCAACGCACGACTTCAACAAACTCAAACGCGAAGCGCCAGAACTTTTGCGCTTTCTGCGCGCGTCTGACCGTTCAGATCGAGAAATTGGCGACTGGCTGGCTGCTTTCTTCGCGCGCATGATCAGATCGGGCATGACGCTCAAGAACTTTGCTGCCGATGAATTCGAGCAAATCGCTGCGGGACAAGGTGAGGCTCTCGATGAGCGTCGGCGTCACGCGACCGAGAAGAAGTCGCCTGCCCAGCTTCAACGCGAGATCGATGAGGCGCTCGCGCGATCGCGCCGACCGTGAAGAAGCCCACGCGCAAGCGGGCGAACCGGGTCAAGGCGATCAAGGCGGCCGGCATCTAGGCTAGGAAGCTAGGAAGCTAGGAAGCGCTGGCCTCGCTGACCTCGTCGTCGCCGTCGTCTTCTTCAACGTCCGCGTTGATCTCGTCCTCGTCCAGTTCTTCCTCTTGCGGCTCAGGAGCTGACTTCCGCGCAGCCTGCGCGGCGATCTGCGCCTGAGCCTGCGCCTTCTTGGT
>Ga0210396_10006062_pt1 | contig 11617 bp, 12 predicted proteins | sample IncBWH17OmetaG_FD_155466 | JGI IMG/M metagenome (GOLD analysis project Ga0210396, IMG submission 155466) | Forest soil microbial communities from Barre Woods Harvard Forest LTER site, Petersham, Massachusetts, United States - Inc-BW-H-17-O ...
GCTGTTTTATCATCCGCTCAACATATACCGTAAGCAGGTGATCAAACAGGCAGACGTGGTACTGGCCATGTTCCTGCTGGGGAATGCGTTCTCCGCCGAAGCAAAGAAGCGTAACTTTGAGTTTTACGACCCTTTGACCACTGGCGACTCGTCGCTGTCGTCTTGCGTTGAGGCAATCATTGCAGCGGAGGTCGGCGATATAGACAAGTCAATTCGGTACGGGATGGCGGCACTGCTGATGGACCTGGCCGACGTGGGCGGTAACGTGAAGGATGGCTGCCATATCGCTTCAATGGGCGGTACTTGGATGATGCTCACTTACGGACTGGGCGGCATGCGGGACGATGACGGGACTTTGTCATTTTGGCCACGTCGCGCGCCAGAGGATAACGCGATACTCCGGTTTCCCGTCACCTGCCGCGGCCAAATGCTGGAAGTCGAAATCGGTATAGATAAGGTGGAATACTCACTACGTGAGGGCGTATGTCTCATGATCCGCCACGAAACCGAAGAAATTCAGCTGACCCCAGAACAGCCCTTGGCCGTTCGACCGGTCAGCAGGTGGTAAAAGGAAATAATTGTGGTTTCAGCTGAACCATGATCACCGAGATTCGTGCCGGCAGCAACCTTTGGCGAACAGCCGTATTGGCGGGGCGCGGCGGCGGTGAGGACGTGAAGGAGAGACGCATGCGACCCTGGTCACTACACTGCTTTTCGGCGGCACTCGCGATATCCGTTCTTCTGCCCGCGGCGGCGCACGCCCAAGTCATCCCATTCGCGGGAAACTTTGGTCAGGGGCTTGCGCCTTCTGATAACCAAATGATTTTCGAGAGCGTGGCGCGGCTGAATGCGGCCGAGCCGAGCAAGGCGGGTCAGTCCGACTCGTGGAGTAATCCGGAGACGAAAAGCTCGGGCACCTCAACCATACTCAAGGTGTTCCATTCGGGTGGCATGGCTTGCCACCTCGTGCGCCATCATATCGTCGCAGGCCGGCCACCGCCTCGCGACTACCGCTTCACTTGGTGCCGCACGCCGAGCGGCGAATGGAAGATCAAGAGCTGATTCAGCCGCGCGACGCCGCCGCTCTTTTCGGCGCGAATACAGCCCGGAGCGCAACAACGTGGTCTAAGTCAGTGCGTGCGGATGATTGTGAGTTCGTAGTGGTCAACGAATTAATTCGCCACCTATCGCGGCACCGGCCGCGGCCTCGTCTGACCCCTCAGATTCGGTTGTCGTGATGGGCCAATCTAATAGAATAACACTTGTTGTCCTTTTCCTGAGCCTGATCACGCTCTGCGGTTGCCAGGACCTGGTTCCACGCGACACGCAGAGTCTGTTTTTCCCTGGGCTTCAACGGTCAGAGATCTTCGGCTTTCTGGCTGGTATGGGAACAACCTTTGCTGCCGTGCCGGATTTGGTCAGCATGCTCAAGCGTCGGTCGCGCGCGGGTATGTACCCAATGATGGCGGCAATCATGGGCAGTTTTCAGATCCTCTGGGTCTACTACGGCATTTTGATTGGTTCGCGACCAGTGATCGCATGGAACGTGGTAGCAGTTTTGATAAATTTCCTGACGGTAGGGGCCTATGGTTATTTCGGCCATAAAGAAAGTCCAAATGAGTGAGAATTTGACAGACGGCAGCAATGCTTTCTCATTGGTCGGCGGCGTATGGCGACAACGAGCGTGGACTGTTATACGCCCTATCGGCGATCGCGAATACCAGATTGATGATCCCACCGGCCCGATGCCGGTGCACGCCGCGACCACGCATGTCAGGACAGCGTGGCAGTACTGACGAGCCCGTTTTGGCCTAAGAGCAACCGCGGTGCTCTCTGGTTGATTTGCGCTTGCCAAAGCCTGAGTTGAGAGCGAATTTGGTGCGTTGCTCAGGGGAAAACTCTCTTGGAGCTCGCGTAACATTCGTTATAAACGGCTGATTACACGGGAGACGACTGTTGCCTAACAACCAAACTAGCCCAGAACGCGGGAAGACGGTGGAGGAACTGCGTCTCGACGAGGCGCGAGAGAGCGGAGTGCCGTGGAAGCAATGGGGGCCCTATCTCAGTGAGCGCCAATGGGGCACGGTTCGCGAGGACTACAGCGAGAACGGCGATGCGTGGAACTATTTCACGCACGATCACGCGCGATCGCGTGCTTATCACTGGGGCGAGGACGGCCTCGCCGGCTTCAGCGATGACCACCAGCGGCTCTGTTTCGCCTTGGCCCTGTGGAACGGCAAAGATCCGATCCTCAAGGAGCGGCTGTTTGGCCTGACCAACAGCGAGGGTAACCACGGCGAGGACGTAAAGGAATACTACTTCTATCTCGACAGCACGCCAACTCACTCATATATGAAGTACTTATACAAGTATCCGCAAAATATATATCCCTATGGTGACCTGATCGAAACGAATCGGCGGCGCGGTCGAGACGGTTGGGAGTACGAATTACTCGATACTGGTATCTTCAACGACGAGCGTTATTTCGACGTGTTGGTGGAATACGCAAAGGCGACGCCGACCGACATTATGATCCAGATCAGCGTGGCTAATCGGGGGCCCGAGCCGGCTCAGCTGCACGTACTGCCGACCTTGTGGTTTCGCAACACTTGGACTTGGTGGCCCGACCAGCCGAAGCCCTCCTTGCGACAAAAACCGGACGAAGACACAGTCACGATCGAAACGTCGCATCCCGACCTCGGCAGCTTCCTACTGCATTGCGACGGAAATCCGCGGTTGTTGTTCACCGAAAACGACACCAACAACGAGCGGCTGTTCGGCACACCCAATGCGACGCCGTATGTCAAGGATGGATTCAATAATTATGTCGTGTCTGGCCAAAAGGACGCGGTCAACCCAAGCCGGACGGGGACGAAGGCAGCCGCGCACTATCAGCTCGACATAGGCGCGGGCGAAACCGCCGTCGTTCGGCTGCGGCTTAGCAACATCGGCTCCCGCAACCCCTTTGGCGGGCGATTTGATCAGATTGTAGAGCAGCGACGGCGCGATGCCGACGAATTCTATCGCGCGATTACCCCTGCCAGTGTCGGCGAGGATGCAGCCAATGTGATGCGGCAGGCATTGGCCGGGATGCTGTGGAGCAAGCAATACTTCTTTTACGACACCGACAAATGGCTCGAGGAACACGGCTACGACGCGATGCGGCCAACGCCCCGTCAGGTGCGCAACCGCGAGTGGTTCCACATGATCGGCGACCATGTCATCTCGATGCCGGACAAATGGGAATATCCCTGGTTTGCGGCCTGGGACCTGGCGTTCCACACGCTTGCCCTGGCGACCGTCGACATCGATTTAGCCAAACAGCAACTCGACCTGCTGCTCCGCCAGATGTACCTGCATCCGACCGGACAGATCCCCGCCTATGAGTGGAACTTCAGTGACGTCAATCCTCCGGTCCAGGCCTGGGCAACGATCTTTCTCTATCGCATGGAGGAAGCGGTGCGCGGCCAATCCGATCTCGATTTTCTGAAGCGAATGTTCGGTAAGCTGACGGCAAATTTTGGCTGGTGGGTGAACCGCAAGGACCGCTTTGGCCGAAGCCTCTTCGAGGGCGGGTTTCTCGGGCTCGACAATATCGGCGTTTTTGACCGCAGCGCGCCGTTGCCCACCGGAGGCCATCTGGAACAGGCCGACGGCACCGCCTGGGTCGCCTTGTTCTGCCAGAATATGATCGAGATCGCTTTCGAGCTTGCGGCGCACGACCCGACCTATGAGGAGCTGACGGCAAACTATGTGCTGGAGATGTTGCTGATTGCCCGTGCGATGAACGAGATTGGTCCGCACGGCATGTGGGACGACGAGGATGGCTTCTACTACGACGTCCTGCGGTTGCCCGACGGCAACGCCACCCGGCTCAAAGTGCGCTCGATGGTGGGTCTCCTACCACTCTGTGCCGCAACGGTCGTGGAGAAATGGCAGCGAGAGCGGGTTCCCAGACTGACGGCGGCACTCTACGAGCGCCTGCAACGCATGCCGGAGCTCCGCGAGTCGATCCACGAAACCGGACCGGGTCATTTTGGCGTCGCCGGGCGGGGCTTCATGGGACTGGTAAATCAGAATAGATTGCGCCGCATTCTGACCCGCATGCTCGATGAGAACGAGTTCCTGAGCCCCTACGGGATTCGTTCGCTCTCCCGCTATCACGCCGAGCACCCCTATGTCTTTTCGGTGGGCGGTCAGGAATATCGGGTGGGCTATTTGCCGGCAGAGTCGGACAGCGGCATGTTTGGCGGCAACTCCAATTGGCGGGGACCGATCTGGATGCCGGTCAACGCGCTGATCATCCGCGCCTTGATGCACTATTTTTCGTATTACGGCGACAACTTCAAGATCGAGTGCCCCACTGGGTCGGGCAACTTGATGAACCTGTTTGAGGTCGCCCATGAAATCGTCAATCGCCTCACCCGGATCTTTTTACGCAACGAGAGTGGAAGGCGGCCGGTGTTTGGCGGCGCCGCAAAATTCCAGCATGACCTCCACTGGCGGGATAATTTGCTGTTCTACGAATATTTCCATGGCGACAACGGCGCCGGGATCGGCGCCAGCCATCAGACGGGTTGGACCGGGGTCATCGCCGGCCTGATCGATATTTTTGGCAAGCTTGACGCCGAGACCTTTCTCCAAAGCGGCCCGCAAGCAGCTCTTGGCCGAGGGAAAGAGACGGCGTAGGGGACGATCATGGCGACCGCCCCGCGCTATCCAACTCTTTATCAGGTCAATACGCGCGTCTGGCTCAATCGGCTGTCGCGCGAGGTCGGCAAGCGGGTCACCCTGACTGACATCGACGACGCCACGCTGGATGGCTTTGCAGAGCAGGGTTTCGACTGGATCTGGCTCCTGAGCGTCTGGCAAATCGGCGCTGCCGGGCGGGCGGTTTCGCGCAGCAACCCGCAATGGCGCGCCGAATTTCAGGCGATTCTGCCCGACCTGACCGAGGAGGATATCTCCGGCTCCGGTTTTGCGATCACCGCATACACCGTCAGTGACGCGCTGGGCGGCGAGAGGGCGCTGGCGCAGTTCCGAGAAAGGCTGGCGCGTCGTGGCGTCAAGCTGCTGCTCGATTTTGTGCCGAACCATACCGCTCCCGACCATCTCTGGGTGAAGACCCACCCAGACTATTATGTCGAGAGCGGCGAAGAGGCGTTGGCGGGCGCACCGCAAAATTACCTGCGGATCGAGACCGACCGCGGACCCAAGATCCTGGCCTATGGCCGCGATCCGAATTTTCCTGGTTGGCCCGATACCTTGCAGCTCAACTACGCCAATCCCGAGCTGCAGGCGGCGCGGGTCGATGAACTGATCGCGATTGCCGGCAAGTGCGACGGCGTACGCTGCGACATGGCAATGCTATTGCTGACCGATATTTTTCAGCGGACCTGGGGGATCACGCCCGAGCCGTTCTGGCCGAAGGCGACGGCAGCGGTGCGCGCGAAATACCCTGCTTTCACCTTCATGGCCGAGGTCTATTGGGACCTCGAATGGACGTTGCAGCAGCAGGGTTTCAGCTACTGCTACGACAAGCGGCTTTACGACCGCTTGCGAGATCGTCATGTCGGGGCGATCCGCGATCACCTGCTCGCCGGCCTCGACTACCAGGACAAACTCACCCGCTTCCTTGAAAACCACGACGAGCCGCGGGCAGCGTCCGAGTTCGCTTGGCCGCAGCACCAGGCAGCCTCAGTCATCACCTATCTCGCTCCAGGCTTGCGCTTCTTCCATCAGGGTCAATTCGAGGGGGTGCGAACGCGGGTACCGACCCATCTCGGCCGCGCCCCGATCGAACCAGTCGACCAAGACCCCGTTGTCTTTTATGCCAGGCTGTTACAAGTCCTAAAAACCGGCGCCTTTCGCGACGGCACGTGGTCGCAGATCCAGCCGGCGCTGGCCTGGTCCGGCAACTGGACTTCGGACGACTTTGTCGCCTACGCCTGGGCTGGCGAGGACGGCAGCCGCTATGTCGTCGTCGTCAATTACGCCGGAAACCAGGCGCAATGCCGATTGCCGCTGACTTTCCCGGAATTCCGCGGCAAGCAAGTCCGCCTGACCGATCTGATGGGGGGGACCGAGGTTTACGACCGCGACGGCAGCGAACTCGTAGATGACGGCCTCTATATCGATCACACCCCATGGCAGTTCAACGTGTTCGAGCTGCGAGCAATGTAGAATAGCTATGCCCCGAAGACTTGCCGCCGCTGTGGTGACATCCCTGGTAGCGGCGTGCACCAGCATCGGACCGGGAACGGTGCCGCACGATCGCGTCGATTATGCGAGCGCCATCGGCAATTCCTGGAAGGAGCAAACCCTCCTCAATATTGTGAAGCTTCGTTACGGGGATATGCCGATTTTTCTCGAAGTCGCCCAGGTGATTGCCGGTTATCAGCTTCAGAGCGCCCTCAGCGGCAATTTTACCCTGGGGAACTTTACTTCGAGCTTCATAGACCGCTTGGCGGCAACCGGTGGAGCGACGGCAGCAAGCACCTACACGGATCGACCTACGGTGGTCTATCAGCCCCTCACCGGGGTGGATTTCTTGAAGAGGCTGATGACGCCGATTCCGCCGAGCTCCGTGCTGTTCATGGTCCAGTCCGGCTACTCGGCGGAGCTCGTTATGCCAATCATGCTGAATTCTATTAACGGCCTCAATAACGGCTCGAACCGGCTCAGGCAACCGGCTGACCCTAAATTTGTCCGCCTTGTGGAGCTGATGCGCGAGGGCCAGCTCGCCGGCGCCATCCAGATGCGGATCGAGCGGTCCAAGGATGGTGCCGAGAGCTCGGTCATTATTTTCGAAACAGGAAAGGATCCACATCTCACATCCAGAAGTAGCGAAATAAAAAGCATTCTCGGAATAAAATCTGACCTACGAGAATTTAGCGTCTATTTTGGCGGCTACTCAGGAAAAGACAATGAGATCGACATGTTCACGCGTTCGATGCTGCAAATCATGCTCGAATTTGCGGCCGTCGTGCAAGTCCCCGTCTCGGATGTCGCGCAAGGGAAGGCTACACCCGGGCTCGTCGCTACCGCGATGGAAGGAGCGCCGAACGGCCCGCCTTTACGGGTCCTGGTGGCAGAAGAGCAGCCGCAGGACGCTTACGTTGCTGCGCAATACCACGGAAAGTGGTTCTGGATCGCCGACACTGATATCCAATCCAAGTATACGTTCGCGGTCATCATGCTGTTGTTTTCGATCGCCGATACCGGAGTGAAGGGAGCCACTCCCGTTGTCACCATACCGGCAAATCAGTGAGTCTTGGCCATCAACTCGGTGTCGCGCCCAAGCCGCGCTGATCCAGATCAAGGTCTATGACGATGGGCATCAGTTAAGTTCCTGTAACGCGTTTAGGGGCGACAGAGGGTCCGATGTACGAGAACGGCGCGATGCTGGCGGTCTTCTTGCTGATCTATAGCGCGGTCGCCGGCCGCATCGAGCGCTCGCTGATCAGCGGCCCGATCGTTTTCACCGCAGCCGGGTTCATACTGGGCGCGGATGGACTGGGGATTCTGCGCATCCATACGGACGCTTGAACAATACGACTCGGCGGGGGTGCGAGCGCTGATCGCGACAACAAAGCAGATTGCCGGCGAGTTCCGTCCGCTACTTGGCAACCGGCTGCGCGAAACGCCGACTACGGTGCAGATTGCTGCCGACGACATTCTCGAGATCGCGATGGGGCGCGGTCGCGTTCACCTACCGCCGGTAGTCCCCTACGAAACCTCGACGGCGCTATCGATGCTTCTTCTCAGGGATCATGGAATGCTGATGGTGCATTTCGTTGGAGTTCCGCCGGGGACAGCCGATCTGCTGATCAAATTCGTCCCGCCGGAGACGCTGAACGGTTTGGCGGTGCACGGAAGTACGCCGACGCGGTCAACGGCTCGCCGGATGCGGTCCACGGATCTGGGGAAGGTGAATTTAACGGTGAGGCGGCGCGTTACGAGCCAATGATGTGCCCGAGGGGCTTCAGCGGCTCAATACGGTCGGCGACAATCTTGAAGATCGCCAGGAGGCACGGCAAGGAGCGTGCCGGGGATGTCCCAAACTGTAGGCCAAAGGGAACAAGGAGACGGTCACCAGCACCGGGTTCAAGGTGAAGCGCTTGGCTGGCAGCATCGGTGTGATCGTTTCGCCCTCTGCGATATGGATCAGGAGATAGATGCCGGCCGGCACGAAAGCGTACCAGGGCCAGTCGAAGGTCACGATACCGACCAGAAAGAAGATCACCACCCCGGTCATCCGTCCAAGGATAGGGATGTAGTTCAGCAGGAATGCCGTCGGGCGCCGGAGTATCGGATCGCCCAGGCCGCAGAGCTTCATTGCAATCCCGGAAGCGACGCCGACCAGGGCGTTCATCATTGTGATCGTGAGCGGTACCCGCTGATTGTTCTCCTCGATCTCGGTGGCGATCTCCACGGCCGTGCTTTGTCCTTGAAGCGAGGCAGCACCTCGACGAAACCGCGCAGCAAACGATTGCCGGAGGCTAGAAGGAAGAACAGGATGATCATGGTTGTGAAGCTGCGAGAGAGAGTCGTCGAATGCCGGAACCCCAAATCGCACAAGCGGTGCAGTTGCTCGACCTGATGTTCGAGTATTTTGCCGACGACCACCACTGGACCCGCGGCTCTTATGACAACGGAAACGGGGGCTACTGCCTTGTCGGCGCTCTTCTGCATCTGAGCCGCAAGCATCGCCTGCCGACGGCACTGGCGATCACGCTCCTGCAGGATGCGATGCCCAGGCGCGGCCTTCCGCTTGTGCAATTCAAAGACACTCGGTGCGGCAGCGTCGCCGAGCTGCGCTCCATAATCCTGAAGGCACGCCGACTCGCCGACGATCATGCAGAGCAAGAGCGGGCGGCCGCCGCGGTTAAAGCCTGGCTGCTCGCTCAGATCGAGAAAAAAACGACCCGCGCCGGCGGCGGAGACCGTGGAAACGCGCCGGACCAGCCGTTCGATCCCGAACGCCTCGCCGCCTGACCGCCGCTCCCACCCTTGAGCGGCGGTGCGGCTGACAAAAGGAACGGCCGCCGAGCGGCCTGTGTTCGTTTAGGCGACGATCGAAATCCCCCAACGCGATCGCCGCTCGGAGAACCCCGCCTCGCCCGCCGAGGTTTTCCATTTCCGAGCGCCGCACGGCATGCGGCGCCTTACCGACCGTTGCCCTGAAGCCACACAGACCGTGGTTTGGCTCAAATCGCCGGCACCTGCTCATCGGAGGCAGATTCGCCGCAGCGGCGCCGCGTCAACCGCAAGGGAGGACTGGCCACGGACGGCTTGCAATCGCCGCCTTTTTCGCTGAGGCACTTAGGCTAGGGCAAATAAAATAAAGTACATCATTGTCACCAAACTGTCATGATCTCCGCTGAGATACGTACCGTTTCTTAGACGCCACGACGTCGCCGCAATTCTTGCCCTTCTTCGCTCTGCCGGACAGCCGCATTCCTCGGAACGCAAGTTGTGAATTGATCAGCTCGAAAACGCTGATCCTGGGCATCGGCCGGACGCTTGAATTTCAGGATTGTTGAGGGGAACCGGCGCCCTCTCGAACACGGTAGGGAAACGCATGGCTTATCGAGTTTCTTACGAAGAGGGCTTGGCGGACGCGGGTGATGCACGGGGCCACGAAGGGGTGAGGCGGACGGAGTATTTCCGCACTGAATATGAAGCGCGCAACCGGGCGCGCCAGCTGCTCGAGGACGGCGACCACCACGCCGTCTCCTTGTGCGACGGTTCCGGCACCGTTCTGACAGGGATTTTGCTGCAGTTACAACTGGCGGCAGCGATCATCGAGTAGACGACCGCATTTCGAAACAAAGCCCGGGCTGGATGCCGGCATGGGGCGGCTCCCGGGGGGCCGCCTATTCTTGTGCGGTAGAGCCGGGTGGTCTGGTCCGGACAGGATGCTCCCCGCGCCCGGCCTTTCGGCAAAATGATGTGCCGGCCGCTCGGCGCGCTCCGGCAGCGTCTGAGCGATGACCCGGTCCTCTCCTATCCCTAATCCATGAGTTCATCAAATTCCTGCGCCGGACCTCCCGCCGCCAGCCCAGATGTCGCGCCAATTCACGATCGCCAGATGGTCGTGCTGGAGCGCTCCAACTGGTCCGCATGGCTGGTGCAGACCGGCCATGAGGCCGATCTCTTACGTGCGCTGCCGGCGGGCTTCTTGCAGGTCGAGCAGGTCCGGTAATCAGGAACCTTCAGATTTGCCGGGATGAATCTTCACCGGACGCCATCGAACTCATGGCCGAGTGAAAATTGCGCCTGCGGGCGGTTGACCTAAGACGGTGATGTCGAGATAGAAATCGCGACGGCGTTAACACGAACCCCGAGCACTCGCTCGTCCCGGCCATCTACCAAGCTCTGGTGCCCTCTCTTGTCGGTCCTCCAGGCAATATGAAGCTCCCGCACCCGTCCGCCGCCGTTGTCTTCGACATGGACGGCCTGCTCTTCGACACTGAAGCGCTCTACCAAGAAGCGTCCCTGGTTGCAGCGTCAGAGGCGGGCCACGATGTGACCTCGGGTATCTTCAGCCGCACTATAGGTCTTCCATGGCCACAGACCCGGAGCCTACTGCTGGACCATTTTGGCGATACCTTCCCGGCCGACGAATTCATTGCGGCATGGGTGCGGCACTTCGATTTGATCGCATCGACCCGTCTATCACTGAAGCCGGGCGCTATCGAATTGCTGGATGCGCTCGATGATCTGCGGCTTCCTCGGGCGATTGCTACGTCCTCGGCTCGTCCCACCGTGGAGCATCACCTGACAGCCCATAACGTTGCGGGGCGTTTCCATGAGATTGTCGGACATGGGGACTACGCGTCTGGCAAGCCTGCACCCGATCCCTTCCTGAAAGCCGCCGAGCGTCTAGGAGTCGAGCCTCGGCTATGTCTGGCCTTGGAGGATTCGCACAACGGGGTCCGATCCGCGTCCTCTGCTGGCATGATGACCGTCATGGTGCCGGACCTTCTCGAACCAACGGATGAAATTCGGGGGCTCTGCACCTTTGTTGCCCGCGATCTGCATGAGGTTCGCAGCCTGATTTTGGGGTCGGTTCCTTGCCGATGATCGCGGTCGAACGGGTGGTTCAGCCGACGCCGGAACTCCACGAATTGTTCGGCGAATTGAAACGACGTGCTCGGGGCGATGTACGAGCTCCATGTGCAAAAGAAATTTGGTGTGACAGATCCCGTCGAAAGGAAAGGACTGGGGGTCAGCCCCCCGCCATTCCGGCGTTCTGCTTGCCTTAGACAGCCGAAGCAGAAAATCCTTCAGCCTCTCCCGGAGGTTTTTGTCGCCTTGGTCGTAACACCCCCCAGAACAACGCGAACCCCAGGAGCGCAGCGCCGAACATCGTCAAGCTCGCGGGCTCGGGGACCGGATCAATGTGGCCGGGCGGCCGGCGGGTTGTGAGGGCCGAAGTCGTCTCCTCCCGGCTTCCCATCGTTGCCGGAATTTCCGTAATTACCTGGAGGCCCGTCGCCGCCGTCGTTATTGGAGAGATCGGTCCACACCGAAAGATTGCCACCGAGATTGCCACCAGGATTGGGATTGCCCCCGGGATTGGGATTGCCCCCGGGATTGGGATTGCCCCCGG
>Ga0210396_10006065_pt1 | contig 11616 bp, 9 predicted proteins | sample IncBWH17OmetaG_FD_155466 | JGI IMG/M metagenome (GOLD analysis project Ga0210396, IMG submission 155466) | Forest soil microbial communities from Barre Woods Harvard Forest LTER site, Petersham, Massachusetts, United States - Inc-BW-H-17-O ...
CAGATTTCTGTGCGAAGCGGGAGACGGTACTGCGCGATTGTTACGCGGGCGTGACAATGGCGTGAACAATCCTGTCAATGGCGGCGCGTGCTTCTTCGACTGAAAGATTAAGGCTGAGAGGCAAAGAGCAGACGGCAAAGGCAAAGAGCAAGACAGGCAGAGACGCGCATGTACGCAGTTGAAGTCACGGGCCGTGTATCGTAATCTATTTGGACTCCGCGCGTAGTATCGGCGCGCCCGTAGCTCAGCTGGATAGAGCGTTTGGCTACGAACCAAAAGGTCGGGAGTTCGACTCTCTCCGGGCGCGCCACTTCGAAATGAAAATACGTCGCTGGGTGTTCCAGCTGGGTCAACGATTGTTTCACGGCTGACGAACGGAGACGTGCGTGTGGTGCGGTCATTGGCTCTGCGGATTGGCCCCCTAGGTGTACAGGAGGTGGTCGGGGTCAATCCAAACTACAAAAAAGGTATTGCCTATCGATATTCCGTGAACTCTGCCGTGTTCATTCTTCGTAATGTGAAACTGCCAAGCCTCCTCATCCCGTAGCTGTTCATTCAAACTCGAAAAGCCGGGGACCTCCGACGTTTCGCTCCAGGTTATTCGGTGAATTTTGAGAGACTGACTCTTGTTCGTTCGGAAATCCTTGACTGACAAAGATGACAGATCTCTTAGGCGGCACAGAAACTTTTCTACGTAACCGTCCCGGCAACGGGTGATGGCAAACTTCGGGTTACTGTACAGGTCCAAGTATTTGAAAGAAAAGCGAAGCGGAATAGAGTCTTCGGGAGTTTTCGCGGGCGGTAACAGTAGTGATTTCGGTTTCTTTTCAGGCCTCACGTTCAGCCACGAATCTGGCGCGGAAAAACTAGTGGCACCGCTTCTATTCCAGAGGCGCCTCGCGTAGCTGTTCAACGAAGACTTGGCGCGGCGGATGTCCGAAATTCGCTGCTTATTTGATGAATCGAACCACGTGGTGCCACCCGCATACGTAACAATCGAATCACGAATTTCAGTTGGCTTCCGGCTTTCCTGTGCTTTATGGATACGGAATGGCTGCTGGGGCTTCGTTGGAATTGATGCTCTCGTGGCCTAATGCATCTACTGCCCTAGTCACATAGTAATAAGTTAGACCGCTCGTCACGGTGTTGTCAGTGAATGTAGTTCCCTGAACAGGCGCAGAATTGATCCGAACGTAATTGGCTCTGGGCGTCATGCTTCGATACACGTTGTATCCAACGACCTGCGAACCGCTGGGCCGCCATTTCAGCGTGACCGTGTGTGTTGTGCCACGCGATTGCGGACGGATTGCCGACGGCCACCCACTGGTCCTGCGGACCCATTGCGCACTTAACAGCAAGACTACAAGCACCGCGATCCCAGTCCCGACTCTCATCCAGACGGAGAGGCTGCGGTCTTGGATCAAGAGAATCTGACACATTGCGAGGAGTACCAATGCGATCCCGCCGACCATGAGGGCTAGAAACCAACTTCCGCTGAGTGCCTCTGGCACCATTGACGGTATCTTGTCAGACTTGTGTCTCAACCAGGGATCTATCCAGATATTTTCGACTGTGAAGAGAAAGAGAAGCGACGACGCGAGACTCCATGCGATCAACGTTATCCTCGACCGTTGACTCGAGGGGCGCAACGAACCTCGACTCATTGGATGCCGTCGATTCGAGTCGGCGTGGCCGAGGCGCGGCCGTAACGAATCAATGCCTCGTCAGTCATTTTGCGGAGACGCGCCCGCACCTCGTCAATCTGGAGCGGTTGGAATCCTACGGAGCCCATCAAGTCCGAAGTCTAGCACGACAGCGCATCGCAGGACGCGCAGCAATAGGCCGGAGCCTCCAGAAATGGCGCACCGTATTTTCTGGCGTGTCCTCTGGTATGCCTTTCCGCGATGACCCATAGCGTTCGCTAAAGCCACGGAGGACGCGACCTATCCGCTCCTAACCCTCTGTGAACCACTTTTCCACTTTCGACCTTTTCGTGGAAATGAAGCATCTGTCGTATCAGCCGCAATCCGGCCGTCCAGTATTTCGCAAAATGTGCCAGCAATCGCAACACATGATCTCGGCGTCGCAGTCCGCGAGCCCTCGTTGTTGTGGACCTCACCATACTTTGCCGCGAATTGTGGCGACGATCAACTGATGATGGCGGGTTTTGCTTTCTGGAGGAGACGCAGTCAAATTACGCGAAGTTCCTCTGCGATGGATTGCAGCAACTGGCGGATGCAGTTTCCCTGAAAACGCTCGCGCAGTGACGAAAGTCATCGGCAACATTGCGAACTTTCAAGACCGGTATAGAATGGCGGCTGTTTTTGAAGCGAAAAGGAGATCAATCCAAGGAAACAGTGGCGGCGGCCAAAGCGCGGTGGCGGGCTACCATTCTCTCGTCAACTTCATGGAGCAAAAACCTCCCCAACTCCGCCACGATCTCCGCGCAGGACAAATGGCCATGGTCGCGATCGGAGGCTCGATCGGCACCGGTCTTCTGCTAGGATCGGGCGCGGCAGTCCAGATTGCCGGGCCGGGAGTCATCCTCTCCTACATCCTGGGCGCGCTTATTGCTTTCGCCGTGACGACAGCGCTGGGCGAGATGTCGAGCCTGCATCCAGCCGCCGGCTCGTTTGGAGTCTACGCCGATAAGTACCTGAACCGCTGGGCAGGCTTCATTTCGCGTTATGGATACTGGTTTTCACTGGTAATCGCCATCAGCGGTGAACTCGTGGCATCGGCCACGTACATGCGTTACTGGTTTCCACATATTCCCGCCACGGCCTGGATTGCAGGATTCGCGACACTCCTACTAATCATCAATTTGGGGGCGGTACACACCGTCGGCAGTTTTGAATACTGGTTCGCGATGATCAAGGTCGTCGCGATTGCGGCCTTCATTCTAATCGGAGCCGGATTGCTGCTAGGCGGAGGCGCGCAAACGCACTACACCACTGATGGCGGTTTCCTGCCGCATGGCGCCGCAGGTCCGTTGCTGGCGCTCCCGTTTGTTCTGTTCAATTTTCTTGGAACCGAGATGGTGGCCATCTCTTCAGGCGAAGCACGTTCCACTTCGGACATCGTGCGCGCAACTTACATATCGTTGAGCGTTCTCACCTTCGTTTATTTATGCGCGTCCGCGGTACTGGTAGGAGTGGTGCCGTGGAACCTGGTTGGCGTGGGGCAGAGTCCCTTCGTGACGGTGTTCGAGGTGGCGCACGTGCCGGCCATTTCACTGGTGATGAACTTCGTGGTGCTGACGGCCGCGCTCTCCGGTGCGAACGCCGCCCTGTATGTGACTTCGCGCATGCTGTACTCGCTGGCTGAGTCTGGATATGCGCCTGCAAGACTCGCGCAGCTATCGGCCAAGGGCTCGCCGCGCAACGCCGTGTTGTTATCGGCGTCGGGAATCGTGGTCGCTCTGGTCGTGCAGTACGTCGCACCGCAAAATGCTTTCCTGTATATTATCGGGGCTTCGCTGGTCGGCGGAATGCTGGCGTGGTGCATCGCGCTCGCCTCGCACGTGGCCATGCGCAAAAGGCTGTCGCCAGAGCAGGTGGCGGCGCTGCCGATGCGCGCTCCCGGCGGAGCAGTGGCATCCAAGGTCGCGTTCGCGGCAATTGTGGTGATCGTGCTGTGCACGTGGTGGACACCGCAGGCTCGCATTACCATTGTCAGTGCAGGTCCGTATCTGTTTCTCTTGACCATCTTCTATCTCATGGCGAAAAAAGCACGCTCACGGAATTAAGTGCGGGCATGACTGACCCTCTCCTACGCTATCGCCAGGAGTTTCCAATCCTGGAGAAGACGACTTATCTCATCAGCAATTCACTGGGTGCGATGCCGCGTGGGGTCTTTGACGCACTCCACGACTATGCCGAGGTTTGGGCTGAGCGCGGAGTGCGTGCGTGGGAGGAATACTGGTGGACGCTGCCGCTGGAGATTGGCAACCAAATCGGTGAGCTGATGAACGCGCCGATGAATTCAGTGGCCATGCACGGCAATGTCACCCAGTGCCAGGCGGTGGTCGCTTCCTGCTTTGACTTCAGCGACGGGCGCAATAAGGTGGTTTACACCGATTTGAACTTTCCGTCCGTGATGTATTTCTGGGAAGCGCAGCGGCAGCGCGGCGCGCGCGTCCACATGGTAAAGACGGATGATGGGATCGAGGTTCCGACCGAACGGCTACTCGATGCGATTGACGAAACCACGCTGCTCGTTCCGGTGTCGCACGTGATCTTCCGCAGCTCGTATATTAACGATGCCAAGGCGATCTGCGAGAAGGCGCACAGGGTGGGCGCGCACGTGATTCTCGACACCTTTCAATCGCTCGGCTCTGGCGTTCCCGTGGACGTGCGAGAACTCAACGTGGACTTTGCCTGCGGAGGACTGATGAAGTGGCTCTGCGGCGGTCCCGGAGCCGCCTATCTCTACGTACGCCCGGATTTGGCCCGCACGCTAGCGCCGAAGTTCACGGGGTGGCTTGCGCACGAGAATCCCTTCGGTTTTGAAACCGGCGCGACACGCTACACGCACGGAGCTTATCGGTTCATTAACGGAACGCCGAACATTCCGGCTCTGTACGCTGCTCTTCCCGGACTGAAGATTCTCCGCGAGCTGGCCGTGCTTCAGGTGCGCGAAAAATCGCAGCGCCTTACAGCGCGGATCGTTTCGCTGGCAGAGCAACGCGGCTGGCACGTCAACGCGCCGCGCAATCCGGCGCGCCGCGGCGGCACCGTCGCAGTGAATATGCCCAAGGCAAAGGCAGTGTGCGCCGAGTTACTCAAGCGCGACATTCTGGTTGACTGGCGGCCGGGCAGCGGCGTGAGGATGTCGCCACACTTCTACAATAAAGATGAAGAGATAGATTTCGCGATGGCGGCAGCCGACGAGATCCTTCGCACCATGCAGTGACAAGGAGAAGAGGCACTCTACGCGGGACTTGAGACTACACATTATCTAATATTTCCGTTCGAATTTTGGGTCGAGGACTTTGCGGGCGCTTTCCACACCAACGACGGGCAACGATGGGTCGTTCAAAAGCCCGAGCTGTTTCAAGACGGATGCTTGGTCCCAATAGATGTGCTCGTGGGCGAGTTTGCCGTCGCGGAAACGAACGATCGCGACCAGAGGCACTTCGACGCGGCGATTGGTAGGTGGAATTCCGGGCAGCATCCAGGGCATTTCCAGCGTGTGCGTGAAGGAGAAGATCATTTCATCAACGAGCTGATCTTCGCCGACAGTGCGGGAGACGGGAGTAAGCGAGGTGTCGGGCGGCATCACGGGTATGAACTCGTGCGCATAGAAGTGGCGCAGGGCGGCCTTGCCGTAACCGCCCGTCATGACGGGGATGTGGTTGACGTAAGCGTCCTCGGTCATAGTGGCTAACGTGGCTTCGGTGTCGCGCGTGACGAATTCGTCTGCGGTGTGTGCTTCCCAGAGTTTGCTGAGGTCGTGTCGCGGCATGGCAGGATTATACTTCGCTTCTCGCCTGCATCAATTATTGCGTCGGCTTGGTCGGCACGTGAATCCGAAAAGCAAGTTCGCGTCGGAGGTGTTATTCCCCGGCGTGCCGACGGATGAACTCGTCATTCGTTCGCCGGACGATCAGGCCGCGTTTCTAGCTGCTGGCCAAGCGTTATGACGCTATGAGTCAATTCCTTTGCTTAGATGTGCGATACGCGAATTACTTCTTTGAATTGAGCATTGCTGCGCAGGCATCTTTGACGGAGTTGCCAGCTCCCTTGTCGAGTCACTGAAAATATCGTCGCCGTCGCGATTAAATACGGCAACCTTGTTCCGATGCGCTAACAGTCCCTTGCCGCCTTCGTGGTCAAGAGTCAGTACGAAGTCGGCCTTTGAAAGATTGTTCGTAACGGTCAACTCGGGGCAGCGCTGATTTAAAGTCTTGATGATTTCGGCCGTCTGTGGACGGGCTCCGCCAGACATCCAACTACTACTGCCCCAACTATTCTTATTCCCTCCCGCCGAAGAGCCGCCCCGCGTTTCCCACGATCGGCTGTCCGTCACGAACACCCGCGTCTTGCCATCGTTTACTGTCGAGGGGTTTGTTGCCGGCACCGGACTGGCGATGGGAGGGGGCTGTGGCGTTCCAGCAGCGACGGGAGCAGTAACGGAACTGTTCACAGCGGCCATACTCGCTTCTTGCTTCGGCGTCGCCGCAGTGATAGGTGCAGCGGACGTGGGTGGCGTAGCCTGGGGAATCAAACGACAAGCTTGCGTTCCGAAAATCGTTTCGCCCTGGTATGTGAAGCCGCCAGAGTCTGCGGGATTGCGGCACATCCACTTCGACGGATCGGGACTTTGAGCTGACGCTACGCTTGAAAGCATCAATAAGGACAAAACCGCTGTGACTGTTTTCATCTCTTCCACGGTCGCTTGATTTTGTTGGTATCTCTGCCGTTATGGCAGTCCGCCCGCGCAGAGTCTTACGTCTTGGGGAACAGCCTCTGCTTTGAAGCTCCTCTGGTTACTATCCTTGCTACAAGGATCGTTTGCGTCAATGGTTCTTACTCAAACAGTTATTTGCGGAAACAGGGTTTCTGCTCTTCCGGTGGGCAGGGCGTTCTCGTAGTTATCAAGCGGGCGGTGCTGCCCCACGTGCTGTAACCAATCGGAGGCGCTACCCGGTGACCAGCGTCTCCTTCTCGTGTATGTGCCGCCATTTCGATCTTTGGAATCGCCTGACGCAGCGCCATTTATGTGACAAAGGGCACTTGGAATTGAAAGTGCATTTGTACTGGCTTGAAAACGAATCCTACGACGTTCGATGTCGGGAGACGAAAATGTACGCCGACGGACAAGAGGTCATGAAAGGTGACGTCGTACGGCGAGGTAGCGAGGTGGGCCAAGTCCTAGAAGTCATACCAAACGGGGTTGGCGCGCAAGAGAACGCCTTAGTGCAGTGGAATACTGTAATCGAGATCTCGCCCGGTATCCGCGGACTTAAACCTCCGGTTCAAGAGCCCACGCAGACGCTTACATTTGTGCGGCGAAAACCTTGAGTTGCCGGCTGACCTTCTGCCCAACACCGCCAACCGCTGTGGATGTTGCGATTGTCGCATTCGGTAGCAATTCGTGGCGCTCCGTGTAACTCGTTGATTGTTCGTCAGCACAATCTTTGCAAGCAAGGGGTCACCGGTTCGATCCCGGTCACGTCCACGTCCACCATGCTTCGCTCTTTACCTTATTGAGTTAGCTGCCATGGAAATTCAACGCGATCGCAAACCGTCGCGCTTCGTCCGAAATGTTTCGGCGCTCACTTCGTCCCAAAGCCTCGTGCTGTGAGTCTCGCGTAGCGCGAGGCTGCCGACGACGAATGCTACAGCCGCCACACCAACCGGGTAGTAGAGCCCGGCGTAAATCTTGCCGGTGGCCGCGCAAATAGACAGTCCGATCAGTGGCAGCAGCCCCCCGAAAACACCATTGCCCAAGTGGTAAGGCAACGAAACCGACGTATAGCGAATCTTCGCAGGGAAGGCTTCCACCAGATACGCCGCGATCGGCCCGTACGTCATGCCGACGTAAACGAGCTGAATGAAGATCAGAAGCACCAGTTTCGTTTTGTTCGGATTCGTGGCTTCTTCGGCCGGAACCAGAGCGCCGATCGCGTCCATGGTCATCGGCGTTAAGCTGATGGCGCCGGTCACATTGTTGCGTGTGGACCTCACTGTCACGACGTGATTTCCGGCGGCACCCTCCATCGCGTGATAGATCGGGATGAAGGTAAACACGGCCAGCAGGAACCCCGCCATCATTATTTTCTTTCGCCCGATCTTGTCCGAGAGCGAACCGAACAGGTTCACGAACGGCATTCCGATCGCAATCGAAATCGCCATCACGATAGTTGCCGTGCGGGGATTCACCTTCAGGATGCTTTGCATATAGAAGAGGGCGTAGAACTGTCCCGTGTAGACCACTACCCCCTGGCCGGCCGTTGCGCCGAACAACGAGACCAGCACCTGCTTAAGGTTGGGCCAGTTCGTAAAGGCGTCTTTGAGTGGTTGCGTCGAGGTCTTTCCGGCCGACTTGATGCGCACGAAAATGGGCGACTCGTGCAACTTCAGGCGCATAAAGAGAGAAACTCCTACCAGAACGATAGAAAACAGGAATGGAATGCGCCAGCCCCAGTTTGCAAAGTCTTCTTTATTCATACTGAATTGCGTGCCCAGGATTACCAACAACGAAACGAGCAGTCCCAGAATCGCAGTGACCTGGATGAAGCTGGTGTAGAAGCCGCGCTTGTTGTCGGGTGAGTGTTCGCTCACGTAAATCGCAGCGCCCCCGTACTCTCCGCCAATCGCTAACCCCTGCAGGACGCGGATCACGATCAATGCGATCGGGGCGAACCACCCGACCGTCTTAAAAGTCGGCATCAAGCCAATCAACACCGTGGCGCCGCCCATGATTGCCAACGTCACCAGGAACGCGTATTTCCTCCCGGTCAGGTCGCCGACGCGCCCGAAGAAAATCCCGCCGAATGGCCGGACAACGAAACCGACCGCAAAGGTCGCCAGGTAAGCTATCAACGCGAAAGTGTCGTTGCCAGGGGGATAGAATTTCACGGCGAGAACCGCCGTCAGACTTCCGAACACGTAAAAGTCGTACCATTCGATCAGGGTGCCGAGAGACGATGCCGCGATCACTAGTGGCAAACTGTTCGCGTGCGGCTCGCCTATCGCATCGTCGACTGCCCCTCGGCGCGTAGCCATTCTTGCTCTCTCTCCAGGCCAGTTTCGGCCACCGGTCTCGGCATCATCTCTCATTTCTGGGCTAGAAGCTAAATCCATAGCCTAGCCTGTGCCGTCAGAGGTTCTAGATCAACAAAAGCTGAGCAGCTTCACGACGGCTGGCCCGCTCAGACGCCTTGCCCCGGCACGAGGCTCGCCAACGGTGGGCCCTCAGGAGATTGGGAGCGCGGTTTCGGCGTGGGCTGCGTCGAAACGGGGTAACATCGGGCCGGGCAGAATTGCATCGGAGCGGGAGCGGGGAGCGATCGCGATGGGAACATTCTGGCAGGACATGCGCTACGGCGCGCGAACACTGGCAAAGTCGCCGGCATTCACTTTGATCGTGGTGCTGACGATTGCGCTGGGAATCGGTGCGAATACGGCGATTTTTACCGTGGTGAACGCTCTGCTGCTGAGGCCGCTGCCTTTCCGGGATGCGTCGCGAGTGGTCCTGGTGCGGGAAAAGAGCCCCTATCCGACATTTTCGACTTCGTACGAAAACTTCAAGGACTGGCGGGAGCAGAGCCAATCGTTTGAATCCATGCAAGGGTCGTGCCTGACGGCGATGACCCTGACGGGCATGGGTGAGCCGGAGCTGGTCACCACGCGGTATACGACGGCGGGTTTCTTTCCGCTGCTTGGCGTGGCGCCCGTTGCGGGACGAAGTTTCTTGCCGGAAGAAGACCGCGCGGACGGCGCGCCGGTGGTGATGATCAGCTACGCGCTGTGGCAGCGACGATTCGGCGGATCGAAACAGTGGATGGGGAAGACGATCGAGCTAGGGTCGAAGCCTTACACGCTGATTGGGATTGTGCCGCCCAACTTTCAATTTTTGCAGCCGGCGGACGCCTTCGTGCCTTTCGAGCCGTGGGCCAAGACGCTGCCGGACGATCGCAACTGGCACCCGGGAATATTCGCCGTGGCACGGTTAAAAAGCGGAGTGACCATCCAGCAGGCCGACGCGGAGATGAAAGGCATTGCCGGGCGGCTGGAGAAACAGTATCCGGAATACAACACGGGAATCAGCGCGGACGTGGTGCGGTTGCAGGAGCAAGTGGTGGAGAACGTGCGGCCTGCGCTGCTGGTGCTGCTGTGCGCGGTGGGATTCATCCTGCTGATCGCCTGCGTGAATGTAGCGAACTTGCTGCTGGCGCGCGCGACGTCGCGGGCCAGAGAGATCGCGATCCGGACGGCACTGGGAGCGGGGCGCTTGCGTGTGATTCGCCAGCTTCTGACGGAAAGCATTTTGATCGCGATGCTCGGCGGGGCCATTGGACTGTGGCTGGCGAGCGCGTCGCTGGGACCTTTGTTGCGTCTTTCGGCGGGCGCGGTGCCGAACGTCGAAGGAATTCACATCGATCGCTGGGTGCTCGCGTTCACATTTGTGGCGGCGGTGCTCACGGGAGTCCTCTTCGGGCTGATTCCGGCGTTGCGAACAGCGAGATTGGATTTGCGGGAGACGCTGAATGAAGGAGGCCGCAGCGGAATCGGCAGCGCGGCGAATCACCGGCTGGTGGCGGCACTGGTGATTGCGGAATTTTCGATCGCGATGGTGCTGCTGGTGGGTGCGGGACTGCTGCTCCGAAGCTTCAATCGAATGCAATCCGCGGCGGCCGGATTCACGACCGATCATCTGTTGGCTGCGGACGTGCCTCTTTCGCAGAATGCTTACGCGAAACCGCAACAGCGATTCGAGTTCTTCGATCACCTTCTGGATGGCGCGAGAGTGCTGCCGGGAGTGCGCAACGTCGGTGCAGCGACGTTTCTGCCGATGAGCGGAAACGGCTCAATCATCCATTTCAATATCTACGGACGGCCGCCGAAGAGCCCGCACGAATATACGGCCGCGGGCTACCGCGCGATGAGCGCCGGATACCTGGAGACGCTAGGCGTTCCGCTCCTGGCCGGACGAACGATCAAACAGACCGATGACGAAAAGGCGCCGGCTGTCGTGGTGGTGAACGCCTCGTTCGCGAAGGAATATTTCAATAGCGCGTCGCCGCTGGGAAAGCGGATGCAGCTCGGCGCGGTGCCGGACGCGCAGGTTCCGTGGATGGAAATTGTCGGCGTTGTGGGCGACGTGCGGCGCGGACTTGCAACCGAGCCGCAGGCGGAGATGTATCTGCCATTCAAGCAAGCCGATGCGGTGCTGCCGGTATTCACGCTCTCGGTGGTGTTGCGCACGGGTGTTGAGCCGGCGGCAGAGGTTTCGGGGCTGCGTGATGTTATCGCGAAGATCGACAAGAATCAGCCGCTCGTCCGAGTGCGCACAATGGAAGACAACATGACAGCGTCGGTGACGCAGGAGCGCTTTCGGACATGGCTGCTCGGACTTTTTGCGCTGCTCGCGCTTTTGCTTTCGACGATCGGAATCTACGGCGTGATGGCTTATTCGGTGACGCAGCGCGTGCAGGAAATTGGAATTCGGATGGCGCTGGGTGCGCAGCCCAGAGAGGTTTTCCGTTTGGTGTCGGGACAAGGCCTGAAACTGGCGCTGGTAGGCGTGGGCGTTGGTCTCCTTGCTTCACTTGCGCTTACGCGTGTGCTGAAGAGTTTTCTCTATGAAGTTAGCGCGCTTGATCCGATCACTTATGTATTCGTGGCGGCTTTGCTTGCCGCGGTTGGATTGCTGGCGTCGTACTTTCCGGCGCGGCGGGCGACGGCGGTCGATCCGCTGGTTGCTCTACGGCACGAATGATCGGTGGAGGAAGGCGACCATTTCGGTTTCACTATTATTCCGCTTGGTGTCGACATGGCGGGGGACTGTGATTTGTATGCTCTCCGGAACCTACACTCAGACTCAGATCGCCGAGAGGTTCGGGATCGATCAAATACCTGAAACTGAAGTGAGCACCCACGCGAGGCT
>Ga0210396_10006067_pt1 | contig 11616 bp, 8 predicted proteins | sample IncBWH17OmetaG_FD_155466 | JGI IMG/M metagenome (GOLD analysis project Ga0210396, IMG submission 155466) | Forest soil microbial communities from Barre Woods Harvard Forest LTER site, Petersham, Massachusetts, United States - Inc-BW-H-17-O ...
CGGACAGCTAGGCGCCAACCGCCGCTAGAAGGGCATTTGCTTTTTATGCACCGCTCACTGCGGTGCCTCGAAGGCAAAAATCGAAACCAACAAAGGAGTCGTTTCAATGCAACAAATCAACAAATTGCCGCTTTTCCCACTCGGTCAAATCGTCGCGACGCCCAGCGCGCTGGCCGCTCTCGAAAAGGCAGGACAGCAACCGCAGGATTTCCTCGCACGCCACGTTCATGGCGATTGGGGAGACCTGTGCGACGAAGACCGTAACTAAAACCGGCTCAGTCTGGAACAAGGGTTCCGGCTCTTGAGCAGCTACCGCACATGCGCAGGAGACACGTCGACCCTACTTTCGATCCTCGGAAAATTCATTCCGCAGGACGAACGGGTGCTCGTCATCGAAGACACGGCCGAGATTCAATTGCCGCAGCAAAATCTCGTTCGCTTCGAAGCGCGCCGCGAACAGAATGGCCTTCCTGCAGTAGCGATTCGCGATCTCCTGAAGGCAGCCCTCCGTCATCGCCCGGACCGTATCGTTTTGGGGGAAGTTCGAGGAAGCGAGGCGTTCGAGCTCCTGCAACTCCTGAACACGGGGCATTCGGGCACGCTATCCACTATTCATGCGAGTTCCGCGCAACAGGGCCTCGCGCGCTTCACCAGTTGTGTCTTACAGACCGGTGTGGAGCTGCCTTTCAGAGCGATTAAGGCAAATATCGCCGATTCGCTCAACGTCGTCATCCATGTCGAGCGCCGGCCTGGCCGCAGATATATTCCCGAAGTTCTGCTAGTCAACAGTTACGACCCGGATGCGGACTTGTTCGACTACGGCGCCGTGTTCCTTGCCAAGCAGGGTCACCCATGAGCACCGACAGCACATTCGCGCCGCGAACTCTCACCGCTTCGGAGTATGTCCGGGAGTTGTTCGGACCTGAGGATAACGCTGCGATCCTGGTGCGGAGTCGCTCGACCGGCCACACCGTTCAAACCATCGCCAAGGCGGAAACTATCGCAAGCCCCGACTATCAGTCCTGGCTCGCGGGTCAAAGTGCCAGTGGTTACGACGTGTTCATGGGCATGAATCCGATTAAGGACGGCCCATTCAGCCGGACCAAGGGAAATATAAAGGATATCCGCCACGTCTATCTCGACCTCGACAGGAAGGGCGACGAGGCTCTTCAAGCGATTCGAAATTCAAGCGAAGTTCCAGCACCGAATGATGAATTCCTTGGGCGAGACATCTCTTGCCTCGGAGAAGCCTCCGCCTGGAGGATGGGACACAGGAGTAACCGTTGGAATGCCTCTTGCTTGACTTGGGCTTTGCGTTGGCGCTCGCACTCCGAAGAATGTCGCGACGGTCTCAAGGAGCTTCTGTTGCTCTTCGGAGGAGAGATCGCGCAGATCCGCGATGACCTTTGTAAGAATGGCTGCCATGTCTGAATGCTTCTTCGCGCGCACTTTTGACCCCCTCCTCCAATTGCATGCGATCCAGGTTGATATTTCGTATCATACATTGTCGGTCGGCGAACGGAGCAGATTCAATGGAAAAATACCTCTGACCCAAAAACAGCAGTGTAAGTCCTCGCTTCAGGTGTTCATGAATTTATCCAGTTCATCGCCCATCACTTGTCCTCTCACAATCTCGCTAAGGCCTTGCCGCATTCTAATTGCTGTATCAAAGTATTACGAACCGTATACTTGCATGCTGGACGTTTTTTGGTGTCCTCACTCTTGAGAGCGAGCCCCTGGTCCCAGTTTGTAGCAGACAGAACTGTTTTGGGCTCGGATACCTTTTGAGGTTCAGATATGTTTTCAAATCGGACTGCCCTCGAATAATATTCTTGCCTTGATTTCGATGCCGATCGATGGTCACACACCGGGTCAAGAAAATCTTGAAGATCGATTGAGGTCTGCTGAAGAAGAGCGCAGACGGCTTCGAGAAGAAAACTCACGTCTCCGCGCGATGCTGGGCATTCCTGAATTAGTCGAGGACAGAACTGATTTGGACTCTCGCCCGGACGCCGAGAATTCAGCCAAAGCGAGCAATCTTGCAACTCCGGAAGAAAAGATCACATTATTTCGGAGCCTCTTTCGCGGGCGCGAGGACATTTATGCCGTCCGATGGGAAGGAAAGGGAGGAAGGTCAGGCTATTCGCCAGCCGGGGTCATGGACTGGCGTGCCATTCACTCAGTAAGACCAGAAGAGCGCAAACGGATTGCACGCAAGACGCGTATGCTCCTGCCTCTAACGAATGACGCAATTCGCAAACATCTTACTGGAAAACAGACGATAGGAATCTATCCACTTCTGCCAGACGAGATGTGTTGGCTTCTCGCGGTCGATTTCGATAAGAAATCATGGTTAGCTGACGCGGCTGCGTTTCTTGAAACATGTCGACGGTTCCAAGTGCCAGCAGTTGTCGAGAGATCTCGATCAGGAAACGGGGCGCACATCTGGGTGTTCTTTGATCGCCCTGTACTCGCTGCCGATGCCAGACGGCTCGGATGTTCCCTGCTGACACGGACCATGGAAAAGAGACATGAAATTGGCCTCGATTCATACGATCGTCTGTTCCCAAGTCAGGACACAATGCCCAAGGGGGGATTCGGGAATTTGATTGCCCTGCCATTGCAGAAAGCTCCCAGAGAACAAGGCAACAGCGTGTTCTTGAATGAGCTCTTCGAACCGCATGCTAATCAGTGGAAGTTCTTGGAGTCAGTTCAGAGAGTTAAGACCGACGAGCTCGCAGTGTTGATCCATGAAGTCACACCCGAGGGCAACACGCTCGGGGTACACCTTAGCTTGCCTGAAGGAGATGACGGCGAGTCGCCGTGGCTATGGAGCCCCTCGCGGAGCAAGAAAGCAAAAAGCATCACGGACCCGTTGCCACCGACGGTTCGTTTGATCACAAGCAATCTAGTTTATGTCGAAAAGAAGGGTCTCCCGTCCTCGATGCAAGATCGTCTGATTCGCGTCGCTGCTTTTCAGAATCCTGAATTCTACAAAGCTCAGACGATGCGGCTGTCGACTTATGGCAAGCCACGTGTCATATCCTGTAGCGAGATCTTCCCTGAACACATCGGTCTTCCTAGAGGATGCCTAGAAGAGGTGGTCAGCTTGTTCAAGGGGCACGGAGTCAGGGTCGAGATTCAAGATGAACGAACCACAGGACAAAACATTAATGTTTCTTTTCGTGCTGAACTGCGACCTGAACAACACGAAGCGGTCAGACAATTGCTTGCTTACGACGAGGGCATACTTTGCGCTCCAACCGCCTTCGGAAAGACGGTAGTTGGAGCATGCCTTATTGCACGTAGAGGCGTCAGCACGTTGATTCTTGTCCAGCGGCGTCAATTAATGGATCAATGGCGCGAGCGACTGGCTGCCTTTTTAGCAATGCCAATTGGCAACATCGGGCAGTTTGGGGGAGGGAAAAGCAAGAGGACGGGCATGATCGATGTCGCTGTAATCCAAAGCTTACAGCGCCATGGTGTAGTTCATGATTTTGTGGCCGAGTATGGCCACGTCATTGTCGACGAATGCCACCATCTCTCGGCTTTCACTTTCGAGCGTGTGCTTCGCCAAGTCAAAGCTAAGTTCGTCTTGGGCCTGACGGCTACACCGAACCGGAAGGACGGGCACCATCCCATCATTTACATGCAGTGCGGTTCCATACGCTTTTATCTCAGCCCCAAGAAAGCTGCCCAGTCTTCGCCGCTTCAACACACGGTAATACCGCGGTTTACCGACTTTGCTTGGGAACGTTCAGAGCACGAGACCATGATCCACGATATTTACAGCGCGCTTGTCATCGACCAGCAGAGAAACGATTTGATCGTCAAGGACATGCAGCAAGTTTTGTCTGATGGGCGATCACCGCTTGTTTTGACGAGCCGGAAAGAGCATCTGGAATATCTTGCTGGACGCTTACACGGGATATGCCAGCACATCTTTGTCCTGAAGGGCGGTATGGGGGCAAGGCAAAGAAAGCAAGTCGCCGAGTCTCTCGCACTCGTCTCCCCAGATGAACCACGAATAATTCTGGCGACAGGGAGCTATCTCGGTGAAGGTTTCGACGATGCCCGTCTTGACACGTTGTTTCTTGCGATGCCGATCTCATGGAAAGGAACACTCCAGCAGTACGTAGGCCGACTGCATCGTCTTCACGAGAATAAGAAAGAAGTGCTCGTATACGACTACTCTGATTTGCTGGTGCCCATGCTCGCTCGGATGTACAAGAAGCGGCTAGCTGGTTACTCAGCGCTTGGCTACCTCGTCGCCGAGGGCCCGAGAACCTCTTAGGGAGCGGGAATTCGAGATCCGGCGTGACCTCTTCGAGCGGATAAGTACCTTCCTCTGGATAACGAAACTAAAATGGCATATAGTTTCGTTAGTAAATTTCTAACGAAATGATGGTTTTGTGATGGGGACACCAACCAAACCCAATAGCCGCCTCGGGACTTACGTCCTTAAGACCTTCAAGGACGAGTCTTTCCAGGCGTATGTGCCGACGCCGTTGCCGCCTGACCCGCCGCTGACCCTCCAGCGGCTCTTACCTCTGCTTGAGCAGGCAAATCAGGCGCTCGGACGCCTGGACGGACTCGCGTCCATTCTGCCCGACCCCTCGCTCTTCATTTACCTATACGTTCGTAAGGAAGCGGTGCTTTCTTCGCAGATCGAGGGAACCCAGTCGTCGTTTTCTGACCTGATGTTGTTTGAAAGCGCAGAAGCCCCCAGCGTACCCCTGGAGGATGTTCAGGAAGTTTCAAATTATGTGGCAGCGATGAATCACGGGCTGCGGAGGCTCCGCGAAGATTTTCCGTTGTCTCTTCGTCTGATTCGCGAGATTCACAAGATTCTCTTGTCCAAAGGGCGCGGCAGCCAGAAACGTCCCGGCGAATTCCGCGAGACCCAAAACTGGATTGGGGGCACGCGGCCCGGAAACGCAGCGTTTGTTCCACCGCCACCCGAGAAACTGATGGAATGCATGGCCGCGCTCGAAAAGTTCCTTCATCGCGACCACGAAGATCTGCCGATTCTGGTGAAGACGGCCCTTGTGCACGTGCAGTTCGAAACCATTCATCCCTTCTTGGACGGGAATGGACGACTGGGCCGATTACTGATTACGTTCTTGCTGTGCGTAGCTGGCTCTATACATGAGCCCATTCTGTACCTCAGTCTTTATTTCAAGACGAACCGGCAGAAATACTATGAATTGCTTGACCGCGTTCGCACCCATGGAGATTGGGAGATCTGGCTAGAATTCTTTCTAACAGGGGTGAAGGAAACCGCTCAACAGGCAGCCGATACATCTAGGGAGATACTTACGCTCATCGAAAAAGACCGCCGGAAGATCGAGGAACTCGGACGCCCCGCTGCGTCGGTTCTCCGCGTTCACCAGCACCTTCAACGCAAGCCGATCATCACGATTCCGGCGACAGCCGAGCAACTCTCCCTCTCTGCGCCCACTGTGGCGAAGGCTTTGCAGCACATGGTGAAACTCGGCATGGTTCGCGAAACCACTGGCAAGCAGCGTCATCGCCTCTTCACGTATCACCGCTACCTGGAAATTCTCAACCGTGGCACCGAACTGCCAAATACAACGCACTAACAGCGTTGGCGCGAGCCGATGGATAAGCTGGGCCAGCCGTCGCAATTCACCATCCGCTCTAACGCCATCTGCTGAAACTTCCGGACTATCGCTTTCGCTTCACTTTTCGGCCCCTTTCCCTGCATGCGTGCCCATCCTGGCTGTCTCATTTCAAGGGTCCAGTTCATCTTGTTCCAGCTGCTCGAAAGGAAACAGTTTCGAAACGCTTGCGGCGAATCTTTGGGGGACCTTAACGGCGTTTATTCGTTCGTTGACCTTATCCGCTGTTGCGCGGAAAGCACGTCCCGGTGCCGGAGCATTCGAAGAATCCAGTAGACAGAAACCGCAGCGGCGATGTGCTTGAGAGTGTGGCCGCTCACAATGTTACCAAGCGCGAAGATCGAGCCGTCAGCGGCTTCGAAGATTTTAGCGAAGACATAAATCGCTAGCGCGGCGACCAGGTCAACTCCACGGGTGTAGCGCGATGGGAATAGGCCAACGAGCAAAAGTATGACAAGCGCGGAGCCGAACTGGACGAGCACGTACGGGCGCAAGTCTCCGTGGCCGCCTTCCTGGGTGACGTCCCAATAGGCCACGCTTCCCGCGCCTAGAGCCATAAGCGGGGCAAGTATTTGCATGCCAGCTTTCACGCTGATCCGTTCACCGACAGTCGCAGCGACCAAAGCCATGAAGCCGATTGCCATCGGGACGCGATCCCAGAGGAGGGTACTGTCACGTGGATCAAAATGGTAGTAGGCCGAACCGAAGGCGGTTATCGCGACGCCCACAAAAAAGGCGAAATACGGCCAGCGCTCTCTTGGATCGATAAACGTGGCCCCTCTGGAGGAGGTACTGACCTCCGAGCTTAGACTTGTGGCGCCTGGCCGGCAGGCTCCACAGACTGCTGGACAACACAGAACATGATAAATTCCGAGCGCGCCAACGAGAAGAAAAAGCAAGTTTGAAACGACATTGAGGAAGTTCGGGATGCCAAACGGGACGCGCTTGTCGGCGAAATTGTGATAGGCCTCGCTCTGCGGAATGGGTTGTAACAAGAAGATAGCGACGATCGCAATCAGGACGATCGCCAGCACGGCCCAGATGCGCCAATCCCGCATGGGTCCCGACGTTTTGTCAGAAATGGCACGCTGGAATCTTGTCATTGTAAACTCAAGCGGCTTCCCGTCAGAAGTTCGCGAAATCCTTTGCCAGGAAGTCAATCACTCGATCTTCGTAGTCCGCAGGGGCACGACCGAGAGCCGAGGCATGTTCGGCTCCATTCACGACCCACAATTCTTTCCACCCACGCGCGGCCTCGTAGATCCGTTCTGCGTGTCGGCAGGGAATCGTACGATCGCGAGTGCCGCAGATCAGAAGGATAGGAAATGACCGGGTCACTACAGCCTTCGCCGGAGACACGTCGTCCGGCCGAAAGCCCCCGGCTTCTCCCATCTGATCCATGGCGAATATCGTTGCTGGACGGAAAAGCGTCTTTCCGAGAAGTGGGCTGAAGTGGAGACCCGAATAGTCATAACTCACCTCCCGCAGGTCCGCAAACGGATCCTCGGCCACGACTCCTTCGATTCGTGGTTCGACTGCAGCTGATTGCAATGCAATTGCGGCACCCATGGACACACCCAGGGCGCCTAGGTGCCGCACATTTTCAGTCGAGTACAGCGCGCTCGTGATCGCTACGGTAACCACGCCGACGCACTGCAAGCAGAGCGTAAGACTCAGCAGAAGAGCAGCCGCAGAGATTTGATTAAAGAGAATCATCGCAAATACCTTCAACGGGCTAAACATGCTCACCGTTTCATTCGAGCGTCTTTTCCATGGCCGTTACACCCCGGTCGAGCGAGCAAAGCCGGGACAAATCAACTGACCTTAGTCATCAGCTGGTGTGTGGCACCATTTCAGGCGCCGGGCGACCTTCAGTCTCCACTGGAGGTTGTTTCGTTTCCCAGCGGATGATTTTCAGATCAAGAACGAAGATGCTGTAAAGCACCGGTACCAACAGCAGCGTGGTAAAGGCTGCGACGGCAAGTCCGCCAATTTGCGCGTAGCATAGAGGCTGCCATAGCGGGCCGCCTTCCAAAGCTAGTGGGAAAAGGGCGAGGATTGTCGCTCCCACGGTGATCATCACGGGCCGTATACGCTGGATTCCCGCGTCCGGAAGCGCCTGCTCCAACGGTTCCCCTTTCGCATGCATTTCTTCGATAAAGTCGAACAGCACGATCACGTGGCTAACGATCACGCCGATCAAGCTGGCGATGCCCAGAAAAGCCATAAATCCAAAGGGCGTATGCATAATCGAGAGAGCGATTAGAGAGCCGATCACACCGTACGGTGCCGCGGCGAATACCAGAAGAGGTTTTACCGCGTTATTGAACTGAACGAGCAGCGCCAAGTAAATTCCAATCAAAGAAATCAGCAGAACGATTTTCAAGTTGCTGAATCCGTCTATTTGCTTTGCTGTTTCGCCCCCGATACGAAGCTGATAACCGGGGGGAAGATTTTTCTGGAACTCCTGCAATTTTGGAAGAAGGGGCTCGAGTATTTGTGAGGCGAGAACACCGGGCCGTGGATAACAAAGTATGGAAATGGTACGAAAATGCTCACGCCGGACGATGCGACCTGTTTCCAAAGAATTTCCGACCGTCGCGACCGACAGCAGAGGTACTCGATTGTTCGTTTGTGAAGAGTAAACATACAGGTTTTTGATGTCGGCTAGCTGGGCACGCTCCTCCATACGAAGGCGCGCCACAATGGGGATGTTCTTGTCGCCTTCCTTAAACACGCCCACTGTCGTGCCGCTCATGGCGGCGGTCGAGGCGTTCGCGACATCCGCGTTGGTGATTCCTACTACGTTTGCGCGGTCAGGATCGATTTGAATCCTCTGCTGAACATCATCCGGGAACCAATCATCCCGAAGGACGGAAATGCCGGGAGATTGACTAACGATATCCTCAGCCTGCCGAGCAATCTGTCTCAGCGTACGTACATCGCTAGCTTCATTTCTCGCGTCGACGTCTGCCTGCCCGGAAATCAGCAGCTCTACGGGATTCTCGACAGGATTCGTTTGGAGCTGGCGTACCGTAATCCACGCTCCCGGTACTTGCTTGGCCAGCGCGTCCTGGATCGGGCGAGCTAACTTTGGCGAAGCTTCCTTGTCGGTAATCTCAACAATCATTTGCGCGTAGTTGGTCTGCGGCATTTCCGGTGATACCGAGAACCAGAAGCGAGGCCCGCCACCACCGGTAAAAGTCGTCAGCGACTTAAGAAGATGACCACGGTTCTCCTTGGTTGTGACCTCGGCTGAATTTTCAATGACCTGACGGACGACTCGTTCAGCCTGCACGGCAGCATCGTTGGTAACGCTCAAGGGAGTTTCATTCGGCAGCCATATATCCAGATAAAACCAATACTGGACATCTTCGGGAAAGAATTGGGTTTTAAGCCGAGAGCCGAACAACCCGCCTATGATTAGGAAAACCAGAGACCCACCGAGGACGGCCCAACGGTGTTTTATAGCCCTGCCGACGAGTTTGTTATAGAAGCCGTAAAACCCTCGACGCCGTCTCTCCTCGATGGTTGGTTCGGGCTTTGCCGGGGCGCGCAGAATGTAGTAACCCAGGAACGGGACAAACGTCATCGCCACAAAAAGTGCGCACAGCAGCGAAGCCGTCATTACGATGGGAAGGCTCTTCAGGAATTCGCCGGTATTGCCGCTCAGCATCAGAAATGGCAGGTAGGCGATGATGTTCGTGATCGTCGCGTAGAAAATCGCGGTTGCAAGCTTCGTAGGTCCGAGCCAGCACGCTGTCGTGCGCGGGAACCCTTCTGCCAAATGACGTTTTATGCCGTCGCCAGCGACTACCGGCACGTCGACGAGAAGGCCAAGTGCGATGATCAGCGATGCGATGGAGACTTGTTGCAGATCAATTCCCAATATATATACGACGCCAAATGTCATCGCCAGCGTGATCGGTATGGCGAGAGCCATAATCAGCGCTAGGCGCCACTCCCAAAATCCGAGCAGCGAAACGATGACCACGAGAATGATGGCTTCGACAAGTGCGCGCATGAACAGATTGATGTTCTCCTTCACTTGGAGCGGTTGATCGGACGTGTGCGCCAAAATCAGGTCGGCGGGAAGAACTTGGCGAAGCTGCTCAATCTTCGAATTCACGGACCGTCCGAAGCGCGCGATTTGCTTCTTATCGCGCATGTAAACTGCCAAGGTGATGGCCCGGCTACGTTGCCAGTGCCCACTGGAGTCTCGCCATGTGTAGTAATTGAGGTATGCGGCAGGAGCTTGGTACCCGCGGCTAATTTGGACGATATCTCGCAAATAGACTGGGGCCCCCTGTGACGAGGCGGATACAGCTACATCGCCGATGCTCCTGGCGTTGTCGAATTGACCGGAAGGGATGAGCGTAATCCTGTGTTCCCCCGTTTCCACCGTCCCACCCGGCGCGATGATATTCCGAGCCGAAATGACTTTGGAGAGATCAGCAGGACGCAATCCGTAGGCAGCCAACCGGTCCTGCGAATAATCGAGATAGATGGTCTGCGACAAAACACCCCGCCGTTCGACCTTGGAAACTTCGGGAGCTCCCTGGACCGTTCGGCCAATCAAGTCAGAATAATTGTCGAGTTCGGCGTAGCTGTACTTGTCGCCGGCGACGCTGGCTAGTTTCGTCCGTGTCTCGCTCGGATCGCGAATGATTGTTGGCTCCCACGCGTCGGGATGTAGCTCGGACCGTTTTAGGCGCTGCGAGATGAACTGTTTGACGAACGCTTCAATGGAGCCGTCATCTGCATCGGAAACGCCATCGAGTCCGATGAATCCACTCCCCTGAATGATTTCCGAGTCTCGAATTATTCCAGCGCTCTGCGCTTCCGCTTGAAATAGGTATCCGGTGTCGAGGACTTCCTTTGCGGAGATGGATTGAGGAAAGGAATCTACCACCGTAATGCGCTGTCCCTCTCGATTCTGCTGTTTTGCAACGCGAGCTTTGCGGATCGCGGCCTCAACGGAATTGGCGCGAGCCGCAATTTCTACGTCGTCCGCCCTTGGGCTGGCGACCGTGAGCATGAGAGCAGCGGTATCTCCAAAATCGCTCTGGAAACTGATTGGGCCCGCGCCCTGAGGCAGCTGAGAATTTAGGGCGTCCAGCTTAAGGTTAATATCGCTGAATTGCCGCTTCGTATCGGCGATGCCCTCATCCAGTTGTATGGTCACAAACGAATAGCCCGGAAGGGATATCGACTTAATGCCGTAGTCCGCATCCGTTCCCGGATGAATGGTCTTATTCTCGGCGGCGACATCATCAATTCGACGCGTAATGAATTGCTCGACCTGTTGCGCCGTCGCTCCGGGCCACGGACAAGCCGCGACTCCGACGCGCACGGGGATTTCCGGGTCTTTTCGTTGCGGCATGGACTTGTAGCCGAACCAACCCCAAACGAGGACTCCTGCCAGAAACATCCAGGAGATGTGCGGATGCTCGACGAAGAATCTTGGAACATTCCGGCGATTAGTGATGTCTTGTTCGTTTTCGTGTGTCATTTTTTTCCTATGCCTCTATGGAAGAACCTGTACCGAATCGCCGTCCTTCAAACCGGCGGCCCCAACGACGACGATCTTTTCCCCTGGCTTTACACCGTCGACTGCCACATCGCTCTCGTGCGTTTCGCCCAGCGTGACCTCACGCAGATGCGCCACCCATTTGCCCCCTTCTTCCCTGGCCACGAAAACCGCGTAGTGTCCAGGCGATGCGGGGTCGGCAACAACGGCGCTTAGCGGGACTGCGGGAACCGGAGCCTTTTGAACTCCAGACACAGTGAGCGAGGCGATCATCCCGGGCTTCAGATAGCTCTTTGGATTAGGTACGGTCACTTCAATAGCGAAGACGCGATTCTTTTCGTCAGCGCTCGCGGCGATACTCGTGACCCGCCCGCTGTATTCTTTCGGATCATCCTGGAGATGAATGCTGAATTGTTGCCCCAGGCGTAGATGCCGTACGGCGTA
>Ga0210396_10006068_pt1 | contig 11616 bp, 6 predicted proteins | sample IncBWH17OmetaG_FD_155466 | JGI IMG/M metagenome (GOLD analysis project Ga0210396, IMG submission 155466) | Forest soil microbial communities from Barre Woods Harvard Forest LTER site, Petersham, Massachusetts, United States - Inc-BW-H-17-O ...
GGCGGCCTTTCAGGGCACCGCCGCGTCGTTCCAGGCTTCGCTGAGCAACGAACCGATCTTGATTCTGGCGGCGCTGGTCACCGTTTACATCGTGCTGGGCGTGCTCTATGAGAGCTACATCCATCCCATCACAATTCTTTCGACGCTGCCTTCCGCCGGAGTGGGCGCGATCCTGGCTTTGCTGATCTGCGGCCAGGAACTCAGCGTCGTCGCGCTGATAGGAATTATTTTGCTGATCGGCATCGTGAAAAAGAACGGAATTATGATGATTGACTTCGCTCTGGAGGCCGAACGAAAGCACGGCATGAGTTCCGAGGACGCCATCTATGAAGCCTGCCTGTTGCGTTTTCGTCCCATCATGATGACGACCATGGCCGCCCTACTCGGCGGCCTGCCGCTCGCCTTGGGCACCGGCATCGGCTCGGAACTGCGCAAGCCTCTCGGCATCGCCATGGTGGGCGGCCTGCTGCTCAGCCAGGTGCTCACGCTGTACACGACACCGGTGATTTACATCTTCTTCGATGACCTGGCGAAGAAAGTCGCAGCATCGCGCGCCGGCCACGGAAGCACGGAGTCGGTCCCGGCGGATTAGCCATGAGCATCTCCTCGCCATTCATTCATCGCCCGGTCGCCACCACGCTGCTCACTGTGGCCATTGCGCTCGCCGGCGCGGTGGCTTTCCAGGTGCTGCCGGTGTCCGCGCTTCCGCAGATTGATTTTCCCACAATTTCCGTCGCCGCCAGCTTGCCGGGAGCCAGTCCGGAAATCATGGCTTCTTCGGTGGCGACGCCGCTTGAGCGCCAGTTTGGCCGGATCGCAGGCGTCACGGAGATGACGTCCTCTAGTTTTCTCGGCACCACCAGCATTACGCTGCAATTTGATTTAAACCGGAATATTGACGGCGCCGCGCGCGACGTGGAAGCTTCCATCAACGCCGCGCGAAGCTATCTGCCCGTGAACCTCCCCAGCAATCCCACGTACCGCAAGGTAAACCCCGCCGACGCGCCGATCATAATCCTGGGCCTGACCTCCAAGGTTTACGACCGCGGGCCCATGTACGATGCGGCCTCCACGATCGTGCAGCAAAGACTTTCGCAGATTCAGGGTGTCGGACAAGTCAGCGTGGGTGGAAGCTCGCTGCCCGCTGTGCGCGTGGAATTGAATCCCACGCAACTGAACAGTTATGGCCTCGGGTTGCAAGACGTCAATGCGATGCTCAGCACGCAAAATGCCAACGTCGCCAAAGGGCAGATCACCGACGGGCAGACTACCGCGGATATCGTGGCGAACGATCAGCTGCTGAAAGCTGCGTTTTACAAGGATCTGGTCATCGGCTACCACAAAGGCGCGGCCGTTAAACTCTCCGACGTCGCCGACGTCCGCGACGAGGTGGAGAACATACGCGCAACCGGATTCTTGAATGGGAAGCCCTGCGTGCTGCTGATTGTCTTCCGGCAACCCGGAGCCAATATCATCGATACGGTGGACCGCATTCGGGAAGCCATTCCTTCGCTGGAAGCTTCCGTCCCCGCGGCGATTGATTTCACGATTGTCCTGGATCGCACCAACACGATCCGTGCTTCCGTGGCCGATGTCGAACGAACACTCGCCATCTCCGTCGCGCTGGTGATTCTGGTCGTCTTTGTTTTTCTGCGCAATGTTCGCGCCACTCTGATCCCCAGTGTTGCGGTTCCCGTTTCGCTGATCGGCACGTTCGGTGTGATGTACCTCTGCGGATACAGTATTGACAATTTGTCCTTGATGGCGCTGACCATTGCCACTGGCTTCGTGGTGGACGACGCCATCGTCGTGATCGAGAACATCTCGCGATATCTCGAGCAGGGCATGAGCCCCATGGAATCCGCGTTGAAGGGAGCACAGGAAATCGGATTCACAGTGCTCTCCATCAGTATTTCCCTGGTCGCGGTCTTCATCCCCATTCTGTTGATGGGCGGAATCGTCGGGCGCCTGTTCCACGAATTCGCCGTCACCTTGTCCGTCGCGATCCTGGTTTCGCTCGCTATTTCTTTGACCACCACGCCCATGATGTGTTCACGGCTTCTCAAAAATCCCCACGACGAAGAGCACGGTCGAATCTTTCAGGCCACCGAAAAGGTTTTCAACGGCATCCTGGGATTTTACGAACGCACTCTGCAATGGGTGCTGCAGCACTCGGCCATCACGCTTTTCGTTTTGTTCGTGACCATCGCGCTGAACTTTTTCCTCTTCTGGATCGTGCCCAAGGGCTTCTTTCCGCAGCAGGATAACGGCGTCGTCTTCGGCGGCATTCAGGGCGCGCAGGACATTTCATTCCAGGCCATGCAAAATCTCACCGTGCGCTTCGTGGACATCATTAAGACCGACCCCGCCGTGCAAAACGTCGGTGCATTCACCGGCGGCGGTGGCGCCGTTAATACAGGATTTGTGTATCTCGCGCTGAAGCCTCTCGATCAACGCAAGCTCAGCTCTAGCCAGGTGATTGATCGCCTGCGCCCCAAACTGATTTCCATTCCGGGCGCCACCGCCTTCCTCCAGGCAGGACAGGACCTGCGCATTGGCGGCCGCCAGAGCAACGCGCAATATCAGTACACGATTCAGAGCGACAACATTGATGATCTGGTGGCTTGGGGCCCGCGCCTTCTCGCGGAAATGCGCAAGCTGCGCATCCTCACGGACGTCAATACCGATCAGCAGAACAGCGGATTGCAGGCTTCGCTGGTTTACGACCGCGACACTGCGTCGCGCTTGGGCATCACGCCGCAAATGATTGACAACACGTTGTACGAAGCGTTCGGCCAGGCGCAGGTCTCCACCATGTATACGCCCCTGAATCAGTACCACGTGGTGATGGAGGTCGCTCCGCAGTTCTGGCAGGATCCCTCGTCGTTAAATGACATTTATATTCGCCCGTCCGTGGGTAAAGAAGTCCCGCTCAGCGCCGTCACGCATTATTCGCCGACGACGGCTCCGCTCTCCGTCAATCACCAAGGCCAGTTTCCCTCGGTCACGGTATCCTTCAATCTTGCCCCGGGCGTGGCGTTGAGCGACGCTGCTACTGCCATCGGCCAGATGCAGCAGAATATGGGCGTACCTTCCACGATCCACGGGATGTTCTCAGGAACGCTGCAAGCTTTTCAGTCGTCGCTTTCCACTCAACCGTTCCTGATCATCACTGCGCTGCTTGCGGTTTACATTGTCCTGGGGATTCTTTACGAAAGTTTCATCCATCCGATTACGATTATCTCCACGCTTCCTTCCGCGGGCGTCGGCGCGGTCCTGGCGCTTTTGCTGTTTCACATGGACCTCAACGTTATCGCGCTTATCGGCGTCATCCTGCTCATTGGTATCGTGAAGAAAAACGCCATCATGATGATTGACTTCGCCCTGGCCGCCGAACGCCAGGAGAACAAGACCTCCCAGGAAGCGATCTATCAGGCATGTCTGCTGCGCTTTCGGCCCATATTAATGACCACCATGGCCGCATTATTCGGCGCGCTGCCGCTGGCCTTGGGAACGGGAACCGGCTCGGAACTGCGCAGACCGCTGGGCATCACGATTATCGGCGGGCTGATCGTCAGCCAGATGCTCACTCTGTACACGACGCCTGTCGTCTATCTCTATCTCGACCGCATGCGGGTTCGCTGGGCTCGCAGGCACCATCGCACGCTAGCTACTGCCGCAGAGGAGCCAGCGGACTAATGAGAAATGTTTCGCAAATGCCGGAACCGGCCGGCAAATCAGTAGCACAATGGGATCATAAGATTTCCACGATGAAAAGAATTCACCCAAATTCGCAAGCTCTAATTGCTTCCGTTCTTGTTGTGGCGTTCGTGTTTGGCGGATGCACCGTTGGCCCCAAGTATCAGCAGCCCCCGGCACAGGCTCCCGCGGCTTACAAAGAACTGACTCCGGCCGACTTCAGTAAGACCGACGGTTGGAAAGTAGCTCAACCGCAAGACAACGTCCTCCACGGCAAATGGTGGACGATGTTCAACGATCCGCAGCTGAACGCTCTGGAAGAGCAGGTGAACATTTCCAACCAGAACGTGCAATCCGCAATGGCCAGCTATATGGCCGCGCGCGCTTTGGTCAAGGAAGCCCGCGCGCAATACTACCCGACGGTCACCGTGGCCCCTGGGATCACGGGATCACGGCAAGGCGCCGCAGCTTCCCTGGCCACAACACCTGGGACCTCGCTGTTTTACAGCTTGCCATTCGACGCGACGTGGGTCCCCGATCTCTGGGGACGGGTGCGCAATCAGGTTCGGGCAAACACCTCTTCAGCGCAAGCCAGCGAAGCCGACCTCGAAAACGCGCGCTTGACCGCCCAGGCCGAAGTCGCCGTGGATTATTACGAGCTTCGCGGCCAGGACGACCTGAAGCAATTGCTAGACTCCACCGTGATCGCTTTCCAGGAATCGCTTGATCTCACCAAGGCTCTCTATGAGACGGGCATTGACTCCGACGAAGCTGTGGCCCAAGCCGAAACTCAGTTGGAAACCACCCAAGCCCAGGACACCAATCTCGGTATCCTACGTTCGCAATTCGAACATGCCATCGCCATGCTGGTCGGCCAGCCCGCGTCTTCTTTTTCGATTCCGGCGGAGCCTCTGAAGTCCAATCCGCCCGCGATTCCCTTCGGCGTCCCGTCTCAACTGCTCGAGCGCCGTCCGGACATTGCAGCGAACGAGCGCCTTATGGAACAAGCCAACGCGCAGATTGGCGTCGCCTACGCCGCCTACTATCCGACGCTCACGCTGAGCGCATCTATTGGCTTCGAATCGCGGTCTTTCACCAGCTGGTTTACGTGGCCGAGCCGGTTTTTTTCGGCGGGGCCCACCATGTCCGAAACTATTTACGACGGCGGGTTGCGCCACGCCACGGTCATGCAATTTCGCGCGCAATACGACGCAACCGTGGCGAACTACCGGCAGACGGTCCTCACGGCCTTCCAACAGGTGGAAGACAATCTCGCCTCGCTGCGAATTCTTTCCGTCGAAATTCAGCAGCAGGACACCGCGGTGAAGTCGGCGGAGAGGAATTTGAAGATTGCCACGGACCGCTACAGATTGGGAATCGATCCTTATCTCAACGTCATCACCGCTCAAACTACGCTTCTCAGCAACCAACAAACGGACGTAAATCTGCGCATACAACAAATGACCGCCAGTGTTCAACTCATCGAGGCACTGGGCGGCGGCTGGGATGCATCGCAAATTCCCACGCCCAGCCAGGTCTTGCATCAGGATGCGCCGCCGCAACCCCCGCCTCCGCAAGGAACCCAATAGAAGCTCAGGTTTTGAGTTTGTGAATCGCCCCACAGGGCGATCCTCCTGAGATCCGGCAGTGCCGAATCGAAGGGCAGCGGCCCGCTTTAGCCGGGCGCCTTTGACGTTGCTGTTGTGAATCTCCCTGCAGGGCAATTCGTAAAGTCAAAACCTGGCAGTGCTGCGGACGCCGGTTCGCCGGAGTGTTTCGTTTTGGAACAGCACTCAGTGTTTTTGCGATTCTTCCGATAAGTCCCTCGTAGGACTCCGCAGCTCGTTGGGCGCAGACTTGCTGGGGAAAGGGTGCGCGTCTGGTGTCGCGCACAAACGACTTTGCGGGACGCTGCGGCACTTTGCGTAAGGATTCCGATGGATTTTCTGCGACAGCTGTTCGGACCGGGCGAATTCATGCCGCATGGGTGCTGCTATCTGTGGATTCCGGGATTGGTGTGGCTACACGTGATTTCGGACACTTTGATTGCGACTTCCTATTTCACGATTCCGTTCACGCTGCTGTGGCTCGTACGCAAACGGCGGGATTTGCCGTTCAGCTGGATGTTCGGGTTGTTCGGCGTGTTCATCGTGGCGTGCGGCGCGACGCATGTGATGGAAGTGTGGAATCTGTGGCACGCGCAATACTGGCTGGCGGGCGCGCTGAAAGCGCTCACCGCCGCGGCTTCAGTTGCGACGGCCATATTACTCGCGCGGCTTGTTCCCAAGGCTCTGGCGCTCCCGAACATCAGCCAGTGGGCGCAGGCCAACGCGGCGCTGCGGGAAGGCGAAGGCCGTTTTCGCTTGCTGGTGGAAAATGCGCCGGATGCAATCGTGGTCCTCGATCTTGACTCGGGCACATTCAGCGACTGCAATGAGAATGCGCTGCGGCTGTTTCGCGTCACGCGCGACGAACTGATACGTTGTGGGCCGGGCGAGTTAAGTCCGCCGTTTCAACCGGACGGGCGCCATTCGGCGGAAGCCGCGCGCGAATGGCTGGATCGAACGGCGCCTGGGGCGACGCCGCACTTCGAGTGGACGCACCGAAACTCACGGGGAGAAGAAATTCCCTGTGAGGTGCACGTGGTTCGCCTGCCCTCGCCGACGCGCAGGTTAGTTCGCGGCAGCGTGCTTAATGTGACGGAACGAAAACTCGCGGAAGAAGCGGTGCGCGAGAGCGAAGCGCGCTATCGCGGGTTGGTGAACAATGCCACCTACGGGATTTACTGGGTGACGGTGGAGGGAACTCTTTTGGACGCCAATCCGGCGTTGATTCAGATGCTGGGTTACGAGTCGATGGACGCGTTTCTGTCGCTCGGTAACACGGTGAAACTGTATTGCGATGGCTCGAAGCGCGACGAGATCGCCCACTGGTATCGGGAGAATGACCGCGGCGCGGCCAACGTCGAATGGAAGCGAAAGGACGGAAAGATCATCAGCGTGCGGTTGACCGGGCGGCGCTCGCGGGACGCTCGCCGCCATGGCGACAGTGTGGAACTGATGGTCGAAGACGTGACCGAACGCATCGCGCGGGAGAAGCAGCTGCGCCAGGCGCAGAAGTTTGAAGCGATCGGCCAGCTCGCCGGAGGGATTGCGCACGACTTCAACAACATGATCGGAGCGGTGCTGGGCTGGGCGGAGATCGGCCTGGACGAGACGGAACCAGCGGCGCGTTTGCACCGGCATTTCGACAAGATCCGGCATCAGGCGATTCGCGCCGCGGCTCTTACTCGTCAATTATTGGCATTTGCCCGCCGCCAAATTCTGGAGCCCCGCAATCTGGATCTCAACCAAAACGTCACGGAGACGCTGAGCCTGCTGGAAAAAGTGATCGGCAGCGATATCGAGATTAAAACGAATCTGGCCCCGAACCTGACTCTGGTGCGCGCCGATCCCACGCACGTGGACCAGGTGCTGATGAATCTATGCATCAATGCGCGGGACGCCATGCCGGAGGGCGGACGCCTGATCATTGAAACCGGCGACGCAACCTTCGATGAGAAATATTGTGCCGCGCAGACCTTCGCTCGCCCCGGGCATTACACTATGCTGGCGGTGACAGATACCGGCACGGGGATGGATGCCGCTACGTTGGACCGCATTTTTGAGCCTTTTTTCACGACGAAGGAATTGGGCAAGGGAACGGGTCTGGGGCTGGCGACCGTGTATGGAATCGTAAGGCAGCATGGTGGATTTCTGCATGTGTACAGCGAGGTAGGAATCGGCACCACGTTCCGCGTCTATCTGCCGGTTACGCCAGAGACGGAAAAAACTGCTGTTACCGTTGAGGAGTCGCGGTCCGTGCGCGGAGGTTCGGAAACGATTCTAATCGCCGAAGATCACGAAGGGCTGCGCGAGCTGGCCCGGGAAACGCTGGCGAACCTGGGCTACGAAATATTGATTGCCTGCGACGGCGAAGAAGCTGTTCGCTTATTCCAGTCTAACCGCGACCGCGTTGACCTGCTATTGCTGGATGTGGTGATGCCGAAGGTTAACGGCCCCGAAGCATTTGCTCGGATAAGCGCGGAGAACGCAGACGTCGCGGTAATTTTTGCCACGGGGTACAGTCCGGAAATGGCGCTGCTGTAGAACGCGCAGGAGCGCGGCTTGACGATTCTGCAGAAACCATACGTCCCGCGTGAGCTAGCTCGGCGCGTTCGCGAAACTTTGGATCGCCAGCCGGCGAAAGTCCATACCGGTTAGCGTAGGTGGTCCGGCTGCGAGGCGCTGTGTTTGCGCGGACACACGGCCTTAGCCGAAACGCTGTGGACTGTTCGATGGGACGCGAATATTGCGGTCGGTCGGTAGTGGGACGCCAAATGCAGTTGACACCGTTTCTCTTCGCGTGATAAGGATTCTTACAACAGTGGATTCCGGCGGAAACGCTGGATTGCCGGGGCGTCAGGCTCTCCACACGCAAGCCAGTTCTGCGACGCTCTAGCAACAACCCCACCCACCCCGGGAGGTGGATGCTACCTGGCATCTGCCTCCCGTTTTTATTTTGTGGCGCCCTTCGGTAATATGCTTGGATTCATGGGGATACGGCTTTCTGCGGAAGCGATACCGCGGTCGCCATGGCTCCAGTGGCGCAACGAAGTGCGCCGCTACAACGGCAAACCAAAGGCAACTGCTGCCCGGTTCGATGAAACTGGACCGGCTGCTACAAAGTCGACGTCGAAGTCACCCACCTAACGGTAGCCGTTACAAAGTTAAAATCCGAGCGCGGTCATCTAGTCGTAAGAAGTGAAGTCGTGGCCTCGCGTGATGCAGTCGTTCTCGCACGGAATGTAAAGCTACGACCCATAACACCTGCTCAGTTGCGACACAGCCCTTTTTTGTGCGTACCTCCAAGCGCAGAACTTGCTTTAGTAACTGCCGAAAGGGTTATAATGCGGCCACTTGGCTGCGCGCCTGAGAATCAGCGCGGCTGCTTAGCGCTGGCGCTAGAAATCGGGCGGACCCTCCGCCCGGTGGATGCCACGAAACAGCAGGGTCGCGAGCGCGGCCTGGGAGGCGAACATGGGCCTGCAAATTTCGACGCGAAAATCCGGCAACGTCATCGTTCTAGATTTGGTGGGGCGGATCATCATTGGGACGAGCAATGACTCGCTGAGCGCTGAATTGCGCAAGTTTGCCGAAGCGGGACCGTCGGAAGTCATCGTAAATTTGGTGGCCGTCTCGCAGATGGACAGCTCGGGGATCAGCACGCTGGTGCGTTCGTTTGTGACGCTGGAGCGTCAGGGCGGCGGATTGAAATTGCTGAATCCAACCGGACACGTGCGCGAGGTTTTGGAGCTGACGCGGTTGATCCAATCGATTCCCACGTTTACCGATGAAGGCAAGGCTGTCGCCGCGTTTCGCGGCGGCGTAGCGCACGCGTAGGTTCGCCGTGGCCCTCCAAATTGAGCGCAGCAACGGATCACACCTCCGAATAACTGCTCCACAGAGCGGTTTCCGCGGTGGCCATTCCTGCAGTCAACATCGAGCAAAATCTAACCGGCGTTACAGCCTGCTGCGTTGCTTTGTGCTGGCTGCGTGTTTCTGTGCGCTGGGCGCTTCCGCCGCTCGCGGCTGGCAGATGCATCCCGTGCAGCAACGGCCCAGAGATTCGTCGGATACCATAGATACGCTCGCGGCAAAGTTGTCGGCTGTCATTGCAGATTCGAAAGAAAGTCCGGTGATTGTTTTTGATTTCGCGGGACCCGATGAAGTCACCGGCGCGTCGGAAAGAAGCTTGGCGGATGAATTCAGTTCGGCGTTGGCACGAGCTGGCAATGGTTTTGTGGTTCTGGATCGTGCGCAGATTCATGATGCCCTGCGCGGGAAAAATTGGACGCCCTCGGATCTGGTAGAGCCGGCCAAGGCTGTCGCGCTGGCCAACGAGCTGAATACGAGGGTATACGTTTGGGGCGCGATCTCGGTCGGGCCGGACAATATTGAATTGACGGTTGATGCATATCGCGTCCACGGCGAGAAAAAGATCGGCGGGAGTAAAGCGACGCTACCTTTAACGGAGCAAATGAAGGAAGCAAAAATCCAACAGAGCACGAAGCCCTTCGAATCACGCTTGCCTCAGCCCGGAAAGGGTGGATATACCTTCCCCGCGTGTGTTTACTGTCCGGCAGTGCAATATGATCAGCGCGCTGTGTGGCATCACTTCGAGGGTACCGTGACGCTTTCCGTGGTTGTGACTGAAGATGGCCGCGCCGATGACGTTGTGGTGGTCAGAGGGCTTCCTTACGGCCTAACCGACAAAGCAATCGAGACGGTCCGAACCTGGAGATTCAAACCGGCGCAGAGCCCGGATGGGACTCCGGTGGCCGTGTCACAAACAGTTGAGATGACGTTTCACTTGTACTGAAGAGCGAATCTTAGAATCACCAGCCACGACTCACGTTGCACGAATCTCAGGGGCTTATGCGTTTTTCTTTAGTTCGGCGAGGACTAGTTTGGCTACTTCTTTCAGGGTGTCGAAGACGCCTTGGCCGGTGACGGCTACGGCTTCGAGCGTGGGTTCGCCTTTTACCAGGAGATGCTTCTGCAAATCGGCGACGGGGAGAATGTTGGGGAGGTCGCGCTTGTTGAGTTGCAGTACGTAGGGGATGGAGGTGAAGTCCAGGTTGTGATCTTTCAAGTGCTCGCGCAGGTTGTCGAGTGTTTCGAGGTTGGCGTCGAGGCGCTCTTCCTGCGAATCCGCGACGAAAACTACGCCATCGGCGCCTTTCAAGATCAAGCGGCGGCTAGCCTCGTAGAAAACCTGACCGGGAACGGTGTAAAGGTGAAAGCGGGTGCGAAAGCCGCGCACAGTCCCCAAATCGAGAGGCAGAAAATCGAAGAAAAGAGTGCGGTCGGTTTCGGTGGCGAGCGAAACCATCTTTCCCTTTTGATTCGCTCCGGTGTGCTCGTAGATCCACTGCAAGTTGGCGGTCTTCCCGCCAAGGCCAGGGCCATAGTAAACGAGCTTGCAGTTGATTTCGCGAGCGGGAAAATTTATAAACGGCACAATTTCCTCAGAATAAGCAGACTCGTACTTATAGCATAGCCCCCTGCCAACGGCCAACGCGCGCCCACAAACGATGCTTCGCAACTGATAACCCGAGTTCGCGGCCCGGGAAGGGCGGGCGCCTCGGACGCACGGCCGGAGCAGCGACCAGAGTGCCGCGCACCAATGGGCCGGGGGATCGTGCGCGCGTCGTAGCGCGTGACCCGGCCATAAGCGATGCGACTGCGGGCGACGCGATTAGTGCGTAAAGCTGACGTTGATGCCCGTCGAGAAGATGACGTCGTTCGATTTCGTACCGGCGATTGGCGGATCGGTGACGTAGCGGTCGGTGAGCGACGTCTGCCAGCCGAACCATTTGTTGATCTTGGTGATGGCAGCTGCGTCGAGCGAGAACCGGTATTGGCTGGTGTCGCTAAGGTCAGGATAGAAGTAGAACACTTCAGTGAACGTGGTGGATTTTCCGAACTTGTGCATGAAGTTTTCGCCGAGCGTGATGCCGGCCAAGTTGCGGTCCACACTGGTGGCGCCGCCGCCGTAGGTTTCACGCGTGTAGTTTGCGCCGGCTAGAAAATCGAGAGTGGTGTTGGGACTGTTGATGATGTGTACACCGAGGCCGCCGCTATAGATTTGGCGAAGGTTCAGATCCTGCAGCGCGTCGTGCGCGTAATCGGCGCTGACGAATACGAACATGCGCTTGGTAAAGTTACGGTCAAATTTCGCGCCACCGAGAATTGAATTGGCGATCACGCTTCCGCCGGGGAGGTCGTTGGTGGAGTACAGGGAAGACTCGTAAAGAGTGAGCTCGTCATGCAAGGTTTTGCGGTCGGCGGTGAATCCGGTGGTCAGGTTGGTGGT
>Ga0210396_10006069_pt1 | contig 11615 bp, 13 predicted proteins | sample IncBWH17OmetaG_FD_155466 | JGI IMG/M metagenome (GOLD analysis project Ga0210396, IMG submission 155466) | Forest soil microbial communities from Barre Woods Harvard Forest LTER site, Petersham, Massachusetts, United States - Inc-BW-H-17-O ...
CCACCGGCATCGGCACATGCCGCACCATCAGCCCCATGATGCCGACCTGCGTCAGTCCGAAGCTCACCCCGTGCGCGAGCTGGACCACGGCCAGCACCGCAACCGGCGGCTCCTGCGCCGTGATCAGCCAGCGCAGCATGGCACCGACCCCGCCGATCACCACCAGCATCGACGGTCGCAGTGTGAACCGCGGCGACAACGCAAAGACTGCGATTTCGGCCACGACGCCGACCGCCCAGAGTGCTGCGATCGTCAGGGCGCCGAGCCCGGCAAGCTGCCAGGTGATCGAGCCGAAGACGTAATAGGTCGAGTGGCTACCTTGAATCAGGGCGGAAGCGGCGATGATGGCGAGGAATCCAGGATCGCGCAACAAAGCGCCCGAACCATGTTGTACCGGAGCCTGCGCTTGACGGCTCTCCAGCGGCTGCAAGCCGAAACCAACCAGCGCGGCAAGCGCCCCGGTCGCCACGATGATCCAGATCAGGTGTTTAGCCGCGATCATGCCGGCCAACAGGCCGCAGCCGAGCGCGCCGACGATAAAGGCTGCCGAGCCCCATAGCCGCAGCGGCCCGTAGTCGAGGCCGTATCTTGCAACACCTCGCAGGGCATAGGCATCCGTCAGCGGCACCGTCGGCGTCCATGACGCGGCGGTGACCGCATAGGCCAGGAACACGGCGAGCGGCAGATGCTGGGTCCCGATCACGGCAAAACCGAATGTCGTCATGACGGCGGTTGCCATCATGGCGCCGCGTACGGCACCGCGGCGTTCGGCGAAGCCGGTTACGATCGGCAGGACTGTAAACCGTGTCACGGCCGGGACGGCGGAAATGACGCCGATCCAGGTCGCATCGATCCCGACCGCGCGCAGCCACACTGGAAAGAACGGTAGATGGCAGCCGATCAGGGCAAAGATCGCGCCGTAGAACAACGCTAAGCGGGTCGCGAATCGCTGTGACTGGTGCGACCATGTAGTGGGGATTTGTGATTCGTGTGGCATCAATTCAATTGCGATTCGGGCGAGTTCGTGGTGATCGTTAGCCTAACGCGCGGTGATTTGCGCGCATGAGTTAGCCATGGCCGACGAAGCATTCGCCCTGTCTCCGATCTCCGCCCGCGCGGCCCAGCCGAGCGAGGCGGATTACGACGCCATTCAAGAAGCGTTCATGGAGACGTCGCGGGGGCGCTGGTTTCTCGGCGAGTATGCCAAACGCAACCGCAAAGCCGACACCAAAATGGTGCTCGACGCCGTGGCGCGGATCGAGGGGACGCTGGCGGCGCAGAAGCAGCCGGAACCGGAGCCGGCGCGTGATCCCCTGCTCGACCAGTTACTGGCATCGTTCCGCGCCGCGTTGAGCGAAGCGCGACACACCGCAACGACCGCCGTCGGCGATCTGGCGCTGGAGCAAAATCTCGCACCGGTGCGCAAGGGCGCCCGCGTCATCCGCGAGATAGCCTGGCGTCTGCGCGAAATCGGCGCCGACAGCCGGATCTGCGACCTGATCGATAGCCAGGTCGTCGTCGTCGAGAGCGCAGCCGGAAAACTGAACTCCGCCGATCTTGCGGTAGCTCTGCACGGCGCGTTCGACCGGATCGAGGAGAAAATCGCGAGCTTCGACGCCGACGGGATGGCCGCCGCTTCCGCCGCGCAGGCTGAGGCCCGTGCCGAGAAGCCTGCCGAGGCCAGCGAGACGATGCAGGCGTCAGCAAGCGCCCATCCCGTTGAAGCTTCAGCGGTCCATCCGGCGGCGTCGGATGAGATTGCAATGGCGGAAGCCGCAAGCGAGCCGGCGGATGCCTTCGATGCCCATGACGAAGCCATGCTTGACATGGTGGCGATGGAGATGGCCGCGCCCGATAGCGATGCGGCCTACGATCCCACGATCGAGGAACACCAGGACCACGAGATGCAGGTCGCGGACGCGCAAGCGCTCGCATCCGTCGACGGAACGATCAGCGAGAGCGTGGCGGCCTACGAGATCGAAGTCACTTTTCCCGACTCCAGCGAGACGGCTGACGAGCCGGTCGCGGCTACGGTCTTGCCGATAGTGACACCGCTTCAACCTGCGCCCGAACCGGCCCCGGAGCCCGAGACACCGAAGCGCGAACCCGTGCTCCCGGCCTCGCTCGGCTCGAGCCTGCTCGCCAACGGCATCGTGACGCGGCCACGCGCCTCGCGGCCCGACCCGCTCGCCCCGATCCGGCGCATGAGCCAGACCGAGAAGATCGCGTTCTTTTCCTGATTGGGAATCGCGGAACGGTTTGCCGCAGCCAGCCGTCACTTCACCGGAAAATGCACGATGGTGACGCCACCAGAGGCATAATTGGGCACGTCACCCGCAACCGCCTGACCTTCCTTCGAGCCGAAAGCATTCATCAACGCCGCCTCACTCTCGAAATCGGCTTCGAAGATGCAGAAATACGGCGCGTTGCCGGGACCGAGCGCCTTCACGTCGAACGAATAGTGGGCGCTCTTGACGCCGGGCATTTTACTCGCCAGTGGCGCGTGCGTCTCGACGTAGTACTTCTTGAAATGGGCGGGGTCTTTGGGTTCGTTGTAGAGAACGAGCAGCCGGTGCATGGGCGTACCTCCCGATTTTTTTCTGAGCCTCTCAATCTGGGCCGCGGGGACCATAGCAGATCGACCAGGCTTTTGGAGGTTTTCAGCCAATCAGGCGCGCGTAGAGGTCCGAATCCACATTGCCGCCGGACAGAACGATCACGACCGTCTTGCCCTTGGCGTCGATGTGACCGGCGAGCAGAGCGGCAAGGCCGACCGCCCCGCCCGGCTCGACCACAAGCTTGAGCTCGCGGAAGGCGAAGGCAACGGCGGCGCCGACCTCGGCCTCCGTCGCGGTGACGCCCCGGGCGAGCAGCTTGCCGTTGATGGCAAAGGTGATCTCGCCGGGCATCGAGGCCATCAGCGCATCGCAGATGCTGCGGCCTTCGGCATTGTGCGCCTCGCGCTTGCCGGCGCGCAGCGAACGGGCGTGATCGTCGAAATATTCGGGCTCAGCCGACATCACCTGCGCTTGCGGGAAACGCGCCTTCACCGCGGTCGCAACGCCCGCAATCAGGCCGCCGCCGGAAACCGGCGCCACCACGATATCGGGCGCGATGCCGAGCGCGGTGAGATCCTCGCAGATTTCCCGGCCCACGGTGCCCTGCCCCGCGATCACCTTCGGATCGTCATAAGGCGGCACCAGCGTCGCGCCGCGCGGGCCTGCGATATCGCGGGCGATCGCCTCGCGGTCTTCGCGGTCGCGATCGTAAAGCACGACCTCGGCGCCGTAGGATTTGGTGCGCTCGCGCTTCAACAGCGGTGAATCCGCCGGCATCACGATGGTGGCGGGCATGTTGAGGATTTTGGCCGCCGCCGCGACCCCTTGCGCATGGTTGCCGGACGAAAACGCCACCACACCGCCCTTGCGCGCGTCTTGCGGTATCGACGACAGCTTGTTGAAAGCGCCGCGGAATTTGAACGAGCCGGTTCGTTGCAGGATTTCCGGCTTCAGGAACACTTTGGCGCCGACGCGCTCGCAAAGCACCGGCGGCGACAATAACGGCGTTCGGACCGCATATTGCGCGATGGCTTTGGCCGCGGCGTCGATATCGGCGGAACTCACGGGCAGATGAGAAAGGGGCTCGTTCATGGGCGCAGTTTTAACGCCTCTGGCGCGGAAACGGCAAGGCACACCGTCGTGTTTCCCTATGCAACTGTTCCCCTATGCGACGAAGCGCGGCTGTTCCGAAATGCCCCCCGTGGCGGCGGATCGCGATCCGAAACGGCTGAAATCGGCCATGTTCTCGATAAAGGCGCGGGCCGACGCCTCCCAAGTGTAGCGGGCGGCGAATTCAAGGCAGTCTTCTCGGAAAATCCGCAGCGCTTCGAGACAAGCCTCCTGGAGATCGTCGCTCAAGACACCGACCGGCGCTTGGCCGATCACGTCGCGCGGACCGGACACCGGGAACGCGGCCACCGGCGTGCCGCTCGCGAGTGCTTCCAGCAGCACGAGGCCGAACGTGTCGGTTTTGCTCGGAAACACGAAAACGTCAGCGGCGGCATAGCTCCTGGCCAATTCCTCGCCCTGCTGCGCCCCGAGGAACACCGCTTGCGGATAGTTTCGCTTCAGAGCCGCCCTCGCCGGTCCGTCGCCGACGATGACCTTGGTGCCCGGCAGATCGAGATCCAGAAACGCCTCGAGATTCTTCTCTACCGCGACGCGGCCGACACAGAGAAACACCGGGCGCGGCAGGCCGAGATCGGCGTCGCGCGGATGAAACAGCGTGGTATCGACGCCGCGCGGCCACAGCACCACATTGCGAAAGCCGCGGCTGCGCAACTCGCTCGCCAGCGCCGGCGTTGCCGCCATCACGGCCTCGCTACTGCTGTGAAACCGCCGCAGCACAGCCCAGATCCAGGACTCGCGAACCGGCAGCCGCGCCGAGACATAGTCGGGAAAGCGGGTATGGAAACTGGTCGTGAACGGCAATTTATGTTTTCGGCAGTAGCGGCGCACTGCGAGCCCGATCGGACCTTCGGTCGCGATGTGAATGCTGTCGGGACGCGCGTCCTCGATCAGGCGGGCGACTTTCGCAGCCCAGGGCAACGCGAGCCGCAGGCCCGGATAGCTCGGCATCGCAAAGGTGCGAAACGATTGCGGGGTGAGAAACGTGGTCTCGGCGCCGAGTGCCCTCGCCGCTTCCGCCGTCATCGCCAGCGTCCGCACGACACCGTTGACTTGCGGGTGCCATGCGTCGGTCGCGACGAGGATTCTCATCACGCCGCGGCGCGGGCCGCGACCGAAGGAACAGGCGCGATCCGGCGCATCGGATCGGTCCAGGTGATGATCTCGAAACGGCCGTCATCGTGCTCGACCAGCGCAGTGCAGCTTTCGACCCAGTCGCCGCAATTCATGTAGCGAATGCCATGATAATTGTCGCGGATGACGGCATAGTGGATGTGACCGCAGATCACGCCGTCGGCGCCGTGACGACGCGCTTCGGCGGCGAGCGCGGTCTCGAATGCGCCGATATAGTTCACCGCATTCTTGACCTTCTGCTTCGCCCATTGCGACAGCGACCAATAGGGCACGCCGAACGCACGTCGGAAGAAGTTGACCAGGCGGTTCATCTGGATCGCAAAGTCGTAAGCCTTGTCGCCGAGATGGGCGAGCCAGCGCGCGTTCTGCACCACGAGGTCGAAGATATCGCCATGGATGACGAGATAGCGGCGGCCGTCGATGCCGGTATGGACGGTGTTTTCCAGCACCTCAATGCCGCCGAAATGCGTGCCGTAATAATTGCGCAGGAACTCGTCGTGATTGCCGGGGATGTAGACGACCCTGGCGCCCTTGCGCACCTTGCGCAGCATCTTCTGCACGAAGTCGTTATGCGATTGCGGCCAGTGCCAGCTCGACTTCAGCGCCCAGCCGTCGACGATATCGCCGACGAGATAGATCGTGTCGGCGTCGTGGACGCGCAAGAAATCCAGGAGCTTGTCTGCCTGCGAACCGCGCGCTCCGAGATGCACGTCGGAAATAAACAGGGTGCGAAAACGCCGCTCCGGCTGGTCTTCACTCATCGTGTCACTTCCCATGCGCGCGCCTACCAGATTCCGATGACACTTCCATGACTGCTTCCATCCGGTATCCCGCCCGAATCGAAACGTTGCTGATTATGACTTGCGATAACAGCCGCTTGCGACAGTGAGGCGACATCGACGAGACCCGAACAGGTTCCTCTCCATCAACAATGGTTAACAACGGATACGCCCGATGAGGGCCACGAATCCGCGGCTCTCGCGACACAATGCGCCCGAGTTCTGCACAAGGATGAGCCACTCTTAAATCGAGGGCGCAGGGAAAGCCGGGCATCTGATGAGCCCGCAGCCTTGCGTGTAAAAATGGAAAACACGCAAGTTAGTCACCACAGGTTCACCGGATCACTTCCGGCCTTCCCTGCGCAATGGTTTTAACGGTTTCCTTCGTGCTCTCCCCGGCGATCGGGCGTTATGTCACCGTTACTTGCGAAAGCGTTTCCACAAGTGTGATGCCAGCGTCGAGGCATCAGGACCACACGACTTTGCCGTCCGCGTTTGGCGCATTCGTCTCACGCACCATTCGCGTCCATCGCATCCCGCCCAACGTTCGTGACGATGGCCAACGTCCCTCTCTCGGGCGAGACGGGATGGATTCTGCCGGTGATTTGCGGAAACGATCAATCGCGCGATCTGCGGCGAATTAACACGACGGGCAAATCAGTCGAGATCGAGAAGTTCGTGTCAACTGAACAGCAATTGCTGCGCGTCAACCGTTACCCGGATTGGGTGCTGGCCCCTTTCCATCCCGTCGATTTTAGCGGTGGTCCCTTTTGGTTCTCGGTAGAACAGCGGCGTGTCCTAAACTACGATGTTCCTTGCGGGCGTATGATCGCCTCGCAGGGAGCGAATCATGAAAACCCGTTACACGGTGGCATTATCGATGCTCGCAGGCGTCGCGGTTGGTGCGCTTGCACTTCAAGGCCTTCACGCGCAAGCCAAGCTGCCTGTCTATTTCGTCGTTGAGAACGAAATCAGTGACGTGCAGAGCTATCTTAAGGAATATGCCGCGCGGGCTCGCGATATGATCAAAGCCAATGGGGGCCGCTATCTGGCGGCGGGAGATGCGACAACATTTGTGGGCGAACCGCCTAAATCCCGGGTGGCCATATTCGTGTTCGACGACATCCAGCAAATACAAACATGGCTAAACTCCCCTGAGTACAAGGAGCTCAGGAAGGTGGGCGAGAAGTACGCCAAATTCCGCAACTACGCCGTTCCCGGGATTCCACAGTAGGGTAAAGACGGTAGCTGATGCCGCCGATCATCAAAAATTTCCCTTAACGGCTAACCGGCGAGTAACCGCTGCGACATTTCGCGTTGGTCGCGCAGGGCAGTGTTTATATCGGCCCCTCATCATACGGTCGGTGATGGAGGCATGAATACGATGTCCATTTGGAAAGAGACGGCCGTTGCGGTGCCGACACTGGCGGCTTTGCTATTTGTTAGCCATGCATATTTGGGCTCGGATGAACTTCAATCGATGAGCGTTCCCACGACCTGGTTGGGCGGCGTGACAATCCCGGCTGAGCGCTTTCTCGCAAAGGAGTTGATTGCGGGTCGTGCGTCGAAGGCCGATGAAGACTCTCTGTCGTTGGAGCCAAAGCCCGTAAGCGAGCTAACTCCGCAGGCGCGTATAAGAAGCGTCTTCGCTCAATTCGGCCCGAGCGGAGCTCGTTCCGCAACTTAGTTTCTTCGGACCAGTGGCTGTGGCGGATTGGCGCTGTCACCGGCGTCGGTCGTGGCGCGGGAGCTCAGGAGCGATTTGCCCGGCGGGACCCGGTTCGATCCGACCTTTTGAGGGTATCGGCTTGATCCATGTCAACGGTCTCAGGTGCAGCGGACCTATCGTCGGCGCCGCCCTGCCATTGATGATCGCAAGTGTGGTGGCGCTGGCAATCGCGCCGCTCATGCGTGAGACATACCCGAAGCCGCGTTCGCTCTGAGCAACACCGCTGTAGATCACCTTCCGGGACAGTGGTCTCATGTTTGATTTGTCCAGCTATCCGCTTGCGGTGATCTTTTTCAGCGGTCTCGCTTCAATTTTGGCAATGAGTGAAATTGGCTGGCAACTTGGGATACGCACCAAGGGGCGAGCCGGCAGCAACTTTTCCACGTTGGAAAGTGCCACGCTCGGGCTGTTGGCACTCATGCTCGCCTTTACTTTCTCAATGGCCCTGACGCGCTTTGAGGCTCGCCGCGATGCAGTGTTGAATGAGGCCAACGCGATCGGCACGACCGCGCTGCGCGCGCGACTGTTACCCCAACCCCAACGAGCCGAGACGCTGAAACTGTTGCGGGAGTACGTGCAGATACGTCTTGAAATCGTCAAAGGTGGCACATCGCTGGCCGAGCGCACGCCTGCCATTGTTCGCTCGAATGCGCTTCAGGAAGCACTTTGGCAGCAGGCAAAGGCCATGGCATCCATAGACAAGGGACCTGTACCCACGGGCCTTTTCATACAGTCGCTTAACGAAATGATCGACGATCAGGGAAAACGGCTCTCCGCACTTCGCAATCGGATCCCCGACAGCGTGCTCGTTGCGCTTTTCGGCATCGTCGCGGTTGCCGGCGCTTTCGCGAGTTATGGAAGCGCGCGCGACGTGGAACGCACTCGCTCGCCGGTCTATGTCATAGTGCTACTCGTATCGGCGGTCATATTTCTTATTATGGACCTTGATCGACCGAGTACGGGCTTCATAACGAACAACCAGCAGCCGATGATTGATTTGGCGGCCAGCATCGAGTCTTTCTCCGATTGAGCGGAGCTGGCACGATGGAGGCAGGGTCTGGACACCACACCAATGCGAGCGCCACATAACCGATCCGCACTGCGACACCCCGCAATTTCAACCGAAAAGTAACTTGCTTTAAGGTTGTATTCTCCCGATACTGAAATCGCCTCTACCAGAGTAACAGTAAGGGAGGCTGACATGTTTTACGAATTCAAGCTGGGCGTGCTCTCTCTTTTGCTTTCCGCGCTGTTGACCGCGCTGACCCTCCTACCGCTGCTGTTATTCGCGCCGTGACCTGCTGTTGACGCAGGACAGCAGGTGGCATTCGTTGTGCAAAGTCGTCCGGGCGGTTTGACCACGCTCGCGCCTTGCAGAAGGCGCGCCAAGCGCTTCTGCCATTCGTCCGCAACGCGATCGAGCACTCGCGGCTTGATCTGGATCAAGCCCTTTAGCGAGATTTGCCGGATTGAATTGCGATCGGTGCGGCACGATCTCTTCGGACATGTCGTCACCCGGCAGCCGCTCCACACCCCGCTCCCCGCGAGCGGCTGCCGTCCAGCCGCAGGTGAACGACTGGCTATGCCCCTTGAATTTCACCATGTCGTCGAGAAGATAGAAATATGGAGCGCAACCAGCGACGGCTATTCTTTCGTGATCAGTTTCGAAAGTGTTGCCGGTCCCGGCTTTCATGGAAAACCCGGCTATGTGGCCTCATGGCGTCTGGCCTATCGAGGCCGTGGTGCAATCAAGATCACCGGCTCACCATTTAAAACGTTCGACGAGGCCAAAGCCGCCTGCGATGCAATGCTGGAACTCCTGATCAGCGAAAATTAACGCGATGGCCATCCGATACGCGCGCACCCACGCCGCACAGGCAGAGAACTTGGCGCGGCGCTCTGCGACATGGCCTGTTCCGAGTTAACCAGCTGACGGTGCGTTGTTCCTAGATGCCGGGTTCGGGCATGTGGTTCTGCTCGAAGTGTTCGCAACTAAAACAGCGCCATTTTTCATGAACGTAACGCTGGTCGCTAAAAAAGTTTGGTTTGTAGCGGTGACGGTCTTGAAGGCGTAAATCATGCGCACCGCAATTTGGGCAGTTTCGATAAGGAGGTGGGACGTCCTTCTTTTCGAGGGCGGCTAATAATTTGTCTCCCAGCTCCTCAAGACGCGATTGGATGCGGAAAGCGTTCGCGACCCGCTGAAAGGCGGCTTTAAGCGAGACGCGCGGCGCCGGCATAACCGCCTCATTTCTTGATGACGATGGGATCTCTCGGAAGCAGTGCATTTAGCAACGCTTCTTTCGCCAGCGCAAGAACCGGCGCGCCAATCGCTTGAAGTCAGGCCTGACTATTCAACGCACGAGACCGCTGTCTCATCGCTCCGTTTTCAAGATACACGACCCCGTTTGGAGCCGAGCCAAAGATGAATTCAGCGACAAAGGCGCGAGCGATGTCATCCTGCTCGATCGTGCCAAAACGTCCCGGAATCAAGCGTCCCAAGTAGGCGACATAGCGCGGCGTGTGAGCATTGCCGGCGATAACACCGGGGCGAAAAATCGCGAGGCGTTGGAAACCGATCCCCTGGACCGTCTCTTCTTTCAACCCCATCACCCGCACATAGCGAATCCGGCTTTTCGCGGTGCTTCCCACTGCCGAGAGCAGAGCGAACCGTGTGATACCTCCGGCCTGACAACCACGGGCAAAGCCACCGACCACGCCAATCTCCAGCGCCTTTAATTCTTCCTCGCTCCACTTCGTGCTGCCTGACCCCACGCCAACACAGGATGCGCCATAGACCGCGTCGCCTTGCGCGGCCAGGCGCTGCGCAAGCTTGGTCACCTCAGCTGGAAACTGGTTGGCCGCCGGATCCAGGATCACCTGCCGCACACGGGGGTCAGCGGTCAGAGAAATTGCCCTGCGATTGACCATCACGACTTCAGCGCAGGATGGCTCCGCGGCCAGCGCGCGCACTACCGCTGCTCCCACCTGCCCCGTGCCACCGATGATCAAGACACGAAATGCCATCAGGCTTTTCCCTCAGCGCTACTCCAGTTTCACCCCGACGGCCTGGATGATGGGGCCAAAGCGTTCGATATCGGAGGCGATCAACCGCCGCAGCGGCTCTGCTCCGATCTGGTTGGGTTGGGGCACATCCGCCGCGAGGTCGGCGAAACGATGCCGCAGGTCGGCGTCCGCGAGCGAGGTCTTGAGCGAAGCTTCAAGGCGATCGAGCACCGGCCTCGGCGTGGCAGCGGGTGCGGCGATCGCGTTCCAGACCGTCAGGTCGAAAGCGGGTACGCCGGCTTCAGCGAAGGTCGGCACGTCAGGAATTTGCGCGAGACGGCTGGCGCTTGAGGTCGCTATCGCCGTGACGCTGCCGCCGGTATGCATCGGAATCATGGTGACGGTCTGGTCGATTACGGCGTCGATCGTGCCGGCGACAAGATCGTTGATCGCGGGACCGGAGCCCCGGTAGGGAATGTCGTGCGCCTGCGTGCCCGTCACATGCAGGAAGGTGATCGCGGCAAGATGGGTGGTGGTGCCAGGTCCTGCATGGCCGAAATTGAGAGCCCCCGGCTTCGCCTTCAGCGCCGCGATCAGGCCGGCGAGGTCGTGTATGCCGCTCTTCTTGCTCACGGACAGAACCATCGGCACGATCGCGACAAGACCTACGGCTGCGAGATCCTGGCGCGGATCGAAACCGAGGTTCGGGAATAGCCAGAAGTTCGCGGCCAGCGAGCCCATATTGCCGAAGATCAGCGTGTAGCCGTCAGCATCGGCGCGGACCACGCGGCGGGTCCCGACCGTGGCGCCGCCGCCGGTGACGTTCTCGACGACGACAGACTGTCCGAGATCTTCGCTCATGCGCCTTGCGACGATCCGGGCCAGTACGTCCGTCGTGCCCCCGGCCGCTGCCGCCACGACGAGTGTGATCGGCCGGCTCGGGAAGCTCTCGGCCGATGCGGCGTGTGCGAAAACAATAGCCGCGATTGCGGCGATCACTGACCTCATCATCGTCTCCCCCGTGATGCCTTCTTATCAAGGGCATCAGGACAGCATACCGCAAAATGCGCGATACAAGAGGCAATTGAATGCTAATTGATGCCGGCCTTCGACGCTATGTCTGCAACGGTCAAAAGCCGGCATGGCAACGCGACGGGGAGGAATGTCTGCTTTACCCCGGCGAATTCAACTGGTCAGCGCAACACTTTCTAACCTTACTAATCTTAGGGATCAGGAGGTGTGCCATGGTGACGTCGCGGATTCGGTTCACGGCAGCGCAGA
>Ga0210396_10006071_pt1 | contig 11613 bp, 11 predicted proteins | sample IncBWH17OmetaG_FD_155466 | JGI IMG/M metagenome (GOLD analysis project Ga0210396, IMG submission 155466) | Forest soil microbial communities from Barre Woods Harvard Forest LTER site, Petersham, Massachusetts, United States - Inc-BW-H-17-O ...
CGGGCGCGCGGTCTTCATCGCCGCCTCATAGGCGGGTTTCGCATCGACGACCGTATTGTCCGGTCCCGGCAGCTTGCGCGGAATCACCAGGCCGTCATAGGTGCCTTTGACGTCTGGACTGGAGATACCCTTTGCCAGTTCCTCGATCGAAATTTTTGGGCCACGCTTGAGATAGGCGACCATGTCGTCATAGGCCTCGTAGAGCGCAACGGGAAAGCCGACCTGCCCGTTCAGCTCCGAAAGCTTCGGCATATCGACGTCGACCACCGTGACACCGGCCGCCTTCAGCTTGTCGATTGCCGCGGCGAACGCCGCCTTGGTATCGTCATCGAGGTTGGCCGTGGTGACGGCGACGAGGCCGAGCCGAATGCCTTTCAAGCCGGCGGCGTCGATCTGTCCGCCGCCTGCGATAATGCGATCGAGCAACGCGACATCGGTCATCGAGCCCGCCATCGGTCCCGGGGTGTCGCGGGTATGCGAGATCGGGGCAACGCCGGCTTGCGAATATCGGCCGACGGTCGGCCGTAGCGACATGCAGCCATTGAACGCGCAGGGAATGCGGACTGACCCGCCGGTATCCGTGCCAATCGCCGCCGGGATGATGTGCGCCGCGATTGCCGCGCCGTTGCCCGATGAAGACCCGCCCGCGATTTTTGTCGTATCATAGGCGTTGCGCACGCCGAATTCGGCACCGGTCTTGAAGGCGGTATTGTAACCGGTAACGCCGAAAGCCAGTTCGTGCATGTTGGTCTTGCCGACGATGATAGCACCAGCGGCGCGCAGTTTTGCCACCACGGGCGCGTCGTCGCCGGGCACATAGTCCTTCAGCGCCGGCGTCCCTGCCGAAGCCGGCAGGCCGGCCACCTCGATATTATCCTTGATCGCGATCGGCACGCCCCCCAGCGGCTTGCATGACGCGCGCCGGGTGCGCGCGGCGTCGTAGGCGCGCGCGGCCTTCATGGCGCCGGTTTCATCGAGTGTGATGAACGCGTTCAATTCAGGGTGGGCTTTCGCCCGGACGATCACAGCCGCGACAAGGTCCGCGCTCTTGTATTTGCCCGCGCAAAGATCGGACGCCGCCTGCGCCGCGGTCAGATGATCGAGATCGACAGCCGATTGCGCCTGCGCACGGCTTATGGCGCAGACTGTGATGCCTGCAAGCAAAACCGAAGTTGCGGAAGAACGAAGCGTGACATGTCGCATGGGTCGTCTCCTCAAAGCAGCATCAGCCGGATTCGCCTGGCGTTCCCCCGGCTGACTATAGGTCGAAGCGCGATATTCGCCTGTCCCCATTTTTGGGGACAAGGCTCAGGCAAGCGAAGGATGGGCCGGTTGCGCGACGCAGCAAACTTGATCTTTGGCTCTTGGATTGTCCTACCGGCGAGTAATCGCTGAACTTCCTTTATCATGCTCGCCACGTCGTCCCTAGCAAATTGCTCGGTCTGACCATGTGCCGCACTATTTCGTATGTCGGCGAGCGCCGTGATCTGCTTCTGCACAAGCCTGTTGTAGCCTTCGCTAGATCGGCATTCATTTTGTTTAGGCTACCGATTTCAAGCGAATTATCTAAGCACATCTCACGCAAACCAGTTTCGAGAACGACGCCCGCGACTACGGCTGCGGGTGTGGTATAGCCAGTCGCCAAAAGTTCACTTGCTTGTTCAAGCTCGCTATCGAAGACCTCGCTTTGAACGAGAAGTTTGAGCTTGTTCAGGTAGCCGCCCTCGTAGTCCTCCTTGGCGGCTAGGAGAACAGCTTTTAGTCTGAGAAATATCTCGTGGTTGGTGGTGTACATGTTCCCAGCTTCGCAGGCGACGAACTGGGTGAAATGCTGCGAATCGGACCCACAAACCGAGGAAAGCAGATGGCGAACCTTGACTACCCAGTTGATAAAGTCGCTCGAATCGATGCGGTAACCTGCCAAGCTGTATTCCGACCGCTCCATTTTCTTGGAGACGTCTATAATTTCTGCTTGCTTGCATAACTCTTCAAATCTGTGTCCGAAATCTGCGGCCACCGGAATCACTCCTTTGTGCGACAATGAGCTCGCCGCTAGAATGCTCTAAATGGATGCCTAGCACGACGAATTAAAGTTGCCATCTAGCTGGTACGAAGAATCGATATCATCCAAACTGTCGCAAGAGGAATGCCGCATCATGCATGTCAAAGACAAAGTCTGTGTCGTCACGGGAGCGGCGAGCGGCATCGGCGAGGCGGTGGCGCGCGCCTATGCGCAAGCCGGCGCGCGCGGCGTGGTGGTGGCCGACCTTAAATCTTCACGTGATCAGCTGGCCAGTGTCGCCGGCGATATCGATGGGTTTGCCGTCACTGCTGACGTCGGACAGGAAAGCGATATTCAGGCGCTGATCGCAGCGGCCGAGGCCAGGTTCGGGCCGGTGAATATTTTCTTTTCCAACGCCGGCCTGTCGCGCAAGGGACAGGAGACGGCTTCCGATGCCGACTGGGACGTGAGCTGGCGGGTGCATGTCATGAGCCACGTTTTCGCGGCCCGCGCGCTGGTGCCGGGCATGCTGGCGCGGGGCTCCGGCTATCTCCTGAATACCGCCTCCGCAGCGGGCCTGCTGGCTTCGCTGAACTCGATGCCCTATGGGGTGACCAAGCATGCCGCGGTGGCACTGGCCGAGCATCTGGCAATTCAATATGGCGACCGCGGCATCCGCGTCTCCGTGCTCTGTCCGCAATCGGTGCAAACCGGCATGACGACGCCCGGTCCGAGCGCGGCGCGGGTCGACGGCGTGATGCAGCCTTCTGAAGTGGCGCGCATCGTGATCGAGGCGATGGAGGCCGAGCGCTTCCTGATATTGTCCCATCCGAGCGTCCATGAGTATATGCAGCGTAAGGCCTCCGGCATCGACCGCTGGCTGGTGGGCATGCGGCGGCTGCGCGACAGGACCTATGGCGTTCAACGCCGAAGCTAACGTAAGGACTGACATGCAGGCGTAATGTGGCCGTGTTCTATCGGATCGAAAACACGTTAGGCAAAGGACCAACGGCTTTGAAGTTTTTTGCAACCATCATGTTCGCGGTCCTGCTCAGCACCGCTCCCGCCGTGGCGGCAGTGGAGCAATGCCGGTTCATCCAGGCGAAACCGGATCGGGAGGCCTGTTACGAGCGTCAGGAGACGGCGCTCGCCGCCAAACGCAAGCCCGAAACCACTCGCGCCGACGACGATTCAAAAGCCATGGAATCGCTGGAGCAGATGAAGCACGAAGACGAAGCGCTTAACCGGCAGTTGCACAACATCTGCCGGGGGTGCTGAGCGGCCTCCGAAACGACCGGCGGCATTCCGCTACTCACAAGACTTCGACGGCGCCGATCCAGGTCGAGAGCGTATCCAGGATTTCCTTCATGACCTCGCGATCATTCCGTCCCGACCGCGCCAGCACGTGGAAGGAATGATCGGCTTCCCTGACGAGATGCAACGACGCTGACGGCCCAAGGGAGTTGACGACAGACTCAAGCAGCGTCGATTCGGCAAGGCTGTCGCGGGTGCCTTGCATAAAGAGCATCGGAACATGCACCCCGGCGAGGTGTTTGGCCCTGTCGCCGGAGGGCTTGCCCGCCGGATGCAGCGGAAAGCCCAGGAACGCCAAGCCCCGGACGCTGACGAGTGGCGTGATCGCTTGAGCCTGCGACGTCATGCGGCCGCCGAAGGATTTGCCTCCGGCAATCAGGGGCATTCCCGGACAGGTCCGCCCGGCTTCCGCCACCGCGGCGCGCACGGCTGCTTGCGCGATGGCCGGCGGATCGGGGCGCCGGCTGCCTTTTTCCATATAGGGAAACTGATAGCGCAGGCTCGCAACGCCGCGTTCGCCAAGGCCCGTTGCAAAGGTCTCCATGAAGGGATGGGTCATCCCCGCCCCTGCGCCGTGGGCAAAGACGAAACACGCGCGCGCCTCGGCAGGACGGATCAAAAGCGCGGAGACCGACCCGGCATTCGCGATCTGGATATCAAGCTTCTGCGGACTGGCGGTGCTCATCCAACGAAACTCCGCTCGACGCGTATTGGTTCGAAATCGGGTCAGGCGGCCGAGCTGCGCACGGCGTGGACAATGACCCGGCGCAGCGAAGATACCGCATCGGTAACATCGGCCGCGTAACTATGAACCCGCCCCGCCTCATCTCCCAAACGGGTCGCCTCGCCCGACACTTCGGCAATGCGGGTTGAGACCTCGCGCGCTCCATTGGCCGTTTCGGTAACGTTGCGGGCGATCTCGCTGGTCGCGGCGTGTTGTTCCTCGACCGCCGCGGCAATCGAACTGGCGATTTCATCGATCGTGCGCACCGTGCCGCTGACCTCATCCATGCCGCGTACGGTTTCCTGGGTGATGCTCTGGATTTCGTTGATTTGGCGGTTGATCTCTTCGGTGGACCGGGCGGTCTGGGTCGCCAGATTCTTCACCTCGCTGGCGACCACGGCAAAGCCCTTGCCGGCATCGCCGGCGCGCGCCGCCTCGATCGTCGCATTCAAGGCCAGCAGATTGGTCTGCGACGCGATCTCCGAGATCAGCGTCGTGACCTGGCCGACCCGGGCCACCGCTTCGGCCAGCGTGGCGATCGTGGTGCGCGCATGGTCGCTGCGGCCGACCGCGACGGTCGTGGCCTTGGTTGCATTGTTGACCTGGACGCTGATCTCGCGGATCGAACTCGACAATTGTTCGGTGGCGCTGGCAACGGTCTGTGCATTGGCCAGGGCTTGCGCGGAGGCCACCGCCACAGTCTGGGAGCTGGCGCCGACCAGTCCCGCCGATCGGCTCATCACCGCTGCGGCTTCGGTCATCGCCGTCATCCGGCTGTCGATGCCGGTGACCGCGGTGTCGGTCTCGGTCTCGACGGTCGTCACCATGCCGGCCAGAGCTTCCCGGCGCGACGCTTCGGCATGGGTCTTCTGAACATCGACCTCGGCGCGCAGCCGTTCGGCTTCCGCCGATTTCTCCTTGAACACCTGGAGCGCACGCGCCACGGTGCCGATTTCGTCCTTTAAGCGCAAGTCGCGCATGAAATCGCTCGACGGCGCCTCGGACAGCGACTGTTCGGTGAACTGGACCAGACGGCCAAGCGGCCGGGTGATCCTGCGCGACAGAAGATAGGCGCAGGCCACCATGAACAGGCCGACGGCGACCGCGATCGAGAAGAATTGCCAGGCCACCTCGGCGAACCGCGCATCGATATCGTCGACAAAGACGCTGGTGCTGATCGCCCAATGCCAGGGTTCGAACGCGATCGCATAGCTCAGCTTCGATACAGGCACATTCGAACCCGAGCGTCCCAGAGGGCTGAGGGCGATGACAGCGCCGGTGCCGTTGCGCGCGGCATCGATCTGCTCTTTGATGATTTGCCTGCCGTTCGAATCGACGAAGTTATAGAAGTTCTGACCTTCGCGTTCGGGCTTCGCCCCATGCACGACGTTGACCCCGTCATAATCATGGACGTAGAAATATTCGTTATCCCCGTAGCGCAACTTCCGCAGCTGGTCCTTGACCAAGGTCTTGGCGGCGTCCTCGGTCAGCTCGCCGCTCTGGACGCGGGCATAGGCGCTCTTGACCATGGATACCGCCGCCTCGTCGAGATGGCGCACCATCTCGACGCGCTCGGCGCTGATGGTCTGATGGATCTTGTGGCTCGCGAGCCCCGCGAGGAAGGCGTAGCCGATAAAGATAACTACGGAAAAGATCAGCAGTTTAGCGCCAATTCCAAATCTCGACATTCGATAACTCCGCATCCGGAATATCTAACTGCCACCAATTCATAAATCTGCCGTTAATCTTAAAGGCAATCCCGGGGCATTAGCGTGTCATTGCGCGCACTGGCCGGATGGTTGGAGACTTGCGGAATGACCAGCCCGCCTGTCCCGGCTTGATTCGGACTGAACCGCCGAAATTTTAGAGGTCCGTCAGCCGACATTGACACAGACCGCGAGCGGCCTGTTAAAAAATGCGGCTGTTGAGTATGCGATCGCTGGCGCCGATCCGAACGGATGCATTTAGCGCCAGTTCGGATCGAGCGACCACGAGGTCCTGCGCCGTCCGCACGGACTGCTCATCCTCCATCCACTGGCGTGCAAAGGAATAAACAAAGGCGCATCGCGCATAGCGTTCGATCGAGTATTTCGTCAGACGGGCCTTCACCGGAGCGTCGCCGGAAAGCACCTCGTTGGCGAGAACGTAGGCGTCTTCCGCCGCCATGGCCGCCCCCTGGGTAAGGTGTGGCGGAAAGGTGTGGGCGGCGTCGCCGCCGACCACCACGCGCCCGCGAAACCACGGCCACGGCAGCATCATCGGCTCGATCGGGCTGTAGACGATGTCGGAGTTTGCGTCGAGAGACTCTCGGACTTCGGCGACGTAGTTGCCATATTGCATCAGTCGCTCTTTCAACAGCCTCGGGTAATCTTCGCGCTCAAAAATTGCATTGGGGGCTTCCGGGCGGATGTGGAAAAGATACATAAGGTTGTCATGAAGAGGCATTGCACCGGTCTTGCTGCCGACACCCTGCAGGAATTCCATGCCGCGGACGTAATCGGGCCGCGCTACTTGCAGGCGCCAGGCTCCATACCCGGAAGGGCGCGGCTCGAACGCAGTGCCCACCAGATGCTGACGGATGGACGAACGTATCCCATCGAAGCCAGCTAGCAAATCAAAGGCGGCGGTCTCGCCATTTGAGAGCACAACGGTCACGCGCTCTTCTTCGTCGCGAATTTCGCTGACTGTAAGTCCCAATCGGACCTTCACGCCGGCCCGCTGGGCTGCAGCCAGCAGGATCTCATGCAACCGTAAACGGGATAGTGCGCAGAAGGCGGGTGTAACGTCGTCACCGAGCAGAAACTTGTGTTCGACGATCAATTCTCTGTTCGGGTCGAAGATATGCATACGGTCGTATGCGAAACCGTCCGCCAGCAATTCGGGAAGAACGCCAATGGCGTCATAGACGCGCAGCGCGTTGGCGGGCTGGCCCAGTCCTACCCCGGGAACATCGAAAGCCGTACGACGCTCGATAAGGTCAACCTCGACGCCTCGCTGGGCAAAGGCGGTCGCCGCCGTCAATCCTCCAACCCCGCCTCCAACTACAAGCACACGCCGAATATCGCTCATCGCCAACGCCTCTTCGCAAACACGCTCCGGCTCCGCCGGTGCAGACAAAACCGATACAAGATAACGGGCAGCCGCCAGGAACGCCGCGAGGAGCGCGGCCTGGGCGCTGCGTGGCTGTCGCCGAACTACTTTGTTCGCTCCGCGGCGGCGCGCAACAAGTCGAACATCGCTCTTTCAGGGGCACTTTTAGCCGTGACGTTTTCTCCAACCGTCACCAGTTGCTGCATCAACTGATCATGTTCCGTGGAAGACAGCTCGATGACTTCGCCGCCCGCCTTCTTCCACTTTTCGCGACCGCTGTTCACATCGTCGACCGAGAACTGATAGACATCCTGACTTGCTTTCCGGCCGGCCTTGACGACGACATCCTGAAGATCGGAAGGAAGGCCATCGAACCAGGTTTTGCTGATCACCGACAGCGATGCGATGAGTCCGTGATCTGTCTCGACCAGGTATTTCGCGGCATCGGAATATTTCAAGGCGACCAACACCGGAATGCAGCTCATGACACCATCGATCGTGCCCTGTTGAAGCGCAGGCATGACCTCGCCGAGCGGCATCGGAACCGGTGTGGCCTGCATCGACCGGACCTGCTCGAGTTGCATCGGCGCAGCTAACACGCGCAGCTTCAGCCCGGCGAAATCCGCGATCTTGCCGATCGGCTTTCGGACGACGAAAACGGTCGGTCCCGAAATGAACAGTCCGATTCCCTTCAGGCCCTTGTTGCCGCCCAAGCCAAGGAATGCCTGATTGAAGTCCGGATCCTGCAAGGTGCGGTTCACATGCGCGAGGTCCTTGAACAGCCCCGGCGCGCTGAGAATTTGATAGCGTGCATCCACGCCGGTGAGGAATTCCGGTGGACCGACGACACCCTGGATCGAATTGAGCTGGGTCTGTTCGACCATACGTGGCGAGGTGCCAAGCTGGCTGGCGGGGTAGATCTCGACCTTGATCCGGCCGCCGGAATCCTTGTCGACGATTGCGGCGAAGATCTTCATCCACTCGTGCTGCGAGTCGTTCAACGTGCCGGTGCCCAGCTTCATCACGATCGGCCCCGCATCGGCTCCGGTTGCCGTCGTAAGAGCTATCACGGAACCAAAAAGGGCAAGCCTTGCGAGTTGAAGTAGTGTCATGTTGATCTCACTGTCCTTCTATCTTTCCGCGTTCTCACGACTTCCGCTCCGCCGAGCGCGCCAGTGCGGGATTTAATGTTTATTGATCGCAAACTGGGTCTGCTCGACCAAAGCGAACGCCGCACGCGCATCGGCCGGTATCTTGCCGACCGCGGCCAGGTACCGCTTGCACGCCAGAACGACGCTACGGTCCCGTCCGCGCAGGGCTTCGACGAATTCGGCGGCGGTGGCTTCGAGACGCTCCATCGGCACCACACGCGACAACAGTCCCATTTGAAGGCCTTCGCCGGCGTCGAATTCCCGCCCGCTCAAAACGATGTCGAGCGCACTTTTCGCGGGCAGGTGGTCGACGATTCTCTCCATGATGAACATCGGCGGGATGCCGTGCTCGACCTCATCGAGGCGGAAGTGCGCATCGCCGCCGGCAATGGCGATATCTGACCGCATGACCAGGCCCATGCCGAGCCCGTAGGCACGCCCTCGAACGACCGTAATCAATATGCCCTGAAAGGCGGCGATCGCCTTGTTCAACTCGCTGATGTTGCTGAAAGCCTCGAATGGCGTGCCTGTCCTTGGTTCGTGGCGATCCCGTCCGATCGTGAAGTCGGCTCCCTCGCCCCGCAGGGTGACGATGTCTGCGCTTTCTGCCGCTTCCCGCAGCAATGAACAAAGCTGCTGAACCATGGCGGTGGTAATCGCGTTTGCGGCCGACGCCCGCTCGATAACAATCCGGCCCACGCGGTCTTGCACTTTAAATGTGATCATGTTCTCGGCTCTTTCAACATCGGCAAAACGCCGTCGGCATATTTCCCGCATTCCGGCCACTGACCGTATCCGGGATGGGCACGTTCATCCGGCTTCTTTCCGGCCTTTTTCCGCGGCGTTGGCCTGGAAGATGGCGCGCGCCACGACGGATGCATTCTTGACATGGAGTTCGGCTGCCTTGCGCGCGGCCCTGCTGTCGCCATCCACGATCGCCTGGAAGATGGCGCGCATTTCGCGGCCGCTGAACTTCCCCCGGCCGGCTTGCGACATCGATTGGGCGCGCAGAAAATTCACCCGCGCGACGAGCCGTTGCAACAGGTCGTCGATCACGGCGTTGCCGGAGCCGCGCTGCATGACCCGATAGAATTCGGCGGTGGCCGATAGTCGCGTGGCGCTATCGTCATTCCGCACGGCCTTGTCGAAGGCAGTCAAGGCCGCACGCATCTCGTCATGATGCCGCCGCGTGCCGTGCTTTGCGCAAAGCGCCGCCGCCTCGCCTTCGAGCAAGGCGCGCACCTGATAGATTTGCTCCGCCTGCTCCCAGGTGAGGATCGGTATTTGCGGCCCCCGATTCGGGACGATGATAATGAGGCCTTCCGATTCGAGGCTGCGCAGCGCCTCCCTCAGCGAGGGGCGGCTCACGCCGGTGCGCCTGCAAAGATCTGCTTCAACCAGACGATCCCCGGGCTTGAAGACACCCGCAAGTATCGCCGTTCGGAGTTTTTCAACAGCCTGCTGTTGAACAGACTGGACTGAAACCCGCAATTCCATCGGTCGCCGCCGTTGCCGCCAAGTTGTCGGTTCGTAGCACATTGACAAATCGTCTGACAATAGCCAGCATGCCTGATCGCCAAATTGTCTGACAATCTAAACCTGGGCCAACCAGAGACGGAAGCACCTGCTGTGAAAATAGTCATTCGCCGAACGCACGTACTTATCGAGGAACGCCGTGAAGACGCCGGACGGGTCGCCGCCGTGCCGCTGCGGCGGGTCGCCGCGGTCGCCGTGGTCGGAAATCCCTACGCCGGCCGCTACGTCGACGATCTCGAGCCGATGATCCGGGAGAGCGTTTCGCTCGGCAAGGAACTGGGCGAACTCGCGATGTCCGCCTTCGGCAGCCGCGAGGTTCAGAGCTACGGAAAGGGAGGCATTGTCGGACTCGACGGCGAACAGGAACATGCCAACGCCCTTCTCACCACGGCATTCGCAAATCCCATACGCGACCTGCTCGGCGGAGCCGACGCGTGGATATCATCCTTCACCAAGAAGGCCGCGCCTGGCGCCTGTGTCGATGTTCCAATGAATCACAAGGACGACGTCTATGTGCGCTCGCATTACGACGGCATGTCTGTCGTGCTGCCCGACGCACCCATGCCCGACGAAATCGCGGTCATATTCTGCATCTCCAATCGCGGTCGTCTCAATGCGCGCGTCGGCGGCCTCACTCATGACGAGGTCGCTGCGCGCAAAGCCGCAAAGCGGCCATAAGCGCATGAAGCGTCCGATGATCCTCGACGCGGCCGGCATTCGGGCTCATTCGGCATCGACCCTGCTTGCCCGATCGACGGGTGCCGTGATCGGCTGCATGCCCGGCGAGTCTTTCGAAGCCGATCCCGGCGCAACGCCGGCACAAGCAGGACAGCGAGGTTGCGAATGATCCAGGTTTTGCTGCGAGTTGTTCGAGCGCTCCTTGCCCTGCTTCGCATCGTATCGGGGGTGCTGCTTGTTTGCAGCGTCATGCTCAATTTCGCGAATATCGTCGGCCGTTATTTCTTCCACTCCTCGATTTCCTGGGCCGAGGAGACAATGTTGTTTTTGATGGTCGGCTGTGTGTTCCTTGGCAGCGGACCTGTGGCGTGGTCGGGCCGCCATATCCGAATGGATGTATTCGTTCGGCTCATGCCGGCGAAAATCCGCGAATCCATCGATCTTCTGTCCGAACTGGTTTTCCTCGCTACCGCGATCGTGCTGGTCATTTTCGCCTGGCCCACCATTCATCAGCTGGCCGCCTTCGATCAACGAAGCCTGGCGGCCGATATACCGCTTGCCATTCCGCAGGCGATGATACCGATCGGGCTTTCGATCATGGCTTTCCTCGTGGCCGTGCGCCTCATCACCGGCCGATGGCGGGGCCAATCCCACACGCCCGGCCATTGACGAGGACGCAGGATATATCCGGAAGGCGACATCGATGCTCGACGTACTGATCTACCTGATCCTTCCCGCGGTTCTGCTGGTTCTCGGCCTCCCGATATTCCTTGCTCTCTTCGTGACGTGCATCGTCATTCTGCTGGTTGCCGGATTGCCGACGGGCGGCATCCAGGTTTACATGTTCGGAAGCCTCGACAATTTTCCGCTGCTCGCCGTTCCGTTCTTTGTGCTGGCGGGCGAAATCATGGCGCAAGGCGGCGTTGCCCGGCGCATCATCGTGTGGGTGATCTCGTTGATCGGCGGGGTGCGGGGATCGCTTGGCGTGACGACCGTTGCCGCCTCGGAACTCTTTGGCGCCATGACCCACACGGCGGTTGGCACCGTGGTGGCGGTCGGCCGGATGACCTATCCTTCGCTTCGCGAGAACGGCTATGACGAGCGTTTCGCGGCCGGGC
>Ga0210396_10006072_pt1 | contig 11612 bp, 8 predicted proteins | sample IncBWH17OmetaG_FD_155466 | JGI IMG/M metagenome (GOLD analysis project Ga0210396, IMG submission 155466) | Forest soil microbial communities from Barre Woods Harvard Forest LTER site, Petersham, Massachusetts, United States - Inc-BW-H-17-O ...
CCGCCAATGCCATTTCGGCGTCGAAATAGAGCACGTTATAGCGGCCGACCTGCAGCGACCGGAGCTGGTCGAAGGTCGAATCCGGCACGTCGGACGGGTCGAGCAGCTTGGTCAGCAAGGTGTAGGGATCCACGGCGCACACCACGTCGGATGCCAGGATCTGCTCGCCGCTGTCCAATTCGACGCCGCGCGCGGTCCCGTTGTGCGTGAGCACCCGCTTGACCTTGGCACTGACGCGGATCTCGCCGCCGTGGTGGCGTACCGCGTTGGCGATCGCCTGGGTGAAGGCACCGCTGCCGCCGACCGGCCGTTTCACGCCCCATTGATGGATTCCGCACAGGAACGCCAAGTGGAATCCTGTGCCGGTCTCGGTGATCGGCCCGAACGTGCCCGCCGAGTAGGCGGCGATCGGGGCCTTGATCTCTTCTCTCTCAAACCACTCTTCGAGCACGGCGTCGATCGAGCCGAGCATGACGCGGGCGCCCTTGGCCAGCTTGATGCGACTTTTGGCGGCCTGCTTGAGGACGTCGAATACGGTGCGGGGCTTTATCCGCCAAGGATGGCCGTGAAAGTAGGGCATCAGCGTCAACAGAGTCTCGGTGATGATGTCGACGAGTTCCTCGTACCGCTGCGCGTCCCGGCGTGAGTACTTCGCGATTTCGGTTTTGGTGCGGGCGATGTCCTGGTAGAAGGCAACGCTGGCGCCGTCGGGACCCAGCCAAGTCGTCAAGGCGGTCGGGTGCACCCACCGTAGACCGTGTTTGTGTAGCTCCAGCTGGTCCACGATGGAGGGCTTGACGCCGGGCAGAACGAACTCGACGCTGCAAGGGCTCACCTTGAAGCCGGGCGCGTTGGGCATCTCCATCGTCCAGACCAGGCCGCCGACGGTATTGCGGGCCTCCAGCACCAAAACTCGCTTGCCTGCCTTGGCCAGAAATGCCGCGCAGGTGAGGCCGTTGTGGCCACCGCCGACGACCACCACGTCATACGTCTTTGCTTGCGTATTCGCACCCACGTCGGCAACGTATCGCCCGCAAAGGGCCGCAGTCGCCACCAACCCCGGGGAGGTTTTTCCTGGCCCTATGGTGGGTTTTCGGTTAGTGCGATACTGCGCGAATAACGTCGAGACCCGTTCATCCACTCGAGCGCGACCGCGAATTGGACGCGTTGCGCTCGGTGATTGCGCACGCGCACAGCGGTCACGGTCAGGCCTGCGTCATCGAGGGACCCAGCGGCATCGGCAAGTCATACCTTCTCGATGAAGCGGCCGCACTGGCGACCAAGGCGGGTTTGACGGTGCTGCGGGCCCGGGGTAGCGAACTCACCCGTGAGCTCGCCTTCGGTATGGCCGTCGAACTGGTGGAGGCACGATTACTGCGCGCGACCGCGGACGAGCGCACCGAATTACTCAACGGCCCAGCTGCGCTCGCGGAACCGACGGTGAGCCGGCGCGCCCAGCATGCCGACCACACCGCGACCACGGACGAGTTCACCATCATCCACGGCCTGTACTGGCTCATGGTTAACCTGGCCGGGCAGGGTCCCTTCGCTTTGCTTGCCGACGATGCCCAGTGGGCCGATCCCGGCTCGCTGCGGTTTCTCGCCTATCTCGGCGAGCGATTAGACGATCTGCCCATCGCACTGATCACCGCTGTTCGCACAGGCGATCCCGAGACCGAGTCGAATCTGGTCTCCCTGTTGTGGGAGACCAGTGCAGTCCCGGCGATCCGACCGGCCGAGCTCAGCCGGCATGCGGTCGGAGAGTTGGTCGCGGTAGGACTCGGGTACCCGGCGGACGACTCCGTAATCGACACAGTGCATCACGAGACGGGTGGGAACCCTTTCCTGGTCAGCGAAGTCATCGCCGAGCTGCTCGACGAACCGGATATCACCGCAGCCACCGCCGGTTCGCTGCGAACCCCGCACTCGGTGCAACGGCAGATCGCCCGGCGGCTGGCCCGAATGGGGCCGGACGCCCGCGAGCTGGCCAAGGCCGCCGCTGTATTGGGCGACCGCACACCCCTGGCCGTCATCACCCGACTGGCGGCGCTGCGACCGGCCCAGGCCGTCACCGCCGCCGAGCAGCTCGTTGCCGCCCGCATCTTCGCCACCGCCGACCCTGCCTCCTTCGCCCACCCCATGATCCGGTCAGCGACCTACGCCTCACTGGCGCCCGGGGAAAAGCCCGAGACCCACGGGCGTGCGGCAAAGCTGCTCGCGGCGACGGGCACGGACTCCGAGGTTGTCGCGCGCCACCTGCTGGAAGCCACTCCGAGCGACGAAGCCTGGGTGGCGGGCATCTTGCATGCGGCCGCGCATGCCGCCGGGCGAAAGGGGTCTCCGGCCACGGCGATTCGTTATCTGCGTCGCGCACTGGACACCGCCCCGCATGACGCGGTGTCGCCCCGCCTTCTGATCGACCTCGGTCTCACCGAAGCCGCGGCAGGCCAGACGACGTCGTTGCAGCGGTTCGAACAGGCGATGCTGCTGATCGACGAGCCGACGGAGCAGGCCGACGCGCTGTATTCGCTGGGGCAGACGCTCTACCGCTACGGCCGATACGAGGAGGCCGCCGCCGCGTTCCGCCGGGGTGCGGAGCTCTTCGAGGACGGGGATATCCAGGTCCGCAGACGATTCCAGGCGTCGTCAATGTGCGCCGAGTACTACCTGGCACCGATGCACCGCCGCGTCGGCCTTTTCGACGCCGACCTCGCGACACCGTCGCGGGGTGCCGGCGATCGGGCGATGCTGGCCATCCAGGCCCTGCACGCCTCGCTGACGGAGCCACCCGCCTCTAGAGCCGCTGCCCTCGCCCGCATGGCCGTCGCCGACGGCAGGCTATTGTCCGAACAGACATCGGAATCCCCGGTGGTCAACCTTGTTGTGTTGCCGTTGCTCTACGGCGGCGAGCTGGAGGCGGGCGAGCACCACATCGAAGCAGTGCTGGCCGACGCACGCGGCCGGGGTGCGTCGCTGGCCTTCGCCGAGGCCTCGTTGATGCGGGCGATGGTCTGCTACGCGGCGGGACGCGTCAACGACGCGACGGTGGACGCGCAGATCGCGGTCGACGGGATGAATCGTGGGTGGCACGCCCTGGCCCCGACCGCGCTGGCGACGCTCGTGCATTGCATGATCGAGCGCGGCGAATTGGATCAAGCCGCCGACATGCTGAACCGCGCCGAGCATGAGTTAGCGCCCCCGAAGGCGTTGGGAATCAACGCCTGGTTCTACGTTGCGAGGGCGCGGCTTCGACTGTGGCGCCGGGAGAATGCGGCGGCGCAGGCCGATCTGGATGCGGCAGTCCAATCGTTGCGCGACTACGGCATGGTTAACCCGGCAGTGCTGCCGTGGCGTCCCTTGGCATGCATGGTCGCCAACGCTGCCGGCGATACCCGGCGTGCCCGCGAGCTCATCGCATCCGAGATCGAGCTTGCACACCGATTCGAAACGCCCATCCCGCTGGGGGCCGCGCTTCGGCGGCGCGCGCTCGTGCACGAGCCTTCCGAAGCGCTGGATACCCTCACCGAGGCCGTGGCGGTCCTCGAGAAGACCGGCGCCCGCCTCGAACTCGCACGGGCACTCACAGATCTCGGTGTCCATCTGCGCCGCGCTGGGTCGCGGGTCGCTGCGCGCGACCCGCTGACCAGTGCGCTCGATCTGGCGCACCGTGGCGGTGCGACGGCGCTGGCGAAGCGAGCACGCGAAGAACTTCTGGCGGCCGGCGCACGCCCACGCCGGCCGGCCCGCCTCGGCACCGAATCGCTTACCCCAACCGAGCGGCGGGTCGCCGAACTCGCCGCGTCCGGCCTCGACAACCGGAGCATCGCAGAACTGACGTTCGTCTCACGCAACACCGTTGCCTGGCATCTGCGCAACATCTTTCGCAAACTTGCAGTCGACTCTCGGGAGGCCCTCACCGAGGCCTTGGCGGACTAGACACAGTGGGGGTATCAGCGAGCGCGGTTACCGCGTTGGCGGTGGACCAAGCCCGACAGATTGCAGCACCCTCGTCGATGCCGTTGCATTTCAATCACTACGGAACCAAGCGGTAGCTGTTCGACGCCTCAATTCTGGAACCGTTCGCCGATCTGATTGCAGTACTTCGCCTTGAGTGGATTCTGCTCGGCGGCGACCATCCTGGTCTACCGCCTGCCGTCACGCGGTTGCGTGCATTAACGGCTGCTCGGCCTCGTGCATCTCCTGCAGCAGCGAGCGACGAATCAGGTAGAACATCGATACGAACCAGCCGCAGAACACCGTGAGCGGAATCCAGAATCCCAGCACGCCGTTCCACGCGAAGGGTCCGGTCTTGAAGAAGAACAGTGCTTGATCTGGGAGAAACAAGACAAAGGTCATGATGCTCTGGTAGCCGAACCATCGCGGAAACACCGGGTATGCGCTCTCGTCGTTGAATGCGACGACGACCATTACGACGAACATCGGCATGATGAGCGCCAGACCGCCGATGAACTGGAGCCAGGCGATGTCGTTGAGCATCCGGGTCGTATCTGCCGAGCGCTCGGTGGCTCGCCAAGTGGTGGCAATCCACCACAGCGGGGGGTAGAAGGTCAACATGGCGTTGGCATAGCCGGCCATGGTCATGGTGCGGGTCAGTGGCCCGGTGCGGCCTTCGAACCGGGCGACGTAGTCGGCCATCGTCGACGTGAAGGGAATGAATACGGCTGCGCCCCACATCACAATGACCATGCCGAGGCGGATGCCGACGACGTCCTGCCGGAAGAAGCTGGCGATCTCCTCGGCGCCTGCCGAGGGCTTGTGCAACGGGAAGAATCCGCCGACCACCCACCAGCCGAGCAGCAGCAGCGCGATATAGGCGATGCCGCACCAGGCGCCGAACAGATTGGTCTTCCGGATAACAGCCTCATGCATGGGTCGGCTCCTTTTCGATCAAAACCTGACGCAGATCCGGCATCCAATGATGCGTGGTATGGAAGACAGGCAGGATTCCCGGCGCGGCGTTCACCACGTATGGAATCGCCTGCAGGCACGGCGCTGCGACTGCGTGGTAGCTGGCTTCGAAATTTGGGTTCCCGGGAATCGCATAGCGTTCACCGGTGTCGAAATCCGCCTTCAAGTCGATCACCGTCCGAATGCTGGGCCGCCCTTCGACGGACAGCACCCAGCCAGTGACGTCCGCCTTCACATGGCCGGGAACGGCCTTGCCGCCCGCGTGCCAGTTGTATTCGATCTGGAAGAACGGCTGGTCGCCAAGTTTGTCGAGATAGCCGCTCCACCGTGTGGTGTAGCAGCACACCGTGCCTTTCTCGATCAGCAGGCCCGAGGGCGTTTGGATGTCTTCGGGCGCAACCGGAAAGATGCGCTCGACGCTGCGCCGGTCATAGGTGACGCCCATCATCTCGGCCCAGGCGTAGGTGACCATCTTGCCGTAGTTGTCGCCGAACGACAGGCTGTCGGCGTTGGCCTCGACTTGTTCCCTGGGCTGGCCGAAACCGATCACCCGCAAGGTGTCGATGCCAAACGCGCCGACATCCCAGTTTTCCTGGATCTGCGCGTGGCGGATGTCGGTGCACATGCTCGTCAACGCGGGTAGCACCCGGTCGCAGACCGTGTCGGGGTCTACGCCGGTGGCGTGGAAAACCGACTGCCCTTTCCGGCAGGCCGCTTCCAGACGATCTATGAAGGCCTGATCCTTGACGGCTTTCAAATGTTGGTACGGAAGTGTCGTGATGACATTCTTGCCCGCTTCGAGCAGCGCAATGATCTCGTCATCGGTGTGGTAGATCCCCATGTCCAGGGCGCTGTAGATGACGGCGTCGCAGTCGATGCTCATGACGGCGGCCACGTCGGTGCTGACCGTGACACCGGTCTCGCCGATGCCGATCAGCGTGCCCGCGTCGACGCCGTGCTTGCTCTCGCTGTAGGCGCGCACGCCGACCAGCCTCAGAGCCGGGTTGAGCGTGCATTCCCTGATACAGATCGCGCCAAGGCGGCCGGGGCCCCAGACAATAACCCGAAACGGGTCTCGCATCTTTCCCCTATCCCCATTAACGTTAGGCCGGCACAAGCCTATGGTTGGGCCGGAGGACTGAGAATGGCGAATCCGGTCAGGATGCGGACCAACCAGGACGATTACAGCCGGCCGGCCACCGGCGAGCTCACCCGGCTCCGGCCCGCCAAGATCAACTTCTACCTCAAGGTCATGCTGCAGCAGGGATACGCCGGCGAGCAGGTACTGGCCGGCACCGGCATCGGCTTGCGGGATCTTGCTGACCCGCTGTATCTGGTGGAGATTTCGAAGTACATCCGGATCATTTCCAATATCAACCGCCTGTCCGGATCTGCCTCCCTGGCCTTCACGCTCGGCGAGCAGTTGACCCTCGGTGACCTCGGAATCCTCGGCTACAGCGTGATGACCAGCCAAACTTCAGACGAAGCGACGCGGCTGTGGCATCAGTACAACCCGGTCTTTTTCGGCAATCTGATTGCGATGGATTTCGCGCACGTCGGCGATCAGCTGCTGCTGACCTATCTTCCCTACCCTCATATTCGTTCCGAGCTGCTGCAGTTCCTGATCGAAGAGAAGATTGCCTGCGACATGGCCTTGCAGCGGCTGATCGGCATCAGGAAGTTTCCCGTTGAGCGACTGGCGCTGACCTACGCGGAGCCGGCCCATCTGCACCGTTACCGGGCACTGATGGACTGTCCGATACGGTTCTCCGCGGTCCGCAGCACCATGTTGCTCACCACCAACGCCATGAGCATTCCGCTGCGCGGTCATGACCCGGAAACGCACCAGCTTTGCCTGAAGCACCTGACGGACGTATTCAACAGCGTCAAGGCCGGCTCCATGGTCTCGCACAAGGTCCGGGCCATCCTCCACCAGAACCTGCACCGCCACTTGAGCATTGCCGACGTCGCCGAACGGCTGCACTGCACCGCCAGGACGCTGAACCGCAAGCTCGAAAAGGAAGAACTCAACTTCAGCGACGTCAACATCGCCGTCCGGCTGGAAGCGATTCAGAACCTGCTCGCGACAACGGATCTGGAGAATAGGCAAATCGCTCATCGCGTCGGCTTTTCCGAGGAACGCAGCCTGAGGCGCTTCTTCAAGGCCCACACCGGCAGGACCATTCAGCAGTTCAGGAAAGAAACGCTCGGGGATGGACTGAGCCTCGCCAGTCGGTAGCTAAGACGAGCACCGCCGCCACACCCGCACCCAACCACCGCGGCCTTTGCCGGCGACGAACACATAACCTCATGCCGGTAGGTTAACGGTTACTGGCTCGGCCGGTCCAAGTTTGTGGATATCCGTCGATGTGGCGCTTTTATCGGGCAACGGTGCGTCGAGCGTTTGTCAAAGTCCCTGCCTTTTGCCGTCGATTAGTACGATCTGTGCCAACTTCGGACGAAAAGTGAAGGTGCCCAACCGAACTCACCTTGATCAAGACGTCGCCGTGCGCCGGTTCACCGATGCACGTGATGAAGCGCCGCGCTGCGCGGGTCAGTCGGCGACGGGGTGACGGCGGCGAACGACCTGGATGCCCACCATCGTCATCACCAGGTCGCCCTTCTGATCCAACATCTCGTAGATACAGTGCACATCGGCCTTTCGCGTGCCCATCCTGACCTCGACGACCTGCAGGGATCCGGTGAGCACCGAGCCGGGACGGACGGGATTCGGCAGTCGCATACGGTCGAACCCCTTGCCTGCCACCAGCGCGAGCCGGGCCATGAACCTGGGCGAGGAGATGCTCGCAAACAACGCTAGTGTGTGCATGCCGCTGGCGATCACGTCGCCAAATGGTGATTCGGTTCCGTCGACGTGGATGGGTAGTGGGTCGAATTGCCTCGCGAAGCGGACGATTTCGTCTCGGGTCACTTCGACGGGGCCTAAGTCCATCCAGTCTCCGACGGCCAGATCCTCCGCGTACAAAATCTGATCGGACTTCACGGACGCAAGATCGCGGCCCTCATGACGCGGCAGGCTCATTCGATGAGGGTAAAGGGTGGGCCCAGGCACATGGTTCGCGGGTACCAAACACTGTTAGGCTATCGATACCCGCAGTCCACGGAAAGGATCGTCGATGACGGCGCAGACCGATTTGGGCGTTAGCGACCGAGTTCAGGGGTGCGGCTACATCAACGTCCGCTGCCCCGCGGACGGACGGGTGGTCGGCAACGTGCCCGACATGACGCCGGGACAGGTACACGAAGTCGCTCGGCAGCTACGGGCCGCGCAGCCGGCGTGGGAAGACCTCGGCCCGGACGGTAGAGCCAAGCACGTCCTGCGGCTGCTCGACTGGGTGCTCGACAACGAGCAGCGGTTGATCGGCCTCATGCAGGAGGAGACCGGCAAATCGTGGGGCGACGCCCAGATCGAGACCGCCGTGTTCGTCGACATGGTGAACTATTTCACCAAGCACGCCGCGGAATTTCTCGTCGATCGCACCGTAAAGCGCTCGGGCACGATGGCGCTGACCAAGAACCTGCGCGTCTTCCACCGGCCGCACCAGCTGGTGGGCATCATCACCCCGTGGAACGGCCCGCTGGCCACCTCGACCATCGATGGCATTCCGGCGCTGATGGCCGGGGCGGCGGTCATCTTCAAGCCGTCCGAGGTGACGCCTCTGACTTGGGCCGAGGTGACCCGCGGCTGGCTGGAGGAGGTCAAAGGACCACCGGTGATGGCGTGCGTGACCGGCGGTGGCGCCATCGGAGCCGCGGTGGTCGACGAGGTGGACATGATTCAGTTCACCGGGTCCACGGCCACCGGCCGAAAGATCGCCGCTCGAGCGGGGGAGCGGCTCATACCGTGTGGCCTGGAGCTCGGCGGTAAGGACGCCATGATCGTGCTCGACGACGCCGATATCGACCGCGCGACCAGCGGCGCGGCGTGGGGCGGTCTGTGGAACTCCGGCCAGATCTGCGTGTCGGTAGAGCGAATCTACGTGCAGGACAAGGTCTACGACGAGTTCGTGGCCAAGCTGACCGACAAAGTCGCGGCGCTGCGCCAAGGGATGGACCGCGACGGCAGCTTCGCAACCGAGATCGGGGCGATGGCCACCGAGAACCAGCTCAGCATCGTCGAGCGTCACGTCAGCGATGCGCTGCAGGCCGGCGCCCGCGCCCTGACCGGTGGTAAGCGCGCCGACGTCGGGATGTTCTTCCAGCCAACGGTGCTGACCGGCGTCGACCACTCGATGGTGTGCATGCGCGAGGAAACATTCGGCCCGACGTTGCCGGTGATGCGAGTCCGTGACGAGGACGAGGCCATCCGGCTGGCCAACGACTCGCCCTACGGGTTGGCCGCCAGCGTGTTCAGCGGGAACAAGGAGCGGGCCGACCGGGTTGCCCGTCGGCTGGAAGCCGGCGCGGTCAACATCAACAGCGTGCTGACCGCGACCATGCTGCTTACCTTGCCGATGGGTGGCTGGAAGTCCTCGGGTATCGGTGGCCGTAACGGCGGGGCCGCCGGACTTCTCAAGTTCTGCCGGCAGCAGGCCATTGTGACCGAACGATTCAAGCTGAGATCCGAACCGCACTGGTATCCGTACGTGCCGTGGATGAGCCGACTACAGGCACGGTTGGTGCGGCTCACCGGCGCGCACGACTGGCGGCGCCGGCTGGGCCGCAAAGGCAAGAATTGCGAGGGGTGAAATACGTGCCTCGTGTGGCCATCGACCCAGGTAAGTGCCAGGGGCACGGCCGGTGCGTGCTCATCGCGCCGGCTTACTTCGACATGGACGACACCGGTTTCGGAGTGGTACTGCGTGATCGTGTCGATGACGCGGATAGGGCCGATATCGACGAGGCGGTGCTGAGCTGCCCGGAGCACGCCATCGCCGTCGAGTGAATGCGACGGTAGCGGTGTCACTCGGCCGAGGCGACTGTCGCGTCGGCGATCAAGGAACTGACTTCGTCGTCGGCGAAACCCCACTCGCGCAGTACATCCCGGGTATCGGCACCGATCGCCGTCGGCGCCGGGCCCATCCGGCCCGGGGTGCGGGATAGCCGCGGCGCAGGGCTGGCGGTCACCGAGCCGTCCGGCTCGGTAACGAGCGTGGAGCGTGCCCGCAAATGCGGGTCGTCCGCGAGCTCATCGAGTTCGAGAACCGGTGCTCCGCAACCGTCGACATCGGCGAACGCCGCGGTCCAGTGGGCGCGCGGTTTGGTTGCGAAAACGGCAGCGATCCTCTCGCGCAATTCGGGCCAGTGCGCCGGGTTGAGCTGCTCGGAGATGTCGACGTCTTCGATGCCGAGAGCGCCGAGGAAGTCGGCGTAGAACTTCGGCTCGATGGCGCCGACGGCGAAGAACCGACCGTCGGCGCACGCGTAGGCACCGTAGAACGGCGCGTTTCCAGACAGGATGTGCCGGCCACGGCCGGCCCAGATCCCTGCGTTGAACTCGGCGAGGTTGGTGAGGTTGAGCAGCGCTGAGCCGTCGGCGATCGCCGCGTCGATAACTTGGCCCCGGCCCGTGACGGTGCGTTCGTAGAGCGCCATCACTATTCCCAGCGCCGCGAAGAGCGAGCCACCCGCCAGGTCGCCCAGCATTGCCAATGGGGGTACTGGCCGTTCGTCGCCGATCACGCCGAGTGTGCCCGCGATCGCGGCGTAGTTGATGTCGTGTCCGGCTCTGTCGCGGTAAGGCCCGTCTTGACCCCAGCCGGTCAGCCGCGTGTAGATCAGCCTCGGATTGCGCACGCACAACACGTCCGGGCCCAGCCCACGGCGTTCCATCGTGCCCGGGCGATTGCTCTCCAGCAGGACATCGGCGGTGTCGGCGAGCCGGGCGATAACCCCTGGGCCGCGCGGCGCGCGCATGTCCACTACGGCCGAGCGTTTACCCCGTGCCAGGGACCCGGCCGGATCGGAGGGGTGCGGGGCGCCCGGCCGCGCGACCGCCAGCACGTCGGCTCCGAAATCGGCAAGCAGCATCGAACAGAAGGGGCCGGGACCCAATGCGCTCAGGTCCAGCACACGCACCCCGGTCAACGGCGGCAGACCGGTTCGTGGGGTGCCTGGTGGAAGCTCGACCACCCGGTCAAGATACCAAACAAAGTTTGTTTGTGGACACGCTGCCATCGCAGCATCGGGCGGTATCGGCGCCCGGACGAGGAGACTCGAGTAGCATCACTCGCCGAGATTTAACCAAATGACGATCGTCAAATGCTTGACGATGTCATATGCTGACGCCATGACCATGCGTACCTTGATCCAGCTCAACAAGGGCAAGACGAGCAGGCAGGCCCACCGCGATCTGCCCAGCGCCGGCACCAACGGCGAACTCCTCAAGGACGACGAACTCACCCGGCGGGGCTTCGACGGCCGCGAGGCCGTGTTGTACCGCTCTAATGACCCGACGATTTTCCGCACCGAGGGCCGGTTCAGGTCGACCAGCGTGATGCTTGATGACATCAAGCCGGGGGACCTGACCGATCCGCGCGGTGACGCACAACGGCTTTACTACAACGCCGACGTCACCATCTGGTTGTCACGGCGTGCCGAGCCGATGCCGTTCTACCGCCGCAACGTCGACGGCGACGAATGTTGGTTCGTCCATTACGGATCCGGCACAGTCGAGACGGAATTCGGTCCCATCAGCTACGGGCGAGGCGACTATGTCGTCA
>Ga0210396_10006075_pt1 | contig 11611 bp, 11 predicted proteins | sample IncBWH17OmetaG_FD_155466 | JGI IMG/M metagenome (GOLD analysis project Ga0210396, IMG submission 155466) | Forest soil microbial communities from Barre Woods Harvard Forest LTER site, Petersham, Massachusetts, United States - Inc-BW-H-17-O ...
CATTTACGCGGCGATCGGTCAGGCGCTGCACCTTACGACGTCGACACGACAGTCGCGCAAGGGTCTGATCTCGAGTTGGAAGGCATTCGCTCCGGCATGGGCCGGCAAGGTCGCCATCGAGGCCGTCGACCGCGCCATGCGCGGGGAAGGCTCGCCCGCGCCAATCTGGGAAGGCGAGGACGGGGTAATCGCCTGGCTACTCTCGGGCCCCGAGCACACCTACCACGTGCCGCTACCCGAACCGGGCGAGCCCAAGCGCGCCATCCTGGACAGCTACACCAAAGAGCACTCGGCCGAATACCAGAGCCAGGCCCTGATCGACCTGGCCCGCCGGCTGCGCGAGCGCTTTTCTAATCCGGAAGGCGATCTCGGCCAGATCGCGACGATCGTGCTGCACACCAGCCATCACACCCACTATGTGATCGGGACCGGATCCAACGACCCACAGAAGATGGACCCGGACGCTTCGCGGGAAACGCTGGACCACTCGGTGATGTACATCTTCGCGGTCGCGTTGCAGGACGGAACCTGGCATCACGAGCGGTCCTACGCACCGGAGCGGGCCCACCGCCCCGACACCGTCGAGCTGTGGCACAAGGTCTCCACGCGCGAAGACCCCGAATGGACCCGGCGCTACCACTCCAGCGATCCGGCCGAGAAGGCATTCGGCGCCCGTGCGGAGGTCACCCTCAAGAGCGGCGAGGTGATGGTCGACGAGATTGCCGTCGCCGACGCTCACCCGTTGGGCGCCCGGCCATTTGAACGCAAGCAGTATGTCGGGAAGTTCAACGAGCTGGCCGACGGCGTGGTCACCGACGCCGAGCAACAACGGTTCATTTCCGCGGCTGAAGCCCTTTCCGAACTGCAGGCAGGCGCTCTGGGCGCCCTCAACATCACGGTCGGTCCGTTGGTGCTCGATAAGGCGCCCACGATTCCGCCAGGAATCTTCTGATGAGTGGTCTCATCGGCAGCGAGGTGCCGGCCGCAGAAAAGTGGGCTCGGTTCCGCGAGGCGCTGGAAAGTGGCCAAATGCAACGGTTTCCGGGGGCATTTTCGCCCTTGGTCGCCAAGCTGGTCGCCGAGATCGGGTTCGACGAAGTCTACGTGTCGGGTGCAGTTCTCTCGGCAGACCTGGGTCTGCCCGACATCGGGCTCACCACCCTGACCGAGGTCAGCGCGCGCGGTGCGCAGATCGCATGCGGTCAAGGTCGGCCTTCGCGAAATAGCCGATACCGGAACACAATCCGGTCTGCTCGACCGAATGCGGCACCGCAGCTGGCTCTATGAGCTACTCCGATATGCCGATTACAACCAATTCGATTCCGACATTTACAATTTCGCCCTCGAAGGAGCCAGGTCATGAGCAGCAACATCGAAGACAAGCCCCGCATCTACAAAGGTCTCGCCGGTGTCGTCGTCGACACCACCGCGATCTCCAAGGTCGTTCCGGAGACCAACTCCCTGACCTACCGCGGATATGCCGTTCAGGATCTCGCCACGCAGCGCAGCTTCGAAGAGGTGGCGTACCTGCTGTGGCACGGCAGGTTGCCCAATGACCAACAGTTGGCGCTGTTCACTCAGCGGGAGCGCGCCGCGCGCCGGCTCAACCGGTCCATGATGGACCTGTTGCAGAAGCTGCCGAACAGCTGCCACCCGATGGACGTCGTGCGCACCTTGATCAGCTTCATGGGCGCCGAAGACCCCGATGAGGACGACAGCAGCGAAGCAGCGAACTATGCCAAGTCGCTGCGCATGTACGCGGTGCTGCCCACCATCGTCGCCGCCGACATGCGCCGCCGGCGCGGCCTGGCACCCATCGCCCCGCACAGCCACATGAACTACGCCCAGAACTTCCTGCACATGTGCTTCGGCGACGTCCCCGAGCAGGTGGTCGTGGACGCCTTCGATCAGTCCATGATCCTCTACGCCGAGCACAGCTTCAACGCCTCGACCTTCGCCGCTCGGGTGGTCACCTCCACCCAGTCCGACATCTACAGCGCGGTTACGGCCGGCATCGGTGCGCTTAAGGGCCCGCTACACGGCGGCGCCAACGAGGCCGTCATGCACGACATGATCGAAATCGGCAGCGCCGCTACGGCGTCGGAGTGGCTGCGGGGCAAGATCTCTCGCAAAGACAAGATCATGGGCTTCGGTCACCGGGTCTACAAGAACGGCGACTCACGAGTGCCGACCATGAAGGAGGCCCTCAAGCGCATCGCCGCGGTCCGCGATGGCCAAAAGTGGCTCGACATCTACGAGGTCCTGGAGAAGGGGATGGCCGAGGCCAACGGGATCAAGCCGAACCTGGACTTCCCGACCGGCCCTGCCTACCACCTGATGGGCTTCGACATCGGTATGTTCACCCCGATTTTCGTGATGAGTCGCATCACGGGGTGGACAGCTCACATCATCGAGCAGACTGCCTCCAACGCGCTGATCCGTCCCCTGAGCGAGTATGTCGGTCCGGCTCAACGTGAGCTACCGATTACCCACTGATTCCGAAGTGGACCAATGATTTCGAAGGTCCTGGTCGCGAACCGGGGCGAGATCGCGATCCGGGCGTTCCGTGCGGCATACGAACTTGGCATAGGCACTGTGGCCGTCTACCCGGTCGAAGATCGCAACTCGGCGCATCGGACAAAGGCCGACGAGTCGTATCAGATCGGCGAGCCGGGGCATCCCGTCCGGGCGTACCTCAACGTCGACGACATCGTCGCAACGGCGAAAGCCTCTGGCGCCGAAGCGATCTAACCCGGTTACGGCTTCTTGTCGGAGAACCCCGCCCTGGCGGCGGCCTGCGCATCGGCTGGGATCACCTTCGTACCTCGTCAAAGTTACCCCGTCGAGCAAGGTGGTGGGGGACCTGGCGCTGGCCCTGGTCGGTGCGGGGACCACCGCGGAGGAGTTCGCTGCTGACCCGGCGCACCACGACATACCAGAATCGGTCGTCGGCTTCCTGCGCGGCGAACTCGGCGATCCACGGCGGCTGGCCGGAACCGTTGCGTACCAAGGCATTGGACGGTCGTTCCCCGGCAAAGCCCGAACGGACACTATCCGAGGAAGACGAACGCTCGCTGGCCGTGCCGGGAGCTGCCCGCCAAGCCACGCTAAACCGGCTGCTGTTCCCCGGACCGACCAAAGAGTTCGACGCCCATCGTGAACAATACGGCGACACGTCACGGATCAGCGCCAATCAGTTCTTCTACGGACTGCGCCAAGGAGATGAACATCGCGTCGAGTTGGAGCGCGGTGTAGAGCTGCTGATCGGTCTGGAGGCGATCTCCGATCCGGACGATCTCGGAATGCGGACCGTCATGTGCATCCTCAACGGACAGTTGCGTCCCGTGCCGGTTCGTGACCGTAGTATCGCCGCAGACGTGCCCACCGCCGAAAAAGCCGACCGCGCCAACTCCGACCACATCCCCGCCCCCTTTTCCGGCGTCGTCACCGTCACCACCGGCGTCGGCGAGGTAGTCGAGGCCGGTCAGACGATTGCGACGATCGAGGCGATGAAAATGGAGGCAGCCGTCGCCGCGCCCAAAGCTGGGAAGGTGGAACGAATCGCGGTGTCGCACACCGCCCAAGTCGAAGGCGGCGACCTCTTGGTGGTGATCAGCTGATCCGCACGAAGTGCTCGATCGCGCGGATGGCAGCGGCTCGTCCGGAGTGGATATGGATTTCCATGGCGCGCACGGCGCGGTCGAGATCACCCGCTTCGAGCGCGTCGAGAATGGCGGCATGTTCGCTGACCGACTCGTGCGGGCGGGCGGCGACGGACACGCTGACATGGCGGAGTCGATCGAGCTGGGTTCGGATCTGGCCCACGAGGTAGTCGTTGACCGGGTTGGCGGCGACGCGGGCCAAGTATCGGTGGAAATCGCCGCCGGTTGCCACCACCGCAGCATGGTCGCCTGCTGCTTGGGCCGAGCGCATGGTGCCGACCATCTTGGCCAGTGCGGTCAGGTCGGTGACGCCCAGTCGTGGCGAGGCTTCGCGGACGCTCAGTTGTTCCAACGCGGAGCGCACCGCGTACAGGTGCTCTGTTTCGGCGACGGTAATCGGCCGGACGCGCAGACGCCCATTGTCGAGACGCTCTATGAGCTGATCGAACTGTAAGCGCTGCAACGCTTCTCGCAATACGGGCCGGCTCACACCGAGTTCGTTGGACAGCGATTCCTCGGTGATGCGATCGCCGGGAGCGATCTGCAAGGTCACGATGGCGTCCCGGAGGCTCAGGTACGCGAGCTCACGCAAGCCGCGCCGGCCGGTCTGCAAGGTAACGCCGGGCATCAGCGAGCTCCTACCAGCCAAGTTGACGAAAAGACTATTTGTCTACAATCATACATATATGATCCGATCGTTGAGTGATGTTCTGGCTGGCCGCTCCCTACCCCTGGTAGCCCCCGGCGTTTTTGATGGGCTATCGGCACAGGTCGTCGAGCAGGCCGGGTTTGGCGCGATCTACGCCAGCGGCGGCGCCATCTCCCGCTCGGCGGGGCTACCCGACCTGGGATTGCTGTCCATGACCGAGGTACGTGACCGAGTCGCCCAGATCTGCGCAGCGGTCGCGGATACGGCGGTGATTGCCGACATCGACACCGGCTACGGCAACGCGCTGAACGTGCACCGCACCGTCGAAGAGTTTGTCCGCATCGGCGTGAGCGCGCTGCAACTCGAAGACCAAGTCACTCCCAAGAAATGCGGGCACTACGCCGGTAAAGACCTCATCAGCGCGACCGAAATGCAGGCCAAGATCCACGCCGCCCAAGCAGCTTTGGACGGTGCACGGGTCTCACTGATCGCACGCACCGACGCCATCGCCATCGACGGCCTGCAGGCCGCGATCGACCGTGCGCGCCGCTATCAAGACGCCGGCGCCGACATCCTGTTCATCGAAGCGCCTGAAACCGTCGACCACATCGAGCGCATCGCCGAGGCGCTCAAGGGAGCGACGTTGCTGCTCAACATGTTCGAAGGCGGCAAAACACCCCGGGTGCCGATGCCGCGATTGGCCGAACTCGGGTACCGCATCGTCATCATTCCATCGGACCTACAACGCGCAGCACTGCACGCGATGACCCGAGTTGCCCATGAGATCGTCGCGCACGGGGACAGCCACGCCGTATCCGACCTGCTGGCCACCTTTGATCAACGCGACATCGTCGTCAGAAAACCGCTGTGGGACAACCGCGAACAGCTCGCGGCGACCCACACGTAAGGGTGTGCGGGCTCGAGCTAAAACCAAACCTTGCGGCCACCCACCGGACGCCCGACAGCCCCGAGGATCCACAAGATCACACCGACGACCACCAGGATGCCCCCGATGGTGTAGAGAATCCCGATGCCGGTGAAATACCCGATCAGCAGCAGAATAATGCCCAGAACAATCACACCAAGCTCCCTCTGTTGAGCGCTCGTCTAATTAGCTGACTGACCTGGTGTACCCCAATGCAGAGACGCCAATCCCGATTCCGGATCTCTAACGGCTACCGTTGATCAGCGCGGCACGGGCAAGCGTTTGCTCAGCCATCTTGACGTGTGCGGCATCGACCAGGACGCCGTTGACCCCGACGGCGCCGCGGCCCTTGGCCTCGGCTTCCCGGTAAGCGGCGACATTGCGCTCGGCACGGGCAATCTCTTCGGCGGTCGGCGCATAGACCTCGTTGGCGACCGGAACCTGGTCGGGGTGGATCGCCCATTTTCCGGTGTAACCCAGCAGGGAGGCACGGCGCGCATCGCGCTGGTATCCCGAGAGGTCCTTGTAGTCGGGATACGGCGCGTCGATGGCGTCGATGCCCGCGATCCGCGCCGCCACGATTACCTTGTTGCGGGCGTACTGCCAGAAATCACCGGGGTATTCGCCCAGCGGGACGAAGTTGGTATCCACCCGCGCGCCTTGCGACACCGAGAAATCACCCACCCCGAAAATCAAGGCATCCAGGCGCGGGCTGGCCAACGCGATCTCCTCGGCGTTGGCCAGTCCCTCCACTTCTTCGATGAGAACTTCGAGTCGAATGCGCTTGGTGAGGCCCAGTTTCGCCTCCAGCTGGGTGAGCAGCACGTCCACCCACCAAACGTCGCGGGCCTTGCGGGGCTTGGGGATGATGATGGTGTCGAGGTTCTCACCGGCTTTGGTCACGACGTCGATGAGATCGTCGTGGCACCACTGGGTGTCCAGGCCGTTGATCCGGATGGCACGCACGGTGCGGCCCCAGTCGATGTCGTTGAGCGCGCTGATCGCCTTGGCGCGCGAGTCCGCCTTGAAGGCTGCGGGTACGGCATCTTCGAGATCCAGGAACACCAGGTCCGCGCCACATCCGGCGGCCTTTTCGAACATGTTGTCGTTGCTCGCCGGCACCGCAAGTTCGGAGCGACGCAGTAACTTGCTCATCGGTGAATGTCCTTCTGTCACAACACGCCGCGGGCGCGCAGGTCATCGATTTCGTCTGAAGTCAAACCGAGCAACTCGCCGTACACCTCGGCGTTGTGTTCGCCGAGGCTCGGGCCCAGATGGTCGACCGTCCCCGATGCCGACGAGAACCGTGGCACCGGGGCCTGCACCGTCATCGGCCCGAGCTCTTGGTCCTCGACCGAGACGAACACCCCACGATGGGCCAGCTGCTCGTCGGCGACCAGGTCACGGATGTCATACACCGGGGCTGCGGCCACCTCATGCTTCTCGAAGACCATCATGGCCTCCGAAAGCGTCTTGGTCGCAACCCAATCCGCGACCACGGCGTCGACCTCGCGGGCCCGGGCCAGCCGTCGCTGTGGGTCCAAGAAGTCGGGGTCTTCCAGCAGGTCGTCGCGGCCAATCGCCCGAAACACCCGCAACGCCAACGCCGGTGAGCTACCGGACATGGCCAGCCACCGTCCGTCGGCGGTCTGGTAGGTGTTGCGCGGCGCCGAGATGTCCCAGCGGTTGCCGGCCCGCTCGGGCACCAGGCCCAATTGGTCGTAACTCAAGAGCGTCTGCTCCAGCAGTCGGGCAAGCGGGTCGATGAGGTTGACGTCGATCAGCTGCCCGGGTCCACCGTGCACATCGCGGTGGTACAGCGCCATCATGACCGCGTAGGTGGCATTTAACGATGCGACGCCATCGGCGAGCATGAACGGCGGCAGCGTGGGCGGGCTGCCAGCCGGGCCGGTGATGTGGGCAAATCCACTCATGGCTTCCCCGAGCGTGCCGAACCCGGGGCGCTCACTCTTCGGCCCGGTTAACCCGTAGCCGGTGATGTGCAGCATCACGATCCGGTCGTTGACCGTACGCAGGCTCTCGTAATCCAGACCCCATTTGCGTAACGTCTGTGGCCGCGTGTTGAAGATCGCGACGTCGGCGTGCTCGATCAGGCGCCGCACCAACGCCTGACCTTCGGCGCAGCGCATATCAAGCGTGATCGATCGTTTGTTGCGCGATAACGACTTCCACATCAGGCCGACGCCGTCGCGCTGATTGCCCCAGCCGCGGATCGGATCCCCATGTCGCGGTTCCTCAACCTTGATCACGTCGGCGCCGAACTCCCCCAGATAGGTGGCGACCAGCGGGGCGGCCGCCAAACTGGCGAGGTCGAGCACGCGGATACCGTCAAGCATTTGCACTGGCGCGCACCCGCGTATTCGAAGGTCGTTGCAGCCCAAGGTGTCCCCGCAACGTCGACGACTCGTACTCGGTGCGGAACAGGCCTCGTCGTTGCAGCTCCGGGACCACCATGCGCACCACGTCTTCGAACGCGCCGGGAAGATGCGTGGCCGCCAGGACGAAACCGTCGCAGGCGTCGCTCTCGAACCAGTCCGCCATCTGGTCGGCGACCTGTTCTCCGGTGCCGACGAAGCGCGGACCCTGCAACAAGGTGGCGCGATGACCGGCGAGGTCGCGCACGGTGACGGTGTCCCCACCGATATGCGTGCGCAGGTTCTGCACCAGTCCCCGGATACCGGAGACCGACGCGATGAGCTCGTCGGTGACCGGATCGTCCAAATCGTGTTGCGCGAAGTCGTAATTCATCAACTCCGACAACAGTGCCAGCGACGCCATGGGGTGTACCAAATCGTTGAGGAACAGTGCTTCGCGCTCCTTGGCGTGCGCCTCGGATTCGCCGACCACAGCGTAGGCCATCGGGCAGATGCGCACCGCGGCAGGATCGCGCCCGGCGTCGGCGATGCGTTCTTTCTGGTCGGTGTAGTGGCTGCGCGCGACTTCCAGGCCGGGGTCGCCAGTGAAGATCAATTCGGCCCAGCGGGAGGCGAATTCGCGTCCGCGACCCGACGAGCCGGCCTGAATGATGACTGGCCGGCCCTGCGGCGTGCGCGGCACGGTCAGCGGCCCGCGCGCGGAGAAGTACTGACCTTCGTGTCCCAGCTCGTGGACCTTGGCAGGGTCGGCGTACTGCCCGGAGGCGCGGTCGTGCAGGATCGCGTCATCCTCCCAGGTGTCCCACAGGCCGGCGACCACATCCATGAATTCGTCGGCGCGGTCGTAGCGTTCGTCGTGGCCGAGGTGCGCCTTGACACCGAAGTTTTGCGCCTCGCTGTCGTTGACAGAGGTCACGACGTTCCACGCGGCCCGGCCGTGCGAAAGGTGGTCGAGCGTGGCGAAGGTCCTGGCGACGTGGAACGGGGCGTAATAGGTGGTCGAGTAGGTCGCGCCGAGCCCGATTCGCGACGTGGCCTGCGCCAAGACGCCAAGCACCACGCCGAGATCGAGCTTGACCGGCCGGGCGCCGTAGTGCACCGCCTCCTCGACCGATCCGCCGTAGACCCCGGGCATCGCCAACCGGTCGTCGAAGAACATCAGGTCGAAGCAGCCTTCTTCGAGCTGACGGCCGATTTTCGCGTAGTAGGACGCGTCGAGATAGCCGTGTTCGGTAGCGGGATGCCGCCACGAGCCTGCGTAGACCGAAGTGCTGCCCGCCTGCATGAAGGCAACCAGGGCCATCTTGTCTTTTCGTCGATCCACCATGTTCCAAATCTAAAATTTGATATATCAGATGTCAAATGCTTCATTTGGTAGCATGCGTGGATGGCAGCAATCGACATCTCCGGCACTGTGCGGGAACGCGCCGCGCGCGAACTCCGCGACCGCATTCTTACCGGCGCCCTGCCCGCCGGCTCCCGCGTCGACCTGGACGCCATCACCGAGGAATTCGCGACCAGCCGCACCCCGGTGCGCGAAGCGTTGTTGGAGCTCTCGTTCGAGGGCCTGGTCCAAGTCGCCCCGCGCAGTGGAATCACGGTGATCGGCATCAGCCCCGAGGATGTCCTGGACAGTTTCACCATTCTGGGTGTGCTGACCGGACAGGCGGCGGCGTGGGCCGCTGAGCGGATCGAGCCGGAAGAGCTCGAGATGCTGCGCGAACTCGCAGCTGACGTCGCCGCACGATCCGGTGACGACACCATCGGTGAAGCCAATTGGCAGTTTCACCAAAAAATCCACCACGCCGCACACTCTCCGCGGCTGATGACTCAGATCAAGCAGGCCGCGCGCGTCGTGCCGAGCAACTTCCTCACCCTGTTCCCCGACCATGAGAAACATTCGCTCGACGAGCACCAACAGTTGCTCGACGCGCTCGGTGACAAAGATCCCGAGCGGGCACGCGCGATCGCCGAGCGGCACGTCCTGGATGCCGGTCGGTCGCTCGTGGACTGGCTGGAGCAGCGGCGTACTGCCTGAGGCCGGCTCGGCTTTGAGTATTTTCATGGGATGGCGATAGCCTCTGTCCCAGCGCAAGTCCCGGCGCAGTACTTGTTGTCGCCTCATGCACCAAGTCCGCGCACTCTGCTCGACATCGTCTACGAAACCGCTGCCCGCTATCCGGACGCGGCAGCGCTCGACGACGGCACCGTGCAGCTCACCTACAGCGAGCTGATTGGTGACATCGAGTCCAGCGTGGAGTGGCTGGCCGCCCGGGGCATCGGCCGCGGCGACCGAATCGGCATCCGGATGCCGTCGGGCAGCTATTCGCTGTACGTGGCGATTTTGGCGACGCTGGCCACCGGCGCCGCCTACGTGCCGGTCGACGCCGACGACCCCGAGGAACGTGCCGAATTGGTGTTCTCTGAGGCCAACGTTGTCGGCATCATCACCGATGACGGCCTGCTACGCGGCCCCGGCTCGTCGCGCGGTTGGCAGGCCGCGGCGCCGCTGGTGCGAGACGACGCGTGGATAATCTTCACGTCCGGATCGACCGGCATGCCCAAGGGCGTGGCAGTCACCCACCGCAGTGCCGCGGCATTCGTCGACGCCGAGGCGCAGATGTTCTTGCGGGACAACCCGATTGGACCCGGGGACCGGGTGCTGGCCGGGCTGTCGGTGGCTTTCGACGCGTCGTGCGAGGAGATGTGGCTGGCCTGGCGGCACGGCGCCTGCCTGGTTCCTGCGCCGCGGTCGCTGGTACGGAGCGGGATGGACCTCGGTCCATGGCTGGTCACTCGTGATGTCACCGTGGTGTCGACCGTGCCGACACTGGCCGCGCTATGGCCTGCCGAGGCGCTGGAAGCGGTGCGACTGTTGATCTTTGGTGGCGAGTCCTGCCCTCCTGATCTGGCCGAGCGGCTTGCGATCGACGGCCGGGAAGTGTGGAACACCTACGGCCCCACGGAAACCACGGTAGTGGCGTGTGCGGCCAGGCTCGACAACGCCGGGCCGATCAGCATCGGGCTGCCGCTACCCGGGTGGGATCTGGCGGTCGTCGATGCCGCCGGCGGCCCGGTCAACTACGGGGAGGTAGGCGAGCTGGTGATCGGCGGTGTCGGGCTGGCCCGCTACCTAGACAAAGACAAGGACGCAGAGAAATACGCCCCGATGCCGTCGCTGGACTGGGCGCGCGCCTATCGAAGCGGTGACCTGGCGCGGCTGGAGCCCGACGGGCTTTATTTCTGTGGCCGCGGCGATGACCAGGTCAAAATCGGGGGGCGCCGCATCGAGCTTGGTGAGGTGGACTCGGCGCTGGTCAATCTGCCGGGTGTCAGTGGTGGCGCAGCCGCGGTCCGGCACACCGCGACCGGCACGCCGCTGCTGGTCGGCTATGTCGTCAGCGCGGATCCGTCGTTTGACCTCAACGCGGCCCGGAATTGGCTGGCCGAGCAGCTACCCGCCTCGCTGGTGCCGCGCCTCGTGCGGGTGGATGAGCTGCCCACTCGCACCTCGGGCAAGGTCGACCGCGACGCGCTGCCATGGCCACCGCCGGGAGGCACCGACACGGAGGAGGCCGCCGACCTGGGGGGCACGACCGGTTGGCTAGCCGGGCTGTGGCAGGACCTGCTCGGGGCGGCGGTCGACGGCCCGGAGGCGGACTTCTTCGCGCTCGGCGGCGGCTCGCTGGCCGCCGCGCAGCTTGTCGCCGTGCTGCGGCGGCAGTATTCGCAGGTCACCGTGGCCGACCTGTACGACCATCCGCGCCTGGGTTCGCTCGCCGGGTTCCTCGACGAACTCGAGGCGCCGCCGCAGGTCACCGAGCGTGTGGTGCGACCAACCCCACGGCTGACGCAGGCCGCGCAGACCGCGCTATTGGTGCCCTTGGCGACGCTGGCGGCGCTGCCATGGGTGACGTGGCTGGCATTGGGCAACAACGTCGCGCGCGCCCTGCATCTGGTGCCGTGGACCGTGGCGGTG
>Ga0210396_10006076_pt1 | contig 11611 bp, 8 predicted proteins | sample IncBWH17OmetaG_FD_155466 | JGI IMG/M metagenome (GOLD analysis project Ga0210396, IMG submission 155466) | Forest soil microbial communities from Barre Woods Harvard Forest LTER site, Petersham, Massachusetts, United States - Inc-BW-H-17-O ...
GCGAGGTTAGGCCTGTGTGGCTGCAGAGAAAATAGCTGCCGTTATGCGTACCTTGCGATAACGAACCGCGTGTTGCACCAGCGCAACATCTGCGCACCGGCGGCCTGGCGCATCCCGGCGGGCTCTAAACATCGACCACTAGACCGTCGCTCGCCGCTTCGAAGTCGAGCGTGCCGAGCCGCGCCAGCATGTCGTCGCTCATATGGGTGAGGATCAGCCGCTTCGGCCTGATGTCGCCAAGGTGCGCCTCGAGCGTTTTCAGGCTGAGGTGATTTTTGACCTCTCGGTCGTAAGTGTAGGCCTCGGCGATCAACAAATCGGCGTCGCGGCCGAGCGGGATCAGCGTCTCGGTCCACCCGGTATCGGCGGTATAGGCGATGACGCGGTCTTCTACCTCGATCCGGCAGGCGAGGAAAGGGCCGCCGGATTCGCCATGCACGACCGGAAACGGCGTGACGTTGACCGTGCCGAAGCTCGCCGTCACCTCCGGCTCGAGCGCGACAACTCTGAGATCGAAACGCTGTTTGGTCTTCGAGGAGTTCTCGAACAGCGCTTCCATCGTTTGCGCCAGCCGCGTCTCGATTCCCTTCGGTCCCGCGATCGTCAGCGGCCGTGCGCGGCGGGTGAATTGGGCGTCGAGCAGCAGAAACGGCAATCCGGCGAAATGATCGCCGTGAAAATGCGTGATCAGGATGAGGTCGATATCCTCGCGGGTGATGCCGTGACGCTTCAGCGCCGGCAGCGAGGTCGCACCGCAATCGATCAGGAAATCGGCGCCTTCGCTCGCGACATGGAAACAGGTGTTCGACCTGCCGCCGGAGCCGAACGCATCGCCACAGCCGATAAATTGTACCCGCATCGATTTTTCCCTCGGTTTCAGCCAGCCTGCGGCATTTTCCCGAACGAAGCGCGCAGATTGGCCGGATAGCGCAACGCTTGCAACCCGCCGCGCGCAGCGTAAAGCGCGAGCATGGCGGTCCAAAGGCCGGCATTGCCGAAGGCGCGCAACGCAAACCATGTGCCGAGAAAAATCAGAAGCGAGATCACCATCAGATTGCGCATGTCGCGCGCCCAGGTGGCGCCGATGAAAATGCCGTCATAGGCAAAAGCGAACACGGCCAATAGCGGCGACACCGCCACAAACCCCAGATAGGCCTTTGCGATCTGCCGCACGTTTTCGCTTGATGTCATGGCGTTGATCAGCCACGGGCCGAACAGCGCGAAGGTTGCTGCGACCACCAGCGCAAAGCCTGATCCCCACAGCAGGACGAGACGGACCGCGCCGGAAAACGTGGCGCGATCGCGCGCGCCAACGGCTTGTCCGCAGAGTTGCTGGGCGGCATTGGCCAGACCATCGAGGAAGAAGGCACTCACCAGCAGGAAATTGTTCAACACCGCGTTGGCGGCGAGGATCACATCGCCCGAGCGCGCGCCCTGTGCGGTGAAGAACAGAAGTGCTGCGATCAGCGCCGCGGTGCGGATCATGATGTCGCGATTGACCGAGAGCATGCGCAGCAGTTTGGTTCGATCCAGAAGCGCCGCGCGCGGCACCTTGAACGGCTCGTGCGTCAGATATCGCGCAACCAGAACGCCCAGCACAAGCCCGGCCGCTTCCGCCAGCACCGCGGCAACCGCAGCGCCGGCGATCCCGGCGTCGAGGGCGATCACCAGCGCCATTGTTGCGGCCATGTTGACGAAGTTGATCGCGATTTGGATCGACAGCGCAAGCCCCGCATGCGCCTGTCCGATCAGCCAGCCGAGCACGACATAATTGGCCAACGCCAACGGCGCCGACCAGATTCGTATGACGAAGTAAGCTCTCGCGGCGCGGGTGACGCTCTCGCTGCCGCCCATGGCGTCGAGCAGGATCGCGGCAAGCGGCATTTGCAGGATGATGAGGCCGCATCCGGCAAGGGCGGCGATGATGAGGCCCCGCACCAGCAGAGCGCGTATTTCCCGCGTCTCGCCGGCGCCGAGCGCCTGGGCGGTGAAGGCAACGGTGCTCATGCGCAGGAAGGAAAACAGCCAGAACAGGCAATCGAAAATCACCGAGGCGATCGCCACCCCGCCGAGCAGGGCTGCGTCGCCGAGCCGGCCGATCGCGATTGTCGAGACGATGCCGATCAGCGGCGTCGTCAGGTTCGCGACCATTGCCGGTCCTGCGATGGCGAAAACCTGCGCGGTCGTGACCTTGGAGTTGGAACTCAAGTGGACAGGACCAGCAGAATATTATCGCCCGCGCGGCGCACCGAACATCCGCATCAACAGCCAGACCGGAATAACGATCACGGCGCCGAGCAGGAAGTAGCGCCACAGCCAGTTGACCGCATCGAAACCGAGATCCCAAAGCCGCTGGAACAACAGGCGGATGCTCTTGAGGATATTCCAGGGATCGAAGCCGATCGCCGCAAGCACTACGCCGACCAGGATCGACAGCAGGATGAGGCGGAATGCCACCATCAGGGGCGAGCCGCCAAGAAAGCGGCGCAAGCCGTCATCGGCTACCGGCAATTCCCTCGTTTCGTTCGGCATCGATGTCTCCTTGCGGATTTTCCCGCTCACTCTAGTACAGAGCAGGGCAAATGGGGAACCCGCCTGCCGGGGGTCAATGGCGGATTAGCTAACCTATTTCGATGGCATTTTGTTAATGCGAAGGAGCATCTGGCGCGCCTGAAGCCGCAATACCGTTCAACATCCGCTCCAGCGTTTCCAACCGGTCGGCCTCGCGCGGCGGCTTGTCCCAGCGCAGCCGGTTGATGCGCGGAAACCGCATGGCGACGCCCGATTTATGCCGTGTCGAGCGCTGCAGGCCTTCGAAAGCGACCTCCAGCACCAGCCCCTGTCCAGGTTCATGGACGACGTGACGCACCGGACCGAATTTTTCGGTGGTATTGCGGCGGACGAACCGGTCGATCTGCATCAGCTCTTCGTCGGTGAAGCCGAAATAGGCCTTGCCGACCGGCACCAGTTCGTCGCCGTTCTCGGTCGAATTCCACACCCCGAATGTATAGTCCGAATAATACGACGAGCGCTTGCCGTGGCCGCGCTGGGCATACATCAGCACGGCATCGATGACATGCGGATCGCGTTTCCACTTCCACCATTGGCCCTTGGGACGGCCCGGCAGATAAAGCGCGTCGCGGCGCTTCAACATCACGCCTTCGACCGCGTCGGCATCTTCGCCGGCGCCGGCGCTTTTCGGATCGCGCCGCGCCAAAGTCAGCGCCTCCCAGCTATCGAAGGGGATGGTCGGCGAGAGGTCGACCCGCGGATCGCCAAGCCTGGCGACAAAGCTCTCCAATCGTGCGCGGCGCTCGGCGAACGGCAAGGTACGCAGGTCGGTATCGTCCTCGCCGAGCAGATCGTAGGCGCGCAAATGAATCGGATAATCCTTCAACAGCTTCGGCGAGACGACTTTGCGGTTGAGGCGCTGCTGCAGCACGTTGAAGCTCTGCACGCGGCCATCGCGCACCACGAGCAGTTCGCCATCGATCGCGAACGAAGCTTGATGCCGAAAAGCGTGAAGCGGTTTTCGGGAATCATCAAGCTTCGAATCCAAAGAATTTTGAAGGTGCAGCGATGGCAATAAATCGGGAAAGCTCTTGGTGATGTCCTCGCCGCTGCGCGAATAAAGCCGCGTCAGCCTATGGCCGCGCGGGTCAAGGCCGCTGACCGCCTGCACCCGGATGCCGTCCCATTTCCATTCCGCGACATAATCGGCGGCATCGAGACCAGCGAAGTCGGTATTCTCGATCGCATGCGCCAGCATCACGGGGCGGAACGGAGCCGGATCGAGATTGACGGGCTTGTAGCCGCGGCCCTCCAGCCACGCGAACAGATCGAGATAAGGCGGCGTGAGCCCGGGCCACATCAATTCGATGTCGTGCGGATCCTTGTCGCCGAGCTCGGCCGCCGCGGTCTTGGCAAGCCGCGCCGAGATGCCGATCCGCATCGCGCCGGTGACGAGTTTCAAGAGTGCCCAGCGGCCGGTTTCGTCCAGCTCGTCGAGCCAGCGGGAAAGTTGTCCCGGCAGCTCGGATTTGCCGAGCGTGCGAAGCGTGGTGACGACTTCGGCAAGCGTCGGCGAGGGAGGGTTGTTGTGGCCGAGTATCGGGTTGTTGTGGCGGGGAACCGGGTTGTTGTCGCCAGGCGCCGGGTTGTCATGCTGGGGCACGATGATCCCCCCTCCCTCCACGCGCGCAGCGCGTGGCGGGGAGGGGTCGGGGGTGGGGGGTCTATCCGCTTGCTCCTCTGGCATTGAGTTCGCTGAGCCACCCCCCACCCCCGACCTCGAGAGCGAGCTCAGCTCGCCTCGGACCCCGCCGCTTCGCGGGGGGAGGGGAGAAGATGGTGCCGGTGGCGCGGCCTTCGGCCACATCAGCGCGACAGTCTCGGAGAGGTCGCCGACGTAATCATAGGACAACGTGAACAGCACCGGATCGCTGCGCTCGGCGATCAGGTCGCGGATCAGGCCGGGTTTGGCGTGCTTGAACGACAGCGCGCCGGTGAGCGCGGCGAGCGCGTAGCCGCGATCGGGATCTTCCGTCTCGCGGAAATAGGAGGTAAGCAGCCGCAGCTTGTTGTTGCGGCCGGGCTCGTAGGCAAGCCGATCGAGCAGTCGGGCGAAGCGGTTCATTCGTCCGCTTCCTCAGGCCCGCGCGCGGTTTCGCCTTCCTCCTCATCGCCGTAACCGACCAGATCGAGCGGCCGGGCGGCGAGGCCGCGCGTCGTGCACCAATGCACCAGCGCGTCCTCCTGACCATGGGTAACCCAGATTTCACCCGCGCCCGTCGCCTCGATGGTTTTCGTCAGCCCGTCCCAGTCGGCATGATCCGAAATCACCAGCGGCAGCTCGACGCCGCGCTGGCGGCCGCGGGCGCGCACCCGCATCCAGCCCGAGGCGAAGGCGGTAACCGGATCGGGAAACCGCCGCGTCCAGATATCGGAGGTCGCCGTCGGCGGCGCGATCGTGATCGTGCCGGCGAGATCGGCCTTCTTCATGCCCTTGGCCGGGCGGAGCTCACCGAGCGCCACACCGCGGCTTTGATAATAGTGGGTGATCTTTTCCATCGCGCCGTGCAGATAGATCGGCGCGTCGTAACCGGCCTCACGCAACAGCGCGATCACGCGCTGCGCCTTGCCGAGCGAATAGGCGCCGACCAGATGCGCCCGCTCGGCAAACAGCGCCACCGAGGCCAGCAGCTTCTTCACCTCATCCGCCGCATCGCCGTGGCGAAACACCGGCAGGCCGAAAGTCGCCTCGGTGATGAAGACGTCGCAGGGCACCAATTCGAACGGCGCGCAGGTCGGATCGCGTGCATCCTTGTAGTCGCCGGAGGCAACGATGCGCGTGCCGTCGCAGGAAACCGCGATCTGCGCCGAGCCCAGCACGTGACCTGCGGGATGAAATTTGACGCTGACGTCGCCGAGCCTGATTTCCTCGCCATAGGCAATCGCCTGCGTGCTGCGGGCAAAATTGTCGCCGTAGCGCAGCCGCATGATGTCGAGCGTCTCTTGCGTGGCCAGCACCGCGCCATGCCCCGGCCGCGCATGGTCGGAATGGCCGTGGGTGATCACGGCGCGCTCGACCGGCCGCACCGGATCGATGTGGAAGCCGCCCGGCTTGCAGCACAGGCCGGCGGCCACGGGTATCAGGATGTCTTGCGGACGCATTTTGATAATATAGGCTTGCGCTCTCCTCATTCGAGTCCCGCTTCCAACCCCGTTGAAGCCTGCCATCGGTTCGAAAAAATGCCCGCGCGATTGTTCCTGTCCTCCGGCGATCTGGTTGCCGACCGGCGGTATGAGTTTGCGCGTGATCTGCAGCTCAAGGGCGACCTTGCCGCCGCCGCCGACCTTTTGACCCAGGCCATCGAACTTGCGCCGGGCTTCGCGTCAGCCTGGTTCACGCTTGGTGAAATCCGCCGTCAGCTCGGCGAGCGCGATGCGGCGATCGCGGCCTTCCGCAGCGCGCGCGACGCCGATGCCGACGACCGCCACGGCGCCAGCGTCTGGCTGATGCGGCTTGGCGCCGAAGGATTGTCGGACATGCCGCCGGCCTATGTGCGGACGCTGTTCGATCAATACGCGCCGAAATTCGAGGCAGCCCTGGTCGACGATCTCGGCTATCGCGGGCCATCGCTGCTGTTCAAGGCGGTGCTGGCTGCGCGCGGTGCGGTCCGCAAGCCCGCCTTCTTCAAGCGCGCCATCGATCTCGGCTGCGGCACGGGCCTTGCGGCGGCCGCCTTCGCCCGGGAAGTCGATCATTTCACCGGCATCGATCTGTCACCGCGCATGATCGAGCGGGCGCGCGCAACTGGCCTTTACGCCGAACTCGAAGTGGCCGACATGCTGCAAGGCTTGCGCGGCAAGCCTGACGCTTGCGCCGAGTTAATCCTCGCGGCGGACGCCATGGTCTATGTCGCCAATCTCGTTCCCCTGCTCAAGGAGGCAAGGCGCGTATTGGTCTCCGGCGGGCTGTTGGCCTTCACCGTGGAAACCCATCGCGGTGATAGCGTCATTCTCGGCGAGGGACTGCGTTACGCCCACGGCGAAGCTTATGTGCGCTCAGCGCTTCAATCGGCGGGTCTTGCATTATCGCAGCTCGAGGCGTTGTCGGCCCGCAATGAGGACAATACGCCCGTACCGGGTCTGGTCGTGGTCGCGGCAAGGCCGTGATCCGCGCCGGCGTCACAAATGAAAAGATGGTGATTTCGCCCTATTGCCTGACATCGCGGAAAGGCGGAAAAATGCACCCAGGCACCTTAACAAAAACCAGCGCGCAGGGAGAACACGACCCATGACCAAGCATCAGTCGCGGCGCGATTTTTGCGCCACCGCCATCGCCACGGTTTTCGCATCGACGACATCGGCGAGGGCCGCCGAGAAGAAATACGATCCCGGCGCGAGCGATACCGAAATCAAGCTCGGGCAGACCGTGCCGCACAGCGGCCCGGGCTCGCTCTATGGCGTGCTCGGCCGGGTCGGCGAAGCCTATTTCCAGATGCTGAACGAAGGTGGCGGCATCAACGGACGCAAGATCAAATTCCTCACTTTGGACGATGCCTACAGCGCGCCGAAATGCGTCGAGGCGACGCGGCGGCTGGTCGAGCAGGAAGAAGTGCTGGCGCTGTTTGGATCGCTCGGCACCGCGCCGCAGACCGCCGTGCACAAATATCTCAATTCAAAGGGCGTGCCGCAGCTCCTGCTCAATACCGGCGCGTCGAAATGGAACGATCCGAAAAATTACAAATGGACCATGGCCGGTCTGCCGCTTTACCCGACCGAGGCGCGGATTCTCGCCAAGCATGTCGTGCACGCCAGGCCGAATGCGAAGGTCGGAATCCTCTACCAGAACGACGATTTCGGCCGCGATTTCCTCGGCCCCTTCAAGAAGGTGCTGGAGGACGCCGGCGGCACCGCCAAGGTCATCATGGAACAGACCTATGATTTGACCGATCCGACGGTGGATTCGCAGCTCATCAACCTGTCGAAGTCGGGCGCCGACGTTTTCTATAACATCTCCACCGGCAAGGCGTCGTCGCAGTCGATCCGAAAAGTAACCGAAATCGGCTGGAAGCCGCTGCAATTGTTGTCGGCGGGATCGACCGGCCGCTCGATCCTCAACGCCGCGGGCTTCGAGAATGCAAAGGACATCGTCGCGATCCGCTATTCCAAGGAGGCCGGAACCGGCCGCTGGCTGAAGGATCCGGACGCGATGGCGTTCGAGGCGCTGCGCGCGAAATATCTGCCCACTGTCGATCCGGACAACACCATCGCCTATGCCGGTTACGGTCAGGCGGTCACGATGGGTGAAATTCTGCGCCGCTGCGGCGACGAGCTGACGCGGGACAATGTGCTCAAACAGGCCTCGACGCTCGCCGGTTTCCACTCGCCATTCTTCCTCGACGATATCAGTTACAGCTATACGCCAGACGACTACTCGCCGATGAAGACGCTCCACATCTCGGTGTTCGACGGCAAGGACTGGCAGATTTCCGAACAGCCGGTGACGGAGTAGTTTCCCCCTCGCCCCGCTATCGCGGGGAGAGGGTAGGGTGAGGGGCCTCTCCACGAGGTGGAGCGTCGATTGAAAAACCTGTACCCCCTCACCCGGATTGCGGAGTTTATCATCGGGCGGCGCTTTGCGCCGACCCGTTGGCAATCCGACCTCTCCCCGCAAGCGGGGCGAGGTGACTGAGCCCCTCGACGAAATCACGACAACGGCTTACCTCTTTGGCCGTGCCGTCCCAGATTATCCCCACGTCTCCGGACCCTTCAGCCGAGCTGCTGCCGGATCGTTTTCGCCGCTGGTTCGCAAGCCGCGGCTGGTCGCCGCGCGAGCACCAGTTGGCGTTGCTTGAAAAGGCCCACGAGGACCGCTCGGCGCTTCTGATCGCGCCCACCGGCGCCGGCAAGACTCTCGCCGGATTTCTGCCGACGCTGGTGGAGCTTTCGTCTCCCTCTTCTCAGGCTTTCTCGTCTCCGGCGCTCTCCTCTTCGGCGCGCTCGCCTCGGACCCCGCCACGCGCTGCGCGCGCGGGGGGAGGGGGGAAGTCGGCGTTCGCCGCGCGATCGACGGATACTGAATCTTTTTCCGGCGAACGGAAGGCCTTCACCTCCACCGGACGCGGCGTGCGGCGAAGCCGCGGCCTCCACACGCTCTACATCTCGCCGCTGAAGGCGCTCGCGGTCGATATCGCGCGCAACCTGGAAACGCCGATCGCCGAGATGGGGCTGCCGATCAAGGTCGAGACCCGCACCGGCGACACGCCGGTGTCGCGGCGGCAACGGCAGCGGCGCTATCCGCCGGACATCCTGCTCACTACGCCCGAGCAACTGGCGCTGTTGTTGTCGTCCGACGACGCGCCGTTTCTGTTCGCGTCGCTCGAGCGCATCGTGCTCGACGAGTTGCACGCGCTGGTGACGTCCAAGCGCGGCGATTTGTTGTCGCTCGGGCTGGCGCGGCTGTGGCGGCTGGCGCCCGAAATGCGCGCGATCGGGCTGTCGGCCACGGTGGCCGAGCCGGAATCACTCGCGCGGTTTCTGGTGCCGCAACGCGATCGCCATATCGAAGCCGCCGACATCGTGACCGCCGGCGGCGCGGCAGCGCCGATCGTCGAAATGCTCGACACCCGCGAAAGGCTGCCCTGGGCCGGCCACACCGCGCGCCACGCGCTCAATGAGGTCTACGATCTCATCAAGCGCAACAAGACCACGCTGGTGTTCGTCAACACCCGCAGCCAGGCCGAGATGCTGTTTCAGGACCTGTGGCGGATGAACGACGATGGCCTGGCGATCGCGCTGCATCACGGCTCGCTCGATGTGGCGCAGCGCCGCAAGGTCGAGGACGCCATGGCCAAAGGGAGGCTGCGCGGCGTGGTCTGTACCTCATCGCTCGATCTCGGCGTCGACTGGGGCGATGTCGATCTCGTCATCAATATCGGCGCGCCCAAGGGCGCCTCGCGGCTGATGCAGCGGATCGGCCGCGCCAACCACCGCATCGACGAAGCCTCGCGCGCGGTTCTTGTTCCGGCCAATCGCTTCGAGGTGCTGGAGTGCCGGGTCGCGATCGACGCCGTCAACGAAAATGCGCAGGATACCCCGCCGCTTCGCACCGGCGCGCTGGACGTGCTGGCGCAGCATGTGCTGGGCCGCGCCTGCGGCGAGCCGTTTCTCTCCGACGATCTCTATGAGGAGGTTCTGACCGCGGCGCCCTATTCCGGCCTGACTCGCGCGGATTTCGACGACGTGGTCGATTTTGTCGCAACCGGTGGCTACGCGCTGAAAACCTACGAGCGCTTCGCGCGCATCAAGCAGGACAAGAATGGCCGCTGGCGCGTCACCAATCCGAAGGTGCGGCAAAGTTATCGCCTCAACGTCGGCACTATCGTCGAGGAGGCGATGCTGAAGGTTCGTCTGGTACGCTCGCGCGGCGGTGGATCGGGACCCTCCGGCGCGCTCGGGCGCGGCGGGAGGATGCTCGGAGAGATCGAGGAATACTTCATCGAGGGGCTCGCTGTCGGCGACACCTTTGTCTTCGGCGGCGAGGTGGTGCGCTACGAACAGCTCTCCGAAGATCAGGTCTACGTCTCGCGCGCCAACGATTCCGATCCCAAAGTGCCGTCCTATGCCGGCGGCAAGTTTCCGCTCTCCACCTATCTCGCCGAGCGGGTTCGCAAGCTGCTCGCCGACAGGCGGGCGTGGAATGGCCTGCCCGATCAGGTGCGCGACTGGCTCTCGCTGCAGGCGCATCTGTCGCGCGTTCCGGGCGCGCGCGAGCTCGTGGTGGAAAGCTTTCCGCGCGGCAACAAGCACTATCTCGTCTGCTATCCCTTCGAGGGCCGGCTGGCGCATCAGACGCTCGGCATGCTGCTGACGCGGCGGCTGGAGCGCGCCCGGGCCCGGCCGCTCGGCTTTGTCGCCAATGAATATGCGCTGGCGATCTGGGGGCTTGGCGATGTGTCGTTCATGATCCGACAGGGCCGGCTTGATCTTGACGCGCTGTTCGACCCGGACATGCTCGGCGACGATCTCGAGGCGTGGCTGGCGGAATCCGCGTTGATGAAACGCACGTTCCGCACCTGCGCGGTGATTTCGGGGCTGATCGCGCGGCGATTTACCGACGAGGAAAAAACCCGCCGCCAGGTGCTGTTCTCGACCGACCTGATCTACGACGTGCTGCGCAAGCATCAGGCCGATCACGTTTTGCTGCGGGCCGCCCGCGCCGATGCCGCCACTGGGTTGCTCGATCTTCGCCGGTTGAGTGATATGCTGTTGCGAATCAAGGGGCGAATCGTCCACAGGGAACTGGACCGGGTTTCGCCGCTGGCGGTGCCGGTGATGCTGGAAATCGGCCGCGAAGCGGTCTATGGCGAAGCATCCGACGAGTTGCTGGCGGAAACCGCCGACCAACTGGTGAAAGAGGCGACTGGATAGGCTGTGACGGCGCACGCGCAATCCCTCAACGACGAATCGCCCCACGCGGTCACGGCCACCATCGATGTTGCCGGCGTGACGCTTGTCGCCGAGCTCTCCGGCGCGTTGTTCTGGGAAGAGCAGAGCTTGCTCGTGGTCTCGGACCTTCATCTTGAAAAAGGTTCGAGCTTTGCCGCCCGCGGCGTGTTGCTGCCGCCTTACGACACGGTCGCTACCCTTGGCCGGCTTGCCGCGGTCATCGCCCGCCACGATCCGCGAACGGTGATCGCGCTCGGCGACAGCTTCCATGACCGTAACGCCCATGAACGCTTGTCCGCGCCGGACCGCGAAGCGCTCTCGGCGATGCAAATGCGGCGCGACTGGATCTGGATTTCCGGCAATCACGATCCCGCGTTGCCGCCCGATCTCGGCGGTATCGTCGCCAGCGAAGTTGCCATCGGCCCGATCGTGTTCCGTCACGAGCCGACCGGAGCCGCCGGCGAAATTGCCGGACACCTTCACCCCAAGGCACGCGTTGCGACGCGCGCGCGCTGGATGGAGCGGCGCTGTTTTGCCAGCGACGGCGAGCGCGCGGTGATGCCGGCCTTCGGCGCCTATACCGGCGGCTTGAGCATTCGCGACGAGGCCTTTGCAAGAATATTTCAGGCGACGAGCTTTCTGGCGCATGTGCTCG
>Ga0210396_10006078_pt1 | contig 11609 bp, 6 predicted proteins | sample IncBWH17OmetaG_FD_155466 | JGI IMG/M metagenome (GOLD analysis project Ga0210396, IMG submission 155466) | Forest soil microbial communities from Barre Woods Harvard Forest LTER site, Petersham, Massachusetts, United States - Inc-BW-H-17-O ...
CTCCCCCCTCACACCAGAAATATTGTAAGTAGGCACATCGGCGCCTAGAACAGTGGGGAAATGGAGAATCGGAAACCCGTGTTTGTCTTGGTACGCCTTGAGCTGTTCATCATTCATCGGGCCATCTGATGCCCCGAAATCGACTGTGCCTTCCGTAACCTGCTTGATGCCTCCGCCAGACCCGATGGATTGATAGTTGATTTCAACGTTCGAGTTGTTCTTGTGATAATCGTCAAACCATTTCGAATACATCGGATAAGGGAACGTAGCGCCAGCTCCGTTGATCGAAAGCGCCCCTTGGGCCACACCGATTGCGACGAGCGCAAGAACAGCGAGGAAGAGTGATGCGAGTCGCTTCATGCGTTTTTTCTCCACACGTCCAGGATTGAGATAGAAGCACTTGAGTGTGGCTGGTCTTTGTTACGGGATTGTTACAACCGCAATGTTAGTCTCTTAAATTTGGTAGGCCCTGTAACCCTAAGCTATAAATAGACTTATTGGGCCGCTGAGATTTGGTTGGCCTCTTCATTGGCGGATTAACGACTCTGAAGCATGTCGGAAAATCAGGCTAGGCATCTCTTGACCACTTCTAAACTTCCTACTATTGTTGAGAGAAGGCGAAAAAATGAGCCGCGTTCTCCAATCCGGTTTGAAGCGTAATCCGGTTTGAAGCGTCGGCTGACAGCGTTTGTGTGCGTGGCACTCGCTGTCTTGTTTCTATACAACCCGTATTTGGCGGTGGCCTCCTCTTCTTCAGGACAGCTCAATGTTCAGCATAGTTTGAGCTACCGCGCGACGGTAGGTTCCTCCGAGCTACAGCATTTCAGTCCCCCGAATGCGCGTAAGACTTTCGCTGTGCCCATAGCGGTTGCAACGACGTGGCTTGAATCACCTATAAATTTTATTGTGGCTCAAGCCGCCGAAGTCTCCACGCCCCATCTCTGCGTTTATCAATTAGTGTGCGCAGATTTGTGGTTTCGACCCCCTCCGGCAAATTAATTTCCGCGATTTTAACATTCCCACGGGTGTTGGCGGTTAAATACCACTAGCCGTTTAGTTTTTTCGATCATCCCAAATGCTGAGGACAGATTTCGGCATTTTCGTAACGGTCGGTGCTTTCCAAAGGAATTGATCATGACCAAAAAGGTTGTGGATGATGACGGCAACACTGGCGTTGTGCCGGACGCAAATGGATTTGCCGTGCCGCCCCCTCCCAAGGAAAAAACGAAGACGACCACAAAATTGCTGACTGCATTTGCGGTCCTGGTAATCGTTTCTTTGCTGATTTGGCATCGCATCAACCGCATCCAGGAAGCTAGCGGTCCCGATGCTTCCGCACCGACAGCTGCCGCTGTGGCCATAGTGACCCGCCGCGATCTCGGCGATACCCTCTCTGTCGCTGGGGCATTTAAGCCTTTTCAAAACATTGACGTTCACGCCAAGGTGGCCGGTTATATCAAAAAGATTTATGTCGACGTGGGTGATCACGTCAAACAAGGCCAGACCCTTGCCGTCCTCGAAATTCCCGAGCTGGCCGCGGAACTCGCCGGTACCACTGCGGCTGTCCACGCGGCGCAGGACCAAGTCCGCCGAGCTAAAGGGGAGCTGGGCCGCGCGCAATCGTCGTACTCGGCAGCTCACTCTGGATATGTGCGGCTCAAACAGGCGGCCGATTCGCAGCCAGGATTGGTGGCCCAGCAGGAAGTCGATGACTCGCAGGCCAGAGACTTGGGAGGGCAATCCCAGGTCGCCAGCGCGGAGGCGGCACTATCGGCAGCCAGACAGCAGCTTGAGGAAGCTGAAGACAAACAAAAGCAATTCGCCGCGCTATCGGACTATACCCGCATCACCGCCCCATTCGCAGGCGTCATCACTGTTCGCTACGCCGACACCGGATCGCTCATAGCCGCCGGCACTACCACAAGCACACCCACCGGAACCTCCACCAGTACTCAGTCCATGCCCGTAGTGCAGCTGGCGGAAATTTCCGTTCTGCGACTGGTCCTTCAGATTCCAGAGTCGATCGCTCCTCAAATTCGCGATGGCGGTTCCATCAAAGTTCACGTCCAGGCGCTCAACATGGATTACGAAGGAAAGGTAGCCCGCTTCGCCGACTCGCTGGACCCCCAGACGCGCACCATGGAAACGGAAATCGATTTTCAGAATTCGGCCGGGAGATTAATGCCCGGTATGTTTTGCGAGGCGTACTTTGTCCATAACAAAAAATCTAGCGTGCTCACGGTTCCCGTTGAAGCCGTTAATCGCACGGGCAACGAAGCCTCCGTACTCACAGTCGACTCCAACAATGTTGTGAATCGGCGCTCTATCAAGTTGGGCCAGGAGGGCAGCAATTATATTGAGGTGGTATCCGGTTTGAACGAGAGTGAGCGCGTAATCGTGGGCAATCTAAGCGAATTTACGCCTGGGCAAAAAGTCCAGCCCAGACTCGTGGACCATGGGGCGAGCGAGGCGGGAAAAACCTAATGCCCAAGTTCGCCCTCGCTTATCCCTATTTCATCATCATGCTGTGTTTGGTTGTCGCGGTGGTGGGCATCGCCACCATGACCCGTATGCCCGTGGACCTTTTCCCCCAGATCGAGATTCCCGTAGTCGTGGTAGCCACTTTTTACTCCGGGATGCCTCCGCAGCAAATCGAGGCGGACATAACTAATACTTTCGAGCGCTTTTTTACTCTGGGCAGCAACATCGATCATATTGAGTCCCGTTCGCTTACCGGGGTGAGCCTCATCAAGATCTACTTCAAACCAGGCACCGATTCGAATTCGGCATTGAGTAACATTGCCAATCTCGGCCAATCTCGCGATGGCGGATTTGCGCCGCCTTCCGCCAGGCACTCTGCCTCCCGTCGTGTTGAAGTTCGACGCCTCAAGCTTGCCCGTCTGCCTGGTCACCTTGAAAGGCGAAGGCTTGAACGAAACGCGCCTCAAGGATCTGGCCCAGTTTGAAGTCCGCAACCAGATCGCCAACGTGCAAGGCGCTTCTGTGCCGCAGCCTTTCGGCGGCACATACCGGCAAATCCAGGTTTTTGTCGACCCTGTCAAACTGGAAGCCCATCAGCTCAGTCTCCTCGATGTGGTTCAGGCAATTAACGAATCCAACCTGATCTTGCCTGCTGGTGACGTGCGCATCGGCAACATGGACTACAACATCTACGCCAACAGTCAGGTCGCTGCCGCTTCGGAGATCAATCTCTTTCCCATTAAAACCGTGGGGCTCGGATCCGTGATGGTTGGCGATGTTGGTAAAGCCCAAGATGCGGGCGCGATTCAGACCAACGTCGTGCGCATCGATGGCCAGCATTCTGTGTACATTCCCATCCTCAAGCAAGGCGGAAACAGCAACACCATCTCGATCGTCAACGGAATTAAAGAGGCCACTAAGCACCTGGTGGACATTCCCAGCGCGCTGAAAACCGCCGTCGTTTTCGACCAGTCCATCTTCGTCAAGATGGCCATTAAGAATCTGCTCAAAGAGGGTGGGATCGGGTTGCTGCTGACTGCCCTCATGATCCTGCTGTTTCTTGGAAACTTGCGAGCTACATTTGCGGTCCTGCTTTCCATTCCTCTTTCCGCCTTGATGTGTTTCTTAATCGTGAATCTAATGGGCGGGTCCATCAACACCATGCTGCTGGGCGGATTGGCGCTGGCATTTTCGCGTCTGATTGACGACTCCGTGGTGGTCCTCGAAAACATTTTTCGTTTCATGGAAAATGGCGCGCCTCCCCGGGAAGCCGCGGAAAAGGGCGGTATGGAAGTCGCCCTCGCCGTGTTAGCGGCCACCTCCACCACCTCGATCGTGTTTTTTCCAGTAACCTTTTTCTACGGAGTGAGCCGCTACCTCTTTATCGATTTAGCTTTGGGCGTGGTGCTCTCCATTTTTGCGTCGTACATTTTTGCTATGACGGTGGTGCCGCTCTTTTGTGCCACGTTCCTCGGCGTCCATAAGGAAGGTCAGCCAGTCCACCCGTCCCTTTTGACTCGCATTGTGCAGAGCTTCAACGATCTTTTCGGGCGACTTTTGGATTTCTACGACAACTCGGTGCGCCGCGCCCTCGAACGTCCAAAACGAACCATAGGAATCATCGCTTTGAGCATCGTGCTGGTCTTGGCCCTGCTATTTCCTTTCGTCGGGACCTCATATTTTCCGCGCACCGATCCTGGCCAGTTTGTGATCAACGTCAAAGCTCCCACCGGGACCCGCCTTGAAGTGACTGACTCCTACATCGCGCAAGTGGAAAAAGATATTCGCGAAACCGTGGGAGACGATCTCGACATGGTGGTCTCTAACATCGGAATCACCCCGGACCTCTCCGCGATTTACACCAGCAATTCCGCTATGCACACCGCGTTCGTGCAAGTCAGCTTGAAACAGGAGCACAAGGTTGGCAGCTACGAATATATGGATCGCGTCCGTAAAAAACTGGCGGCGGATATGCCGCAGCTTAGCCTTTATTTTCAGGCTGGGGGGCTAGTGGACGCCGTTGTTAATCAGGGGCTGCCTGCGCCACTGGACATTCAGATTAGCGATAACAATATCAACGAAGCCTACGGAATTGCCCGGAATATTGCTGGACAACTCAAACATCTCAGAAATGTCAGCGATGTTTTGATTCCACAGGACGTCGATTATCCGAGTCTGGAATTGAACATTGATCGCGAACAAACCAGCCAGTTGGGTCTCACGCCCCGAGCCGTGGTGGAAAACGTCATCACCGCCCTCACCTCCGATGCCATGATCGCCCCTAGCTACTGGATCGACCCCAAGAGCGGCAACAACTACATGGTGACCGTTCAATACTTCAATCAAAAAATCGGTTCGATGACCATGTCCGATTTTAAGAATATTCCGTTGCGAGCCGATACGTCCAAAGCTTCTACCCCATTGCAATCAGTGGCCAGGATCCTGCCCATCAGCACGCCAACGGAAGTGGATCACTACCAGATTCGTCGTGTCATTGATGTCTACGTGATGCCCACTACCGAGGACCTCAGTGGCGTCAACAAGCAGGTCCAGCACTTGCTCGCTGGAATCACAACCGGCAAAAACGTGCGCATTACGGTGCGCGGGGCGGTGGTGGGCATGAGCGAGTCCTTCAAGCGTTTTGCGGTTGGCCTGACCCTCTCGATCGTCCTTGTTTATCTGATCTTGATGGCCCAGTTCAGGTCCTTCTTGAACCCGCTTATCATCCTTACCGCGATCCCGCCCGGGCTAGCCGGTGTCGTTCTCACTCTTTTTATCACTGGCACTACGCTCAACATTATGTCGCTGATGGGAGTCATCATGATGACCGGCATTGTTGTCTCCAACAGCATTCTGATTGTGGAGTTCGCGGGCATTTTGCACGAGCAGCGCGGCATGACCTTGCGCGAGGCGGTTGTAGAAGCCTGCAAGGTGCGCCTGCGTCCAATTCTGATGACTTCTCTGGCCACTCTTTTGGGGATGATCCCCATGGCCTTAGGCGTCGAGGCTGGGAGCGAGCAGTATGCTCCGCTGGCGCGATCAATTATCGGAGGTCTCGCGATCTCTGTAATTGTCACGGTGTTTCTAGTCCCCGCGGTTTATCTAATCGCCCATGCAAAGGAAGAAACGACAGTTCAGGAGGTGCGTCCATGAGACCACGAGCGCTTTTTTTGTGGGCTTCAATCCTCCTGACGCCTATGCCCCTCCTGAGTCAGGAGCAGCAAATTCCTGCTCCACCACCACCGCCTCCCAGCTCGCAATTCGTTCCGGAAGGTATGCCTGTCCCCGGCAGTGGCACACCGCTGACCCTTCAACAAGCCGAAGCCATTGCGCTCAAGAATAATCCCCAAATAACGATCGGCAAGTTGCAGTATCTGGTCTCTCGTCAAAACGTGCGCGAGACCCGCGCGGCGCTTTTGCCGAGCGCTTATCTCAGCGTGACCGGCGTCGGGGCGACTACTAACGCTCGTGTTCTGGCTGGCGCCTTGAACAACCCCACCGTTTTTGATCGCGCTGCCGTGGGCGTTACCGTGAACCAATTAATTACCGACTTCGGACGCACCACCAATCTGGTTTCCAGCTCCGAATTCGAAGCCAAAGCCCAGGACAAATGGGCCCTCGCCAATACCAGCGACATAATCCTCGCTGTAGACCAAACCTTTTTTAATGCGGTGGAGACCAAAGCGCTCGTCACCGTTGCGCAGGAAACCGTTCGGGCCCGGCAAACGTTTGTCGACAAGATTCAGGCGCTCACCAACGCCAAGCTGAAATCCGACCTGGACTTGAGCTTTGCTAGTGTGGATCTCGCCCGCGGCAAATTATTGCTGCTGGAGGCCGTCAACAATTACGATGCTGCCCTTAACACGCTTTCCGCGATGCTCGGCTACAAGGACAAACAGAATTTTGATCCTGTCGAGGAAATCAACGAAGCGACCCCGCCGGCCCCGGACGTGAATACACTGGTAATGCAAGCCATGCTGCAGCGTCCCGAAATCCAGGCGCTTCAAGACCAGGTTTCCGGTGCGGAAAAATTCAGCAATGCCGAGCACGATCTGAAGAAACCGTCTATCAGCGCGATTGGTGTTGCGGGTTATGCGCCGGCACGCGCCAACCAATTGCTGTCCGACCACTATGGCGCGGTCGGCGTGAATATCAATATTCCGATATTCAACGGCTTCTATTTTGATGCGCGCGCAAAAACCGCGGACCTGCAAACCAACATCAACAGGCAGAAGCTATCCGATACGCGCAACAACATAGCGCGTGACGTACGAAACGCCTGGCAAGATTCCCGCCGCGCTTTCGAGCGCCTATCGGTGACCCAACAACTCCGCCAGCAAGCCAACCTGGCGCTCAATCTCGCACAGGCCCGCTATAATCTGGGCCTCGGCTCCATCGTCGAATTCACCCAGGCGGAACTACAAAAAACCGCAGCTGACATCGAAGATACTGACGCCAAATATCAATATCGCTTGACCCAAATTGTCCTCGCCTTTACCATGTCGGCACCGAAATAACCTGTTTCTTGGTGCAGAAGGTTAGAGGCTCGTCACTTGGACGCTACGAAAATCCATTCTTGGCTCCTTCAAGAATACTTGGTTCGCGTTCATCAGCAGTCCCCTTTCGGCCTGTTCACCTGCTGTTGAACCCATCCTTAGTTTTCGTAACTCCCATCCCAACTGTGGTTTAAATCGAAGCTGCGGCGGTGTGTTACAGGATATTCACATCGGATTCACGCAACCGTAAGACGGAGCCTTTACCGTTCTGGGCCACGCGACAGATTACTCCGGTACATCTTGAATTTAGATCTAAAGAGAGAGGCAATGAAAAAACTGGCAGCACTAACACTATCCCTATTCCTCACTTCAGGAATAGCATTCGCTGATTCACCGAAAGACGCCGACTCGACCCCGGCCAAGAACGCACCATCGGAGAAAGCCAAGGAAGCCAATAAATCCGATAAGTCGGATTCGGCCATTGCTGCTGAGATTGAAGAGTTGCGCCAAACTCTCCAGTCGCAACAGGAACAATTGCAATTGCTGAAAGAAGAGCTCGCCAAGCGCGATCGCCAGATCGACGAAGCTCGCGAGGCCGCTGCGGCGGCAAATTCGCGTGCCAGTGAAGCGAACGTCAAGGCCAGCGAAGCGGTCACGACTAGCAACGCGGCCCGTTCCGCCTCTGCAGCGATCAGTGGCAATGCGGTCGTCAACAGTTCGGCTGCCCCGGTGGTAGCGCAGCAGGCCGCGGATCCCAATGATCCCAAATCGAAACCCACGGAAGACGGTCCGGCGGCCATACGATATAAGGGCGTCGCTCTGACGCCAGGAGGCTTTCTGGCGGCCGAAACGGTTTATCGCAGCCGCGCCACGGGAGGCGATATCGCCACCCCGTTCACCGGCGAGCCTTTCTCCGCCAACGATCTTGGGCATATCAGCGAGAACGCTTTCACCGGCCGCCAGAGCCGCGCCTCGCTGTTAGCGGAAGCAAAAATCGGCTCCGTCAAGGGCACCGGCTATTACGAAGCGGACTTCCTCGGTGCCGGCACTACTTCCAACAACCGCCAGACCAACAGCTACGTGTTTCGCCAACGCCAATTGTGGGCCCAAGCCGCCTTCGACAACGGCTTCATTCTCACCGGCGGTCAGATGTGGAGCTTAGCGACCGAAACCAAGAAGGGCATGTTCAACCGTCAGGAAGACCTGCCACAGATGATTGATCCCAATTACGTGGTGGGCTTCACCTGGGCCCGTCAATACGGATTCCGTGTGGTAAAGGACTTCGGCAACAAATTCGCCCTGGGCTTCTCCATTGAAGGCCCGCAGGCCACCATTGGTGGTCGCGGGTTCTCCAGCGTCACCACCATCAACTCCGCCGCTGCGCCGGCTGTGATCCAGACCACCGGTGCCACCAACGCTACCACCGGGAATTTTTTCATCAACGCTCCTGGCGCGGGTGCCGGCCTTTATAACGCTTTTGACGCTACCGGTTACACCGTCAACAAGGCCCCTGACTTTATCTTCAAGGCCACTCTCGATCCAGGCTTTGGTCACTATGAGATATTTGCAATCGCCAGCCTTTTCCGCGATCGCATCTATCCTTGCGGCGTAGTCGGAACCAACGCAGGCGACACTGTGAAACCGGCAACTCCGACGGTTATCGGATGCGCATCTCCAACGCCCACTGTGGTCAGCAGCTTCGGCGCCACGAATAGCAGTGCTACCGGTGCTGGTGTTGGTGCCAGCGCGTTATTTTCGGTCTTGCACAAGAAAGTGGATTTGGGTCTCAAGGCCGTTGGCGGAGATGGCATTGGCCGATATGGCGGAGCACAACTGGCTGACGCCACGGCCCGTCCAGACGGCTCGCTTGCGCTCATCCGTACTGCTCACGGTTTGGCAAGAATTGAACTTCACCCCACTCCCAAACTCGACCTTTACGGTTATTGGGGTTTGGAATACGCCTGGCGCGCAGGTTATTCCGGTTATGACGCAATTACTATAACCAAGACCACGGCGATTCCTGCCACCAGCACCACCACCGGCGGCGTAACCACTACAACCCCCGCCATCCCAGCCACCACCCATACCGTCATCAGCACCACCGGCATCGGTGGCTACGGAAACTTCGCCGCCAACAATACCGGTTGCGGCTCCGAGGGGGTTCCCATAAACGACTTCAATCCGTCGTCGGGGGCAAATTGCGCTGGGGATATTCGCTTGATTCAAGAAGCTACCGCCGGCTTCTGGTACAAGTTCTACCAGGGTCCGAAAGGCCGCTTTCAGTTTGGCGTGCAATATTCCTACCTTTCTAAGGTCGCTTGGTCCGGGACGGGTGGAGTGCCCGCCGGAGGCTCGGCAATCTCTCCGAAAGGCATCGACAACATGGTGTGGACTTCGTTCCGCTATTACCTGCCATAGATTGGCAGGGCGTCTCCCTTTAACGAGGGGTCGCGGAAGGGCAGCTCCCCCTGGGCTGCCCTTCCTTTTTTTTGTTTGAATGAGGAACGGCTAGAAACGGTAATTTACTTCTGTGAACCCAAGTAGGCCGTTGCTATTGCCGGGATAAATTTTTTCGATCACCGCACGGCCTTGTGCGTAACCAAAATAAAGCCCCAGCGTAACGCCGTGGGTGAATTTATAGTCCGCGCTCATATCATAAAGATTAGCGAAAGCCGTCGAACCATTTGATGGCCGTCCGGAAAATCCAAATGTCCAGGGCTGATATGCGCCGCCGCCGGTGTACCAGAGGTCATGGCTATTGGCCAGCCACAGACGGTGAACGTCGGTGCGCAACACCAGATTTTTGCCGGGACGCAGCATCAGCTCCGCGAAGAGATCGCGATTATTCATTTCATTGAAGAACGGAAATCGCGCGTAGACGCGTGGTGTCGGTAACACTGCAAAGAATGTCCCGTGCGTATCGTCCGCTGGGTTGCCATCGCCGCTGGAGTAGTAATAACCGCCCCGAATCCACGGGCGCACTGAAGGCAAAATATGAGGCTGGAAACCCGCTTCCGCCGAACCCGCCGCGGACCGTTGCGTCAGCGCACCCCACCGCCCGCTTTGCAAAGCGCCCCAGCCAACTAGATCAACAGTGCCGGCTGCCACAGGCAGAGCGGCGATGAAGTGGCCGCCATAGGTACCGATATCAATCGGCTGCAGATCGAGCGAGCGCGCGGCTGTGGGGCGATTGTCAGTCTTTAACACTCCACGATCATCATGATAAAACAGGCCGAAAGCCCGCCATTCCGCGTGCACCTCACCCTTGTCCAGCTCTCGCGTAACAGAAACATAAGCTATCGGCGTGTTTACCCAGCCCCAACCATCCACCTGGAACACTCCACGCGTCGGTATCGCACCGACAGCGGTGAAATTCCACGGACCGCTGGCATAAACGTAGTGCGCACCGTCGAAGCTGCGCATCACGTCCGAATATCCAAAGGTGCCAATCAATCTTTGCGCGATGCGATCGTTCTTTACCGAAGCCAGCGTTGCGTTGACCGGCTTCACCTCACTTCCGTCGGTAAATTCAAAGCGGCCAAATTGCAGACTGGCGTGGTCTCCTTTTAAACGAATGAAAGCCTGCTTGGGGAAAATAAATGCCGTGTACTGATTCTTGTTGTTGGCCGCGTAATAAGCAGGTCCAAGTCCCAACTGTCCCTGCGGAGCAGGATCGACCGCTCGGTCGGGCAGCCCCAGCAGCACCGGAACGGCAAACTCCACGGTCCAATCAAAGTTTTGCCGCTTTTGCGAAAGTGCAAAGCGCATGAGCGTGCCCGAGTAACTGTAAAAATTCTGCCCTTTCGCCGGAAACCAGTCCCATACCTCATAGCGTTCGCGAATATTGCCAGAGAAGGTGACGCCTCCGATTTCAAGCGGCGGAGGATCGGACTGTGCTCGAATATAAGCACCGCAGCTGAGAATAAATAGTGTCGTTATCAGGAATCTCTTTAAACAGGTTTCCACTTTCATAGCGTCTTCATCTCCCGGCGAAAATTAGCCTCTGTACGCGCATCCGCAGCCCGAACGGACTCTGCTTGAAGACTTCATTGCGTGGGGCGCGCAACGAAACACCATTAATTTGGTAATGGAACGTTGAAACTTGCGGAGATTCTTAATTCGAATGGGTGGAAGAGCAATAATTCAAAAGCACTAGGCTATCGCGCACGACGTCCTGGCGAGAGTTCGCGAGGAAGAAAATCAACTAACAAAAGGGGGAGATAGGGACCAGAACCAGGGGTGCTCTGGTCCCCAGGTAGGACATGAATTGAAGATCAAACGCCGCTAGTCTTGCAGTTCAACCGCTGAATCCGCATGAAGGCCGTATGAATTTTCTGTGACACGCGAGGCCGTCGTGGCCCCGCCGTCTTCTCCCGGCTCATTCGCCACCAGCAACCCTCGCCCGTGCCGCACATCCAGTCCGCGCACCCAAAAAATAATGTCTTCGGATATGTTGGTGGCATCCTCAGATATGTTGGTGGCGTGATCGGCGATGCGCTCCAGATGCCGCGTGGCAAGCACGTATTGCAAGCCCGGGCTGATCATCGTGGGTTCCTGCATCATGCGCCGCAGCAATTCCTCAAAAATGCGATCGCGATATTGATCCACGGCATCGTCGCTCTCCAGCACCTG
>Ga0210396_10006081_pt1 | contig 11606 bp, 8 predicted proteins | sample IncBWH17OmetaG_FD_155466 | JGI IMG/M metagenome (GOLD analysis project Ga0210396, IMG submission 155466) | Forest soil microbial communities from Barre Woods Harvard Forest LTER site, Petersham, Massachusetts, United States - Inc-BW-H-17-O ...
TAACCACTTGATTTGGTTGACTCTGCTCCGAATATGCGACAACGTCAGTCACGTTTCTGACACGGTCAACCAAATCGAGTGGTTACGCAAGCAACTTGAGGTTGTCGAAACCATGCTGCGGCCGCCCAAGAAGCGGGAGAAGCCAAAACCTGTACTGGCCGAGCAAGGCGACGAGGATGAGGCAGAGCCCGCACCCGCCCCTCCCCCAGCATTGGATGAGTCTCAGACAAAACAGAAAACCCAGCTTCTGAAATCCGCGGAAGACCTGGACAAGAAGTTGCGAGCGCTCGAGTACAGGCTGGTTTCCCAGGCGCTCCAGAACAGCGATGACAAATACTTCGTCGAGCCGTACAAGGTTTATCTCAACTTGCTTTGGTTGAACGCTGAGGTCGGTACCGGAGGCGGGGACGTTGCCGGGAGTGCCGACTTCGCGCCCAACGAAAACCAACTGCAGTTACTTACGACATATGAGGCTGAAATGGCGGGAGTGGATGCAGACTACAGGAAAGTGCTGACAGATGATCTTCCCGCGTTTAATCACTCGCTTGAGGGCAGCAATTTCGCACCTCTGGCTGCTCTGGTGAATCCCGAGCCAGCGAAACGGCAATGATCGAAGATTCCTTTGCCGTCTACTTTACCGGGGTTGGGCAGGATCCAGAGCGGAGCTGGCAGCTGCCTCGGAGGTTAATGTGGCGTTGTGCCAGTCGCTAATTTGCTCGACCGCCTGCGCCAGTGAGGCCACGACTCCGTCGGGCCGCGTGCTTCCAAAGCGTTCCTTGGCCTTGTCGAGGTCGCCGGAAAATCCCCAGATACCGGCGAGGATCCGAATCTGAGGCAAATGTATGCGGATGCGCTGGCATAGGGTGCGAGCTTGCGCGAATGCAAAAGGGGGAAGCGCGGAGATGCAAACCACATCTTGCGCTTCGGGCAGGAGAGTCGTCAGTATTTCCTCGAAAGGGGAACCAACCGGCAACGAAAGGACGCCGTGACCGGCGCGCTCCAGCAACTGGGAGAGCATGGAGGAAGTGATCTCGTCAGCCTGATCATTCGCCGCCAAACAGAAAATGCGCACGGTTGAGGGCACTTGCTCTGTTTTGTTCGAGGGCAACTCGCTTTGCGCGGTCGATATCCAGCGCGACTTCAGCCTTCTTGGCTTTGACGAGACCTCTTCCGGCCGGTAAACGGCCAATTCCGAGACGATTTCACTTACACTGAGAAACAAGAACGACTCGCGTGCCTCGTCTAATGCGCCTTTGTGCCGGTCTTGTTCAGCCAAGGTGAGGGCAGGAACGAGAACCTCGTCATACAGCCTCACCAAGGCGTGAGTTTTCAGAAAAGTATCCGCGATGGCTCGAGCATCCTCCTGGTCCAGAGCCAGCAAACGTTGATAAAACTGAGCCTCGATGGAGAGCGCGCTTTCGTCGCCCAGAAGAACATGGAGGAAAGACATCCGCGGTACATAGCGCCCCAGTACAATCGCGACCACCGTAAGCGGAACCGCCAGAACCAGGCCGGCCCAGCCCCAAAGCATGGTCCAGAAAACCGTGGTCACCAACAAAGCGAGTGAAGAGATTCCGGTGCGCGCGCCGTAGAGGAGAGGCTCAACGAAATTTCCTGCAATCAATTCCAGCAACACGAATAGTAGAACTACGAGGACCGGTGGTCCCCAACTATTGAATAACGCCAGAGCCATCACCAGGGGGAAAGCAGTCGCCGTGACGACGCCAGCATAAGGCACGATCCGGAAAACACCCGCAATGACGCCCCAGAGCGGGGCATTCGGAATACCAATCACGAGGAGACCAACCCCGAAGCAAACACCATAGCAGGCATTGACAAGAAACTGAACCACAAGGTAGCGGCTGACGCGGCTGGCTGCGTCATCTAAAGCCAGCGTCATGGTGTTCAACTGCGCCACCCCAGCGAGACGGAGAAAGCGGTTACGCAGGTCCACCTGCGTGATCAGGATGAACACGGTAAAGATCAGAACCATGCCCGCCGTTCCGAGCGGCCGGAGCACGGTACCCAACACCTCGCGAAGGTATTGCAACCCACTAGCAGGAACTGCGACAACTTGAACCGGCACGGGCCCTGCAGGCTGCGTGGCGGTCTTGATCTGAGAACCTTGTACCGGCGAATCGGCCGACGGTGCTGGACTGATCCTTGAATCCGTAAGCTCCTCGCCGATTTCTTTCACGCTTGCCGCCCCGCGCTCGAGTGTGCTGTTCGGGGGGAAATGAAGGGCTTCAATCTTATTGTGGATATTCAGACGATACTTCGGGAGATCGTTCGCGACTTCAAGCAATTGATCGGCGACCACCCAGCCCACGCCTCCGATTACTGCCACGAAAATTAGCATCACCAGCGCCACAGCGGGTACGCGCCGCATTCCCAGCTTTTGAAACCACATCACCATCGGAGTCAACAGGAAGTTGAGGGTTAAGGCGAGGGCGAGAGGAATCAGAACTGGGCGCGCAAAATATAGAAACAGAATGACGCCGGCCAGGGTGACCAGGGGGTTCAACGTCGACGAATCTGGTCGAGAGCGACTCATATCCTTTGAAACTTTACTCTAAGTCCGGCCCAAACATCGCTCTGATTAGCGCCTGCTTCGGGCACGGACAAGTGTAGCTAAATCCAGGCTAGGTCTGGGAAAAGGGACGAGAGCCCAGAAGTTTTCCCTATCCTGGATGGGCAGTTTGCCGGAACTCTGAGGGTGGGAGCGAAGTCACAGATTTACCGTGCCTTCGCGAACCATTCCTCGAACCACTCGAGCGTGCGTAAGGTATAGTCGCGCGCATCGGCGGGCTTAACGAACGCGTGTCCCTCGTCCGGATACACCACCAGCTTTGCCGGCACATGCAAAGTCGTGAGCGCGTGCCACCATTCGACTGACTGCTCCATCGGCACTTCACCGTCCCGGTCACCCACCAGGATTAGCGTCGGCGTCTTCACCGCCGTGACGAAGTGCATGGGATCGCTCTTGGCGTACACGGCGGGATCCTCGTACACGGATGCACCGAAGAACGGAAGCATCCATCCGTCGATGTCGTTGAGACCATAGTAGCTCAGCCAGTCGGAAAGTCCGGCACCGGCTACTGCGGCGGCGAAGCGTCGCGTCTGGGTCTCGGCCCACATGGTCATATATCCGCCGTAGCTGTGTCCACGAATACCGATGCGCCTGGCGTCGATCGGATACTGTTTGGAAATTGCATCCACCCCGGCCATAATGTCGCGGAAGTCGCCGCTGCCGAAATCCTTCACGTTGCCCTGCGTAAATAGTTCTCCCTGTCCGTAGCTTCCGCGCGGGTTGGGGCAGAGAGCAAAGTAACCCATCGCCGAGAGAGCGCTTAGGCCACGGTCGTCCCAGAGAGACATGCAGGCAGCCGACGGGCCTCCATGCACGGTGACGACGAGTGGATAGGTTTTTCCTGAGACAAAATCCTTTGGCAGCATCAACCACCCTTGCACCCGCGTGTTGCCATTCATCCAATGCACGTTGCGCATCTCGCCCCACGCCGGTTTGACCTCGGCATTCAGGTTGGTGAGCTGCCTCCAATTGCCGATGGGGCCCGCCCAGACCTCCGCTGGAGTGCTCGCTGATTGACGCACGATGGCAGTGATTAATTTATTGCCAGAAGAGGAAATACCTGGAGCCCAGGCAGCGCCCGCTGGGGCTGCCGCCTCTTCGCCCGTCCAGAGCGTCTGGACGGCGTCGCCTTTAACGCTCACCCTGCCGAAGCCGGAATTTCCATCCACATTTTCGGCAAAGATAATGCCTGCGGGATCGCTCCACGCGAGTGCCAAGGGACTGGCCTCGAGCTTGGGCGTGAGATTTCGCGCAACACCTCCTGTGATCGGGACGACATGGATGTCGCCGCCCGTGGAACCCTCATCGCTCATCAATCCTTCGATGAATGCCACGTTCTTACCATCGGGGGAGACGCGCGGGACAGCGATTTGCAGGTTCGGCTTGTAGATCTCGCGCATCTCGCCCGTCTGCGCATCCACCAGGTACAGACGTGCAATCCACCAGTTGGCGTCCCCGGAACCATGCGCGGCACTGGCCGCCCATCCCTTTCCGTCAGGAGTCCAGTCGTATTCGTAGACGTATACATCCGCAGGCGTGACCTGCGTTAGACGATTGGTGCCCAAGTCGATCGTCGCGATGCGTTGCTCGTAAATTTTCTGGTCGACGACGCCCGCCAGTGGCGTCATGGGTTGCAGCGGGCCTGCGACCCGCGGCATCCCCTCAACAAACAGCGTGGCGAGCTTCGCCCCATCGGGAGAAAAGCGCGGGGACTCAACATAACCCTTCAGCTCGGCATGCTTTACCGGAGCGCTGCCGTCGGCGGCCGCAGTCCAGACTTGAGCGGCGGGCACGTCACCTGGAAGATCGTCAACGAATGCGATTCGCTTGCTGTCTGCGGACCACGTCACATCGCGGAGCTTAGGGTCTCCCTCGACGGCGATCGTGCGAGAGGAACCCCCATCGGCGGGAATTACCGCGAGTTGCCCATTCACGATGTAAGCGACTTGAGTTCCGTCAGGCGAGAGCGCAACCTGATCGATCTTCTTGGCGTGCGGCATGGAGTCAAGCACAGTTGCCGCGCGAGTAGGGATTGCATCTTGCGCAAAAATGGAACCGCAAGTCAGCACCAATACGACGGCGCAAAACAGCGCCGAATAACGAGAGCGTCGGTTCGTCCGTGCCTTCATAGCGGAAGGAGTATAGCTGGTTCTCAGCCTGCATGCCGAAGCGCTTACTCAGACAGGTAGTGCCGGGCTGGCACATCCCGCAACCATTGTGCTGCGGTTTCAGCGGTGAGGTCCCGTTGCGGCATGGCGAGCATTTCGTAACCCACCATGAACTTCCTTACGGTCGCCGAACGCAACAGGGGCGGATAGAAATGCGCATGCAGATGAAATTCGGGATGAGCCTCGCTGTCAGTCGGCCGCTGATGAATGCCCATGGTATAGGGAAACGAGGTCTTAAACAGGTTGTCGTATCGAACCGTGGTTTGCGAGAGTATGTCTGCAAGCGCGTTGCGCTCCTCATGACTCAATTCGTGTAGCGCTGACACAGATCTCCGGCTGACCAGCAGCGTCTCAAAAGGCCACACCGCCCAGTACGGCACCAGAACAGCAAAATGGTCGTTTACGCAGACCATGCGCTCCTCCTTTTCCCGTTCAAGCGCCAGGTAATCTCCCAGCAAGGTCGAAGCATGCGACCGGTAATAGGCACCGAGCGCAGCCAGTTCTCCCGTTAATTCATTGGGCAGAGTTTGGTTGGCCCAGATCTGCCCGTGCGGGTGGGAATTGCTGCATCCCATCATCGCGCCACGGTTTTCGAAGACTTGTACCGATTGGATGTTTTGCTGGCCTCCGAGTTCACGGGACTCTTCGGCCCAGGTGTCGACCACGCGATAGATTTCCGGCACGCTCATTCGCGCCATCGTGAGATCGTGCCTCGGTGAATAACACACCACACGGCAACGCCCCGCTTCACTGCGAGCGACTAAAAGCTCTTCTTCCTGGACTCCTTCGGCGGGAGTTTCTGGTTTCAGTGCTGCGAAGTCGTTGTCAAAAACAAACGTCGCCGTGTAAGTGGAATTTCTTAATCCACCGGATCGCACATTACCCGGACAAAGGTAGCAGTTGGGATCGAAAGCCAACAGCGCCTCAGGCGAAACGGTTTCGACCTGCCCCTGCCAGGGCCGCTCCATCCGGTGCGGAGACACCAGGACCCATTCCCGCTTCAGTGGATTGAAGCGGCAATGAGAGTGTGCCGTCAAATCGGATGAAATCATCGGTGAGACCTTCTTCATCGTAATCTACACGCGTCTGGGAAGAAGGACTGCTGGAAATCTGGGTGAAGCCACTCGCCGACGGGAGCCAGGCCGTTGGGCTCTTCAACTGCACCGAAGCTGCATTCAGAATTCGGCTCGACTCGAAGCTCATCGGTGTGCCGCCCTCGGCAAAGCTACGCGACCTGCTGGACCGCAAGGATTTGGGCCCGATCACAGACTCCTACGCTGCGGAAGTCCCGCAGCACGGCGTGGTCATGCTAAAGGTTTCCAAGTGATTCCCGCAAGAGTCTGACTCACTCACTGCGTAATCCCCATCTGCGTCAGAAGGAACGCATAGTTAAACGCCGACTCCTTCAATCGATCGTAGCGCCCTGAAGCGCCTCCGTGTCCCGCCGGACTCAGATTTGCTTTCAGGATGAGCACATTGTGGTCGGTCCTTAGAGCACGCATCTTGGCCACGTACTTGGCCGGCTCCCAGTACATCACCTGGCTGTCGTTGAACGAGGTCTTCACCAGCATGTTGGGATAAGCTTTGGCCTGAATATTGTCATAAGGAGAATAGGTAATCATGTAGTCAAAGGCCGGTTTCTCCTTTGGGTTCCCCCATTCTTCGAATTCCGTGACGGTGAGCGGCAGCGATTCGTCGAGCATCGTATTCATTACGTCGACAAACGGAACTCCGACCAGGGCAGCCTTGAACAAATCGGGACGCAGGTTGAGAACCGCGCCCATGAGAAGTCCACCTGCGCTCTCGCCTTCGATCACCAGCCTATCCTTCGAGCCATATCCCCGTGCTACGAGGTATTCGGCGCAGGCGATAAAGTCGGTGAAGGTGTTTTTCTTGTGCATCATGCGTCCATCGTCGTGCCACGCTTTCCCCAACTCGCCGCCACCGCGAATGTGTGCTACCGCGGCGACTACGCCACGATCGACCATGCTGAAGAGGTCGGAGTCGAAATCCACATCACTGGAAACGCCGTACGAGCCATAGCCGTATAGATACAGAGGCCCCCTGCCATCCAGCCTGGCGCCCTTCAAATGGACTACCGAGATGGGGATTTTCACGCCGTCCGCTGCGGTGGCATAGATTTGCTCCACTTGATAGCGCGTGCGGTCATATCCGCCGGGCACCTCCTTCTGCTTCAGCAAAACAGAGGTCGCGTTTCCCATGTCGTACTCGAAAATTGATTCCGGCGTAATCGCTGATTGGTAGATGTAGCGGAACTTGGCCGTGTCGTACTCCCGGTTTATGTATTCGGACACATCGTAAGCTGGCTCCGGAAACTCAATCCGCTTCGATTGGCCGCTGTTCAAATCGGTCACGCTTATCTGCGGTAATCCGTTCTCGCGTTCGTACCGGACGTAATAGTTCTTGAAGAAAGTGACGTCATCCAGCATGATGCTGGATCGGTGACCAACCACCTCCTGCCAGTTCTGGCTGCGCGGATCGCTGACCGGCGCCTTCACCAGACGAAAGTTGCGCCCCGTGTCATTCACGCGGATGTAAAAAAAATCTCCATTGTGGTCGGGATAGTATTCGACATCCTGCTTACGCGGCTCCATGACCTTCCAATCTGACATCGGCTGGTCGGCAGAAATGTATCGGACCTCCGTTGTAGTGTGGCTGCCGGAAATCAAAAAGATGTATGCCTCGCTGAGAGTCTTTCCCGCCTCGACATCGAACCGCTCGTCCTTTTCCTCATAAACCAGGGCGTCAGGGCCCGGAGTCCCAACCGCGTGTCGGTATAAGCGGTATTGGCGCTTGGCGTCATCCTCCACCGTGTAGAAGAGGGTCTTGTTGTCATTCGCCCAGACCACCGACCCTACCTTCTCAGCGTGGTCCGAGAACACCTTGCCGGTGCGCAGATCCTTCACTCCGAGGACGTATTGTCGAAAGCCGGTGTTGTCGGTCGAATAGGCCAGCAGGTTGCCGTCACCGCTCACCGCGAAAGCGCCCAGAGCCATGAAGGTTTGACCCTTCGCCAACTCATTGACATCGAGTACCACTTCTTCCGGCGCGTCCAGGTTGCCTTTTTTCCGGCAGAGAATCTGGTATTGCTTCCCGGCTTCAGTGCGGGAATAGTAAAAATAATCGCCTTTCTTATAGGGGACGCCCACGTCGGTTTCCTTGATGCGGCCCAGCATTTCGTCATACAGTCGCTTTTGCAACGCTTCGGTGGGCTTCATCACCGCATCGGTATATGCGTTTTCGGCCTCAAGATAAGCCTTCACCTCAGGATTTTTCTTGTCGCGTAGCCAGAAATAGTTGTCCACCAGTGTGCGGCCATTCACCTGAGTTGTCTTGGGCACCTTCTTCGCTACCGGCGGTGCTGGCAGCGGAGCAGCCGTGTCTGCGGCAAGAATGCTGAGAAGGGAAGCGAACAACAGAACGAGAAGCTCAAGACGTCTCACACCGCTCCAATTCATGCTCGACTGATTCATAGAGATGTTCCTCATGTTGCGCAGGAATAGCGGCGCAAGTATATCCAACTCTAGCCGCAATCGTAACCCCGCCTAGAATTCCGCCTTCACCCCGGCAGTGTTAGCGCTCACGTATTTGATTGTGGCCAACACCGCTTGCTTAATAGTCAATCGCGGCCGCCATCCCAGTGCACGAATGCGAGAGCAGTCGAGCAGGATAAAAGGACTGTCCCCAACCCAGCCGCGTTCACCTCCCGAGTACGTGAGCTTGGGATGCAGCCCGAGATGCTCGCAAATCCACCCGATGGAGTCGTTCACCTCGCAATACTCGTCGGTCCCGAGATTAAAGATGTTCACCTTGGCCTCGGCCCGGTCGATGGCGGTGAGAATCGCCTCGATGCAATCCTGCACGTACAAATACGATTTCCGCTGATGCCCGTTGCCCAACACGTGAAGATGTTCCGGGTGCTCGGCAAGCTGCTGGTAAAAATCGAACACATGCCCGTGCGAATAGCGCTCTCCCAGAATTGATACGAAGCGAAAAATGTAGCCCTGCAGTCCGAAACCTTCGCAGTAGGCCTGAATCAAGCCTTCCGCAGCAAGCTTCGAAGCTCCGTAAAGTGAAGTTTGGATTGGAAAAGGACACGTCTCAGGCGTCGGGAAAATCTCCGGCTCCCCGTAGACCGACCCTGTCGAAGAAAAAACAATGCGCTTGCAGCGCTTTTCCCGCATGGCTTCCAGTACATTCCAGGTCGCGATTGTGTTTTGGTCCAGATCCTTGCGGGGATGCTCCGTGCCGAAGCGCACGTCTGCATTGGCTGCGAAATGAACCACTAACTCCGCACCCTCCATCGCTTGCGCCAGACTACTGCGGTCGAGTAAGTCTGATTGATGGAAAGTGAACCGCGCATGCGCTTTAGCGCGTTCCAGAAACCGCATCCGTCCAGTCGACATGTTATCCAGACCGGCAACGCTGTGGCCCGCGGAGAGCAGGCGGTCGACCATATTACTGCCGATAAAACCTGCTGCACCAGTAACCAGAACGCGCAAAATAACCTCCGCACGGAAACCAAAAACGGAAATCGAATCTGGATAGTTTTCTGACGTCGACTTAGGAAGAGTCTATCGACTATCCGAAGAAGTCTGCCGCAGCGCGATGCGCGTTCCCTTTAACTCAAATCGGCTGTCCCGCCAAACATAACGCAGGTTCAAGTAGCTGGCGAACCAAACCAGAAAACCGAGCAAATCGCGCAGCGGATATAGCCAGGGCGCGCGCCGTATCTGCGGATCCCGTACCACCATCCAGCCCACCAGCCACGCTTCCGCCAACCGGTTCAGCACGGCCACGCCCAGCAGCAGGAATCCAATCCCCCAATATCCCAGCCATCCCGCCGCAAGCAACCCCAGCAGTCCGTAAGGCATGGCGAAGATCAGCCCACTTCCAAAGTGGCCTTTGGGCCTCGAATAGCGCGTCGTTTGCGCCCAGCGCAGCTGGTTTTGCCACATGCGCCGGAACGAAGCCTGATTCACCACATGATCGATGACTTGTCTGGAAAGCACAACACGGTAACCTGCCTGTGCCATCAAATTGCCGATAGCGAAATCATAGGCAATGTAGTCCCGCAACGCAGTGTAACCGCCAATGCGCGCCAGAGAATCTTTGCGCACCACGGTCGTCGGCCCCAACCCAAACTTCATCCCTTCAAGTAGATTCGCCACCAGCACTCCCGCCGTCATCTCTACCGACATGCCGATGGCCGTAAGTCCGGAGAAGAATCCCGCCGCATTCTTCCCGCGGTACACACAAGTGACCATACCCACCTGCGGGTCCAGCAATGGCGGCACAATCTCTCGCAGATATCGCGGGTCCACTTCCACGTCACTGTCCGTCGTAACCAGGATCTCATGCGCCGCGGCTTCTGCCATGCAATGAAATGCATAGACCACCGGATTAGGCCACGGCGTGCCAGTTACCAGAATTCGGCTTCGGACGTGCGGATAGCGATTGCAAACTTCCCGCACCACATCCAGCGCTGCATCGTTCGCTTCGTCGGCCGCAAACAGAATTTCGTAATCGGGATAGTCCTGCCGGAAGAAGCTCTCAATGTTCTCCTTAAGGCGCGCTTCCAGCCCGTGCACCGGCTTGAGCACGGAAACCGGAGGCAGGTGCGCATCGTCCGGAATTGAGCTGAGCTGCTTCAGCGCATCCGCGCGAAACCGCATTACTCCGGCGAGCGCCAAGCCAAGGAAAACCGCTGACGATAATGTGCCTATCAGCGCAACACCCAAAACGAAATATGCAATCAGCTCAATCAAGGATATTGTGCGCCCACGGGGTCGCTTATCGCCCTTCACGTCAGGACGGCAACTCACACTATACAATTTCCGTGATCTTCCGAGGTAAGTCTTCCGAGGTAAGCGAGGAGGGTAAGCGGACAGGGAAGCCCGCCGCCGCTGGTCACTTCGAATCTTCGCGTGCGGTCTCACTACCGCGCAGCGGCGCAGCTTTTGTGATTCTGTAATCTTTGTACTCAATCGAAAGAATGGCTCGGCCTCCCAGCCGGATCACGCTCTCGGTGTGGTTCTCGGCCGGAAGCCAGAAGTCACTCACCTTCACATATCTGTGCTCGACTTCGGTCTTCTTGATCCACCACGACGGATTCCTGGCCGGTTCCCCCTCAATTCGCACCACTGCGAAGTCTTTCGCATCAATCCAGATTTTTCCGCGATAGAGAAACTTGTTCTTGTTCCTGGGCAGAAGGTTGAGGACGTATTGCGCGCCCTCCGGGGTGGTTTCATAGCCGGCGGACGTAAATTCGTAATTATCGGTGCTCAGCGCTGTATTCCGGCGGTTCTCCTCATCCGCGGCTTCCTGCTCGCCCTCTAACAATTTCTTGAATACATGGTCAATGATGAACTTGGAACCGGTCTGGGACACCACGCTGAACTCTTTCGCGTTGGGCGCATGGTAGGTAACGTTCACCACCATTTCGGCGTCCCGATCGCTGGGGAACCCGCGATATTGCATATGGTAGACGCGCGTTGCGTTGAACTGACCCAGGGCCGCGGCTCGCTGCGCGTTATTTTCCTCAAGCTTCCTGACTACCTGATCGGCCGTCAGAGGACCATTCGGCGCGGCGTACGACGATCGTCCTGAACTCGCCTCCGGAACAGGCGTCTGGCAGGCGCCCGCCAGACTCCAGCCCAGCAACAGACCAATCCCAACTCGATTTCTAATCCGTGTACGCCTCATGCCTACTCCTGGACGCCGAACCGCCGCTCCCAGTCTACGCCGGAATAGGTGGCCACTAAAACTCGCATTCTCAGTATTTTGATGTTCTTTCCCGCTCTGGAATCGCTGGGCGGAGACCGTTC
>Ga0210396_10006082_pt1 | contig 11606 bp, 13 predicted proteins | sample IncBWH17OmetaG_FD_155466 | JGI IMG/M metagenome (GOLD analysis project Ga0210396, IMG submission 155466) | Forest soil microbial communities from Barre Woods Harvard Forest LTER site, Petersham, Massachusetts, United States - Inc-BW-H-17-O ...
ACGTGCCAATATCCGTGATTCTGCACGGACGGTTGCGGCTCATTGTCTTTCAAAGGAGAAGCGAGAGATGAAAGCGATTTTTCTGCGATGCGGTTTTGCAATGGCGCTGCTGCTGGCGTGCGCGTTTGCCGTTTCCGCGCAGCAAGTCGGGAAACATGCGATCACCTTTGACGACATGATCAAGCTGCACCGCGTCGCGGAGCCGCAGGTGTCGCCGGATGGAAGATGGGTGGCGTACACGGTGTCCACGCCGGACATGGATGCGAATCGCAACGCCGGCAATATCTGGATCGTGGCGACAGCAGGCGGCGCGGCGATTCAATTGACGCAGAGCGGGCGTGATTCGTCGCCGGTGTGGTCGCCGGATGGAAAGACCATCGCGTTTCTCTCCTCGCGCAGCGGCGATTCGCAAGTGTTTTTGCTTTCACTGGAGGGCGGCGAGTCTCACGCACTGACGAAGCTCTCTACGGGCGCCGACATTGTGAAGTGGTCGCCAGACGGAAAGACGATTACGTTTACGTCTTCCGTCTATCCGGATTGCAAAGACGATGGCTGCAACAAGTCGAGAGACGAGGAAAAAGAAAAGAGCAAAGTGAAGGCGCACGTGGCGGAGCATCTTCTCTATCGCCACTGGACGCATTGGAACGAAGGAAAGCACAGCCATTTGTTCGTTGTTGCGGCGGACGGAAGCGCAGCGCCCCGCGACCTCACCGCGGGAGCGGAGTACGACATTCCGCCGGATGAGCGAAGCGGCCCGGGGGACATTGCGTTTTCGCCGGATGGAAAAGAGCTGTGCTTCACGGCGGTAACGGACAAAATGGAAGCGATCAGCACGAATGCGGATCTATTTGTCGTCCCGGTAGCGGGCGGCGAAGCGAAGCGCATCACGACGCAGCCGGGATTTGACGGGAATCCGGTGTATTCACCGGACGGAAAATTCATTGCGTATCACGCGCAGCTCACGGGCGGGTACGAAGCGGACCGCTGGCGCGTGTTGCTCTACGATCGCGCCGCGGGACGAATCGAAAATCTTACAGAAACGTTTGATCGCAGCGCGGAAGAGCTGGCGTGGTCGCCGGACAGCAAGACGATTTATTTCACGGCGGAGGACGAAACGGAGAAGCCGGTGTACGCGATGGCGGCACACTTTGGCGCGGCGCCCAAGAAGATTACCGCGGAGACGTACAACATGGGCATTTCGTTCAGCGCGGATGGAAAAACGCTGGTCTTCGAACGGACGAGCCTAACACTGCCGGCGGAACTTTTCGCAGCGGCGAGCGACGGCTCGAACGTACGACAACTGACGCATCAGAATGATTCGATCCTTGCAGCAGCGGAAATGAACGCGCCGGAGAAATTTTGGTTCGAGGGCGCGGGCGGAACAAAAGTACAAGCGATGTTGATCCGGCCGCCACAATTTGATGCGACGAAAAAATATCCGCTGCTCGTGCTGCTGCATGGCGGGCCGCAGACGATGTGGTCGGACGCGTGGGGCTACCGATGGAACGCGCAAGTGTTTTCCGCGGCGGGATACGTGACGCTGATGATTAACCGGCGCGGTTCGACCGGCTACGGGCAGAAATTCACGGATGAGATTACGAATGATTGGGGCGGCAAAGCGTACGTGGACGTGATGAACGGCGTGGATTACACGCTGAAAAAATATTCATTCGTCGACGAGACGCGCATGGCTGCAGCCGGCGGTTCGTATGGCGGGTACATGGCGGACTGGATCGCGACACACACGGGACGGTTCAAGGCGATCGTGAGCCACGCGAGCGTGTACGACAAAGTGGCCATGTACGCGACGGAAGAGTTGTGGTTTGAAGAGCATGACTTGCAGGGCACGCCGTGGTCGAATCCGGAGAGCTACAAAAAGTGGGCCCCGGTGACATATGCGGGCGAGCTTGCAAAATTCAAGACGCCGACGCTGGTGATTTGCGGCGAACGAGACTTCCGCGTGCCGTATACGCAGTCGCTGGAATTTTTTAGCGCATTGCAACGGCAGGGCGTGCCATCGAAGCTGGTCGTTTTCCCCGATGAGGGACACTGGATATTGAAGCCGCAGAATGCGCAGTTTTGGTACAAGACGTTTTTCGACTGGCTGGCGACATATGTAAAATAGCAAGCCTCTCAGACTTCGAGCAGGCGGTGGAGGGCGCGGCGCGCGAAGCGGAAGAGATGGTAGAGCAAGAAAATAGAGAACGCGACGAGCGCGGCCACGATGATACTTGCCGCCAGCGGATGAGCGGTGGCCATCCAGGTTAACCAGACGGCGAGGATGTCTTCGCCGAAACTTAATACCCAATTGCTGAAAGGTTCGGGGCTGGTGTTCACGGCGGCGCGAGCGCTGGCTTTTGTGCCATGCGAGGTGAGCGCGACACCCCCCGCCAGGAGCGCCGCGCCCCAGCGCCATTCCGCGGGAGCGGAGCCTGCGGCGGCGTAGGTCAAGAGAGCTGCGGCCGGCGGACGAATGAATGTGTGGATGGCGTCCCAGATGGTATCGAAATAAGGGAATTTGTCGGCAATAAATTCGATCAAATACAGCGCGATAGCAATTCCGAGCACCCAGGGATGCGCGAGAACCTGCAATCCAGGCGGCAGGGTGAGCACGCCGAACCGCTGGAGCAGTCCGAGCGTGGCGGCGGTGGCGTAGACATTGAGGCCGGAGGAAAATCCGGCACCGAGCGCAAGGCCGAGCGTTTCGATGGGGTTCATGTGGAAACATCATAGCAGGGGGTAATACTCCACGCAGGCAGTAACTTCCGCATGCACGGAGCTGAGTTTCCGTTTGACCGGCTGGTGAAGGAAAGCGATGCTGATGACAGGCGGTCATCCATGTTTGGTTTGGGCCATCTCTTCTATCCCTGGGGCTTTCTCGTGCAGGGCCTGGCGATTGTGCACTTCATCAGGCGGCGGCCGGAGAATTATTGGTTTTACGTCATCTTTTTTCTCGGCCCGCCGGGGGCTGCCGTGTACATCCTTGCAGAAGTGTTGCCAGACCTGGGCCTGCTTCGCGGCGTGTTTCAGGGATTTGGCCGGCGCTCGCGCATCCAGATCGTGGAAACGCAGATTCTGGATAATCCGTCGGCGGCCAATTACGAAGAGCTGGGCGAGCTGTACAAAGACCAGGGGCAATTTGCGAAGGCGCGCGAGGCCTTCAATAACGCGATTGCGGCGCGAAGCGATTCGATCTATACGTTTTATTCGCGGGCGCAATCATCGCTCGGATTGAACGATTTTCCGGCGGCGATTCCGGACCTTGAGCGCGTGGTTGGGGCGGATCGAAAATTCGACTATTACCGGGCCGGCGGACTGCTGGCCGACGCATATGCCAAAACTGGACAACTGGAGCGCGCGGAGCCGCTTTTCGCGGAGGTCGCGCAGATTTCGACGACCCCCGAGACTTTGTACAACTACGCAAGTTTTCTGACGACGGCGAACCGAAAGGACGAAGCGCGCGAGTGGTTGCAGAAACTGGAAGCAAAGAAGCGCACGCTGCCGCGGTATATGCAGAGGCGCGAGCGGCCGTGGTTCCGTAAAGGCAAAGCGCTGATGAAAGTACTGGCCGCCAAGTAGGGATCGCGGCGAATTGTCGTTCGAGGTTCTGGGCCGGGATCGGACCCATCCCCTTTCTTCTTGTAAGTGTTGATTCTAAACAGCTTAGCTTTCCTGTGAATGCTTTAGAATCCGTGTTGATTCTAGGGAAGTTGCCTAGCCCTCGAAGGACTGGCTAACCGAGCTGAATTCTCTGGAAATCGGAAGTGACTCTCCCGGAAATAAGCAATCGCACTATTCTCGATGACTTTGCGATGGGAGGATATCACTACTGGAATTCACCACGGACGAAGACAACTTCAAAACTCCCACCCTCAGAACCCGAGGGTGGGCACCCGCCGGAATCACAACAAATGCGATGGTTGTTAGAAATGGACGACGAAGCCGGCGGAGACGCGGGTGCAGTTGGTGTGCGAGCCGGAGGTGTTGAGGCCGACGTAGTCTACCTGGGGGCGGAAGGCCAGGTGCGGAAGCAGGCCGATATCCACGCCGCCACCAATGCTATAGGCAAACTGGTTGGATGAGCCGCTGCCTGCTCCGGCGGTGATGCGCGAGCCGCCGAAGAGAGCCTGAGCGAATGGATTGATCTTGGTCGGGTTGCGCAGAGTCAGGCGTGGACCGAAGAGATAGGTGTACGTGTTCAGGGAAACGCCCCCAGGCGATGCGTGGTAACCGCCAAAATCGCCTACGAGGCCGAGCCAGCGGTTGGGATTATAGGCGAGGGAGCCGCTGACGCCGTTCTGGTTGAAGCCGCCGGAGCCTCCCAAACGAAAGTATGAGTAGCTGACGGAGGCGTCAAAGGACTGGGCGCGCGAGGGGATGGCGAAAACGGAAAGCGCCAGGAGCAGAATGATGAGCTTCTTCATTGGAGTGACTCCTTTCGGGCTTTGCAGAGCGTTCCGATTGGAGCCCGAAACGAGCATGGCGGGCATGGGGGCCGTTCGCGGGGCTCGTCCCATTTTGGAACGATTTAGGGACGCAAGGGCAGGGGAAACGGGTGCAGAGTGTTCCATGAGAGCAACAGGGAGAACGAAGAGTAGAGGGGTGTTCTTCTATCCAAGAGAAAGCAGCGGGAGAGACGGGGCGAAGCAGGAAGACGGAAGAGTGGTTTTCACAAACGAAATCGGACTGCGTGGGTGATGTACCGCTGGTTGCGTATGGGCAAGTCCCGTCCTAGGACTCCACATAGACAGATTCCGCGCTAATCAAGCATGTAACACAATCGTGGCAGCCAGAGGCGCACGTGCGACACTCCCCGTCTGGCGTAGCAGAATTGGGGTCGGGTCGGTCGGAGCTATTTTCTGCGGTTGGCTCTTCCTTGTCGTCCTAACAATCCTCGGGATTATCAACGACTCTCGGATAGACTTTTTCACTGTGAACAGAAACGTTGGGCTTCTTTTGTTCTCTGTTACTGCCTCATTATCTTGCCTCGCCCTAAAGGGCGGTGCGCGTGTGCAAGCAGTCGCTGCCGGAGTGCTGTTGGTGCTGATGGCACTACTGTGGCTTTTCAGGGATATGCCCTAGGCGTCCAACACCGACAGCGCTAACTCCCGATAGGTCGAAATCGCAGACCAATAGTTGTCCGTAAAGTGTTATCATCTAAGTACATAAGCACTAATTCTTTCTGATATCCTAAACACGCAATCAACCTACGGGGCAGCACAGTGGTGGACAAAGACCGGAAAGTCATCACAGGTTTTGCCATATTCGGACTGTTGGTCACGGGCCTCATTGTGTACATGGTCTCCTCCGGTAGTCTCGACCTGGATTTATTCCTGATTTTCTGTCCTCCAATTCTCCTGTCCTATCCGTTCAGAGAAGTCATGACGGATAAAGGAAGTGCTTACGTCATCTGGTCGTTGATTGGGCTCCTAAACTCCGGGCTCTACGCGGTAGTTGGAGCTGCGGTCGTCGGCCTTCGGAAAGGTTCGCAAACTAAATCAGATTGACCCGCAATAGCTCACTCGAATTAACTCATTGCAGACAAGGAAATGGCGCTAACTCCTGTATAGTCGCCGAACCCGACATCCTTTTTGTTTGGTTTGCTGGTCTGTAAGATCCGTAAGCGTCCGCGGAGGGCCGCTACACGGTTACGCTAGCTGGCCCGACGGAGGCCGAAGCCCACGTCGTAGGGCGACTTCCGCGATGAAATCAAAGTCATGTGCGGTGACCAACAGGGGAAAGCGCAGCTGCTCCATTTGGGTAGCAGCCCTTCTTATGAACTGCTGAAACTTGATCACTACCAGCAAACTGCTCATGTTCTCGGCATCTCGGAATGACTCTTGACCATAAGCACTACTTGCGTATACCGCCTGTAAGACTTCCATTCCTCGAATCGGATAACGCGGAAACTCTCCTGATTGCCAATCGGACAGCCAGTCGTAGTCGGCGTGTCCTCCATAAGCGGTGTACGCGAATACATCGCAAAACCACAGCTTGGGGTTGATATAAAAGCCGTTCATTTCCGTGTAGGCTGCGGCGATCGTGATCTTCTGCGCTTCGATTTCAAAGAAACGATCAAAGTGTCTTGCGGCGTCGGCGGGATTGTTGGAAATGTTTACCTCGATTGAGAGATCAAATGGGGAGCGAGGCAAGCTGCGAATTTGTTCGACGACAGTACGCTCACATGCATCAAGATCACCGGATCGCAACATCGGTACGAGATGATCCTGGAATTCGTGGAAGAAACTACTCATTGATTCGATCCCTAAAACTACAGAGGCCCTAGGTGACGAAAAGAGATCTGATTACGCAAGGTGCTGTGTATCTCGGGCAAGGTAAGTAGCGAGGTTCCACGGGAGCAGTTCCTCGATGCGGTTGATGGGATGTTCCGCGATGCGCGACAGGACGTTTCGCAGATAACTTTCAGGATCGATCCCGTTTAGTTTGGTTGATCCGATCAGGCTGTAGATCGCCGCGACGCTTTCTCCACCACGATCCGATCCTGCGAACAAGTAATTCTTTTTACCCAGAGCCACGGCGCGCAACGCTCGTTCCGCAGCGTTATTGTCGATTCCCAGTCGACCATCGTCGCAGTAGCGCATCAAGGTTTCCCGTCTTCCCAGCGCGTAACGAACCGCTATCGCCGTATCCGATTTCTTCGAAAGCTTAACCAAGGTTTCTTCCAGCCATTGTTTCAATGATTCCAACAACGGTCGGCTCCGAGTGTTGCGGATCTCGCGACGTTCTTCTGGCGATCGTCCGTTGATGTCGCTCTCGACCGCATAAAGTGCACCGATGCGGTCAAGCGCTTCTGCTGCGACCAGAGACTTATGGGCGACCTGAATATCGTAGAACTTCCGGCGCACATGCGCCCAACAAGCCGCTTCCTGAATGCGTCCTGTTTCCTAGATCTGCTCGAACCCGAAGATAATGATTGCTGGCAGCCAAAAGAATGGAGAGCTAAGGTGCCAGCGGGGCATATCTATGCCGAGTCCTATGACTGAAAGTGCCACGAGAACAATCGCCGGAATAAGTACGGCAACAAGCAGCAGAGCTAAGACCCCGGCGATGATGCCCTTGAGGTAGACCATCCTCACTCCAATGTTTTATCACAGTCCCCTGCCCAACTTCCGATACCAGCATTCATCAGTTTCGATGCCTACGCACGTACCAGTCGAATTCGGATTCACGAATCAGGTAGGTGATGACGGCTTTACAACTTGGCAGGTGCTTTTTGATAAGCTCTTCCTTTGGATTCACGCAGCCGGGCCGCCAACCGAGCTGGGATTCCTTTCGAAAGGGGAACGCACCGTATGGCACGCAAAGTAGCTTATTGGGTGACCACCATTCTGCTGGCTGCGGCGACACTCCCTGCCGCGTACACTTACTTGTCGGGCAGTCCGCAGGCGGTTCAGGGATTCGCGCACGTGGGATACCCGCAACAGCTGCGCATTATTCTCGGGATCGCCAAACCCCTTGGCGCGATCGCGCTCATCGTTCCTGGCATGGCCGTACTCAAGGAGTGGGCCTATGCGGGATTCACATTCGCGTGGATCTGCGCCTTTTTCGCGCACTATCTGGCGAAAGAAGGCCCAGTCGCGTACGGGCCTCTGGTGCTTCTGGTCATCCTTGCCATCTCCTATCTGACTCGCCCGGCAAGCCGTCAGTGCGAGGCTAAAGTCGCGCCGATCAAGTCAACTCAAAAACCGTAATACCTGTTGGAAAGCGTTTGTCCAACCCTTCTGGTGGGCAAAACGCTTACACGGTTTTGGTTCTGGCCTAGCCATGCGGAGTGCCTAGCACGGGCCGGGCTGTCTGGACTCATGCCCGTGCTCTGCCGTAGCGAGTGACCTTCCCATCCACCACGTTCGCCACGTAACGGCCTTCGCTCAGGAACTGCATTACTTTCTTGCCTGACCGTGCCATCTGCGCCCAACGGGATTTGGTTTCTGGGTTCTGCTCAAGCCCACGAATCTCGCGCCCGTCTAACGTGAAATCCACTTGTCGCAACCCGCGCTTTGGAGTGCGACGAACTGGATAATTTTCTCCGCCTATCTTGACTGCCTTGGCGTTTTCCACGAGGGCTTGCCGCCAGACCTCGACTAGCATTTGCTCGAATGAAGGGTTCATTCAGTACACGATGGAGAACTACCACTCCGACCCGCCAGCTTTCTGCCCGCGATGCGGAAGAGGCGGAAATCTACAATCCGCTATGATGAGGAAAGGGATTCCTCCCGTTCCGCAGCCTAGAAACCAAGCGTTCCCACGAACAAGATAGACCAGTCTCATAATCAATGGGAATAGGGCCCGCGTTCTCTTTTGCGCGGTGTCCCCCAAGCTGTCCTAGATATCTTATCGACTCCGGCTCGCCAGCGGGGTCGAACCATCACGGTTGCGGCCACCGGATTTTGAGTCCGGTGCGTTTAGGTTCACCTGTTTTCCTTCTTGTTTGTCAGTTGGACTTTCATCAGTCGGTCTACGGAACCGGCGACTCGAAGCTGCAGAACCGCCTATTCAAGCAAGACCCTGCCGACATTGCCGAGTGTCCTGCGTTCCCGCTCGGCGACCCCTTCGAGTTCCCGGCGCAGGTCTTCGCGAACTCTGACTTGTACTTTCCACTCGCCCATCAGTCGCACCTTTGACCACCTTGCAGAAGTGTGAGCGGGGATGGGGAAAAGAAATCAGGCTGGCCGGAATTGCGACCAGAACCGCGAGTCCGGTGTGGTAGATTAACCGCCCGGAGGATTCATGGACATTCTGGCAGCGATCAAGCGCGAAGAGAGAAAACTCGAAAAGCAGTTAGGCAAGTTGCAGCACCAATTGAACGGAATACGAGCGGCTGCAAAAGCTTTAGGTGATTCGACCAACCGGGAACTAAAGGCCGTAAAGAAGCATGTCCTGTCTGCTGCTGCCAGAGCAAAGATTGGCAAAGCTGCCAAGAAGCGGTGGGCGAAGTTTCGAGCGCAGGCGAAGAAAGTCGCAGGATGAGTCGCCACTGACGAGAGGCATTTCAAGAAAGAGTGTCGCAAAGCTTATGACCGAGAGCGCGAAGATTAGACCGCAGCCGGGGGTGAGGAGATTTTCGACAGCGGCCAGTTCTTCGTCTGCGCCGACTGCGCAAATTGGAGGTAGCGGCGGGACTCGAACCCGCTAAGATCGGTTTTGCAGACCGACGCCTCGACCACTTCGGCATCGCCACCTTATACCCAAATCTATACCCAAATCTGTACCCAAACCGCCCCCGCAACGCCTATTTACCCCAATTCGATGCTCCGTAAACTATTGATACCCCACGGAGGCTCGCGAATCGAATGGTTTTGCAGACCATTGCCTTACCACTTGGCGACCGCGCCACCGGACGAAATGAAAACTGGATGGGTGAAGCTTGGAGAGTGTGAAGCTTCTCCCGTCCAATTTCCTGCTCTGCACTACGACCGCTAACTTAGGACGATCGGACCAGCTGACGGGTCTAAAGACCCGGCACTACATTGAAGCGGTTCGCCGCGGGCGGCGGATCCTACAAAACGTGAATCAACGGGCGGCGACGGCCACCTCGGGCTGGGCGGCGCGCGTTTCGTTGACGATGGGGGCGCCGATGAGGTTGCCCCACTCGGTCCACGAGCCGTCATAGTTGCGCACCTGGTTGAAGCCCAGGAGATACTTCAGGACGAACCAGGTGTGCGAGCTGCGCTCGCCGATGCGGCAATAGGCGATGACTTCGTCCTTGCCGGTGATGCCCTTGGATTCGTAGAGCTTCTTCAGTTCGTCGTAGGACTTAAAGGTGCCGTCTTCATTGGCAGCTTGCGCCCAAGGAATGTTGGCGGCCTGAGGAATGTGGCCGGCGCGCTGCGCGGTTTCGGTCATGCCTGGAGGAGCGATGATCTTGCCGGTGAATTCATCCACGGAGCGGACGTCCACGAGCTGGCCGGGCTTGCGGCCTTCGACGACGGCGGAAACTTGTTCCTTGCGAGCGCGAATGGAATCGTCGGTCCCAGAGACCTGATAGGACGTTGGAGCCACATTGGCTGGATCTTTGGTGAGCGCGCGCTTCTCGTCCAGCCACTTCTTGCGGCCGCCGTTGATGAGGCGAACATCTTTGTGGCCATAGAGCTTCAATTGCCAGAGAGCGTAGGCGGCGAACCAGTTGTTGTTGTCGCCATAGAGGAGGATGGTCGTGTCATTGGAAATGCCGGAGGCACTGAGAAGCTTTTCGAGCGTCGACTTATCAATCAGGTCGCGACGGATATTGTCCTGGAGCTGGGTTTGCCAGTTCCAGGCGACAGCGCTGGGGATGTGGCCCTGATCGTAGGCGGTGGTGTCCACGTCGACTTCGACAAAGCGGAGATTGGGGGAATTCAGATTGTGAGCGGCCCACTCGGTTGAAACCAGAACTTCGGGGTGCTTGTACTCGGACATGGCATTCTCCTTTTGCTTAGCTTCGAAACTCGTTTGCTCCAGAAACAGAAAACCCACCTTCCAGTTGCTTTCTGGCGGTGGGCTGAAAACTCTTGAGGCTAAGATTGAAACTCTAGATGCCCAGCCTCCCCGCGCCAGAAGACACACACATACAGCACAGACAACAGATGCAGAACTGCGCGTTCTTCTGGAGGTCAGCGAACATATGCAAAGAATACATGGGAAGCGGATGCTTGGCAAGAGTGCATCGAGGGGGAATTTTTTCTCCGATAGAAGGCCAAGATCAGGAAAAAAGATGCACTTGTATTACAGGGGCTTCCGGAACACCTAAGGCCTCACGGCTTGATTTTCCCGCTAAAGGCTACATAATGAACGCGTTCACGCGCCCAGGGCGTGACATCCATGGTTTGTCCACAGTGCAGCTACGAAAATACGGAAACTTCCGTCCAGTGCGTGAAGTGCGCGACGCCCCTGCCTTTAAGCGACCTGACTTTGGCCACCGGCGTTCAGGGCTGGTCGGTGCCCGCTGGAGACGTGGTTGTTTCTCCAACCACGATGGCACAACTGAATCCAGGGACGGTTCTTTGCGAGCGCTACGAAATCGTGCGTTTGCTGGGACAGGGTGGGATGGGGGCGGTGTACCAGGCGCATGACCGCGAACTGGAACGCAAAGTTGCGCTGAAAATCATTCGCGCGGACATGGCGGCTAATCCTGAAATCCTCAAGCGCTTCAAACAAGAACTGATCCTCGCCCGGTTGATCACGCACAAGAACGTCATCCGCATTTTTGACCTGGGCCAGGCGGAGGGGATCAAGTTCATCACGATGGAGTTTATCGAAGGCGAGGATTTGCAGAGCGTTCTTCGCCGGAAAAAGAAACTGGAACCGAAGGAAGCGGCCAATATTATTTCCCAAGTGTGCCGGGCACTGGAAGCGGCACACGCGGAAGGCGTGATTCATCGTGACCTGAAGCCGCAGAACATCATGTTGGACAAGAGCGGGCGAGCTTACGTGATGGACTTCGGGATTGCGCGTTCGGTGATGGCGTCGGGGATGACGCAAACAGGGGCGTTGATCGGCACGCCGGACTACATGTCGCCGGAGCAGGCCAAAGGAATTCCGCTGGATGCGCGATCGGATCTCTTCACGGTGGGAATCATTTTTTACGAACTGCTGAGTGGCAAGGCGCC